>Ga0209511_1000012_pt1 | contig 383017 bp, 313 predicted proteins | sample SSSSmetaG_FD_184141 | JGI IMG/M metagenome (GOLD analysis project Ga0209511, IMG submission 184141) | Glacier valley bacterial and archeal communities from Borup Fiord, Nunavut, Canada, to study Microbial Dark Matter (Phase II) - ​SSSS... | ecosystem: Environmental > Aquatic > Freshwater > Ice...
GGCCGCCGATGATGTTGATCCCTTCACTCGGAGCTACGCCCCTCATTCAGGGATCAACATCATCATATAAAGATACACATCATCTTCATTTTTCTACACTTCAGTGTCTACTTTTTCGAGAGCAACAAAACATTAAATAATTTGCAAGCATCCTGATAGGGCATATTCTTCAGTGCACTTGCTGTTGGGTATTTTAATAATGCAGACTTTAATGCTACAGAAGAACCTGGAATGGCAATAAATCTAAATTTATCACCTGCATTATAAGGTTGAGTACTCATATCGCAAGTAAACTCTATACTTTCATATTCGTGAATTAAAAAACTCCAGTTTGCCCCAAGGACATAAGCTGGTAATGGTCTGACAGTAGTAGCATTATACACATCACCTGCCAACCATACATAAGCCAGTACGGCTCCACCTTCAACCACATTTTGAGTCAAATCGGGAGCTGAAGCATTAAAATACCAATCGCCGGCACTACCTGACCAAGCTGTTGGACTAAACCATTCGGAATAATATACTGTTGCATTTTGTCCATCAAGACCTGCAGGTCCCTGCGCTCCATCTTTTGAACATCCTGTAAAGGCAAGAAATGTAAATACGGAAAATAGATATATTGTACTGAGTTTTGTTTTCATACTTTTTTTTTTAGTGTATTACGGATTAAACAGTGGTTTAATCTCTACAAACGATGTTTTAAATTTATTTTGAATGATCCATTACCTTTTCGTCAATATCAATGCCCAGGCCTTTTGCTACTGCCATACCTAATTGACTATCGGCCCGAAAAAAATGACACAACTGACGGTTCGTAATTTCTTCTTTTTTCTCACCGACAATACCTTTCATTGAACTTACAATATTGCTTACCAAATGATTCCTGTCTTGTTCATTCATTGCATTTCGATACAAAAGACCCGGTTGCGTGAAATGATCGTCGTCGTTTTCATTGCGGTCGTACCAATCGGCTACATTTGACTCCTCAGTTATTTGATCCAAGTGTATGGAAGGTTCCTGGTAACTTTCGTCTACAACAATATCGTCAAAACTATTGGGACGGTAATTCGGACTTGCTCCTCCATTTTCACCCGTTTGCATAAGCCCGTCGCGTTGATAATTTGCAACTGCATACGGACATTGGTTTACAGGAATTTGTTCATAGTTTGCACCCAGGCGATAACGCTGTGCATCGGGATACGAAAGTAAACGGCCCTGAAGCACCTTATCGGGTGAATAACCAATACCGTCGACCACATGAGCAGGGGCAAAAGCCGATTGTTCCACATCCCTGAAATAGTTTTCGGGAATTACGTTGAGTTCCATAATTCCAACATCCATCAATGGGAAATCTTTGTGTAACCAAACCTTAGTCAAATCAAACGGATTCCACCTGAAAGCTTTTGCCTGTGCATCTGTCATTACCTGAATCTTCATAGCCCATTTCGGAAAATCGTTTCGCGCAATGGCCTCCACCATATCCCGTTGAGCATGATCCAGGTCTATACCTTTCATTTCATTGGCTTCTTTCTCTGTGAAGTTTTTAATTCCCTGCAGCGTTTTAAAATGAAATTTCACCCAAATACGTTGGTTATTTTTATCGATAAGCGAAAAGGTGTGACTGCCAAAACCATCCATGTTCCGATAAGAAAAAGGTGTTCCACGATCACTCATCAGGATTAATACCTGATGCAAAGTCTCTGGATTCAAACTATAAAAATCCCACATCATGGTAGGGCTTTTACAATTGGTCATTGGGTCACGCTTTTGGGTATGAATAAAATGCGAGAACTTTTTCGGGTCTTTGATAAAAAAAACAGGTGTGTTGTTGCCCACCAAATCCCAGTTACCATCTTCGGTGTAAAATTTCAGAGCAAAACCACGTGGATCTCTTTCACTGTCGGCTCCTCCTTTTTCGCCACCAACGATGGAAAAACGGGCAAACATCTTTGTTACCTTGCCAATCTCAGAAAAAATCTTCGCCTTTGTATATGGAGTAATATCGTGCGTAACGGTAAAAGTGCCGAAAGCACCTGTTCCCTTTGCATGAACAACACGTTCCGGAATGCGTTCCCGATTGAAATGTGCCATATCTTCGTGCAGAAAATAATCCTGCAAAAGAACGGGTCCGCGGCTGCCCACCGTCATTGAGTTTTCAAACTCAGAGTAGGGGCGGCCACTTGCTGTGGTGAGTTTTTTCTTTTTCATGTTCGGGGTCTTAAAATTTTAATAGAATCAAAATTTCATATTGAATAAATTTACAAGCTTGTAATTAGATTGTGTTATACAGTTTTCTTAAAAAGTTGCTTAATTCACATATTATCTTTTAACAGCATATCCCATATATATCATTTGAGTACTCCTGCATTCGACCATGCGGAATTTTTCACCAAAGTCTTCATAGGTCAATTCTCCAATGGCTCTTTTGTGAAGATAATGAAGCATTTTCGGATAGGATATATTTTGTTTTATACCACGATGTTCTTTAAAATTCAATTGATTTTCCTGTAATAAAGCCCTTATCTCATCGGGTTTAATAAACATTTCCCAAACATGAAGATTGTGAGGCATTATAGCCCATCGTTTCCATTCCTGCAATATTTTGATAGAAGCTATTTTGCTTATAATTGTACGATTGAAAGTGTCATAAATAAATAGGCCCCCGTTTTTCAAAACACGTGAAATCTCAGAAATCACTTTTGGTAAGTCCCTAACATGTTCAAGCACATCGCAACAAAAGACTACATCGAAGGAATTATTCTGAAATTGCAAATCTTCTCCGACTCCCTTCACATAGTTTATCTTCAGGTTGTTTTCTTTTGCATGTTTGATAGCAATATTCAATGATTGCTCTGATGGATCAATTCCGGTAGTATTAAATCCCATTTTTGCAATCTCTTCAGTCAATATCCCTCCACCACAGCCAACTTCCAGAACATTTACTTCTTCTGAATTTATTTTATGCTGTTCCAATATATTTTTTGCATAATTGACGCGTACAGGATTAAATATTGCTTTCATCAGATTAAGTGAAAAATCAGGTTGCCACCATTTTTCTCCTTCTAAATTATAAATATCATTATCTATTAGACTGTATATTTCTTCATGCATTTTCTTCATTTTGCAAAGTTTTCGAATGAAATTATTTGAACATGATAAGGGGTTAGTTTTTCTCATTTACCGTTGCAAAAATGGACTCTCCCCAGTTAACGTGAATGGCATATTCCATACATTTTTTGAATATTTCATCGGTAAATTCCGGCGGATGCAGATTATCTGTTACGAAGTCAGTATTTGCTCTGTCGAAAATTCTGTTATCTGATAGATAGTCGCGGTAGGGTTTTATAAAACGATCGAACAGTTCTTCTGCAGGATTGCGTAAAGCACTGTCTGCCGATTTGCCATAAATTATTTCCACACCTTTGATCTTCATAAATTGTTCATTATAGACAGAAATTATTTCCAACTTTGTAGGAGCATTATTTGTTAAATGGTAGATTCCGCCAGAAGTAGCATTGTCAATTATTTTCATTGTGGCATTCACAAAATAATTAACAGGAATCAAGTTTAATGCACCCTCTTTAGGCAAATAAATTCTGAGTGGTAAAAATATATAACCATTATCATCAATGAATATCCCCAACTGACCGGATTTCTTACCGCCATGATTTAGTATGTCATTCAGATAAATTTCTTTGATATATTTTATTGACTGTAAAGGGAAATACAAAGCATTAAACCTGAGGGAACGACCTGTGTGCGAATCACCGTATACAATTGATGGACGAATTATTGTAAATGGTATTATATTCTTTTCACAAAATGCGGAAATTATGCTCTCTGCCCGTGCTTTGCTTTCTTCATATACATTTAAAAATTCTGTTGCTGAAGAGAAACATTCTTTGCATTCAGTACCATTTTTCCCGGAAACATACACGGTACTTATATAATGGAAATAATTCACCTTGGCATTAGCAGCAAATTCAAGAATGCTTTCCAAACTGCTTACATTGGATTTGAAAATAGTATCACGCTTCTGTTCGCTAAAACTTGTATCTGAAGCACAATGGATAATCTGCTCAGTGGTTGCACATAGGTTTTTGTATTCAGCTTCCGGTATGCCCAGCATGGGCTTTAAAAAATCAATTTCCACGAACTCTAATTGACCGGCTAATTCTTCAATACCGAACCATCGTAAAAGTTTGGAAATTCTTTCCTGTAAAGTTTCTTCTTTTGTCGGACGGCCCAGTATTATGATTTTATAGCCACCTGAAAGCATAGAAGCCATAAGGTGGCTACCCAAAAAACCGGTTGCACCGGTCAAGGCTATTATTGGTTTTTTTTTATCAAACATAAAACATTTTTTTATGACTATAGATACAATAAATTCTCTTTTCTGCAGCAACCCTGATTAACAACATATCGTACCTGCCTGATTGTTTCGTTTTTTACGGAATATTCATCCATCAGGATACCAGCTTCATATGTTGCCTGTTGAATACTTGAAACTTCAGCCGGATCATTATTGTCGAAATAATAATCGTATTCCCAGACGCATCTTTTTCCATGATCAATAGGCGAAATAAATCCAAATTCGTTTTTTAGGTGATGCTTTTCGGCAATATCTCTAAACCCGTCCTGTATTTCTGCAATCAATAAATTGTCAATCGGGAGAAATAAAACAAGCGCTACAGAAAATTTTTCCCGACAACAGCGCGTACTTTGTATTCTGAACGTATTCAACCATACGAGATCATTCATCTCCGGTCTGGAGTATAGTTTCTCAAAAAAAGGGCGTAAATCCGGGTCAATGTCCTGTGTCAGTTGAGCGGGAGTAGGAGCAAGTGCCGTTTCGGCAAGTTCCCCGAATTGGCTGAGTTTGAGGTAAGAAAAGGGTTCATCTTCTGAAAGTCCCTTTAGTAAGTTCAACCACTCCGCAGATTTAAGCGCAGGCAATCCCTGAAAAATAGTTTTGTAAAGTTGCTGGTCTATAGCAGGAAACCCCATCTCACGTACGGAACGTAAAGCATATGTATCTCCAATGAAAAGTACAAGATAGGGCATTCCCAATTTATTAATGAAAATATTCTTTGCTTCGATGGCTAGTTTTTTGGTTGGGGCGATAAAAGATGATACAAACTCGCTTCCGAGAATTCCTATCGCAAGACCAATATGCCGCTTTGAACAGTCCTTAACGAAATCAAGTGCACTATCAAGAGTTTGAAAAGGTACAAGAATCCCCCTTTCATCATCGGTTACAGGATATAGTTTCATACTAACCGATACACAAATGGCAAAAGCTTCATGTTCGGAAATTGAATGATTAAACGAGAAAAGATTGGGTGCAGTAATGTCATTCAAATTGAAAAATGAGCCATCTCTTGCAATAAACTCTGCGTCGATATAGTTGTCGGCAGAAATACCGTATGTCGTAGAAAAGAGGGAAAGCAAACCGGAGGTCATGATGTTGGCGCAAACGAGAGCTGCCGGTTCAGCTGTATTAACTCTGTAGCCACGCTTTTTTGCTTCCAGTTGAATATCAAATGAAGTAATACCTGGCCCAACTTTCACATACCAGTTATTTTCATCAAAATCAATAGTCTTTATACGATTGAGATCTAGAATTGCTCCTTCACTGAACACTAATCCATGACTGGATGCCCCATTGCCACGCACAATATAGGGGATTTTATTTTTATTCAAGAGTTTAATGATGGAAGAAATCTCTTCTTTTGAATTTGGCATGATAACATATTCCGGCATTTTGAAAGTTACATGAGGACAGAGATCATGATGATAAGCTATTCTCACCGCGGGATCGTTCGTAGCCCAGTAATCGCCAACAATACCTTTTATTTCAGTAAGGATACTATCATCTTCCGAATGGACTATTTTACCGCCACTTTTAAGATAAGCGCCTATATGATCTTTTAATGCCTTCATTACTTTTGAGGGACGCATTTCATTCACATAGTAACACTGATAATCGCACTTACCACATAGATTACAACTGTCTGCAATCTCTACACATTTTTCAGTGACAGGGATTGTATTCTCTGCAATCGCTGCATATAGATCCATTCTGCCAACGGGATAAAAACTCGCATAATGTTTCTCCAAACCTGAAACGCATACGCCACTTCCCAGAAAATCAATTTTACACATGGCCAAATGCCGGCAATTTTTTGCGGTTTTTAAAATCTCGTTCATGGTTTTTGTTCTATCAGTTCAACAAATAAGGATGTTTTATACACCAACTGTAAAGAATCAACCTGCCGAATTTTCTGTTTGATTTACCAGGTAATTTTCCAACCCCATTTGTTCAATCTGTGCACGTTGCATTTCCGCCCAATCCACATGTCCTTCTTCCATTTTGAGTATTTTGGTAAACAAATCCACAGAACCCTGATCATCAACTTCACGGGCGAGTTTAATTGCATCATTATATTCTCTGACAACATTAAGCTCTACATCATTGTCGTTACTAATTATTTCTGATACTGTTTTGCCAATCTTCATCACATTAAGTTTGGATACTGTTGGCGCACCATCCAGAAAAATAATTCGCTCGATAAGCCACTCGGCATGATGCATTTCATCCATTGCCTGTTTTCTGATTGCCTGGTGAAGCTTGCCAAAACCCCAGTTTGCACACATTTCAGATTGCACCATGTATTGGTTTACAACAGTAAGCTCATCTGCCAAAAGCGCATTCATGACAGTTATTAACTTTTCATTTCCTTTCATAGTTGTTTTTTTTAAAATCATTTAGTATCAAACGTTTTTTTGAGTGAATAAAATTACAGGCTTGTAATTAAATTGTGTTATACAATTTTAAAAAAAAGTTGCTTAATTCACACATTTTCTGCAAAATATATGGGGTGCGATATTACTTTTTTCCCGTTCAAACATAGCAGGCTACTAAAAATAAAAAAATATTCGTATGGAATAAAGATCTTCCCATTGAACAAATTTTATCGGCTAAAAGAAAATAGTAATGCGTCTTTATTTTTTTTTCCTGTAATCATGTCGCAAATTATTTCGGCTGCAATTACACTAAAGGTTATTCCATTTCCGCCAAAACCCAGTGCGTAATAGGTATGAGGTGTTTTATTGTATGTTCCGATGTATGGTAGCGCATCTTTTGTTGATCCGAATGTTCCTGTCCAGCAAAATTCGGGAATGAGTTCAGTTGCGGGAAATAATTTTGAAAAGTCGTTTTTTAGTAAAGCCGATTTTTTTTTGATTAGTTTATCTCGTTTGCTGGGACTGTAAAATTCTTCGTCTCTTCCGCCAATAATTATTCTGTTGTCCTTGGTTAATCGCATGTATAAATACGGGTCAGCCGTATTCCACAATAGCACTTTATCCTTCCAGGCCGGTATTGGCGATTGTATATGTTCTGACGCAAGTGCATAGGTTGAATTAAGTTTTACAATTTTCTTTTCCAAAAATTCTGTTATCTCATAACCGGATGCGTTCACTATTTTATTTGCAGTAATCATGTGTCCCTTTTCCGTAATTAATTCCACTCTATTTTTTTTGTATTCTATTTTTGAAATTACAGTTCTGTCAAAAATCTGAAGTCCTTTTTTTATACTAGCTTTAAGCAAAGCATGGGTAAACATATAGGCATCAGTGGAGGCGCCTTGCGCTGAGAGAATCGCTGCCGGAGCGGAGAAACCAAATTGTTGATGTATTTCTTTTTCATCTAATAGTTGAACTTGAAAGCCTGCTTTTTTACGAACTAAAAATTCTTTTTCAATAAGCTTTTTATCTTTTTTATATGCAGCGAAATACAAACTTTTTTGTTTTTCAAATAGGGAGAAATTAATTTCTTGTGATATGCTTTGTATGGTGTCAATAGATTCAGAACATAACTTGTATGCTCGTACGGCAGCTTGCAAACCGATTTGGTTTTCAAGCTCTGATAACGGTTTATCTAGCTCATATTGCAGCAGTGATGTGCTTGCGCATGTGCTGCCTAAGCCAATAGTTCGAGCGTCAACAACAATACAATTTAAGCCGGCTTTAACAAGATAATAAGCTGTTAATGCTCCTGAAATTCCACCACCGATTATTGCAATATCTGTTTTAAGAGACTGTTCCAACTTTGGATAGTTGGCTGGCAATCCGCTATTTATAAGCCAGTATGGGTAACCTGTTGTTAGATTCATGGTTGATTTAATTTAACTACTTAATTTGTGAACGTGCATTTTTATCAGGCGGCGTTTTTCCATCTTTCAATTCGGCATAGGCGTGGGTAAATTCAGCTCCGTAAAAAACGATCATAGACGAGTACGAGACCCAGAGCATAATTAAAATAATGGAGCCTGCTGCTCCGTAACCTGAACCGGGGTCGGCTTTTCCAAAATACAATCCTAAAGCAGCTTTTCCTATCTCAAATAAGAATGCAGTAACGAATGAACCAATCCAAACGTGCCGCCATTTTATTTTGGCATCGGGAAAAAATTTGAACATGAGTGCGAACAATACTGCAAGAATGCTTAGTGATAAAATAATATTGATGACTTGTATTATGATGAGTAAGGATTCTGAAAAATAATTGGTTATCCAGGTACCCAAAGCAGAAAGCGTTGCAGAAATGACGAGAGATGCAATTAATATAAAAGCAATGGCAATTATAAGCCCGAATGAAAACAAGCGTGTTTTTAGTAAACTTAAAATGCCGGATTTGGTTTCGTCTGCTTTTACTTCCCAAATAGTATTAATTGATTTTTGAAATTGTGCAAACACGCCAGTTGCTCCAACAAGAATTGTGATAACTCCTATTATCGTTGCCAAAAGGGAATTTTTTGATTCAGTTCCTTTTGCAATAATATCTTCAATTTGTCGTGCCGTATCTGCACCCATTGTGGATGTGATTTGCGATGCCAGTTGTCCATTTACAGCCTCTTGTCCGAAAAAATAGCCTGCAACGGTTATGATGACAACAAGCAATCCTGGCAATGAAAAAATGGCATAATAGGCAATAACAGCACTTTCTTTAAAAGGATCTTTTGCCCACCATTTTTTGAAAGAAATTTTTAAGGCACTAAAGAAATAGTTTAAATGTGGGATGCTCATTTAATGCGTTTTATTTACGCCTAAAAATGAGAATACTTAAGAAGAAATTTATTATACAATTGTGGAATAAAGTTATATAATTCACACATTTTGTTACTGATTAAAATAGGTAGATTTGGCACAAGCAGTTGCAAACCCTGAAGCTGTGTTAGGCACCTTAGACTTTAACTAACCCAATTATTTTACTATACAATAATTTTTCGTCAATGGGTTTTGCCAGGTAATCATTTATACCAATAGCTTTGCATTTTGCTAAATCAACCGTGGTTACATCGGCTGTTAAAGCGATGATGGGAATTTTTAAATTCATTGTGTTGCGAATGTATTCGGTCGCTTCAAACCCATTCATTTCGGGCATGTGCAAATCCATCAAAATAATGTCGTACGATTTGTTTTTTAGTCTTTCGATAGCTATTTTTCCGTTATCAGCAATATCGTGTTTAAATCCGAAATCATCCAATAGTGTTTTAATCAGTAATTGATTGAGTGCCATGTCTTCAACGATCAATACTTTTATGTTTTTCATTTTGGTATCCAATGGCACTATTTCTGATTCTAATTCAGCTACATCTTCAGTTTTCTGAAAACTTAAACTAAAACTAAAAGTAGAGCCTTCATCAATTTTACTTTTTACACGAATGTTTCCACCTTGCGATTCTACCAATTGTTTAACAATGGCAAGTCCCAACCCAGTTCCCCCAAACAACCTTGAAGTGCCACTGGATGCCTGCTGAAAGTTTTCAAAAATAGTTGAAAGTTTATTTTCCGCTATTCCAATTCCGGTATCTGTCACTGTAAATTCAATGCATGCATTTGCTTCGTCTTCGCTTAACAAACGAACACTTACTGTAATTTTACCTTTTGTAGTAAACTTTACTGCATTGTTCACCAAATTTATAATAATCTGGTGCAAACGCACAGAATCGCCAAGCAAAACATCTGGAATTTTGTTGTCGAAATCTTTAACCAACTCTAAATTCTTTTCTTGAATTTCTGTTTCAAACAAATGAAGTATGGCCGATATGGATAAAGTCATTTTGAAAGGTGTTTGCTCAAATGTCATTTTTCCTGCATCTACTTTTGCCAAATCGAGTATGTCGTTAATGATCACAATTAATGCATCGCCACTCATTTTTATAGCTGACAGATATTCTTTTTGTTTTGACGACAAATTTGTTTTTAACAACACTGTAGTGAATCCGATAATTGCATTCATTGGTGTACGAATTTCATGACTCATATTCGACAAAAATTGCTGTTTCGCTTTTACTGCATTTTCGGCTTTTCTTGTCGCATTTTCGGCGGTAACTTTTGCTTCTTCAGCAATTGATGTTGCTAACTCAGCCAATGCTTTCGCCTCTATCAATTCTTTTTCAATTCTTTTTTGGGCTGCAACATCACTGTTAAGCATTTCCATTTGTTCTTTTTGAACCAATAATTCATGCGTTTTCTTATACAAGTCAACAAAAACAGCCACTTTTGCATTTAGTATTTCAGGGGAAAACGGTTTAATCATATAATCAACTGCACCAGCCTGATACCCTTTGAAAACTTGAACAGAACTATCCATACTGGCAGTTAAAAAAATAATCGGAATCAGTTTAAGTTTTTCGTTTTGGCGAATTAATTCTACTGTTTCAAATCCATCCATCTTAGGCATTTGTACGTCCATTAATACGATGGCAAAATCTTGGTCACGGTTTAGAATTTCTAATGCTTCCATTCCCGAACTTGCTCTCACACATAAATAATTCTTATCGGAAAGAATGACTTCTAAGGCAAATAAATTTTCCACATAATCATCAACTATTAATATTTTAACCGGGCTATTTTCTAACATTTTTAATAACTATTATTCTTATTAATTTTATTTACTTAACCATACCCGCATCAGTGAGAACAGACGTTCTACGTCAATAGGTTTAGCGATATAATCGTTGGCACCTGCATCAATGCATTTTTGTTTATCATCTTTCATGGCTTTTGCTGTGAGGGCAATGACGGGTACGTTCTTGAATTTTCCCTGAGACCGTATTCGTTTCATTGCTTCGTAACCGTCCATTTCCGGCATCATAATATCCATCAATACCATATCAATCTCAGGATGTGTATCCAACATCTCCAAGGCAATTTTCCCATTTTCAGCTTTTACTATTTCCATTCCGCGCTCTTGCAAAACTTTGGATAATGCAAATACATTTCGCGAATCATCATCTACCAATAATATTGTTTTTGAATGGAATACAGCTTCTTTATCATGCAAAATATGTATAATCGATTGTTGTGATTCCGGCAAATTACTGATCGTCCTGTGAAGGAAAAGAGCGGTTTCATCCAGCAATCGTTCTTCCGATTTTATGCCTTTTATAATAATGGTCTCGGCATATTTCTGAAGTTCATTGTTTTCTTCTTTTGTAAGTTCTTTGCCGGTGTAAATAATAATAGGCGGAATTTTAGGCTCTTTTAAATCCTTCAGCTTATGGATAAGGTCGAACCCGCTCATGTCGGGCAAACCAATATCCAGTATCATACAATCGATCTGATTTTCCTGATACATAGCCAGGGCCTCTTTGCCGTTTCCTGCTTCAAAGATTTTTAGATCACTATGTCCGAGAAGTATTTGCAGTGCTTTTCTGGAATTTTCATTATCTTCTATAACGAGCAGGTTTTTTATTTTTCTGCTCGCAAATTTCTCAATTTTGTTAAATGCTTCATCCAAATCTATTTTATTTATAGGTTTCGTCAAATACTCTACTGCTCCTTCTTTGATTGGTTCTAACGTACGTTCATTTGCCGAAATAACATGCACTGGGATATGCCTGATGGAAGGATCTGCTTTTAATTCGAGCAACACTTCATGTCCGTTGATACCTGGTAGACCCATATCGAGAATGATCGCTTGTGGTTTGTATTTTGCGGCAAGCAATAAGCCATCTTCTCCGGTTGAAGCCGATAAACATTTGAATCCTTTTTTGTTCGCTTGTTTTAAAAGTATAGAAGCAAAACTCAGATCGTCTTCAATTAGAAGAACTACTTTATCATCCGTGGTTATTGTATTTCTGTCATCATCAATGGAGGGATAATTCAAATATTTTAATCCGTTTTCATAGCGAGGTTTGTACAGAACAGGTTTTTTTACTGTGTTTGTTAGGAGAGATTCTTCCTGTACGGGATGTATTTCAAGTGGAATAATGAGAGAAAAAGTAGAGCCTTCGTTAAATTGACTACTCAACTTAATTTCAGCTCCTACTAATTTTGCGAGTTCACGTGAAATGGAAAGGCCTAAACCCGTACCGCCATACTTTCTGGAAGTGCCCCCTTCGGCTTGTTGAAAAGCTTCAAATATTGCCATTTGTTTGTCTTCCTGTATTCCAATACCTGTATCGGTAACAGAGATAATCACTGTGCTTTCGGTGTTTCGTTTAATAGTTATACTGACACTTCCTTTTTCTGTAAATTTAATGGCGTTAGATAAAAGATTTTTCAATATCTGATTTAATCGTTGTGAATCAGTACGAATGAATTCGGGCAATTCTTTATCCAATGTGCAGGTAAGTTTCAATTCTTTTTGTTCAGCATGATGTTTAAACTCCCGAATGAGTCCATCTGAAATGTTTTTCAATGAAACTCTTTCAATATTTACTGACATTTTTCCAGCTTCAATTTTGGAGAGGTCAAGAACTTCATTAATTAATACGAGCAGATCATGACCACTCTTATAAATTATTTCTGCGCTTTCAATCTGGATATTATCCAGGTTTTTCTTTTTATTTTCAGCTAGATTTTTTGACAGGATAAGCAAACTATTAAGAGGTGTTCTTAACTCATGCGACATATTTGCAAGGAATTCTGATTTATACTTACTGCTTATTTCCAGTTGTTTTGTTTTTTGTTCAATGTCGTATTTTGAAGCTTCTACTTCTTTGTTTTTTTCTTCCAATGACTGGGTTTGTTCTTCCAATTCTTCATTGGTCATTTGTAATTCTTCCTGCTGCTGTTTCAGATTTTGCGTCTGTTCTTCCAGTTCCTCATTCATTTGTTTCAACTCTTCCTGCTGTGTTTGAAGTTCTTCTGTTTGAACTTGTGTTTCTTCGAGCAATTCCTGAATGCGTTTTCTGGAAATGGCCGAATTAAAACTTATAGCAATAGTTTCCATGGAAACATGGATGAATTCCTTTTCTGTTTCGTTGAAATCAGTAATGCTGCCTATTTCTATTACGCCCACTGTTTTACCTTCAAACAAAAAAGGAGTAATGAGTAAATGCTTTGGTTTGGTATTCAGAATGGATGATGTGATGCGTGTTTGTTCTTCGGTTATATCTGTTAAAGAAATTTGTTTTTTATCACGTGCTGCCTGACCTATCAATCCTTCATTAAGTGCGAATGTTGATTTTGTGTTTTCCGGAGACGAAAAAGCATATTGTCCGCTAAGCACAAGTGTTTTGTCTTTGTCATTCAACTGATAAACAGTTCCAATGTTTGCATTCAGGTACGTACATAAAAAACTAATTGCTTTGTTTGCCAGTTCTTCAATGCTTTGGTCTCCACTTAATTTTTCGTTGAGTTGATTTTGACCTACATTAAGCCAATGGTGTTTATTTGTTGCTTCAGTTGTTTCACGTAATGAGCGTGTCATTTTATTTAAAGCTTTGGCCAGGATATCCTTGTCTGACCGCGGAGTTAGGTAAACTGTATAGTCTCCGGAGGCAACTTTATTTGCATTTTCTGTTACCTCACGAAAACTTTCATTTACACTTACAAGTGAATTAAATATAGGTTTTAATTCATCATTTGTATAGTCTTCCAGTTTTTCATTTGAAAACTCACGACTTGCAATTTTTTTAGCTTCTTTGGCTATCAACGAAATTCGTTTGGTAGTACTCTGAATAATCCAGTAAGAAATGATCATTGCTAGTAGGATGCTTGCAATAATTAAAGCGATAATTAAACGTAATGTGCTATCGTAACTGGCGTTATTTTCTATTTTAGCATTTTCCATGCTCTTTTTATTCTTATCAATGATTCCCTGTAATTGACCAATTGCAGCATCTCTCGCCATGGGGCCACTTTCAATGGAGATATCAAGTGCTTCCTCCTTTTTATTTTTCATTGCTAATGAGATAATCGCTTTGAGGTGGGGTTTATACCCTGTCCAGGTAGTTTTAAATTCATTCAGAAAGATTACCCCTTTCCCTTCTGCCAAGTCTTGCAATTCAATTGTTTTTTTATCAATAGTTTCTAATGCTTTGTAAATAAGATCTTTGGAATAATCTTTTTGAATAATATCTTTTTCCAGAATAATATTCTTTTCCTGCCGGGCAATATCCAACACCGCAATCATCAGTTCATTGGAAAGATTTATTTTTTTGTAATATACATCTACAATGTTTTGCAGCCGATCATTCGATTCGGAAAATTTGGTGATCATAAAAAACAACATAGAAATAAGTAACACTAAAATAATAATGTAACCTCCAAATAATTTAATCTTGATTGTTAAGTTCATAAGGACTATTCTTTTTGGAAATCAATTTTTATTAGTAACTCTATAATATGCTCCAGGGTTAAAATGTAATCCATCTGAACCCCGGCAATTGCCGATGCAGGCATATAAGATGATTCTGCAGTTTTAGGATCTTGTGCGATTGTTAAACCTCCGTATTCTTTTATTTTTTTTAAGCCCGCGGTTCCATCCGAACTGGATCCTGTAAGTATCACTCCAATCAATTTATTTTTATAAACTTCGGCAGCCGATTCAAACAATACATCAATGGATGGTCTTGAATAATTTACACGCTCATCTATTGTAAATGAAAATGTTTTATCTTTTTCGATCAGTAAATGATAATTCGGTGGAGCGATGTAAACTTTTCCATGTTCAATCTTTTCTTTTTCATCTGCTTCTTTTATAGAGAGTTTGCTGTAATTATTTAAAAGTTTTATCCATTGGCTATCGGAATGTGGACCTATGTGTTGCACTATAATAATTGGTATACTGAAATTTACAGGCAAGGCTGAGAATAAAAATTTCAAAGCATTCATTCCTCCTGAAGAAACTCCGATTACAATTGCTTCATACTTCATTTTTTAATATTTCTTTTTATATATTCGTTGCTTTTTATCCAGCTCAGTATATTTATCATGCAAATCTGTAAACTGTATGCTTTCTTTTGAACCCAAACATAAAACGCCACCATTAATCAGGCTATCATAAAAAATATTTTGCACCTTATTTTGTAAATTAGTATCAAAATAAATAAGCACATTTCTGCATAACACCATGTGAACTTCTGCAAATACGCTATCTGTCACCAAATTGTGATTCGCCCATACCATGTTTTTTTTCAAGGATTGATTCATGATAACATTATCATAATCGGACATATAATAATTCGAAAAAGATTCTATTCCTCCCGACAATTGATAATTGGCAGTATATTCCTTTATCATTGCATTCGAAAAAATGCCTTCTTTTGCCCGATTTAAAGCCTGTTGGTTGAAATCAGTAGCATAAATTGTAGTTCGGTCATACAAGCCTTCTTCCTGCAAAATAATGGCCATTGAATATGCTTCTTCGCCCGTTGAACAGCCGGCATGCCATATTTTTATAAATGGATAGGTTTTTAAAATAGGTATTACATTTTCTCGTAATGACTTATAAAAGCCCGGATCGCGAAACATTTCGGTTACCGTTATGGATAAGTCCTGTAAGAAGTTTGCTGCAAATAGTTTATCATTCAGGATTTTAGATTTCATTTGAGCAATATCGTCTAATCCCGACATCACCATCCTGTTTGTGATCCTGCGCCTTATGTGGGCTTGAGAATACTCCCTGAAATCATAACCGTATTTCTGATAAACAGCTTCCAATAACGATGAAATTTCTAATTCAGAGGAGTATATATTTCTCATTTGAGATTACAAAATAATTTGCGTAAACGTTAAAGATAGGCATTTTAATTGCGATATACTGTATATAATTGACATTGAGACAAATCCGAAAATAAAAAGAAATTATTAGCTTACTTAACCGAAAGCACTGCACTTCCAAATGCCGTTTCTTTTCGCTACTTCATCTTTTTTCGCAACCAGGTTCTTAACGGCACATCGTACAACTTTAAACTTGCATAAGCCAACACGATAGCTCCAGAAAAGGTGAGTAGTGCATAGGGCCAAGCCTGCGATAAAGTAATGCCTATAGATGCTTGATATAAAAAAAAACCGCAAGCTTGAATAACTTCAGGGGCTAACGGGAATAAGATGAAACAAATATAAAGGTTAAAATTGAAAAGAGTAAAAAAGGAATAGATTGTAGACCCTACATATCCTCAAGATCCAAACAATTTGAGCTAATCTCGTATTTATTGAGCACTTTGTTTTTCAATACCTCCACTTTACTTTCGAGCAACTGAGGTTTGAAATTTTTGCGTTGCCGTTTCACTTCTGCCACAAACGCTTTTTTATTGTCAAGCGTTATAGCTACAATATCCACTTCGTTTTGGTCGCCCTTAGGTTCCCACCAGGATCCAATGGCTCTATATTCAAAACTCTCTTGTAGCTTCTGTTTGAAATATAATTCCAGCGTTTTGCCGGAATAGGTTGTGTAGTCAGTAAAGATCAGTTTGGTTAAACCCTCGTAATTGCCCAATTCAATAAGCGAACGGTTGCGTTCTATATAGCGGAACCAAAAGCGTAAGAAATGATCCGATATCTCATATCTTACTGTTTGCGAACCCTCTTTAGCAAAAATGGGACGTTGTTTTTTGATCACCTCATATACGGTTTCTAATTTACTAAGCTGGCCACCGATACTCTTTTCACCCATAAAGAATTCTATTTGAGACTGAGTATTTAATCCGGATGAAATGGCATCTAAAATGGAGAAATAGTTGCCATACTTTTTGCCAAACTCTTGAATTAAAAGATTACGCCCTTCGTCAATAAACGGTGAATCGCTTTGACAAATGTACTTGATCATTTTTGGAATAGTAAGTGCTTTATTATCTACTAAAAGCTCCACATATTTAGGTACACCCCCCGTATAGGTATAGAGTGCAAGAAGTTCATCGTTTGTATAGCCGGGATTATAATCTTTCATTATATCCTTTAGTATATTGGTTGTGAAAGGATTAAGTTTCATCATCGCATCTGCACGACCAAATAGTGGCTCCCTTTTGTCTTGAAATATTTTTGTCATTAGAGAATAGATGGATCCGCTCACAATAAGATTAACATTGGTTGAGGTGCGGTACTGATCCCAATAATTTTGAATTTCGCTGTATATCGACTCATTTATATTGATAAATTCTTGAAATTCATCAATAACCAGCGAAAATTTTTGATTCTTTCCATGTTCAAACAGAAATCGAAAAATAGCTATAAAGGAATCCATTTTGGGGACAAACACTGCTAATTGTTTCTCAATCTCGCTACAAAAACCATTGCATAAATCCGCTTCACTCTTGCGGCTCACAAAAAGATAAACAATGGTTTCGTCTTTGAGCGCATTTAATATAAGCGCTGTTTTGCCAATTCTACGCCTTCCGGTAAGTACAGTCAGCTTGGAGTGATCATTATACGCCAACAACTTTATTCGCTGTAATTCAGCAATCTCTTTTTCACGATTATAGAACTTCATAAGCTGTATATTTTTACGGCTGTAAATTTTACCACCGTTGCAAAGTTATTAAAAATTATGCCAAAGTGTTTTTGATGATGTACTTTTTTTCGGGAATTGTGTAGTCGTAAAACACACTCTCCAACCATTATTTCGTTACTTTTAAGGTCGAATTTTGCGACCTTAAAAGATTACAGTGGAAAATAAAGCAGCTATATATATTATGTATTTGCTTAACTATGAATGATATGGATTTTACTACAACACAAATCAATTTATTCAAATCCCTGTTTCGTGGCCGAAATGACGTCTATGCTATACGCCGTGAAAAAGAGGGGAAAAGCATCTATATGCCTGCCTACAAAGTAGACTGGAGCGATTTTGAAAAATATAAAGCTGCTGGAGGCCTTTTCAATACTTACAAAAAGAAGGAACAGATTCCATTTGGAGTAGATGCTATCATTAGCCATTTGAGTGGAAAAGAGACAATCGGTTATCGAGCGTTCCAGATCGGGAAATGGCGCCCACTTATGGATATTCTTTGAAGAAAATCTATATGCAGAACAGACCAGGAAACTGATGTTTGAATTGTTGAAGGAAGCAGGCATCATTCAACTTTGCAGTTCCTGAAATTGTAAGATAACTTCTTCAGTTACAAACCTGAGCAAGTTATCAAATCGAAAGTTGTTGCTTATACTAAACAGGAACTTGAGATAGTATTAGATAATCAAATTTTCCTGAAGCGTATTCAACTCAATGAAAAGATCATTCACTTCCTTAAAGAGAACCTGAACATACTGAATACAGATTACCTGGTTCGAAAAACATTGGAAAATCAACGTACAATATCGATAAATACTTTAAGCTGGTAGAAGAAACTGCTGATGGAGTTATGTTACCCCGTGGTTTTGTAGCGACACTGGTTGACTTTTGCAGACAAGAAAAAATCCCTTTTAATGTGATTGATAAACGCAGAAAACTGGATGAGGTCCATTTTGATTCCAATATAGACTTATTACCCCATCAGGAATTGGCCGTCGAGGCCGTCATACACAAAAATTTTGGCGTTATTATATCTCCATCTGGTTCAGGAAAAACAATCATAGGTCTTGAAATCATAGCTGAGAAATGTCAGCGGGCACTCATCATTGTTCATCGTCAGCAATTGTTTGATCAATGGATGGATCGTATTCAGAGTTTCCTAAAAATCCCAAAATCAGAAATTGGACAAATTGGAAACCAAAAGTTCAAGTTGGGAAAAAAGATTACGGTAGCCATGATTCAATCACTGGCCAGAAATCAAGACGTTGCATCCATTTCCAATAAATTTGGAACGATTATTGTTGATGAATGCCACCATATACCAGCAAAGTCATTTCGTGAAGCCATTTTGCAATTTAATTCTTATTATCTGTATGGTCTCACCGCTACACCAAAGCGTAAGAACAACGACGAAAAACTCATTTATGTGTATATCGGAAACATTTTATATCAGGTGGATCAAAAAGAGGAGTTAAGGCAACAATCGGCAGGTTCAGAGATAAATGTCATAGAAACCAATCTTTTCGCCCCCTTCGATTATAAAATAGACAATTATGAAACAATTTCCAGAATCTTAATTCACGACACTCAACGAAATGCATTGATTGTCAGAACGATTGTGGAGAACGCCGAACGTTTTAAAACAATTTTGGTACTAACTGAGCGAAAGGCACACGTGGATATTTTGAATCTATATTTAAAAGACAAGTTTGAAACAATCACAATTCATGGCGAAGATTCAGAACGAAGTCGCAAAAGCAAAATGGAACAAATAAAACTTGGTCATTTTAAAATTGTGATTTCAACAGGTCAGTTTTTTGGGGAGGGTGTAGATGTTGATTAGCTTGAATGTTTGTTTATTGTTTATCCTTTTGCATTTGAAGGTAAGCTGATTCAGTACATTGGACGGATTCAGCGTTCTGGAAAGCCTCCGGTTATTTTTGATTTCAGAGATTCCCGCATAGACTATTTTGAGAAGATGTTCAAGATGCGGAGGAGATATTATAGGAAATTGGTGCATTCGTAGATGGCCAGTTGAGCCAATACTAGATATATTTCATCAAAACCATCTGGTATTCATCTTAACCAGACCCTGTTGGGTGAAAGAAAATGCTGGAAGACGAATACAACTCCAACTTGAAATCACAATTTGTGACTTCAAGATAGGCTATTCTTCAAGAATCCTAATAAGTTAAAATAATATTAAAATAATATTTTTTAAGCGGAAGATAAAACTATATTTCTAAGGTCAATCAAGATATAAAACTAACTTTGTAACTTGAATTAAATATCTAAATGTCAAAGACACAAATTAGTTTCTATGAAAAAGGGAATCAGCAAAACTGTTTTATCAGTTTTTGAACAGATAAAGCATACAGACGAAAACAACATCGAATTTTGGTTGGCCCGCCAATTGGCAAAAGCTTTGGAATACACCGATTTTAGGAATTTTTCTTCAGTTGTTGAAAAAGCCAAGGAAGCTTGTAAAAATAGTGGTCAACCAATCGAAAACCATCTCGTTGACATCAACGAGATGGTACCCATTGGTTCGAGTGCCGAACGTAAAATGCCAAGTTTTAAATTGAGCCGTTATGCCTGCTATCTAATTGTGCAAAATGCAGACCCAAACAAGGATATTGTAGCTTTAGGGCAAACATATTTTGCTGTACAAACACGTTTGCAGGAAATAAGGCAAATGGACGAATACAATCGTTTGAGCACCGAGAACGAAAAACGTTTGTTTCTGCGCAACGAAATGGCAAAACACAACACCCAACTGGCTGCTGCAGCTAAAGATGCCGGAGTGATTGAGCCTGTAGATTACGCCATATTTCAAAACCATGGTTATAAGGGCTTGTATGGCGGATTAGACGCCAAAGGTATACATGCCAAAAAAGGATTGAAGAAAAGCCAACAGATACTTGACCACATGGGAAGCACCGAATTGGCAGCCAATCTTTTCCGTGCCACACAAACCGAAGAAAAACTAAACCGAGAACAAATTAAGGGTAAACAAAAAGCCAATCAAACACACTTCGAAGTTGGCAAAAAAGTACGCCAAACCATTGAGGAAATTGGTGGAGAAATGCCTGAAAATTTGCCAGTTGCAGACAGTATTACTATAATAGAATCAAAAACAGCTAAAGCCAAATTAAAAAACGAGAACGAATGAAATTTGGTTTAAGATTGAACTTTTCCAATTTACGCCGATCGAATTTACGGCAATTTTGCTGATTCAAAATTGAATAAAATGAAAATTCAATACGCATCCGATTTGCATCTGGAATTTTCAGATAACTACAGTTATTTGAAACAGAATCCATTGAAACCAGTAGGAGAGATCTTGGTTCTTGCTGGTGATATTGGCTATCTGAACGATGACAATTATAGCAGGCATCCGTTCTGGGATTGGGCTTCGGACAATTACCGGCAAGTGATTGTTTCTGTTGGCAACCACGAACTATATAAGTATTATGATTTGGCAAAAATGCCACAAGGCATAGTCAGTTCAATTCGGAAAAATGTAAAATGCTATTACGATGCAGTCGTTCGGATAGAAAATGTTGATTTTATTATTTCAACCTTATGGGCAAAAATCCCGTTGGAAGAAGCTTACATAACCGAACGTAGTGTTAGTGATTTCCACCGGATTTCATACAACGACGAACTATTGAAATGGGATAATTTCAACCGGGAACACGAGAAATGTCTCCGGTTCATTCAGAACGAAGTAGCTAAAAGCACTGCAGAACATATTGTTGTTGTAACTCATCACGTCCCGTCTTTTCAATTGTCATCGCCCGATTATACCGGAAGTAAGATAAACGGAGCTTTTACAGTTGAATTGGCTTCCTACATTGAAAGCAGTCCAATTGAATACTGGATTTATGGACATTCACACAGAAATATTGACAAAATGATAGGGAAGACCCAATGTGTGACCAACCAATTGGGATATGTGTTTCAAAATGAACATCTTTCATTTGATTTAGGGAAAATTATTGAATGGTGAAAGCTGAATGGGTTTGTATTTTTTACCGTCATTGGCAGTTGTCAAGTAATCCTTGACAACTGAAATTTGTTGTAACTCATTATCTTTAAATCAATTATTAATGTGCAAACTGATATTTTGCTTTGATTGCATTAAAAGTGTAGCCATTTGCTGTTGGGTGAGCCAAACTGTATCTTCTAATATCCTAACCTCAATTCGTTCTGTTTTTTCATTTTCAGTAAGTTGAAACCTGAACTATATTTTAAACCTTTGTAAATTTTTTTTTACAGTCTGATTTAAAACTTTAGTTTACACCTAATACATCTCAGCTAAAACACTGTCTATCCTTTTAGTAAATAATTTTTTAAAACATTTGTAGCCCAAATTCGGAATTGTGTGCCTTGCTTTGATTTAACACGATAACCTACCGAAATAATGATATCCAAATTGTAGAATTCAATTATCCGTTCTACGTTTCTTCCTCCTTCGATTTCAACTGTCGCAAATTTTGCGACAGTTGAATTTTCCTGAAGTTCTCTCTCTGAAAAAACATTATTGATTTGCTTTCCAATAGGTGTTATGTTAACAACTAAATAATAATATAATTATAATATTGTAGTCATTTTATTATTTTCAAATGAAAAGTTAAATAGTTTCCTTATAAGGAAATTTATTATATATTTGCGAAATCAAATTCGTTTATTGGCTTTTTGGGACAAGACTTCAAAAAATCCAAAAGTTGTGATTTGCACTCATGGATTCTTAAAAAAACAATGGAAGGTTCCAAAGCAAGAAATTGAAAACGCTGGAAATATCATGAAGCATTTTTACTCACTTCAACCACCTGAAAATCTATGAAAAAATATTCTTTAGTTGAAATCACCAATGAATTTATCGGTAAACCCGGTGAACCCAATCGAGATAAATTTGAATATGATTTACGCACTGAAGTAATCGGAGAAATGATTAAACGTGCCAGGTTGGAGCAACATTTAACACAGGAGCAATTTGGTGTACTACTGGGCGTTCAAAAATCTCAGATTTCAAAAATTGAGAACAATGCTAAGGACGTTCGTTTCTCAACCATCCTTCGTGCATTTGAAGCATTAAAGGCTCAAGTCCATTTAACAGTAGAGTTTCCGGGAAAAGTGGAGGGTAAAGAAGTGTTGGAGTTTTAGGTGATATTAAAATTATTTTTCATTTTAATGAAATTCTTCCAAATGATTATCAATCAGCACAATACTTTTCTGTGCGGAGCGAATAATTTTAGAAGCCAATTCGTAAGCATCAAATACTTGTCCGTCGAAAAATACGCCTTGATTTGGAATTCCACCAGATTGAATTTACAGTGAAATTGCATTTTTTTTTCAGAAAGATTTTCAACTTGATTTTCTATCCTATTTATTCGTTGATTTTTGGCATAACCTTTTAGTAAATAATCTCTTAATACATTTGTAGCCCAAATTCGAAATTGTGTGCCTTGCTTTGATTTTTCACGATAACCAACCGAAATAATGACATCTAAATTGTAGTATTCTACATTTTGAGTTTTTCCCTTTATTGCTCCGTGTAGAGTGGTTGTCGCAAATTTTGCGACAACCACATCTTTCACCAATTCTCCCTCTGAAAATACATTATCAATGGTTTGTCGAGCCCCCGCATAGCGTATTCTACTTTTACATTGCTCTTGTAAGAACACAACAAAAGCCCTATGGTAGATTTGATGATACCACGTAATTTGTGCAAGTGGCACTTGCACAAATTGATTTTGAGATGATGCAAGCGGCACTTGCACGAATGGATACTGAGGATAAGCTTCGGCAAAAGTCCTCATATATTTAAGGTTACGCACCGAAAAGCCCGTGTATCATGGAAAGTTTTTAGATATATTGGCTGCTAAAAGTTCAATGACCTTGCTTCCCCAGGCTTTGTTTGCCATTGATACATAGTCACCAATCACCTCATCTTTATTCCCACATTCATATAACGATGTATTTTACCCTACTTTGCGAGCCAAAGCAATAATGCCCATAGAAAGCTCAGCCTTCTGGACTCTGTCAATCAGATCCATATTCAATAGACGAAACAATAAAGTTGAAGTAGCAAAAGCCGTTGGTGAAATAAGTAATTATATTAAACAAAGGGGGATAGACGATGAATATTGCAAAAAAATCATTCTTGATTATTTATCAAAGTTCGACTCAGCTTTAAGGGATGATCTTGAGAATGTACTTTTAGACAAACTGCCAGAGGTTTTAGACATTCAACAGAAGAGAAATATAATAAAGAACAACTTACAATCTCTTAGACAACTAGGTGATATTGAAGTAAACGGTAAGATTCGGCGAATGTCTAAACTCAAAAACTAGACATTGTTTAGACGAACTTTTAGACATTTCCTAGACGTTATACAGCTTTAATATGATTAAGAAAGAGGGTGCAGATAAATCTATGAAATACTTTCTTGTTCAAAAAAAAATAAACTCAAAATAATTTTCAATTACCATGCCCGATTTAGTCCACGTTACGTCCGGGTTTATCGTGACCCCTCTTTGTGAGTCAGTAAGTATTTTTTATTTCAATCTTGCGTTACAAATTTATTTCTTTTTTCTCATTGATTCTACAGAAAGTTGGATTTTGTGAGAACCATTTATCAATTTTCGTATCAAATCGAATCTAAATCAACAGACTTTTTAGAAATGATTTTTGCTGAAAATATGTTTGCTTCAACCTCATATGCTTCAGTATTCGAATATACAACTTCAATAAGTCTTATGCCAAGTGCTGCTTCCATCCTGCAAATTGTTTCAAGGGTCAGATTTTCCCTTCCTTGAAGAATTCTATTTAGCGATTGGGCTTTCATTCCCATATCTTCAGCCAAACGCACCTGTGAAATTTTATTGGCACGTATGTAACGAATTACTCTTAAAGCAATATCAAATGCTTTATCTTGCCAAACCTTGTTGGCAATTCGCTCATTGGCTTTTTCATGCCAGCCCGAATGTTTAGGACTTATAAGATCATCAAATTTTTCAGTATTTGCCTTCATCTTTATATTGTTATTTCGTAGAGTGCTTCATCGAAACTATCACCATCTATAATACCAAGTTCTACTAAGTAGTTCTTTGTTTTTTCTAATTTTTTTAATTCATCACCTGTGGATTCGTGATCATTCATTTCGTAGGTAAGTTTAATGGCACCACCGGTTATAAGAAACCTGTTTGAATCAATTTTAATGGCATATGATTTTGGATAAGAAATAGCATATAAATGAGGTACAAAGATAGGTCAAATTTCAAAGCAAATCAACATATAGGTTTATTTGTATCCAAAAAGTTTGCTGTTGAATTGAAAATTTACGAACACTTAGTTGAACGTATGGAATCTAATTTTGTAAAGGTGTTGTTATACAACGACCAATTCTTCTAAATACATAAAAGATTGAGGTGGAGTTACATTAAAATCGTCCTTTAATGATAATGTCTTAGTATATCTTTTGGTCGTTTTTATTTTTATGGCATAACCTTTTTCTTTCTTATCAAAATAATCAAAGAAATAGCTTTCAGATATGCCAGAGAATTCTTTTGTCTCCTTCCAAAGTTGATGAATATCTTTATTCAGAATGTGATCAATCTAAAATTCTCCAATTACTTTTTGAACAGGTGAAGAAGCGTAAACAACGACTGTCTTTATATTCTTTCGGCGAATTCAGGTTTAATCGACAATAAGACTTTCATTGGTTTCGGTTTCTTTTAAAATTAGATCAAATTGCTCTTTCGTTAATTTTTTTAGTCCACGTAATTCGTTTTTTTCTCTCGTGGTAATACATATTGATTACTATTTCAAAATTAATCAAATTCTGCAATTCTCTGAATTAACTCCATAATAATATCTGTGCCCTCTGCGCCTGAACCATAGGGCAAAGCACTTTCAATACCTTCTGTAAGCCCTTTGTTTTCCAATAATTTCCGGCATTCTTGCTTTAAATATGCTTTCACCGTAGCATTAGCTTGACTTATATTGTCCAAAATATCCGGACAATTATCAAAGATATAGATTATGTCCTCAAAGTCATGGCTTTGACGTAGGTCATTTCCGCCTCGTCCTTTGTGAGCCTCAAATTTGGCTGCTACATAATACTCGGGAGGAAAAACAAAGACTTCAGTTCCATCCGGTAAAGTTTTTGAAATTTTGGTGTCAACACCTTTTTTATACCAGATATTGGTGAATCCAAGAACATTCGAATCCGTTGGCATAACATCTACCAATATATCTTTGTAAATCCATCGACAAATCGGCGCACCTTGTGATGTGTCATTGGCAAATTTTTTCGCCCGTAGCTCTTCTTCTAATTTTGCGTGTGCTGTTTTTGAACTTAATTCTACTACACAGTCAACATCCAGGGTTGGTCTAATATCCGATGCCGCAGGGTTGTTAACATAAAGCTCTGCTACTGAACCGCCCACAAATACCATATCGTCTTTTAAATCACCTAACCCGTTTGCAACGGTTTGAAGCATCGTGATGTTGTTACTAGGCATTATTCAAACGTTTATTTAATTCTTGGATGGCAATTTCTACTTCTCGAACCCGACCAACTCGTATGGTATCTATAATAGTTAATAACTCATAGAATAATTGATCGTTCTCAACTACTTTTGGCAACGTCTTGTATAATGGCTCAATTGCTTGACCCCGGGAATTTCCTTTTGCATATTGCCACACATAGGTATCATTACCTGAAGAAATATGTTCTTTAATAGGTGAAGCTGAATGAGCAGTTGGAATGCCTTTGACAACAGCACCCGGCTCTACCGGGAAAACATATTTTAATCCGTAAATCAAGAATTCAATAAAAGAGTTTATATTTACTTTTCTCCTTTTTGAATCAAGAAGTCCCGCAATTTTACATCTGTTTATTGCTTCAGATACTTCGGAAGGGCTAATCAGTATAGCATTCGCAATATCAATATTTCGCCATTCAGCCTGCTTTAGAGATATTATCTTTAGCAGCACTACAATGTCTTGTGGTCGCATTCCATTATGTTTCTTCATACAAATAATGTTTAATTCGCGATTCGCGAATTGCAAATATGGCACTTTTATTTTAATCTTCAAAAAAAAATAGTTCTGGAATTTATTTCAAGAGCAACCCCAACTTGAAATCTCAAATTGTGATTTCAAGTTTAATCATTAATCAGAGTTTAATTGAAACATAAAGTCCGGCGGAAATCGTTTTACTTTACGTTTTATAACTTGATTAAAATTGCTTAGCCTCTGGTGCCGTTTTCTTTGATTTAATAAACCTTGAGTTACCTACCAAAATAAAAACTAGCGCTTAAATATGAACGACATGCCCAACCGCCAAATCGACTTCTTCATCTGTCCAATTTCCCAGGTTAACAACCACATCAATTAAATCCTAGTCTGAAAATCGGTTGATATAATGATTCTTATCTATGGTTTTTGACTGAATGATCAATTCTTTTACTGTATCAACATCATTTTCCTGAATCATGACTATTATCGGAGCTGCATCCTTTGATGCTCTGCTAAACTTCAACGGATTATTATCAATTTGATACGGAATACCTTTTTTCTCAAGCTTAGTGGTCAGTTAATTGACTTACTTTTTGTTGGGAATTTGTTTAGATAAATATAGGGTGTCATTGGATGAGGGGGGAATGAATTTGTGTGAAGATGTCTAAGCTACACCCGAAAGGGTTTGATTTTGAGTATTGTTATGTACTGTTGTGTCTTGTCCGAAATTTAGGACTAGTCACAAATTATAAAAAACTTTTTATCTTATTATATATTAAATACTTCATAAATAACTATTTTTGAATAGATTTACTTATAATAATTGAATTACTAAATTAAAAACAATGAAAAACGTATTTTTTAAACCATGGGTAGGAGATAACTATTTATTAAAAGGTCTTAACGGCAAAAAATTACTTATTCTTGGAGAAAGTCATATTTGTGGCGGTTGTAATGAATGCGGAGATTTAAATATAACTGATCTTGATTGCAGAGAATTTACAACGAATGTAGTTAAAGGATTTCTAAAGTATAAATCAGGTGATAAGGAACATTCCCATTGGATGAATACCTACACAAAATTTGGAAATGTCTTATATAACAAGTCTTTAAATTATGATGAAACTCTGGCTTTATGGAATTCGGTAATTTTTTACAATTATGTTCAATATTCAACAACCGAAGCAAGAAAATCACCGCTCAAAGAAGAGTTCACGAAGAGTGAAGCAGCTTTCTTTGAAATTCTTAAAACATACCAACCAGACCTGATTATTATTTGGGGGAATAGACTTTGGGATGAACTCCCACAAAATGGAGAATTTGGTAAAGAAAAAATACTCTATAATGGAATAAATCGTGGACCATTTTATTATTACTTGTCCGGGGATAAAAAAATACCCGGGTTTATGATTAATCATCCATCTTCCTCAAAATTTGATTATTCCTGGTATGAATCTTTTAAAGAAGTTCTTGAGATGATTTAATATCCAATAAAACTAACTGAAATAGAATTTTATTTTAACCTTAAAATATGAAACTTATGAATAATTCTTTTAAAAATATTATTCAAAATGCTGATTCTAAGTATAAAAACTATTTAAAAAGTTTAACACAATACCCAGAAATTATTTCAATTTACGAGACTGAAGACCCATTCGAAAGGGAAAACTCATGGGTCAAATTAGCAAGAAAACATGATGAAAAATTCTTTGAAAAAATTGCAAATCCTTTCTATATAGGATTTGGAAATCCCCAATCTGAGATCTTAATTATTGGCAAGGAAAGTGGATATAATTACGACTCAAATGGATTTATGCAGTTTTATGATGAAAACCTGAACAACATTAAAAACTGGGAAATGACCCTGAATAAAGATCAAACTATATACAATCCTTACCCGGTTGTTGATATTAGGCATACACACACCTGGTCTTATTATAAGGCTATTGTCGAAAGATTGATGGATATAGACATCCAGGATAATGCCTCATTTTTGGATTATTGTTTCATTACAGAAATAAACCATGTTCCTAGCAAGACAAGTAAAGGACGCCAAAAAGTATTAAATAGAGAAACATACCCTTTAAGGAAAGAGTTTCTTAAAGATGATTTCTTTAAACGCTTTAAGTATATAATCAATACAGCAAAAGCTTATGAAACAATAGGTTTAACTGAAGAGCTGTTTGATGTAAATTACATTTCTAAAGAGAACATCGGTTCTAACGGAAAAATTGAATCATTCTATTTTAGAAATGATAATAGAAGTGCTGTCGTAACGTGCCAAATGAGTGGATCTACAAGAGGGTTAACTACAGATTCAATAAATAAATTATGTGATCGATTAAAAGTTAAGATGTAAAGAATTGGATAATATTAAATAAAATAGATACCATTATGGATACAGATGAAATTTATGTACACAGAAACAATTTTTCAATTATTGGTTTGACTGGTAAAACAGGAAGTGGCTGCACAGAATTTGCTGATTTAATTTCTAATGAGGCTTGCATTCTAGATAACAATGATTTAGTCCGAAAACCAATTGATATACTAATTTCATCTGATTCTGATGGAAACCGTTTAATATTTAGAAGGAAGTATTCTATTTGTTACAATTTCTTCGCTAAAAAGGACGTAAAATATCGTAAAATTTCATATATATCGGTACTTTTATTTTACTCTGTTCATTATTGTATCCATGTTAAAGGCGTCGATAATGCACAAAAGCTATATGAAGCGTTAAAACTTTTAATAGAAAATAATTTTTTAAAATCCACAGAATCAGAAGATGATAATTATCCAATCAGAAAGATAAATAACAAAATTTTAGAAAGAATATGCAACAGCAATTTCGAAATTATTGAACCGATTAAAAATATTTCGCGAGATTTCTATAATCAAAAGAATATGACTTCTGATCAATTAAATTATTTAAATAATGCTTTCTATTCTGAATCTTTTAACAAATTTTCAAAACAGTTTTTTGAATTATTATCAAAAACTGATTATTACTGTGGCTCTTTTTTTGTACACCGAATTGGAAATAAAATACGATCAACAGGAAATCCTTTTTCTTCTCATGAAGAAATGTCCGAAACTGCCAATATATCCAATATCTATAATGTAGCTAGAGTTATCAATAAACTTATAAAAGCATACAAAAATAATTCTACTGAAGGCTGTCATATCTGTATAGATTCATTAAGAAACTCATTAGAAGTTATGTTTTTTAAAGAACGTTATTCTGCATTTTATTTGATTGCAATACATAATGGGGAGAAAAACGACGAAACATTAAATAAAAGAATTAAAAGTATAGTTAATAGAAGATTAAACAATTCGGAAATCATTGAGATGGTTAAAAAAAACGAATCACTTGATCATGCTGAGAATAAATCAGAAGACTTTAAACAAGGAGTTTTTTTTGCTCCAGATGTTGAAAATTGCATACAAAAAAGTGAAATTCATATAAGTAATCCAGGTAATGATTTAAAAGAATTCAAAAAAGATGAAAGGTATTTTACTTCGTTTTATAGTATGTACGAACAATGGATAAAAATACAATCTCTAATTCTACATCCTGGATTAATTACTCCATCACATGAAGAAAGATGTATGCAAATAGCATATAATATGAAATTTAACTCCGGATGTATTTCTCGTCAAGTAGGTGCGGTTATTACTGATAAAAATAATTCTATAAGATCTGTTGGATGGAATGATGTGCCAAAAGGTTCTGTTCCATGTTTATTACGTGACTTGGATGATGTCATTTTCCCTGATAAAGTTGAGAAGAATGATTTATCATACAGTAAATTCGAAATAGATAAAGAATATGAATATTATAAAGATGGAAAAAGTTTTTCAAAAAAATCTGAAAAATATAGTAAACATATAGGTGTAACAAAACTTAAAGGACTAAACTATTCATTCTGCTTCAAATCATTACATAATGAATTTATGAAAGGAAATAATCAAGTTCATACTAGATCATTACATGCTGAGGAAAATGCCATGCTACAAATATCAAAATATGGAGGCCAACCACTGAATAATGGAAAGTTATATTCAACGGCAAGTCCATGTGAATTATGTTCAAAAAAATCTTATCAATTAGGTATTCGTGAAATCATTTACATTGATCCATATCCTGGAATTTCCAAAGATCATATTTTAAGTAATGGATATCACATACCATTGATGAAAGTTTTTACCGGAGTAATTGGACGTTCATATAACAAGATCTTTGAACCATTTTTATCTTACAAAGATGAATTAAATATCATTACAGAGAATTGTGAAATTATTTGATTTTTTGGATGAAAAACTATTGCAATTATCCTCCAAAATCAATATATTTGCGTATTAAGTCAACCACCATACCCATGAAAACCCTAAACAGACTGAAAATCGTCCTTGTCGAGCAAAACAAAACCGGAAAATGGCTTGCAGAATCGCTTGGTAAAAATGAAGCAACAGTATCTCGCTGGTGCACCAATGATATGCAACCCTCATTGGAAACATTCGCTCAAATTGCGACGATATTGAATGTTGACATACGCGAATTGATTACCCCCACAAAAAAAGACAATGAGTAAAAGCATATACTCAGCATCATTTACTGCAGGCAGCCTGTTGTACAAAGAGACAACAGCCCTTTTGCCATTGCTACTATCCAGTGATGCAGAGATCCAGATTAAAGAAGAAATCAAGCAAAATAACTTGCTTAAAATTAACTCCGAGAATTCCAGAAAAAGGATCGTTTCGGAAATTGTTAAACGTTTATCTTATGTGGATGATCACTTTTGGAAAACATACGCAAAGCAAACAGAAGCAGGACAAAAGTTGATGTTGTTTTATCTATGCTTAAAAGCCTACAAACTCATGTTTGATTTCCATTTTAATGTAACTGTCAAGCAATGGAACTCTTCCGTACAGGAAGCAGATCCATATCTTTATCAAATGCAGTTAAGTGAAATAGCCAGCAAAGATGAGAGCGTCGATAAATGGACAGAATTGACCAAAGGAAAAGTTGTTTCAGTCTATCTAAATATATTGAAAGACATTAAAATTCTGGATGCCGGCAATTACAATTTGAAAGCCATAAATATCCCCAATACCTTTTTCAAGTATTTTACAAAAAACCAGGAACAATGGTTTATGGATGCGTGCTTGCTTGACTCACAAAAGAAAAAGAAAATTTTGGAGGAACAGCTATGAATATGACCATTGATGAACTATATAACAAACTGGAAGATAAATCCTTTCAGGATACGACCACTGGAACCATGTTCTACAACGTCTTTGTCTTTCAATACCCAGCCGAAGAAGAATACGAAATTCAACGACAAATTGAGGAGTTTAAAGTCCGGCTAAAGCGCCCAAACAACAACCTGGATATTCTGACAATCAATATCTTTGATGAATTCTGCGCTTTCCTGGATCAAAAGTCGTTTGGCAAAAATCCATCCTTGTTAAAATACTTGCTAGACAAAGAACATAAAAATCCAAAATCAGTACAAGACACTTTAACCAGAAATGCGGGCGATGAAAAATTCTTTGAATGGATCAACACCAGAATATCAGAACACCAGAATAAAGACAGCGATCTTGTCCGATCCTTTGTCTTTTTGCATGGCTTTGGTCAACTGTTTCCCTATCAGCGAACAAACACATTCCTTTCTAATTTTGAACGATACAATTCAGGAGAATCTTACAAAATCATCGTTTTCTACCCCGGCCATGCCGAAGGTAATAGCTTTAGCCTGTTTGATGTGCTAACCGATGCCCATACCTATCGTTCCATAAAACTAATCAACGAGTAATCCCATAGAATAGCCTATAATTATGAAGTTAGCCGACATTTACAGCAAAAAAATCGATCGAAGGATCAATCCGGCAGTCGTGGCACAAGACCGAAAAGAAGAGACCATCCTCATTGAAATTGAAGAATATGTATTTACAGATGAAATTATAAACAATCTGTATAAAGTACTAAAAGCAATTAAAGAAAAGGAAGTTGTAAATAAAACAGGTGTCTGGATCAATGGCTATTATGGTTCCGGTAAATCTCACTTCCTGAAATTCATCCATTATTGCATCGCACCAGAAACTCGTGAAAAGGCTTTTACCCGACTGGTTGACGCCGTTAAAAACCGTGACCGTCTGAAACATAAAGATAGTCGAATAATAATGGATATTGCAGAAATCCAGGATCTGAAACGCTGGTACGATAAGGCAGAAATTGAAGATGTGCTTTTCAATGCCCAGGATGTATCCAAATCAAATCGGGACAACAACACCTTCACTCATATTTTCTTCAATATGTTCAACCAATGCAGGGGTTACAATGCCTACAACATACCCCTTGCTATATTGTTAGAAAAATACCTCGATCAAAAAAATGTATTTGAAGAGTTTAAAGTAAAATTGGAAGAAGAGGAATCTTTTGACTGGGACACCGATGCCGCTGATATCGTTTCAAACGAATTGGATACAGCCCTTCGCATAGCAAAACGCTGCATACCAAGTCTGGATACTGATGCTTTGAAAACCACTTTACTCAATCCGGAAACCTATCATATTGACACCATGAAGTTTTCCTCAGAAGTTCAAAAACACGTTAATTCGAAAGGTGAAAATTACCGTCTTTTATTTTTGGTCGATGAGGTTTCCCAATTTGTAAATGCCAACCGGGAAGTACTGCTAGATTTACAATCTGTCGTAGAAAGACTCAGTGACGATTGCAACCATCAAGTTTGGGTGGCTTGTACGGCACAACAAACCATTGAAACAGTTACAGAAGGAGCAGGTATCAACAACTCCAACGATGACTATGGTAAAATTATGGGCCGTTTCGAAACTCGTGTTTCACTTGAAAGTACTGATCCTGCATATATTACTCAGAAACGTATCCTTGATAAAAACTCAGAAGGTACTGAACTTCTCAAAAAGCTCTATTCGGAAAAGAAGGATGCCATTCTGAACCAGTTTACGATGGGGCACGAGCTCTACAAGGGTTTCAGGACTGAAAATGATTTTCTCCTTTCATACCCGTTTGTTCCATACCAATTCAAACTCATATCACAGGTTTTTGACTCCTTTCAGAAAATGGAATATGTTCTTGCCGAAGTAAAGGACAACGAACGATCCGTGTTAAAAATAACCCATGAAACAGCCATCTTGACCAAGTTTTGGGAAGTAGGACAATTCATTCCATTTGATGAATTCTTCAATCAGATGTTTTGGCAAAATCTCATACACAAAGGTACAAAAGCCATATCACCAGCTTTGGAACTTAAAGATGTGAAAGACAATGAATTTTCACAGCGAGTGGTAAAGGTCCTGTTCATGATTTCCAACCTTCTGGAAAAAGATAAAAGAAACTTCAATTCAACACCAGATAATTTAACCCTGTTGATGATGAAGAATGTGGATGAAAATAAGCTTCAGCTCCGAAGCAAAATAGAAGATGTTTTGCGAATACTCATTGAAAACAACATTATACGAGAAGAAAAAGGCAATTACTATTTCTTTAATGAAGACGAAGCTGAACTTTCCACTCTGATAAAAAACACCTTACCTGGCCTGGAGTTTCGTGCCGACACACTAAAAAATCTTTTAATTCCTTATTTAAAAGCTGATAATACTAAAGTGCGATTCTTTGGAAACGATTTTAAGATAACAACAAGTGTAGACGGCAAAAATTACTTCGGAAACAACGGAGACATTCAAGTTGCTTTTTCAGTATCCGATACTACTCCAGCCAAAAACAGATGTTTTTCAAATCCTGCAAACTCACTGGTTTTTTCCATCAACGAATGGTTTATGGCAGATAAGGAATTATCAAACAATTTCAATTGGTATTGTAAAGTTGAAAAATATTTTCAGGATAACCACGAAGCTCTGACGGAAGCCCGCAGAGAGTCCCGTGAAAATTTTCGACACCGAAATGTTGAATTACTAAATAAAATCAACCCAACCCTTCAAAGACGCTTCGAAGAAACCAATTTCATTTCGGGTCAATCCATTATTGAATCGAATGAAATCAACGGAAAAGGCGCTGAACGTTACCGTAATATATTGACCCGTCATTTGGAGAATGTTTACAAATATGCACACCTGGCCGATGGTCTTCCCATCACTGCAGAAGAATTGAGACAAAAAGCAAACCGAGCTGTACAACCTGATGAATTTGGGCCTTTGCACCCTATGACAGATGCCGAAAAAAAGGTAAACGATCATATTACTTCCATAGGAAATGAAATGATACTTTCCGACTTGATCAGCAAATTTAACGCAGCTCCTTATGGATGGAAAGACATCTCCATCATTTATTTGGTTACCGAACTCTGCAAACGAAAGATTCGTGATTTGAGTTATAAAAATCAGCCTCGATATTCTATCAAAGATTTTGTATCTAAATCATTGACCACCAGCGAACGGTCTTCCCTGGCTATTACTTCCGCTCAGGAAATTTTACAAGAAACGATAAATCTTTCTATTCAGTCTTGGCTTCAAATCTTTAACGAACATATTCCTTTCACCGGAGATGGGAGTGCCTTATTTGACAATTTCAGAGATAATCGTATACAAAAACAACTCAATACTTGGAATCAGGTCAAAGACATTTGTGAAAACTATCCGTTTATTAAGTCCATCCATCAATTGATAGAAAAGCTGACTAAATGGCAAACCATCAGAGATCCCAAACGATTGTTCGAAGCTTTGCAACTCGAGAGCGATTCCATGGCAATGCTGGTAGACAAATGTCGGCAATTGCAGGAATTTGAGGAAGACTTTTTGGAAGACTACAAAAGTTTGCGCAAATTTTGTACAAGCAATCAGGTCAACTTCAACTATCTAACTGAAAGCGACCAGATAAAAGCAAGCAAACTGATAGCATTTATCGATTCCGAATGGCCTGTGGATGACTTCCGTACTCAAAAAATCATTCACAAGGAATTAAGCCAAGCCATCAACGAAAAAATTGATACACTACTCAAAGAGGTTACTGAAAAATACAACACAGTATTTGAAGAATTAACAACATTGGCCAAGGAAAACGAAGTTGCATTGGATCTACAAGCTAAAAAACTATCGAAAACAGAAACCATCAACAAATTAAGCAGTATTGTAGCTTTGCAATTGGCTTTGTCTGAAGTAGAAAATTATCTAAGCACAGAACGAAGCAAAATACTGATTGCTGCTGATGAGCAACGACTGGAAAAAGAACGACAGGAGCAATTAAAACTGAAACCTTTCGACAAGACTATATCAGCCAACATAGCTGCCGAACCTCCTTACAAATACGCATTGCCCAAGGCCAACAAAATTTTGAGCACAAAGTCTGATGTTGAAACTTATGTGGAGCAAATCCGTGTAAGTTTGTTTAGACTAATTGATGAAAATAAAAAGATTATCATAAAATGAATACTTCCGCACTCAAACGTTTTGCTCAACAAGCCCGCTCCATTCTTAAAGATGGCGTTGAAAAACGTATTCATTACTGGGGTTTTGACAAAAAAGGAAACCTGATTATTCCCGAACCACAGGAACTTGCCGGTGGTATGACACTGGGCGAGCAGCTAATCAACGACCCCACAGCTTACAAAAAGTGGAGAAGTTTACGAGAAGCAATCCAACACAAAGGTTTAGCGCAAGTAGCGGAAGAAGCGGCATATACCTGGTTTAACCGATTAATTGCCATCCGTATTCTGTCAAGAAACGGATACATCACACCACAACTGAGTTTCGAAAGCGAAGCAGTGCATACACCTATCATCGTAACCAATGCTAAACTGGGCATTCTGCCTACATTGGACACCAATCAACAGAAACTGTACAATCAGTATATTGGTGATGATACGCTCGAAACAGAACTTTTTTCGCTTTTAATTACAGCCTATTGCCACGAAAGCCACCTGTTGCAACAGGTATTTGGGCGACTAGATGATTACTCGGAACTGCTGCTTCCTTCTAATATCCTGGCAGTAAATGGTTTTATCCATCTTTTAAATACAACTGATGCCATTACGAACGAAGATTATCAAAAAGTGGAACTTATAGGCTGGCTTTACCAGTTTTACATTTCTGAAAAGAAGGACGAAGTCTTTAAAAGTTTTAAGAATGGAAAAAAGGCAGAAGCAGCCGATATACCTGCAGCAACTCAGATATTCACGCCAAATTGGATCGTAAAATACATGGTGCAGAATACTGTAGGACGAATCTGGCTGGACCTAAATCCGGCATCGAAATTGCGGCAAGAGATGATCTATCTGGTAGAAAACCCGGATACTGAAAAGTCTACAAAATCATTGGTTTCAGAGGTAGCTAAAATCAAGTTGCTGGATCCGGCCTGCGGATCGGGACACATTCTGGTAGAAGGTTTCGATTTGCTTTTTGCCATGTACCGTGAAGAAGGTTATTCCAAACGAGAAGCCGTCCGAAACATCTTAAGAAACAACCTTTTCGGGTTGGAATTAGATCCTCGTGCTGCACAATTGGCTACATTTGCTGTACTGTTGAAAGCGGCAGTCGAGGATAGATCAGCTTTGGAATGTGAACAGATGCCACAAATCTACGCCATGCCGGAGCCTTATGACTTTGAAGAAACGGATTTGATCAATTTTATGGATGGTAATATCAGTTCTTTGGAACCATTGACCAAAGCATTGGAATTGATGCAACAGGCACAGAATTTAGGTTCCATCATGAAGTTGGATATGTCAGAAGTCGATTTTAGTTATATTGACCAAGAACGTCGTTTTACTTCCATCTTTACTCAGCAGGCTTATATCCATTTTTGCGCTTATATGAATATTATAAGGTTATTGACGCAAAAATACGAAGCTGTTGCTGCAAACCCACCATATATGGGGAGTGGTAATATGAATGGGGAATTGAAAAAATATGTAAACAAAAACTATCCAAAAAGTAAGGCTGATCTTTTTGCGGTGTTTATGGAACAAGGAATGGACTTTACTTGTGAAAATGGCCGAATGGGTATGATCAATATGCATTCTTGGATGTTTTTGTCCTCATTTGAAGCATTGCGAAAGTCGATAATTGAAAATTATCAGATAGAGAATATGCTTCACCTTGGACCACATACATTTGATGAGTTAGGAGGAGAAGTAGTACAAAATGCAGCTTTTGTATTATTAAATGGCAAAAGTTATCATAAAAGTACATATTTCCGATTAATTGAATATCCAAATGGTTTTGCAAAAAAACAGATGTTTTTGAAAAATACTAATAGATATGATAATATTAATCAATCAAATTTTATAAAAATTCCTGGCGTACCTATTGCTTATTGGGTAAGCGAAAAAATGATATTTATATTTTCTAAATCTTTATCAATTAGTGATATTGCTCAGCCTAGGAGGGCTATTCAAACGGGTGACAGTTCACGATTTATTAGAAATTGGGCTGAAGTATCTTATCATAATATTCAATTATCATATAACAAATCTAATGATATTAAATGGTATAAATTTGATAATGGAGGAAATTTTAGAAAATGGTATGGAAATTTAGATTTTGTTATTAATTGGATTCATAACGGTAAGGAGATTAAAGATAGTGGGAAAGCAATAATAGCAAATGAACATTTATATTTTCGAGATTCTATAATTTGGAATAAAGTTTCAGGAAAAAAATTGTCGTTTAGATTTCATACAAAAGATGTACTATGTGGAGATGCATCCCCATTTTTAATTTCAGACAAATACTTATATGAATTAATAGGTTTATTAAACTCAAATCTTTCATTTTTTTTTATAGGAGCAATAAATCCAACATTAAATCTACAATCAGGAGATATAGCAAGAATGCCATTTATAACCACTTCAGATGAATCAATAAAAATTCTTGTAATACAAAATATTTTGATTTCACATAAAGATTGGGATTCCCGTGAAACCTCCTGGGACTTCCAAGACAACGAACTTATCAAACTCCATGGTGAAACCATACAACTTGACTACGAAAATTATTGCGATTACTGGACGAACCAGTTTCGTCAGCTTCATGCCAACGAAGAAGAACTAAACCGCCTATTTATTGATATTTATGGCCTTCATGATGAACTAACACCTGAAGTTAAACTCAAAGATATAACTATTCTTAAGGATGAGTTAGAGATAAAAGCTTTGGGTGACGCTACGTCATTGGACGATTTACCAGAAGGAAAACTTCCTTTCAAAACAATCGAAGTTATCAGCCAATTGATTTCGTATGCCATAGGTTGTTTGATGGGTCGTTATCGATTAAACAGTCCAGGTTTGCACATTGCTCATTCCAATCCGACAGACAAAGAACTCGAATCTTACGCATTCAATGATAAAGTCTTTAACATAGATGCTGATGGCATAATCCCATTGATGGATAAGGATTGCAGCTTTAGTGACAACGCGCTAAACCGCATCAAAGACTTCATCGAATTGGTATGGGGAGACGATAAGATACTGGTCGATAACATCAATTTTATCGAGGCGGCTTTTGGAAAAACTCTTGAAAATTACCTGATAAAAGACTTTTGGCCTGCTCATTGCAAACGTTATCAAAAACGTCCCATCTATTGGCTATTTTCTTCCCCCAAAGGTGCTTTTAAGGTGCTCACTTATATGCACCGCATGAATCGTTTCACAGTGGAGAAGATACGCAGCAATTACCTGCTTAAATACATTCAGAATCTGGACAACCGTATTAAAGACCTCGAACCGAAATCAGCATCATTGAGTCGTGACGAACTGCGTTCACTTGAAAAATTGAAAACCGACCTCATTGAATGTAAAGAATACGATTTGTTGCTAAAAGATGTAGCCGATCAACAAATCTCCTTTGACTTGGATGATGGCGTCGTTGTAAATTACCAGAAATTCGCCACCGTAGTCGCACCCATCAAATAATCATTCCAATGGAATACACTGCCCAAGAATTGTACCACCTGTTGAATGATTCGGATGAATGTCGTTTCATTGAAGCAAAGACCGCTTCGGACAAGTCCCGAAGCATCCTGGAAACGGTTTGTGCATTTGCCAATGAACCCAATGCAGGCGGTGGTTATCTGCTTCTGGGAGTTTCAGCCGGAAAAAATCCCAATACTCAGAAGTATGTTGTAACTGGTATTGAAAATACCGACAAAATGCAGCTCGACCTTTCCAGTCAATGCAACACCATCTTTAATAAACCGGTTCGGGTAGAAATGCAAGTTGAAAAGTTGGAAGACAAAAATGTCATTGTGCTTTTTGTACCTGAACTTTCACACAAAGAAAAGCCACTCTTTTTTGTTAAAGATGGTTTTCCGAAAGGTTCATATAGGCGAATTGGCAGCAGCGATGTGGTTTGTACAGATACGGATATACCTGTATTTTACAGCGATGAAAGAACATACGAGAAATCAACTATTAAAGGTTCAACTTTCGAAGATCGGGATGAAAAGGCCATCGAAATGTACAGAAGACTTCGGGCACGAGTTAACCCTGCTGCTGAAGAATTGACTTATTCGGATAATGATTTGCTGGTGGCTCTTTCCTGTGTCAATCCAAAAAACAAGGAAGAACTTAATTTGACCGGACTACTGCTCTTTGGTTCCTCCAAAGCCCAACGAAAATTCCTACCCATGTTTAGGGCTGATTACATTCGTATCCCCGGAAACTCCTGGATTGAAAGTGCAGAAATACGTTTTAGAACAATAGACATGCGTGGTTCTATTTTTTCATTAGTTTTCAGACTGGTGGATGCAGTTAATGCAGATTTACCAAAGGGATTTATGCTTTCCGAAGGTGAACTTCAGGCTGAGTCTGTCGGTTTGCCCATTGCTGCACTTCGTGAAGCAATTATCAATTCCTTGATGCATGGTAGTTTTCGGGAGCAGCGACCCATTCAAATACGCAGGTATGATAACCGAATTGAAATTGAAAATGCCGGTTATTCTTTAAAACCAACCGACGAATTGGGACAACCAGGTAGCATTCCAAGAAATCCTGCTTTGGCTCAGATATTGCATGATACGAACTTGGCAGAAACCAAAGGCTCTGGTATCCGAGCCATGCGTCGCTTGATGAAAGCTGCTCATTTGGCTCCACCAACGTTTGAATCAAACAGAAGCGGTAATACTTTTACAACGATTTTGTTACTTCATAATTTTTTAAATCCGGATGACTTGAAATGGTTGGCTCGTTTCGGTGACTTAAACCTGAACGATGCCCAGAAAATGGCACTTATCTTTATTCGGGAACTTGGTGCTATTGACAATACAACCTATCGACAATTTGGTGATTGTGACACTTTACATGCCAGTGCTGATTTACGCAAACTGAAGGATCAAGGGTTATTGGAAGGAAAAAGAGGAGGAAGGTCCACTTATTATGTAGCGACAAAAGCGTTGCTTAATACGTATGGTGAACCCGTTATTATGGATGGTAAACCTGTTAATCCGTATGCTGAAGCCGTTAATCCGTATGGTGAATCCGTTAATCCGTATGCTGGATCCGTTAATCCGTATGGTGAAACCGTTAATCCGTATGGTGACAGAGTTGATTTAACAACAAATTCAAGCATTAGCTCAACACCAAGAACGTATGAAAATCTTCTGGCTGAGTTGCCTGAGGATATTAAAGAGAAGGTTCTTGATTTAAAAAAGAGGGAATTAGATCAAACTAAAATTTTCCAAATTATTGAGAATTTATGCCTTATCAGAGCTTATCGGTTAGTGGACCTTTCAACCTTATTGAAAAGGAAGCAGGATACCTTAGCTGAATACTTAAAAGTATTATTGGATGATGAGATTATTGGTTACCGTTTCCCGGAAATGATTCGCCACCCTGAGCAAGCCTATTTGACATTAAAAAAAGACAATAAATGACACTTCAAGAAAAAATAGTCAACTATTTCAATCACCATTCAAACGCACACATCCTTTTCTTCTTTGATCCGGATGGCGACCGGATTGATGAATTGAAAAGCCTAAATATAACCGATATACGTATTGTCGAGTTTGCTGGAGAATGGTTTAATTTGAAAGTGAAATTCAACAAAGATTGGAAGCAGGATAAGGTATTCCTCTATTTGACCCAATCCATGCCCCAAACCCAGGACGAATTGAAAGAATTTCCACTTTTGGATCTTTTAAAAGCCAATGGAGTATTGCGGTTGGACGATGTCGGTGCATTTATGGAAGAATATCGTTTACAACCTCACCAACATCAGTTAGCTAAATATTATCTGGAAGAGTTGCAAAAAAGGCAGATTCAGAATGTGATTCAACCATTACTTAATGCCGCATCCTTTGAAAAGAAAGCATTACAGAAAGGCCTTATTTCAGCTTTTCTCGAATTCAGCAAAATTGAAGACTGGGACTTAATAATCATTCGAATGTTGAGCTGGTCTGTTGACAGCAAACAGAAGAGTTTGAAACGTTTTCTGGAAAGAGTCATCAAGTATCAATTACTGGATGAGTTGAACAGTCGTTTGCGTATGGTTTTAGACGTTGAAATTTCCGGAAAAAAATTAGAGGAAATCACCAACTTGGTAAGAAAGTTTAAATACAATTCCATCATTCAGAATCTGGTGTTAAGTCCAGCCGATCCATATAAGGAGCTAAGGGTGAGGGATAGTGCTTGTTTTGAGTCATTGAATCGCATTCGGGAAACAGGATTGAATCATTTGACTTTGGGCAAAGCTTTTGCCGAGACCCTTCGTGAAAATGGCGAAAGCATTCAGGAAAGTAAGCTGCTTGAATTGTATGGTCCAGATGCTGATTTTGTTTTTATGCCAGAAACCTTAAAATGGGAAATAATCAGTAGCCTTTTGACCAATTCTGACAGGATGCCTGATGAAACAGAAAAAATTCTTCAACGTTTGTTTATGCAAACTCAAACGGAAGGAGTCATAAAAGACACGCTTTTGTTTTTACGATACTGTACCGCTCTTTTGTCAAACATAAACAATGCTGGTAATGTGGTTCTGGATTCTCCAAAAGAATACTTGCAGCAGTATTCAACAAAGTATTACCAGATTGATCGGTATTACCGAAAATCTATTGAGCAGTATCAACAATTGGAATGGAGTATTATTCCCATCGAGGAACAGTTGGAAGCCTTGAAATCAAGGATTGAAAACAGCTATACCCGTTTCACTTACCAGCTAAATCATGAATGGTTGGAATGTATGAAAGCGACGGACTTTGACTATAGTTTCATTGACTGCTTTAAACAGTACGACTTTTTCAATAACTGCATTTTACCTCAGAAGAAGAAAGTGGCTGTTATTATCAGTGATGCTTTGCGATATGAAGTTGCACATGACTTGATCAATGAGCTACATAAAGACGACAAAAATGTTTCGTCATTGACTTATCAACTCTCATCTCTACCATCCATTACCAGTATTGGAATGGCCAACTTGTTGCCTGGAAAAACTTTAACTTACGATGGTAGTATTACCATAGACAACGAAAAGCCAATTGGTATCGATCAGCGCGATAAAATTTTAAAGAAGCAATCTGAAAGATACACAGCGGTTTCATTTGATACCATACAAAAAAGCACCAAACAGGACAATCGAGAATTGTTTAAAGCTGATGTGGTGTATGTTTACCACGATATCATTGATAAAGAGGGACATAAAGGAACTGAACGAAATACCTTTTTAGCCTCAAAGAATGCCATACAGGAATTGGCCAAAATGGTCAAACTGATACAAGGTGGTTTCAATGTTACCAAAGTTTTTATAACTGCCGACCATGGCTATCTATACAACGATTCAGATATTGAAGAAGCCGACAAGAATGAAATGGAGGATACCGATATTCTTGAATCCGGTGCTCGTCATTATATGACTAAAAGTGACCTGCCAGTGACTCTTGGCAGTAAGATTCCATTAAATAAGGTGAGCCGTTTTAAAGATCCCTGGTATGTTGTGATTCCAGATTCCGTGAATCGATTTAAGAAAGCTGGTTCCAGGTATCGTTTCACACATGGTGGTGGCAGTTTGCAGGAAATGGTTGTGCCTCTGATTGAAAGTACGCGAAAGGAAGAAAAGATTCAACGCAAAGTCAGACCACTTTTGCTTAACCACAATCTGACTATCGTTTCAAATAATCTGCGTTTTCAACTGATTCAGGAAAATCCGATTTCTGCTTCTGAAAAAGAATGCACCTTGGATATAGGTATCTACAATGAAAGTACATTGGTTTCAAATACAATGACCGTAACAATGAACAGAACAGGAGAACTACCAGCTGATAGGGTATTCTTGATCCCTTTAGCCTTAAATACAAAAACCTCAAGCTCTGTATTGAGACTAAAGATTTTTGATAAGGAGGATATGCTGAATCCGCTGATTGAAGAAAGTGTAAAAAATAATACGTTAGTAGAAAGGGATTTTTGATATGGATCTAAACGATAAGATTTTAAACTGTTTTGAAGGCAAGGTTGTAAGAAAGGATCTGGCTTCTATTGTGAAGGGTAATCTTCCGGTTCCTACCTATGTGGTTGAATATTTACTTGCCCAGTATTGCGCTACCGATGATAAAGAGCTCATTGCTGAGGGTATTGAACAGGTGAAAGAAATTATCCGGAACAATTATGTTCACCGGGCAGAAGCAGAATCCATCAAAGGTCGCATTCGTGATCAAGGTCGATATCGTATCATTGATAAAGTAAGTGTAGAGCTGAATGATAAGTTGCTCAATCAATACGAGGCAAGCTTTGCGAACCTGGGACTTAAAGGCATTCCTATTTCGGACGATGTGGTACAACGAAATCCAAAACTTTTGAGTGGCAATGGGGTTTGGTGTATCATGACTATGGAATACAATCATTCAGATACCGCAAAATTGCGTTGGGATATTGAAGATATCAAACCGATTCAAATATCATCAGTAAACATTAAGGAATATTTAGACTCTCGCAGCTCTTTTTCTACCGATGAATGGATTGATCTTTTGATTCAAACACTTGGCATGAATCCCGAAAACCTCAATAAAAGAGGCAAACTTATTCAACTCTCCCGATTGCTCACGCACGTAGAAAACAACTTTAATTTTATTGAACTTGGGCCTAAAGGTACAGGTAAATCTCATGTTTTTCAGGAACTTTCCCCTCATGGAGTGTTGGTTTCTGGTGGTGATGTAACCTCAGCTCGGTTGTTTGTAAAGTATTCCGGAAATAAGGAAATTTTGGGCTTGGTTGGTTATTGGGATATTGTTGCATGGGATGAATTTGAGCATCAACCTGGCAAGCGCGTTGATCCGGTTATGATTGATACTATGCAGAATTATCTGGCCAATAAGTCGTTCAATCGTGGAAAAGGATCTCATGAGGCAACAGCATCGATGGCCTTTGTGGGCAATACCAAACACACGGTTTCTTATATGCTAAAGAACTCCCATTTGTTTGAATCTATACCGGATGCATTTATTAAAGGTGCATTCCTGGACCGAATTCACTTGTATAGCCCGGGATGGGAAGTTCGTGTTTTGAAAAAATCGTCCTTTACCAATGGCTTTGGTTTTATTTCCGATTATCTGGCTGAAGTTCTTCACGAACTACGGAAACAAGATTATTCAAACTACATTAGTGAATATGTCAAATTTGATATGTCGCTATCGGAACGTGACCAAACTGCCATTCGTAAGACTTTTTCCGGATTGATGAAGTTGATTTATCCGGACAAAAAAATAACAAAAGAAGAGGCTATTGAATTAATTGATTTTGCCACTGAAGGGCGCAAACGGGTTAAAGATCAGTTGTATATTATTGACGAAACATTTAAGACTGAACCTGCGATATTTGACTACACGTTAGTTTCAAGTGGAGAGGTTGTGAGCGTGGAAACGCTTGAGAAGCTCAATATGCCTTCGTTATTTCCAAAAACAAAAGTTCAGGAAATGCTTGTTAAAGATGATGCTACTCCTGAAGGGACAAGTTTAGCTGCTTCATTATCTGCTAAAAAACGTCCACGGATTATATCTCAACCGCAAATTAAAACTGTTTCAATTCGTGAGAATCAAACTGGAATTTCTTTTAAGTCTTTATTTGGAGATTACATTCGAGGAGCAAAAGAAATCACCATCGAGGATCCTTATATCCGTCTGCCTTACCAAATTCGAAATGTGATGGAATTCCTCAGTTTGGTGGCAAGCCAAAATGAAACTGATGAAGATATTCATGTACATCTAATCACCTGGAACATTGAAGAACGTACACCCGATTCAATTGATGCGTTTGATGAAATACAGGAATCCTTGTCCGATTCCGGCATCAACTTTACTTATGAGTTTAAAGATTTTCATGATCGTAAAATAATTACTGACACAGGTTGGGCGATTTCTCTTGGAAGAGGACTTGATATTTTTGAACCACGAAAAGGGTATTCTATTGAGGATTATTTGCAGGAGAAAAGAAGGTGTAAGGATTTTTCGGTGACGTATATGAAGCAGAATAATTGAAGAAAAAAAAAGCTATGAAAAAAAGTCAAATGATAAATAAGCCAACTATTGGTGGTCTAAATTTATCAGATGAATTCATTTTGGATATAAATATGGGTGGGTATGACTGAAATCAGTGGGTGCATATGACCGAAATATCCTCTGTTAGAAAAGCCTTTTCAATTATTTCCCTTTCAACCTTGTAATTAAGAAAGTGATCAACTTGGAGGTACTTGTTTGCCAAAGCTATGTTTACTTTCCTTTTAAGGGCTTTTAAATGCTTTGTTGTTGCATTCATATACTTCTTTTATTCTGTTAATTTAAATTCAGATTTCAGACCTCTAAAATAGGATTAATTTCTCGTTTTTCAGTATAAAAGTGTTACTTAATGTATATGTGAGCGTTGGCAAAAAATAGCTCTTTTGGTTTTTTCAGAGTTTGATTGTGTGGTGGCAAATGGCAAAAACCAAATGTGCTATTCGTGGAGTGGGTTTCTCTTTATTTTAGCGTGTGAAGAAAAACAAAAAAAATACCTCAAGTTTGCACCAACCGATCAAAGAGCTCTTTTACACTTGCATACAACGTGGTGCTAGGCGACGGGCTCGTAGGGCTCTAGCTTAGCCAGTGCATTAGGGCTAGTTTTATTTTTGTAATTTCGAGTCTATAAAATCGCTAAAAATAGAAGTTCATTTTTCTTAGAAGTTTAAATCTTTCGTTAAATGTCTCTTTTTTGTAACTCTCTAATTCACGAATCTGCGAAAAGGCAAATTCGGTTGATGAATACACTACTGGGATTTCTTTCCATTCTTCTGCCGTTATTTGATTAACAATCTGAGCATTAGTCTCAAATCCATATTCTTGAATTTCGTCTTGAAAATCCTCTCGCAGTTTTATATTATAGAACTTTATAATGTCATAGACATTTTCAGCATATTTTAGAACTTCTTCTTTTGTTGGAAGGAAGCCTTTGTGAACGACTTTGTTTCGAAATTCGACGGATTTACTACTTAACAAAATTGGTGGACACTCCTTATAAAAAAAGGAATATAAACATAAAAAAGCCCCTAACTGCCTTTCAGATTGTTTTGACATATTGTTGTACATCTTCTCATATTCATCAGTTTTTATCTTTCTACTTTTCAATAATATTCTAATGAAGAATACATAAAATCGTTCTATAGCAGCGGTGATTGATAAGACAGATTCTAAATAAAAATCGCTATAAATAGCACATAACCCAGATTCAAATAAGATCTCAAAATTAAATGCTTGAACACATATAATATTGTCGTGACCATAGTTACATCGATGATGATAAATGCCACTTTCATTAAACGCAACTAAATCTACAAGTTTATTTTGTAAATCAGGATTTTTCTTAAAACATGTATGACATAAATATCTGAATTTCATATGTTTTTATAATAATTGGGGCATTATGAAGCATACATCAGTCGTCATTCTAGATGCTGTTAGAATCATTATTCACGTTTTTTCTGAAAATTGGTAATAACTTAAAACAACGTACTTTAAATTTAGCCATCCGTTAGGTGCAGAATTTTATTTTAGATTGTTCGCATTTTGTCTCAATTATTTGAACATGTGGAAGTGTTCTACCAATTAATTCAGAAATCTCCTTTTTATGGATCTCTGGCATTTTGGGCCCCAAAATCACATTGATTATGCAGTCTTTATCAATTGACATATTCCTTTCATTGTGTCCTGCTTTTGTTTGCCACATTTTATGTGTCCTATATTCTTTCTCAAAAACCCATGACTCAAGTTTATGAAAAACCAATTTGGCATGTAATGACTCAAAATCCTCAAAAGGTTTAATAATTGGTAATGTTTTTACATATTCTACACTTCCTCCACCCCCTAGAAAATCAAACAATTTTGAGCTTTTATAACCAACACAAAAACCTTCAAGTCGATTTGAATATTTAATCCACATTCTAAAGTTCAAAGGATCGGCAGTTAAACTTAAAATACCAAATCTTTGGTCAAAATCCTCAGTAGTTTCTGCTTCAATTTCCTCAATAAATTTCGGATCATGCATCGGACTATGTAAATACCAATTATAAGCCCAACTTAAATGTTGTTGCATATTAAATTCTGGATTTTTTTTTATCGACTCTCTAACATAAATCCCAAATATTTCATCTTGAGTAAATAAATCATATCTTGTAGGGATTTTACAATCGAGTGGATCCTCAAATGAAGATGGTGGCGCAAAATAAATACTAGGATTTGTCAATAATCGTTTATGAAAATTGTTATTCCAGTCTCTGTACTTATAAAGGATTTTTGGTTCATCTTCCATGATTGAAATACTGTTGAGTTATGGGTTTTTAATTTGCACCTAACCGGTGGCTAGGCCATCGGCCACCATAAGCGGTGTTAGGTACAGGGCATTTTAATCATTCATACTTATCGTAAGCGAGTTCTCAGAATTATTTGACTTATGACTTAACACCTCAATTATCTGATAACTCCTCTCATCTACGACGTATGTATTTAATTCACTATTAAAAATGCTTTTTTTTCTAAGTAAGACTTTTAATGTATCACCACGTTTAAAAGCTTCGTTATTAAGTCGACTTAAAAAGTTCTCATCTTTTATTGATGCTTTAATTGGATATCCGTTCCATATAAAACCCCATTTGGCATCTCCTTCAAAATGTACAGTTTTAATTATGACAGCAGCTTCTACTTCATTAGTCTTTTCAGGTTCTTTTAAAACTTCAAGTGTATCAACCTCAGCGTATATGTGCTTTTCAAAATCAGATTTTGGAACACTAATAACAGGAACATCATTTTGTGAAATATTCAAATTTACAATATTGTCATCTTCTGAAACGGCTGAAAATGAATTGCTTAATGCTTGTCTAACTACTGGATACTGATATATCTTATAAATATTGTTTATTTCAACAGAACTTCTATTTTGATGTTCTAGTATTTTCTCAACGTCCTCAATTGTCAATTTTTTATCCGAATCAGAAATCCAAACTACAAGAAGTCCTGATAGAGTACCAGTTAATAAGGTACAAACAGATCCAATCAGAAGATTTCGATATTTCGGTTGGATCTTAATTTTAAAGCTCCCCTCTCTTGGTGGTGAAACCTCAACAATAAGATCATCTGCGGAATATCCAAGATCCCTGTTTATTGTATAAAGCAGATCACGATAACTGTTTAAGAATTCGGTTAGAGTCTCAATTCTTATGTTACTCTGAACACCAAATTTTATGAGAAATTCGTTTTCCATTTAGTAGAATTTTGAGGAGTGAGCTTTTTTGTACAGTCTTTCTATGCGAACGCATTAATGTTGCAACTAATGTAAATTACCCCACAAAGAAAATTGATATATTCCCCAAAAATAGAAATGCTATCCCTTTTCAATATTAATTATTTGCTCCCCTCAAAGTTAACCAAATATCCAATACACCATCTTAAATTTTCTATTTTATTCATAAATACCTAAAATATCCCCAACTATCCATTCACAATCTACCTCCAAAATTCAACACAAAATCCACAAACACCAGCTCAAAAGACGTAGTGCTTCCATGCTACCAACTCTTCATCATGAAAAAATGAAAAATAGTAAGTAAACCCAAATGTTGTAACAAACTTTCTATGGAAAACTTTAAAACCTGATTTCCCTAAAACCAACAAACCCCCGCAATGTCATCCATCACGAGGGTTCATAAAATATATTAAGCCTAACTACTTACTTCGTCATCGCCTCTTGCACCGCAACAGCAACCGCCACCGTAGCACCTACCATCGGGTTATTCCCCATTCCAAGAAATCCCATCATCTCCACATGAGCTGGAACACTTGAAGAACCTGCAAACTGCGCATCACTGTGCATTCTTCCCATAGTATCAGTCATACCATAAGAAGCAGGACCTGCAGCCATATTATCAGGATGCAAAGTACGACCCGTACCGCCACCGGAAGCAACAGAAAAATACTTCTTGCCTTGTTCGTAGCATTCCTTCTTATAAGTACCTGCAACAGGATGTTGGAAACGTGTAGGGTTGGTAGAATTACCAGTAATGGAAACGTCAACACCTTCTTTGTGCATGACTGCAACACCTTCACGAACGTCGTCACAACCGTAGCATTTTACTTTGGCACGAAGACCGGTAGAGTAAGGGATTTCGGTTACAACAGCAAGATCGCTGGTGTAGTAGTCAAATTGGGTTTGAACGTAGGTGAAACCATTGATACGAGAGATGATCATGGCTGCGTCTTTTCCAAGACCGTTCAGGATAACGCGAAGAGGTTCTTTGCGTACTTTGTTTGCTTTTTCAGCGATCTTGATAGCACCTTCTGCAGCGGCAAAAGATTCGTGACCGGCTAAGAAGGCGAAACATTTGGTTTCGTCGCGAAGCAACATAGCTGCGAGGTTACCGTGGCCGATACCAACCTTGCGGTCGTCAGCAACAGAGCCTTTGATACAGAATGCCTGAAGACCGATACCGATTAGTTCGGCAGCAGTAGCGGCGTTGGTGCAACCTTTTTTGATGGCGATTGCAGCACCCATTACGTATGCCCATTTTGCGTTTTCAAAGGCGATGGCCTGAGTTTCTTCGCAGATGGTATAAGGATCAATTCCTTTGGCTTCACAGATGGATTTTGCTTCTTCCAGGCTGGAAATGCCGTTTTCGTTCAATACCGCATTGATCGTATCGATTCTGCGGTCGTAGCTTTCAAATAATGCCATTGTTTAGTTCCTCCTTATATTATTCGTGACGTGGGTCGATATATTTAACTCCTTCGGCAAAGCGACCATAGTTGGAAGTTGCTTTTATCAGTGCTTCGTTTGCATCTACACCTTTTTTGATAGAATCCATGAATTTACCTAAGTGTACAAATTCATAACCGATTACAAGATCTTCAGCATCCAAAGCCATGCGGCTGCAATAGCCTTCAGCCATTTCCAGGTAACGGGTACCTTTGGCTACAGTACCGTACATGGTACCAACCTGGCTGCGTAGACCTTTACCAAGATCTTCCAGACCGGCGCCGATAGGCAGACCACCTTCTGAGAAAGCAGATTGTGTGCGTCCGTAAACGATTTGCAGGAATAATTCGCGCATTGCTGTGTTGATAGCATCACAAACTAAGTCGGTGTTCAGAGCTTCGAGGATGGTTTTGCCGGGAAGGATTTCAGATGCCATAGCAGCTGAGTGAGTCATACCAGAGCAACCGATCGTTTCGATCAAAGCTTCCTGGATGATACCGTCCTTAACATTCAGCGTAAGCTTGCAAGCTCCTTGCTGGGGTGCACACCAACCAATACCATGTGTCAGACCGGAAATGTCTGATACTTCTTTGGCTCTTACCCACTTTCCTTCTTCAGGAATAGGAGCAGACGCGTGATTTGCCCCTTTTTTTACACAACACATTTGTTGCACTTCGTGTGAATAAATCATCTTTAGTTATTTTTGTGAGAAAATTAGTATTTGAAATATTTTTTATCTAACTGATAGTCAATGCAATATATTAAAGTTGGTGGCCCTTTTAAGGCAATGCAAACTTAGTGAAAAAATGGATATCGTGCAAATGAATTTGTAGTAAAATGGATACTTTCCAGTCATATTTTTCTGATTTTTTGGTTGGAATTTTTAGGCCAAATTTCAGGCAGTGTTAAGTTTACTAAAATTTTGGTAATCAATAACCAACCTTTTAAACCAAATGGTTCTTTCTCGTGTTTTATGTGTACCTTTAGAAGAAATAAAGGCTGAATAAATGAATGTACTTTCAGTATTATACGAATTTCTATTACTATGAAGCTATTTATTAAATACATGGTCAGCAATCGTTGCAAGATGCTGGTTAAAGAAGAACTAAAGAAACTGGGATTGCGATTTATAGTTGTAGATCTGGGCGCCGTAGAGATTATGGGTGACCTGACTACGGAGCAACACGATCTTCTCAAAGCCAATTTACTCGTATCCGGCTTGGAACTTCTCGACGATAAAAAATCCATTCTGATTGAAAAAATCATCAATGTCATAGTAGAAATGATTCATTATTCGGATGAGATGCCAAAGGAAAACTATTCGGATTTTATCAGTGAAAAACTGGACTACGATTATACCTATTTGTCCAATATCTTTTCAGAAGTCAAAGGCATTACGATACAACAATTTATTATCATCCATAAGATTGAAAAGGTCAAGGAGCTGCTTTTGTACGATGAGCTGAACCTTTCTGAAATATCTTATAAGATGAATTACAGCAGTGTAGCGCATCTTTCCAACCAGTTTAAAAAAATTACAGGCCTTACTCCATCTTTCTACAAAAAACTAAAAAGGAAACGGCTGGACAATCTGGAAAGTTTGTAATGAAAATCTGTGAATTATGTAACTTTTAGAAATACATATGTAATATTAGCAGATGCAACAGTCCCCATCTTTATACCGATTTTAATAATACCAATAAAACGCTTTTACATTGAAACTCTATATTAAATATATGGTCAGTGCCCGCTGTAAAATGCTGGTAAAGGAGATCCTTAAGGGCCAGGGATTGCATTATATGGTCGTTGATTTGGGTGAAGTTGATATTATGGAAGACCTTGATGCTTTGCAACTTGAGCAACTAAGACTGGATTTGCAGGAGTCAGGTCTTGAATTAATGGAAGATAAGAAAGGGATATTGATTGAGAAGATAAAAAATGTAATTATTGATATGGTTTACCATTCAGACGGAAATTTAAAGATCCATTTGCCGGATTATCTGAAAGAAAAGCTGGATCGTGATTACAATCTCATGGCCAATCTTTTTTCAGAAGTTCAGGGCATCACCATCGGGCAATTCCTTATTTTTCATAAGATTGAACGCATCAAGGAGCTCATTATATATGGTGACCTGAATATGACAGAGATAGCCTGGAAAATGAACTACAGCAGTGTAGCACATTTATCCAACCAATTTAAAAAAGTGACCGGTTTAACGCCCTCTCACTACAAACAACTGAAAGAAATTAGAAATGGCGGAGAAAATAAATCCGTGTATTAATATTAAATAAGAATGAGCTTTATTAGAAGACACGAATCTCAGTATGCCAGAAGTTTGATTGAGGCCAGTCTGGATCCTTTGGTTACCATCAATACCAAAGGTAAAATCACAGATATGAATGAGGCTTTGGCCAACATTACAGGTATGACGCGTGAGCAACTTACGGGTACGGACTTTTTCGATTATTTCACAGAACCTCAAAAGGCTCGTGAAGTGTATCAAAAAGTTTTTGCAAACGGTTCGGATTCAGATTCGCCGCTAACCCTACGTCATAAAGAAGGCAAGCTGACCGATGTTCTTTTTAATGGGTCGGTCTATAAAGACAATCAGGGCAATGTATTGGGTGTAGTGATTGTAGCCAGGGATGTAACAGATCAGAAAAGAATTGCCACAGAACTGAATGAAGCTAAAAATGCGGCAGAATCAGCCACAAAAGTAGCCGAATCAGCTAAAAAGAAAGCCGAGGATGCAGCAAAGATTGCTGAAGATGCTACCAAAACGGCTGAAGAAGCGACGAAAACGGCTGAGGATGCCACCAAAACGGCAGAAGATGCTACCAAAATTGCTGAAGATGCTACCAAAACAGCCGAAGATGCTACTCGAATAGCAGAAGAGGCCGTCAAATCCAAGCAACAATTTCTGTCAAACATGAGTCATGAAATACGCACACCAATGAACGCCATCATCGGCTTTACAAAAGTGTTGCTTAAAACGGATTTGTCGGCCAAACAAAAGGAATACCTCACGGCTATTAAAATGAGTGGCGATGCCTTAATTGTACTGATCAACGATATTCTTGATCTGGCCAAAGTGGATGCAGGAAAAATGTCTTTTGAACAAACGCCATTCAAGATGGCGCTTTCTTTATCGGCTATGCTTCATTTGTTTGAAACGAAGATCCTGGAAAAAAATTTAAAGCTTGTCAGAGAATACGATAAAACCATTCCCCAGGTACTGGTAGGTGATCCAGTCCGTTTGCACCAGATTATTTTAAACTTGGTTAGCAACGCTGTGAAATTTACGACAAATGGTAAAATTACAGTCAGTGTAAAGTTGAAGTCTGAGGATGAAGAAAAAGTAACCATTGAATTTTCGGTGACCGATACTGGTATAGGGATTCCCGAAAACAGGTTGGGTACTATTTTCGAAAATTTCCAACAGGCTACCAGTGGTACCTCTAGACTGTATGGCGGAACCGGGTTGGGGCTTGCTATTGTGAAACAGCTGGTGGAAGCACAGAATGGCACCATTCATGTAGATAGCAAAGTGGGTGAGGGGTCTACGTTCAGTTTTACCCTGGATTTCCAAAAAACGAATGCCGAAGCCGCATCCGATTTGGTCATTGTGGACACCGATGTGGAGATCAAAAATATAAAAGTATTGGTGGCTGAAGATATAGCACTCAATCAATTGCTGATGAAAACGATTTTGGATGATTTTGGCTTTGAACGCGATATCGCCGATAATGGAAAAATAGCCATTGAAAAGTTGCAAACCACAGTTTATGACATAGTTTTAATGGATTTGCAGATGCCTGAAATGAATGGCTTCGAAGCCACATCTTACATCCGAAACACCCTGAATTCAAACATTCCAATCATTGCTTTAACAGCCGATGTCACCACCGTTGACTTAGCTAAATGCAGAGCTGTTGGTATGAATGATTACATCGCAAAGCCTGTTGATGAAAGGGTGTTGTACAACAAGATTATCAGTTTGGTCAAAAAGACTGTACCAACCAATGATAATAAGGATAGTATTAAAACTCACGGAGAACGAATAAAATGCACTGATATGGATTATTTGGCCAGACGTACCAAATCCAATCCAACATTGATGATGGAAATGATTTCACTCTATCTGGAACAAACGCCACAGTTAATTAGTGCCATGAAGCAAGGTCTTCATGATAAAGACTGGAATTGTCTGTATTTAGCGGTACATAAAATGATACCTTCTTTTGCAATTATGGGTATTAGCACGGATTTTGAGAACATCGCAAAAAAAGTGCAGGAATTTGCCACCACCCAGAAACAATCTGAAGAAATACCAGAATTGGTCATGCAACTGGAGCATATTTGTGAACAGGCATGTGAGGAATTGGAAGAAGAGTATAATGCGATTAAAAATACCAATTTATGATCAATAAAAATAAAATAAAGATATTTCTGGTCGATGATGATGCCCTGTACTTGAAACTGCTCGAAATTGAATTTCTGGAACATGCCGATTTTGACATAGAGACTTTTTCAACCGGTGAACTTTGCCTGGAGAATTTATCTCATGAACCTGATGTTGTTATTCTCGATTATGTCTTGGATGGTTTGGATAAAAACGCCATGAATGGGATAGAGACGTTGGATAAAATTAAAGCCTACAATAATGACATTCCTGTTATTATGCTTTCTTCACAGGATAAAATTGATGTTGCTGTGAGCTGTATGCACCACAAAGCCTTTGATTACGTTGTGAAAAGTGAAACGGCATTTATCCGTTTGCGAAAAGCCATAAATTCCATTTACTCGTATAAAAAGCTTGAGAAACAATTAAATTGGTATATGGAAAGAATGTGATTCCAACGTGCGTTAACCTGTGATATGTGTAAGTTTTTCCTATGATTCTGTAACTGCCAGAGGGCTGAATAGTCGCACCTTTGTTACCGATAAGAAGACGGATTATAAACAAAAACAATAAACAATAAACATGAAAAAAATCATTTTGGGTGTAGCATTTGCTATGATTTCTACCTTTTCTTTTAGCCACAGTCCAATGCATGATGGTGGTAGTCAATTAAATGTTGGTGTAGGATTTTCAGATATAGGTACTCCTTTTTATATAGGACTTGATTTTGGAGTTGCTCCGGACATTACTCTTGGTGGTGAGTTCTCTTATCGTGGTTATCGTGAAAACTGGAACAATAACTATTACGATCATAATATCATGGGCTTTTCCGGTAATGGTAACTACCATTTTAATACACTGCTGGGTATTTCTCCCAGATGGGATTTTTATGCCGGACTGAATGTTGGATTCTATGTATGGAATTCACCCGATACCTACAATGGATCCTATAGTTCCGGATTGGGACTTGGAGGACAAGTAGGTGGCAGATGTTATTTGACAAACAAAGTTGCCTTAAATCTTGAATTTGGCGGTGGTAACGCATTTTCTGGTGGAAAGCTTGGATTAACAGTTAAAATATAAAAAGAAGGGGAGAAGGCGTTAACGTTTTCTCCCTTTTTTCATAAGGCGTTTCGTCCTGGAACAGTTTACTTTTTGAGTAAGGCTGTTTCAGGACGAATGCTTTTTGAGAAATTCGGTTATTTCAAAAAAGCCCTACAATCAGCTTATTAGTGTTTTATTATTTGTAAAAATTAACCAATCGGTGAATTATGTAACTTATATTAAATATTATGTAATGCCTTAGGGGGCGTAATAAATCACCTTTGTTACGTATTTAATTAAACTAAAAAAAATGGGCACAACAAGAAATGAGAACGGTGAAATCTTTAAGTTCACCGAAAGCCGGGAGATCCGGTTCAAAAACCTTAAAGTAGAATATGGTCCTAAAAAAAGTGGGAAATCATGGATAAAAGGTGCAGCCTTCTTCGCAATGCTGTTAAGTCTTTCCTTCTCGATGTGGCAATGTGCTAAGGATGATTTTGAAGGAGAAACAGTGGGTGTATGTCCCGAAGTTGTTTTAACCAATCCATTGGATGGTGCAATTAATGTGGCTACAGACCAAATAATTGCTGCTTCTTTTAATGAAAAAATGGATCCTCAGACCATTAATGAAAGCACCTTTTTATTGAAACAAGGTTCAGCATTGATTGCTGGAACCGTCACTTTTTCCGATAGTACTGCGTATTTTGACCCTGCAGCCAGACTTGCAGCAAATACGATCTACACAGCAACTATTACAACAGGTACACGTGACCTTGATGGGAATGCATTGATTAAGGACTCTGTATGGAGTTTTAATACGGGTAATTTACCTGGATATCAAGTCACTCTATCTTCAAATCCTTTAATTGGTGGATCTACTATAGGTGAGGGTGTTTATACGTTAGGAACTTCCGTAGAAATTTCTGCAGAAAGCAATCCAGGGTATGTATTTGTAAATTGGACTGAAGGAGGAAACGAAGTTTCTATCAATGAGTCCATTACCTTTGTCGTTGAATCAAACAGAACTTTGGTGGCGAACTTTAATGCTTTACCAGGATTTTATACCATGTTATCCTCGAACCCACTTATTGGTGGAATGACCACTGGTGGCGGATTTTATGCTCCAGGTGCATCTGTTGTAATAGAAGCATCAGTCAATCCCGGATATGAGTTTGTTAACTGGACAGAAGGTGGAAATGTTGTCTCTGTTAATGAATCCTATACCTATATAATTGGATCAACCAGGACATTTGTGGCAAACTTTAATGCTTTACCGGTAAATAATCCCAATGGAGTAAATCTTGGATCAGCTGGCAACTTTGCAGTCTTAGGTGGCTCAGGCATTTCTAATACAGGTGTAAATACGTCTATCACCGGTGATGCAGGTTCTTTCCCAACAGCAACCATGAATGGTATTCTTTCGGGTAATGTGAATGGTGTATTGTATATCGTAGCAGATCCCATCGTTGGATTGGCAAAAACAGATTTGACCACAGCATACAACGATGCTCAAGGCCGATCTTTGAATGCCATTTCTTTACCTGGACAAATAGGTGGTTTGACACTCGCTCCAGGTCTCTATGTAAACTCCATTTCAAGTGGTATTTCAGGGACAGGCAAAAATGCAATCCTGACGCTTGATGCAGGTGGAAATGCGAATGCTGTTTGGATATTCAAAATGGGATCCACATTGGTGACCGATGCCGGTACCGCTGTTGTATTGGCAGGTGGTGCACAAGCAAAGAACATCTATTGGTCTGTAGGCACTTCGGCTACGCTTGGAACAAACTCCATATTCTATGGTAATATACTAGCGGATCAATCAGTGACTTTGACTACTGGTGCAACCCTTTATGGAAGAGCATTAACCCGTATTGGAGCTGTTACTTTAGACAATAATATCATTGTTAAACCTTAATAATACATTTGTATGAAAAAATACTATAAACGATCAAAAACAATGAGCAAAACGATCGTGCTCAGTTTATTATTATTGATGGGCTTTGCCCTGTCAATGCAGGCTCAGGACACCGAACGAATTCAACCAAAATTTTGGTTTGGAGCATCTGCTGCCGGCAATCTGAATCTTTATACAGGTACAACCCAAACATTGAATGCCGGACTCAAGGCTCCTGCAGCCTTTCATGATGGTATGGGTTTAGGTGCTTATGGTTCTTTCCTGATTGAATACCGTCCCGATCCAGTTTGGGGATTGATGTTGAATTTGGGTTACGACAACCGTGGTGGTAATTTCGACAGAAAGATGTCACCCTGTAATTGTCCCGAAGACTTATATACAGGTTTGAGTTATTTAACCATTGAGCCCAGCTTGCGTATAGCTCCCTTTAAATCAGGCTTCTATCTTTATCTTGGTGGAGTCTATGGTTACAATGCCAATAAAGGATTTAAGTATACATTTGTACGTGATGTAAACAATCCGTTAATTGTAAATAGTGAATTCAGCGACGTAAATCAACATGTCTTTTCTGCACAAGTAGGTGCCGGATACGATATTCCACTTTCTGCCAAAACAAGCAGAACTCAGGTAAACCTTTCACCGTTTGTATCTTACCATCCTTATTTTGGCCAGGAACCCAGAGCCATTGAAAGCTGGTCGGTATCAAAAGTAAGAGTAGGTATTGCATTGAAATTTGGTAGAGGTCATGCAAAAGAATTCCCTGCAGCAGCGCCGGAAGAAGTCGTTGCAGTCGTTCCTGCAGTAAATGAAGTAGAATTTTCTTTTGATGCACCATCAACCATTCCATTAAGACGTGAAGTGAATGAAACATTCCCTATTCGTAACTATGTGTTCTTTGATGAAGGTTCAACAGAGATACCAAGCCGATATGTGAAACTGAACAAGGAAGAAGCAAATCAGTTCCAGGAAGAGCTATTTATGGAACCAGCTCCAAAAGATGTAAAAGGCAGGTCTCACAGACAGTTGTCCGTCTATTATAATGTGCTGAATATTCTTGGAAAACGAATGGTTGAAAATCCAAATGCTCGTATTACTTTAATTGGATCATCCGCTGGAAAGGGCCCGGTTATGGGCAGAGAACTGGCTGAATCGGTTAAATCGTATTTGGTGGATGTTTTTGGAATTAATCCATCGAGAATTACAACGGTAGGTAGGAATCAACCCATTATAGCCTCAGAAAGACCAGGTGGAACCATTGATGTTGATTTATTACGTGATGGTGATCGCAGAGTAGACATTGTAAGTACCATGCCAGATTTGCTTACACCCATTCAGTTGACAGCAGTGCCAGTTGATCCTAAAGAAAGTATGATTGAATTCAAGACTGCTTCCGGATCGAATGAACCACTAAAATCATGGACTTTAACCTTTACAGATGAATCTGGAGTTGTACAAAATTTCGGTCCGTTTACAAAGGAAAAAGAAGGTGTTTCCGGAAATGATATTTTGGGAGATCGTCCTTCAGGGACTTACGAAGTTGTTATGACGGGACAGAAAAAGGACGGTTCTATTGTAAAAAGAACAAGTACGCTCCATCTGGTTCACGGTGCAGCACCAAAGGAAGCCAATCTGAGATTTAGCATTCTATTTGAATTTAATAAATCAAAATCGGTTGCTACTTATGAAAAATTCCTGAGTGAAACAGTCGTACCACTTGTACCTAATAATGGATCAGTTATCATACATGGTCATACCGATATTATTGGAGATGAGGCTTATAATTTGAAATTGTCAAATAGAAGAGCCAATGACGCCAGAGCTATTATGGAATCTGCACTTTCAAAAGCAGGTAAAAAAGGAGTCAAAGTCAGTGTGAATGGTTTTGGTGAAAATGTAGAAAACGCACCATTTGAAAACAAATTTCCTGAAGAACGTTTCTACAATAGAACGGTTATCATTGAAATAGTTCCAAGTCTGTAAGATGCTTCAAAAGGGCGCAAATCTCTGCGTTGCTGCTCATTCGGCAATCCTCACGTACGAAAAGTACGCTCCGGTATGCCTCATAATCAGCGCCTTGACCTTCGTGCCCTTTTGAAACATCTCATTTGCATTCTTGAAAATTGATTGCAATTAAAAATTCAAACAAAATGAAAAAGTTAAAAATAGCATTTATTTTATCGGCGCTTTTCTTGATTAGCCCCTTGCTTATCAATGCGCAAATTAGTGTGAACATAAATATTGGTTCTCAACCCACTTGGGGCCCTGAAGAATACGATTATGTTGACTATTATTATATGCCTGAAATTGGCATTTATTACAATGTTCCAAGGGGACAGTATATTTATCAAAGTGGAAACAGATGGGTTTATGCCTATAATTTACCTGTTCAGTTTCGCCGCTACAATTTATACAATACCTATAAGGTTGTTATAAATGAACCCAGACCGTATTTGAGGCATAATTATTATTCCAACCATTATAAGAAGTATAAGAATTACCATTCAAGACAGATCAATCGTCGCGATAGCCATAATCCAAGATACAACAAGAGTTATAATACCCGAAGGCAGTCTCACCGCGAGGTATCAAGACCGTCCAAAAACCATCACGAAAGTTATCAGTCAAGTCATGGAAACAACAATAATCGGAATTCACGGGTAGAGACCAACAGAAGGTCCAATGTGAACCAGGGAAGCCAGGGCAATGAAAGGAAACAGGTTAACCAAAAAAGTGAAAGAAGTCAGAAAAGTCAAAAAAGCCAAGGCAAACAAGATCGTAATGACAAAAGAAAATAACTAAATTTATTTCTCATCCTTAAACCATATTGGTATAAGGTTTGTGCCAGGCTCTTGTTTTGACGGTTTCGTCGGAACGAGAGCTTTTGGTTGCATAAAACTGTGATTTTTGCAAATAATAGCTACAGAACTGCAATCTTTAAAGGATTTATAGGGTTAACTTTATGATATTATTAATTAAAAATAGTAAGATCATGAGTCATCAAAAAGAAACGAATGAAAAGAACGGTAAAAAGGCGCCTGAAAAAAGTTTGAAAGAAAAAAGAGCAGCAAAAGCCGAAAAGCGTACGCATAAAGGAGATGATGCCATTGCCACTAAAGAATAAGAACCACTAAATAATAAAAAAATGAAAATAGCTTTTATTGCCACCTATCCACCACGAGAATGTGGTATTGGTACATTCACCAATAACCTTTTTAAGTCGATGCTAGTCAACGATGAAAGCAAAAGTAAGGGACATGAAGGGTTTGTTGTTGCTTTAAGCGATAACGATCTGACTTACGATTATCCTGAAGAGGTTAAACTGACCATTCGGCAGGACCATCAGGAAGATTATCTGCAGGCGGTGAAATTTATCAATTTAAGTGGCGCAGACCTTTGTATTCTGGAGCATGAATTTGGAATTTTTGGAGGTCAAAGTGGCGTCTATATTTTGCCTTTGTTGCATCGGCTTGAAATACCCCTGGTCGTAACGCTGCATACCATTCTCAAAACTCCTTCCTATAATGAAAAGGTTGTTTTGAAGGAGATCTGCAAGATGGCGCATCATGTAGTGGTCATGAGTCATAAGGCCATCGAATTTCTCGTGGAGATATACGGTGTACCGAGAGATAAGATTTCGTTGTTTGAACATGGCGTACCTGATATACATTTTGACCCGGCACAATGCAAAAAAGAGTTCAAGCTTGAAAATAGGAAAGTCTTGCTCACATTCGGTTTTGTAGGGCGCAATAAGGGCATAGAGACTGTGATTAAGGCTTTACCAAAAGTTGTCGAAAAATATCCGGAAGTGCTTTACATTGTTTTGGGTAAAACCCATCCCAATGTTTTACGCCATTTTGGTGAAGAATACCGCACGTATCTTATGCGGCTGGTAAAAAGTCTGAAACTGGAGAATAATGTAGTCTTCTTGAATGAATTTTTGGATGAGCAGGATTTGTTCAAATACATTTATGCCTGTGATATTTACATCACACCTTATTTGAATGAGGCTCAGATTACCAGTGGTACACTTTCCTATGCTGTGGGTGTAGGGGCTGCTGTACTATCTACACCATACTGGCATGCTGCAGAACTATTGGATGACGGTCGGGGAAAGTTCTTTGATTTTGGTGATTTCGAAGGTCTTTCCAAAACAATGACTGCGCTATTTGATGATCCCCGGGAAATGAATGCACTTAAAAGCAATGCTTATAAATATGGATTAGGCATCACATGGCCCAAAACCGGAAAAAAGTATGTCGAGCTGGCCGAAAACATTCTGAAAGAAAAACCTCAGGTCGTTGCAAAAAGCGATACCGTACTGGATCTTCTTATTTTGCCACCCTTTTGTTTAAACCACATCAACCGGATGACGGATGATACGGGTATTATTCAACATGCTAAATTCGGTATTCCAAATCTGAAGGAAGGATATTGCCTCGATGATAATGCCAGAGCACTCCTTATGGTGTTGATGACCTACAAGCAAAACAAGAATGAACGGGCTCTGGAATTAACTCCCCTTTATCTGAGTTATATTCATTACATGCAGAATCCGGATGGTACTTTTAGGAATTTCTTGAGTTTTAGCAGAAACTTTCTGGATGAAGTGGGTTCTGAAGATTCTTTTGGCAGAACAATTTGGGCTTTGGGCTATTTAATGGGCAATGCACCCAATGATGCTTATTATCAAACCGGAAGATTAGTATTTTTTAATGCTGTCCCCAATTTTGAGAAGTTGAAATCCATCAGAAGTATTGCCAATGTCATGATAGGTATTAGTCATTACCTGTCGAAAAACCCATCAGATGAAGCTGTGACAGAAATACTGCGAAATCTGGCCTATAAGCTAATTGCTAATTTTGAAGCGAACCATAGTCCGGAATGGGAGTGGTTTGAATCCTTGCTGGCGTATGATAATGGCCTTTTACCGTTGGCGCTTTTGCATGCTGCTGAAATCCTGAACGATGAAAAAATTAACAGTGTTGCCATGACTACCATGAACTTCTTAACAGAAAATACCATGAAAGAGGACTATTTGTCTATAATTGGCAATGAAAAATGGTATAAAAAGGGTGGAGAACGGTCTGTTTATGCTCAACAACCCATCGATGCCATGGCCATGGTTCTGATGTATCATCAGGCTTACCATTTAACCAAAGACAAAGATTATCTCCACAAATTGTATACCTCTTTCTTATGGTTTCTTGGAGAAAATGACCTGAGAATGAGTTTGTACGATTTTGAAACTCAGGGTTGTTGCGACGGATTTGAAAGATATGGCGTCAATCGCAACCAAGGTGCTGAAAGCTCACTGGCTTATCTGATTTCCCATTTGACTGTATTGCAGGCATATGAGGAATTCCACAAGCTAGATTAAGCTTTTGCAGAGGCTTTCAACGCTTCCAAAAGCTCTTTCAGATTGATTGTTGCATACGTGGATGCATAATCGGATATGGCATAGGGCAAAATCAGGTCTTCGTTGTGAATCATTGACCCACAGGAATAGACCACATTGGGCACATAGCCTTCTCTTTCATCTGCATTTGGTACCAACAAGGGTTTTTCCAATCGTCCGATTTCAATTTCCGGGTTTTCCAGATCGAACAAAGAAGCCCCAATCGCATATTCGCGCATTGGGCCAACGCCATGTGTAATGACTAGCCAGCCAGCCTCCGTCTCGATGGGAGATCCACAATTTCCTATCTGAACAAATTCCCAGGGAAATCTCGGCTGTTGCAGTAATTTTGCTTCCCGCCAAATGGAGACCTGGTCGGAATAGGAGATGTAGTTGTTGAATCCATCAAGTCTGCACAACATGGCATATTTGCCATTCACTTTTCTGGGAAATAAGGCCATACCTTTGTTCTGGGCAATTTCACCATTGATGGGCAATATATTGAAGTGGTAAAAATCTCTGGTTTCTATCATTTTTGGCATGATGGAGCTTCCATTGTATGCCGTATAGGTGGCGTAATAAATCACCTGACCGTTCTCTTCCGAAAATTTGACGAAACGGGCATCCTCAATTCCTTTTTTCTCATTGGTGGATACAGGGAATATAACCCGTTCGGAGATATGCGTGTCCATGGAAAAATCCAGTTCATAATGCGATTTGGCCAACCACATGATTTGATTTAAAAGGTTGCCATTCTCGTATGCGATCTGCTTGGAATTCCGAATTTCTTCAATGCTATCTTTGAGCTCGTTGTAGGTGAATTCATCGTGTAACTTGTCCAGTATCTGGTTGGGATCCAGTTCACTGTTAGACAATTTTAATTCTTGCAGCTTTTCTTTGAACGAAACTTTATCGTAGATGTGCCGGCGTATTTGCTCGGCTTCTTCCAACAATTTTCCAACTGGTTCAATAGTCAGGTTACTTTTTGCATCAAGTATCCCAGTTCTGAAGACAATGGATGAAATATGACCTTCGCCGGTTGCCCTGAAACTCATGACCACTCTTTTTTCACCATCTCCGGTCTCCGTCTGATCTGGATGTTCTATGACGGATGGATTAAAAAAAGCGGCAGCATCAATGGAATACTCCATGGTGAAATACGATCCGATCAGTATTTTCTGAGTAAATTTAAGCGATTCAGTTTCAATCTTCAACTGCACAAAAAGATAGGATATTTTGTTGAAATTCCGTTCAAATACCTTCGTGATGTTCCTATGCCGAAGTGAATAATCTCTTAACACCTGATTGAGAGCCAGGCTTGCTTCATTTTCAGACATGTTTAAAACTAATCTGATCGCATTGATGGCTCTTTCGTCATCGTTAAAAAAGAAACGTGCAATGACTCTGGTAGAGTCAGGCAGAAATTTGATGGTTTTTCTTTTTACAGCAACTTGCATTTCTTGGAGTGTTATTTTTCTAAAGGTAGGGCTTATATTCAATGCGAAACCCAAAAATCTTTTTTTTTAACACTATGAGTCTGACTTTCCTGTCATTTTACGTTTTAATATTCCAAAAAAAATGACGAAATTTGCGCTGTTTTTTTAGAACAAGGTGAATATTTTATATCCCATAAATTATAGAAAAAATGAGCAAAAGTGCCTTACAAATTGCGCGTGCTGCGTACAAACCAAAAATGCCTGAAGCTATTACAGGTTCAGTTAAATTGATTGAAGGTGAAGCAACAAAGTCGGTTGCCAATCAGGAAGAAATAAAAGATCTTTTTCCAAATACTTACGGAATGCCTTTGGTTCAATTTGCTTCCAGTGATGTAGCAATCAACTATGATCCCATGAATGTTGGCGTTATTCTTTCAGGTGGTCAAGCTCCTGGTGGTCACAACGTCATTGCAGGTATTTTTGATGGCATCAAAGCTAAAAACAAAGGTTCCAGGTTGTTTGGATTTATCTTAGGCCCTGCCGGATTGATCGAGCACAACTATATGGAACTGACTGCTGAAATCATTGATGAATATCGCAATACCGGTGGATTTGATATCATCGGTTCAGGTCGTACCAAACTGGAAACAACTGAACAATTCGATAAAGGTCTTGTCATTCTTAAAGCTCTTGATATCAAGGCTTTGGTGATTATCGGCGGTGATGATTCCAACACCAATGCTTGTGTATTGGCTGAATACTATGCTGCTATCAATTCGGGTGTACAAGTGATTGGTTGTCCTAAAACCATCGACGGTGACTTGAAAAATGAAATGATCGAAACTTCTTTTGGTTTTGATACCGCTTGTAAAGTATACTCAGAAGTGATTGGTAATATCCAACGCGATTGTAACTCAGCTCAAAAATACTGGCACTTCATCAAACTGATGGGCCGTTCAGCATCTCACATCGCACTTGAATGCGCGTTACAGGTTCAACCAAACTTCTGTATTATTTCGGAAGAAGTGGAAGCAAATAACATGACATTGGATGCAGTCGTTGCAGAGATCGCCAAAGTTGTTGCTAAACGGGCAGAAATGGGTAAAAATTTCGGTACCGTGTTGATTCCTGAAGGTTTGATTGAATTCATTCCTGCTATGAAAGTTTTAATTGGTGAACTCAATGAATTCCTTGCTTCACACCAGGAAGAATTCAACCTGATTCGTCGTTCAGAACAACGCAACTACATCATTAAGATGTTGAGCAAGGAAAATTCGGATATCTATGCCTCACTACCAGATAGTGTAGCTCGTCAGTTGACACTGGATCGTGACCCACACGGAAATGTTCAGGTATCGTTGATTGAAACTGAAAAATTGTTGGCCGAAATGGTTGGCGTTAAATTGGCCGCTTGGAAAAAGGAAGGCAAATACGTGGGTAGTTTCAATACACAGGTTCACTTCTTCGGTTACGAAGGACGTTGCGCAGCTCCATCCAACTACGATGCTGACTATTGCTATTCCTTGGGCTTCACCGCATCTGAGCTCATAGCCTTTGGCAAGACCGGTTACATGTCTTCTGTTAGAAATACCACAGCTCCTGCCAGCCAATGGATTGCTGGTGGTGTGCCCATCACTATGATGATGAACATGGAACGTCGTCACGGCGAAATGAAACCTGTTATCCAAAAAGCGTTGGTTGAACTGGATGGTGCTCCATTCAAGAAGTTTGCCGCTAAACGTGCTGCTTGGGCAATGCATTCAGACTATGTATATCCAGGTCCTATCCAATTCTTTGGTCCAACTGAAGTTTGTGATCAGCCTACCAAGACGTTGATTCTGGAAAGTGGAAAATAAGATGAAGCCATCCACTATGGATGCTTTCACACTATAAAAAATCCCGCCCTTTGTTTGATTAGAAAACAAAGGGCGGGATTTTTTAGTTAAGCGAACCGATTGGTCATTTCCCAATCATAAATTGATAATCCTGATATTCCTTCTTGACTTCATCCGGTGTCATGGTTCTCGTTTTACCATTTAGGGAAGTACTGTTAAAAGGCATATATCCAAAAGTCATACCTACCATTAGTGAAGCCGATTCATTGTTTTTAATAAGCTGTTTCAAACTTTCTCGAATAGGGGTAGTCAACATAAATCGATCTTCTTTTGCCCATTTTTTTAAGAGCTCACGTTGGGCTTCGTCAGGTGTTTTGTAGGTATAGTCAGCCGATTTAGTTGCCAGGGCAGGAATAAATAGGGCAAAGCCTTTCGGGCCAATAATAGAGCCCAAATAGGTGAGCTTCCCGGGACTAATCGAAAATTTCATTCCAGATGGTATGGTGTCTTTAGATGCACCAACCAGAATGTCTTTCACCCGACCACGGTCTGCAGGCAGTATGATAGCGAAAATGTTGTTGAGGCTTTGGGCTGTATACTTTTTGCCGTTGTTCATCTCAATGGATACCTGGCAATCCTCAAATCCATCCAGGTAGAACATCAAAATTCCGGATTTCTTGTTGGCTGAAAAGTTTTCAGGCTGTATGATATCCTTATTTTCCGCAAACGAACATCCGTCACCTTTAAAAGGTATGTAAAGATGTGTAATCAAAATCCATCCACTAATAATCAATGGCAGAAATAACGCTGGATATTTCCAAAAAGAGATCCAGGTACCAAACCGTTTGTTGGTGAAAGTGAGGATAATAAGGGTCAGGAAAAGAATAGTTCCGGCTGCACCTACATATAAAGCTGTCATTGCGTTCATTTTTTAGGGCAAAAGTAAATAAAAAAGCATAGTTGCGCTTACTTATTTCTGGATATTCAACAATCCTTTGAGTTCATTGACTCTCTTAACATACGCCAAATATAAGCTATTTCTTTGCGAATCTTTTCGGGTTGCCTCAGGTACAGCATCTAGATAGAGCTGATAAAATTCGATGGCTTTAGCATAGTTTTTTACATTTTCGTATTCCGCAGCGAGGTTAAAAGCGGAATTGGGATTCTTTGAATTGAATTGATAGGCTTTGATGCTGGCTGCCAATTTTTTTTCTGCCGGACAAACACTCCATGCTTTGCAAACTTCATCCAATTTTAAATAGATATAGGCCATGTCCTCTTCCATCGGAGCATAATGTGCTACTGCTTTCTCTATGTAAAAGATTCCAAGTTCTTTGTAGTACGATTTAGAGCAAGCCAAACCCAGGAATTGCATGGTGTTGACATCATCCGGATCCAACTGATAGGCTTTTTCAAGATACGTTTTAGCTACATCAAAACTGTCTATGGAATAATAGGAAATGCCCAGATGTTTATAGATGAAAGCGGTAGTATCATTCAATACCAAGCAGTTACTAAATCTTTTAATGGCCATATCGTGCTGTTTATTCTTTAAATACAGAAGAGCGTTGGCTGAATTGATCCATTTGTTTTTTGCATCGATCGATTTTATATATTTTTCTGTCAATTGAATCCCTTCCTGGTATTTATTTTGTCCCATCAGCACATTATTCAGTCCCAATACACTGGAATAATCGGAAGGGTTGATGATGATGGCTTCCTGATAAAACATCTTTGATATATCCGGCAGATTTATTTTGTTGTAAATGTAGGCCAGCATTTTGATGGCGTAGCAATTGAGTGTGTCTTTGTGGTATATATCAGAGAATTCTTTTAATGCCTCTGGGTAAGCTTTATTCAATAAATAGCAATTGCCACATTCCAACTTCAGAAAGGTGTTGGTCGTATCTCTTTCCAGTGCTTTTGAAAAATAGTGGATTGAATGGGGATAATCTTCCTGCAATTTATAGGTATTGGCTATCTCAATTAGTACCTGATTGTTTGTGGAATCGAGCTCCAATACTTTTTCAAAGCATTGTACGGCTTTTTCGTAATCATACAATGAACGAAGGACTTTTCCTTTCGTTGTATACCATTCAGTGGATGTCTGATCTTCCGTAATGGCACTGTCCAGTAGTATTAATGCCTTGTCGTAGTTGAAATCGTCAATCATCACCTGGATATTCTCACCTAGGGGAGTCCTTTTTGATTGAACTTTTTGAGTGCCCATCAAAGCTAGCGCTAAAAGCAAAAGAAATGTGTGTTTCATCGTCTTTTTTATTTATAGAACGCTATGAACAATCAAATAGTATGTAATTGTTGCCAAATAGTAAAACCTGCCATGCAATCCATTGATTTAAACTGACTTTTCGGTGGCTAAGGCTAGAATAAGGTCGTTTTCCAATAGAATGATTCCAAGTTTTTTAAAATGCTTAATGGCTCTGGTGCAGTCTTTTGATTTGGCAAATGCAACACACTGTTGCTGAAGTGATTCCAGACTGATGGGGTCTATGGTTTTTTGATAGATCCTTGATTCGATAGGTTTCAGTAGGTAAATAACTGGCATTTCGGCTTTTCGGGTATCCAAAATTTCCAACATATCACCTTTTTTTCTGTACCAAAGTATACTTTGCTGCTTGGTCTGATCCGACATCCATTCCTCTATTATTTTATCCATTTGGGTATAAATCATTTCAATTTTGGGGGTGTGCTCGAATGGACGATAAAAATACCTGCAAAAAACATCCAGGTCAAAATTGGTTTTCTGAAGAAATTCAGATGAAAAGATAAGGCTGTAGGAGGGATCGTGTTGACCGGTAGGAACACCAAATTTTTCCGGATATAAATGAATGAGTGAATACCTGGTTATTTTTAGGGACTGTTTGCTGGTTGGTGCATCCAGGTGATTAAGAAGGGGTAACAAATGAACAATCTTTTTCAGTTCATCCGGATTTTCATTGGGTAGGCCAAATTGTAAATGGTATCGGATGGTAACCCCCAATCGTTTACCCAATAATAGAAGATTGGTATAATTGATGGTCTCTTTCTTTTTGAAATCGTATGGATTGAAATCTGTACCAACTTGTACTTTTTTAAAACCGGCTTTTGCCAACAATTCAAATTTTTCTCTACTGATGTTTGTTTTTATGCGGGAAGAAATGGAATAGGGACTACCCATTTCAATGAGTGATGGTAGTAAAGTGTTGTAATAGCTGAATGGAAAAATGGAACTTTCAAAATGAAAGTTTTTAGTACTATATCGTTGATGGAGACTATCCATAGTCAATGTGACTTTTTCTGCCTTCATGAATCTGTAATTTAGCTCTTCATCCATCATTTCGCAGCATTCACAGTGTTTGGTTTGTCCCCACCAGCATCCCCTGGCAATTTCTAAGGGAAGACGACCCACTTTAAAAGGGCGTTTATGCTTTTTTAAAAGTAATTCTACATCAGCAAAAAAATCATCATAATCGGGTATTGGTAAGCTATTCAGGTCTACCTGAGGAGCTCTTTTACCTGCCACGATTTTTTTATCTGAATCCTTGTATAAAATATTGGACACATCAGACAATTCCAAGGAGCCAACGGATGCTTTAGCTAGTCCCAGTATGCACGGTTCCGGCTCGCCATTGCAAACCACATCGATAGTAGGAAAGGAATGCAGTATGGCTTTTCCGGTGGCATCCTGGACCGCGTTTCCAGTCAGGGCAATCAATGGAGCGTTTGATTTTTGTTTGATCAGATGTGCCAGTGCCAGTGAAGCTATGGTTTGGTCAGACATACAGGTCATTACTATCAAGGTTGGTTCTGAGGCCATCATTTGATCTGCCCAGGAGTCCAACCAAGATGGGATGGTTTTCATCCTTAATTGCATCAGTTTTTCGACCATGATGTCAATTCCACCATTTTGACAATCTAGATTTAGTAATTCGCACGTTTTTAGTCTAAGCCATTGTTTCTGCTTGTTGCTGATTTCCGGATTTAGCACACCGCTAAACAGAAAATCGTTGAGTGCGAAGATTTTTCCCAGGCTATCATAACCAATATTCTGAAGGCTTTCAGGTAAAAATAAATTTAGGTGCTTTACGTGGCAAGTAATAGTTGCATCTTTTAATGTGGCGCTTAAAAGGCCTAATTCCAAACTGGGCACTTTTAAGTTGGCCCATGGTAGGCTGATGAGTAGGGCAGACGGTTTTTTTTCAATCAACATGTAAATTCTAATTAAAATGAAGAACCAGGAATACTGACAAACAGAATTTAATTAGGAAGGACAAATCAAAGGAGAGATTTTCTGCAAAATTAGACTAAAAAAAAGATATATATTTATTGATAACCTTATGTAACCTTAATGAATTCTTATATAATCATAAAGAGTGACTATTCCTTCAGAAAATAGATGACCACCCAATTGTTTTTTGAAACAAATCCCTGGTAAGTGAGTCCTGCTGCTGAAGCATTTTCTTTGATAGCAGGTATATCCTCCTCATAGAATCCACTCATATATAAAAGGGATCCTTCATGCATTTTAGCAACATACTTCCCCATATCCTCAATTAGAATATTCCGGTGTATGTTGGCAAAGATCAGGTCGAAGTTGCCAGTATTTTCCAATAATGTAGCATCTCCAAGTAAAATCTCAATATTTGAAGTCTTATTGAGCCTTATGTTTTCCATTGCATTATTTACGGCCCATTCATCGATGTCAATTCCCACGATAGGACTAGCTCCTTTCATAGAAGCAAGAATAGCCAGAACAGCTGTGCCGCAACCCATATCCAGAAATGACTTTCCATTTAAGTCAAGTTTCAGCATCTCACCAAGCATCATGCTCGTCGTTTCGTGATGCCCGGTGCCAAATGACATTCTGGGGTCGATCTGTATATCGAAAGTCACCGATGGGGAATGTTGCTGAGTGGAACTATGAATGACACATTCCTGATTAATGATAATGGGTTCAAAGGCATTTTTTTCCCATTCTTCGTTCCAATCCTGATCGGGAATAATGTCTTTCGTAACACGGATCTCAGAGCCCATAAAGTGCTCATTAATAGTATTTGTGAATGATTTTTCATCAAATTTACTGGTGGGAATGTATGCCAACATTCCATCTTCGCATTCAATAAAACTTTCAAAACCAGACTCACCTAAATTTGAGGCTAAAATATCATTAATTAATTTATTCTTTGGGGAAATATGCAAGTGTATTTCTATATATTCCATATTAGTTGTTAAATTTGTTCAAAGGGAGTAAACCTTTTTCGAAAAAAAGTATCTTTGTATTAAATAGCTTCGAGAACTTATATTTTATTAAGTTTTCAATAAGCATTACAAATTTAAGCTTTTTATTAGAATCATCAAAACTAAGAAGTCATGAAAACAAGATGGATCATATTGCCGGCCGTGGCCTTGTTATTGCCGGTTCTTGCACAGGCGCAATCCTCGTATTATGAAGATGATTTGTACTATAACCCCCAAAAGGAAAGGGTAGTAACAAAAAATGCCGAGAAGACGACTGATATTATCAGTGAGCCTGTTGAGGAAGAGTCTGTTTTACTGATTGACAATCAGGGTGACATGACTTATACCTCCCGAGATGTGGATGAGTATAACAGACGTGCACCTGAACAAGAAAATAGTGAAAGCGAATCAATAAATTCCGATTCCACCTTATACGATGAGAACGGCCAACCGTATCAATATTCAGAACGTGTTCGCCGCTTTCATAACCCTAAATTCACTCATCATATTACGGATGAAGGTTATATTGATATTTATGTCGAAGAAGGTGCTGATGTTGATATTTATTATGTAGATGATAACTATGGATCTTCCTGGATGAGTCCTCTTTATTATGACAGTTTCTACTATCCGCAATATGGTTACAGATGGAATCGTTTCTATAATAACCAAGCATTCTATTATGATCCATGGAGTTACAGTTCATGGGGCTATTACGATCCTTGGTATGCTGGTTACGGTTCTGGCTATACAAACTTTGGATGGGGTGGCTATTATGGCTATGGCTATCCGGGCTATGGCTATGGCTATCCGGGCTATGGTTATGGCTATCATGATGGTGGCTGGGGAGGCGGATCAAATCACAACCGTCGTCAGTTGAACTCTGAACAACATCGGTTTCTTTCTTCCAATGGTTCGGGGCGTACTGTCAATTCAAGATCTGGGGCAACAGCAGGTAGATCATCTTCTACCACACGGTCTTCCTATGAAACATCTTCCAGAGGAAACCAAGGTACAAATACCAGATCGGGCTCAAACACAGCTACACGTTCCACTTCAGGAATGTCTACCAGGTCAGGTTCTACCGTAACCAGATCCAGCACAGGCACTACGACCAGATCGAGCCAGTCAACTCCGACCAGATCTTCTTCTCAATCGACTGTTCGTTCGTCCAACAGCGGAAGCTCATCCAGTCCAACCAGAAGCTCTACACCATCCACTTATACGCCAAGTACAAGAAGCAGCAGTAGTTCATCCTATAGTAGTCCATCCAGCTCATCCAGCAGCTCTTCCAGCTCCAGCTCCAGATCATCTTCTGGCAGCAGTGGCAGTTCCAGCTCACGCAGTGGTGGCTCTAGTTCTGGAGGTCGCAGGTAATCAATCACCTATGTGTAAATTAATATTCAAATAATGATATGAAAAAATATATTTTGTTGAGTGGCCTACTGGCTATCGGATCTATGGCATTTGCTCAAGCAGAATTTGATGCATTGAAATATTCATTGAATGACATCAATGGTAGTGCTCGCTATGTCGCAATGTCCGGTGCCTTTGGTGCATTGGGCGGAGATATGACTACACTGACTATGAATCCTGCTGGTATAGCTGTTTATCGAAGTTCGGAATTGTCCATTACACCCAATATAGGCGTAGCAACTTCCAATTCCATTTTCAACGGTATTGGTTCCAATGATTCGAAGACAAAACTAATGATCAATAATTTTGGTTACGTTGGATCTTTCCGCACCTATCAGGAATCGGAAATTACGAACTTTAATTTTGGAATAGCATACAATAAAATTAAGGATTTTAGCAGAAGCGTTTATACCATTGGTAATAAATCGCCTAAATCTTTGCTTGACAGAATTTGCACGGATGAAAATAATGGAGGTTCCAATTTATATACTCCTGCCTATGAAACATGGCTCGTTAATAAAGATATTAATGGTGCTGCTTCATCTGTTTTGACGGACAATGAAAAAGTAAACAACTTTATGCATATGTTTGAAACCGGAGGCATAGGTGAATGGGATTTTAGTCTGGGTGCGAACTACGGACATTTCCTTTACCTGGGTATGACGCTAGGAGTTCAGAATGTTGATTACGAAATGAAAACTATATACGGTGAAGATTTTTCACAAGGTGGTGGACTCGAATTGAGAAATGTGTTGGCTACTCAAGGCTCTGGTGTCAATTTTAAAGCTGGTGCTATTTTTCGACCTTTCCCACAATTGCGTCTGGGCTTTGCCTATCATTCTCCCACATTTTATACTATGACTGATGTTTATGGTGTCTCTATGAAATCTATGGGATTGAACGATCCTGACACAAATCTTCCATTTGCTGAAGATCCCTATTATGAGCCAAATGATGGTTCTGTGGATTATCAAATGCAAACACCGGGCCGTTTAATCTATAGTGCCGCTTACCAATTCGGAGAAAAGGGTTTTTTAAGTATCGATTGGGATGTGGTTGATTATAGGCAAGCCAAACTGAAAGATGCAGACGGAGTGCCTTTTGATGATACAAATGCAATGATCAAAAGCGATTTCAACGCTGTCTCCAATATTCGATTGGGTGGTGAATACCGGGTCACAGAAAACGTCAGCCTGAGAGCAGGAACAGCTTGGTACCAAAGCCCCGTCAACAGTGCATTGGAAACGGATAATTCCTATATCGTTACAGCAGGTACTACACCTCAATATAGTATAGAAAAAGATACCTATTATCTATCCTGTGGTATTGGATATCGTACAGGTGCTTTCTTTATGGATGCTGCTTTGCAACGTCAGATGCGTAACGAGCATTTCTATAATTTTTACGATGAAACCGCAGATGCCAACTATTCTAAATATGCTGAATTAAAAACCAATAGAACGAATATGGTTGTTTCTATGGGCTTTAAGTTTTAGGAAGCAGTTCTTCCAGTTTTAAAACTTCATCACGGTACTGAGCGGCTTCGAGAAAATCGAGCCGCTTTGCTGCTTCATACATAGCCTTCTTCGCCTTATCGATGGCTTTTTGCAACTGGGTTTGATTCATATGAGCTATCACCGGATCGGCCACCAGGCTAATGTCAGTTGGTTCAATATAAGCCAGTGGTTCTGCCAATTTGGAGTAGGCACCAAGTGTCGATGTTGTTATGCTTTTATTCAAAGAGGTAGGAATAATGCCATGCAGTTCGTTGTATGCTTTTTGCTTTTCTCTACGTCTGTCTGTTTCATCAATGGTCTGCTGCATACTACGCGTCATCTTATCAGCGTACATAATAACCCTTCCGTTTAAATTACGGGCAGCACGTCCAGCTGTTTGTGTCAGTGAACGGTGATTGCGAAGGAATCCTTCCTTGTCTGCATCCAGGATAGCAACCAAGGAAACTTCCGGAAGATCCAGTCCTTCTCGAAGTAGGTTGACCCCAACCAAAACATCGAAAATACCCAATCGGAGGTTTTCCATGATCTTAACGCGATCAAGGGTTTCTACGTCGGAATGGATATAACTGCACTTAATACCGAGATTTTCCATATAGGAAGTAAGCTCCTCGGCCATTCGTTTGGTAAGGGTAGTAACCAGGGTACGTTCGTTTTTTTCAGTACGGATGCGAATCTCTTCCATCAGGTCGTCTACCTGATTTTTGCTTGGACGAACCTCTATTTCCGGGTCCAAAAGACCAGTAGGCCGTATGACCTGTTCAATAATGACACCTTCCGATTTTTCCAGCTCATAATCGCCTGGAGTGGCGCTCACATAGATCATTTGTTTGGGGATGCCTTCGAACTCCGCAAAACTGAGTGGTCGGTTGTCTATTGCTGCAGGCAGACGGAATCCGTATTCTACCAGGTTTTGTTTTCTGGCATGGTCACCGCCCCACATGGCACGAACCTGAGGTAGGCTAACATGGCTTTCATCGACCACCATCAGAAAATTTTCGGGAAAGAAGTCGAGCAGGCAGAATGGCTTTTCACCTGGCTTTCGTCCGTCAAAATATCTGGAATAATTTTCAATGCCTGAACAATGGCCTAGTTCACGAATCATCTCCACATCGTAATTGACACGTTCAAATAAGCGTTTAGCCTCGTAGGCTTTGCCAATGGACTGGAAATAGTTCACTTGTTTGTCCAGGTCTATCAAAATTTCTTCGATGGCTTGCTGAGTACGTTCCTTACTGGCTATAAAAAGATTGGCCGGAAATATTTTGAAATCCTCGTATTTATTGAGCGTTCTACTGCTTAATGGCTCCAGATCTTCGATGCTGTCTATTTCATTTCCCCAGAATATAACCCGCAAAATGGTATCAGTATAAGCCAGAAAAATATCGACGGTATCCCCTTTGACGCGGAAATTTCCACGGTTTAGCTCTACTTCATTTCTGGAATACAAACTATCGACCAATTGTCTTAAAAAAACATTGCGATCCAGCTTCTGACCCCGGTGAATTTCAATAAGTGTTTTATTGAAATCATCTGGATTTCCTATGCCATAGATGCAGGACACGGAAGAAATGACAATGACATCTTGTCTTCCTGAGAGCAAAGCCGATGAGGCCGAAAGTCTCAGCTTTTCAATTTCCTCATTGATAGCCAGGTCTTTCTCTATATAGGTATCGGTGACCGGTAAATAAGCTTCCGGCTGATAATAATCGTAGTAGGAGACATAGTACTCCACAGCATTGTTTGGAAAAAAGTTCTTAAACTCACTATAAAGCTGAGCGGCTAAAGTCTTGTTGTGACTGAGTACCAGGGTAGGACGTTGTATCTCTTTAACCACATTGGCAATGGTAAATGTTTTACCTGAGCCGGTAACACCAAGTAAAGTCTGAAAAGGCACTCCTTGTCGAATACCTTCAGTGAGTTGTTGGATGGCTTCCGGTTGGTCCCCTGTAGGTTTGTACGGTGAAATGAGTTCAAACATTTAATATGGATGTTTTGTGTCCTGCAAAATTACAAATAATCACATTAATGGGGCTATAAATTTCAAAATATTGCTTTTCTTTGTGTATCTGAAAAATTTAAATGTACAGACTAACTGAGCAAATATGATCTGGAATGAAAGTTATGAATGCATGGGGCGCGAGGAAATGCGTGAAGTGCAAAACAAACGTCTGAGAACGACTGTTGAGCACGTTTACCACAATTCCCCTTTTTATAGGGCTAAAATGCAGGAACTGGGTATCACTCCAATGGATATTGAAACCATTGATGATTTAGTGAAATTACCTTTTACCACCAAAGTCGATTTGAGAGATCAATACCCTTTCGGCTTATTCTCAACTCCAATGTCCGAAATTGTTAGATTGCATGCCTCTTCAGGTACTACTGGAAAGCCCATTGTGGCTGGTTATACCCGTAAGGATTTAAGCACCTGGTCTGAAGTGATGGCACGAACTTTTGCCGCAGGAGGATGTACAAGAAACGATATATTTCAGGTTGCTTATGGTTATGGTTTGTTTACCGGTGGTTTAGGTGCCCATTATGGAGCTGAAAACCTAGGGGCATCTGTTATACCTATTTCTGCAGGAAATACTGAAAAACAAATACAGTTGATGACCGACTTTGGTTCAACAGCTTTATGTTGTACTCCTTCTTATGCCTTGCATTTGGCAGAAGCGATTGACGAATACGGTGTTCGCGATAAGCTCAAATTAAAGGTCGGTTTTTTCGGAGCTGAACCATGGACCCAGGAAATGCGTCGCGAAATTGAAGATAAATTAAAACTAAAAGCCTATGATATTTTTGGACTGACTGAGGTTATCGGACCGGGCGTGGCTTATGAATGTTCTGAGCAACATGGTATGCACATCTGTGAAGACCATTTCTTTCCCGAAATCATCGATCCGAAAACATTAGAACCTCTGGCACCGGGAGAAGTAGGTGAATTGGTATTTACAACCATTACCAAGGAAGGAATGCCTGTTCTCCGCTACAGGACAAAAGATCTTACCAGTCTAATGTATGAGACCTGTGCCTGTGGGCGAACTTCTGTGCGTATGCATAAAATCATGGGTCGCAGCGACGATATGCTTATTATTCGCGGAGTCAATGTCTTTCCTTCTCAGATTGAAAGTGTATTGCTGGAATTTGGTGAAGCGGCTCCTCACTATCATTTGTATGTGGATAGAGTGAACAATACCGATACATTTGATGTTCATGTAGAGGTAAGACCTGAAAATTTCACAGACGACATGAGCTCCATGCTTGATCTGCGCAAGCGAATAGAAGCTCGAATTCAAAGCGTGGTTGGTATCCATGCCCACATCAAACTCGTTGAACCTCGCTCCATTGAACGCTCCATTGGCAAAGCCAAACGTGTCACAGACAAACGTAATCTTTACAAAGAATAGAATATGCCAACAATCATAAAACAATTGTCCATTTTCCTGGAAAATAAAACGGGAAGAATTACTGAAGTCACTACATTGTTGGGAAAAGCCGGAATAAATCTGACCGCTTTCAGTATGTCAGAATCTTCCGATTTTGGCATCATGAGGGTTGTGCTATCTGATCCTGAAAGTGCCGAGAAATTATTATCCAAGCATGGCTTCACAGTAACGCTGAGTGATGTGGTCTGTCTGTTTGTTCCCAATTCACCCGGAACATTATCTGAAGCTTTGATGATTTTGTCAGAGCATAATATATCCGTAGATTACATGTACGCATTTGCTATGGATGATATGGCGCGGGTCGTTATTCGCCCCAGTGATGTCCAACGATGCGTCGAAGTATTGCAAAAATCCAATTTAAAATTGGCAAAGGCCACTGATATGTACTATTTTTAAGGCTGTCGGTCGGTATAAATCACCGTTTCACTTGAATCTAAGGCTATTTCAGTTAAAAAAGCTTGTTTCTTTTCGCAAATTGAAGGGGAAACATTACCTTTGTGCGTCTTTTTATAAGTATGAAAAGACTTGAATAGCCAGATCCCTATGAAGAATAAATTTCTTTTGATTACTCTAATGTGTGCTAGCCTGGTTTCATGCTCCGGCTACCAGAAACTTCTGAAAAGTACTGATTTCGAATTGAAATGGACTAAAGCCAACGAATATTACGAACAGAAGAAGTATTCTAAGGCTATAACTTTATTGGATGAGCTTCAACCGATACACAAGGGAACAGACAGAGCTGAACAAACACTCTTTATGTTGGCCAATTCGTATTATCAAAAGAAGGATTATCTTTCAGCATCACATTATTTCGAGACGTATTATAAAACTTATCCAAAGGGAGTCTTTACTGAAGATTGCCGTTTTTTAAGCGCCAAAGCTGCCTATCTGGATTCTCCTGATCCTCGTTTGTCTCAGGAGGAAACCGTGAAAGCAATGGATCAATTAAATATTTTTCTTGATTATTATCCCGAAAGTGATAAAAAAGAGGAAGTAACAAAAATGTTGACTGAGCTTCAGGATAAATTGGTATTCAAGCAATTGCTGAATAGCCGTTTGTATTATGATTTAGGAAACTACCGGGGGAATAACTATTTGTCTTGTATCATTACAGCAAATAATGCCTTACTGGATTACCCGGTTTCAAAATTTCGTGAGGAATTGTCTTTCCTTGTTTTGAGAGCCCGCTTTATGATGGCGTCTCAAAGTAAAGACAATCTGAAAGCAGAAAGATTCAGGGCTACTGTTGATGAATATTACAGTTACGTCAATGAATTCCCAGAAGGAAAAAATAAAAAAGAGGCTGATAACATCCTCAAAGAATGTCAGAAAAATATCAAAGATTAAAATAAAAAAGATGGATTACAAGAAATCAACTATTCCTAATTCGACCATTACCCGCGACATGAATTCTTTATGTGCAGATACCGGTAACGTGTACGAGACAGTTAAAATCATATCTAAGCGTTCCAATCAGATCAGCGTAGAAATGAAGTCAGAACTGGAAAAGAAATTGCAGGAATTTGCTTCTTATACAGATAATCTGGAAGAAGTGTTCGAGAACCGTGAGCAAATTGAAATCTCTCGTTTCTATGAAAAATTACCTAAAGCTACTTTGATCGCAGCTCAGGAATACCAGGATGGTAAAGTGTATCACAAGAATCCTGCCAGGGAAAAATTAAAGAAATAAGTATGATCCAGCGTATTCAGAGTCTTTATCTGCTCTTGTCTACCGCTCTATTAATTGCTGTATTATTTATACCTTTTGGCGTCTTTCAGACGTCTTATGGAGCGTGTGAGTATACAGCTTTTTCTATTGCAGGAATAGCAGGAAAGAGCGCTTTGCCTTTGTGGTCTTTACCTTTATTGACCTTATTGAGCTCAGTGCTGGCTTTCATTACTATTTTCTTATATAAGAAACGGGATTTACAGATTCGCCTATGTCTTATCAATTCGCTTTTGATTGCAATTTTATCAATGGCTGCTGCTGCCATTCTTTACATGGTGAAGAGTGATATGTTTTTGGCTGAGTTTAAAATTGGCGTCGGATTTTTATTGCCAATAGTAGCCCTCTTACTTAATTTTATGGCGATGAAAGCCATTAAAAAAGATGAAAAGTTGGTAAAATCCTGGGATAGGATTAGATAGTCATTCCTGAATTATAGAAACGAAATAAGCTGCTCATAGTATTGTGAGCAGCTTATTTCGTTTGTATGCAATTGTTTCAGTTTTAAAATTTAATGCTTGGTCCCTTTTTGTTGAAGCCTTTCAGCTCAAACAAAAAGTACACGTTGAGTGAGATTGTTTGCAGGCTTGAGGATGAAAAGTTTTCTGAATCGATTTTATCATTGAAAATGTTTGTTAAGCCATAGCAATAACGACCTTCCAAACCCAACACAGAGCGCTTCAGATGGAATTCAAGGCCTGCACCGGCTACTATACCGTATTGAAATGGATTGTCAATGGTTTTGTTGTGGTCACGTAATTGGTTGTTAATGGTCAAATCTCTGACATCTTCGCTTTCAGATAGAAGGTAGCTAAATTTGGGACCTACATTCAAAAAGACTCTGGTATTCTCAGAACCTGTGTACGCATGCATAAGGAATGGTACTTCTACGAAATTTAATTTTCTGGCATAGGAGTATTCTGAAGCCTTTTTAAGGCCACTTAAATCTTCTTTCCAGCCAGCCTCAAAATAGTTCAGGTCAATCTGAAACCCAAAGTGGTTTTCGCTGATGTATCGGGTTGTTAAACCCATTGTTTTTCCTTGTGAATATAACTTATCCACCAATTTTGGCATCAAGCTGATGGTGGACATGGATGCTCCTGCACTCGGGCCGATGTACCATTCACTCATAGTGTTGTACTGGGCAGAACTGATGGTGCAAAAAAGGCTGAAGAAACCGGCTAATAGTGTTTTTTGAAATTTCACTCTTGTAAATGCTTTTAATTGAACTTACAGGTTATTGCAATGGAATAAGCTCCACTGTATTTTTCCTGGTATAATGTATGATGTAGAAGACCTTATTGTATGATCCACCCGTCCGAGTCTTGGTGCTTAAATGATAATCGTTCTGAAGGGGTGAAATGGAATGCGTGTTTTCCATGTAGTCCGATTTTTCAAGAACCATTCTGGGTATAAAATACGCAGCGATGTCGTAACCCATCATACCGTACTTAGGGTAAGAATTCAAAAGACTTTTTCCAAAATTTTGAGTATACTGAATCTGAAAATTGCGGACATCCTGTTGTTGAAAGTCTGCATAAAAATTGGAATAGATATAGGTATCCAATTCGTATAAGTGCTTTTGATTGTTTTTATTCATGGCTTGCCAGTCTGGATATCCTAAAATGGATACTTTTTTTTCTGGATGAGCTACCAAAAATGCATTTAATCTGGAGACAAGTTGGTTTGTTTCATTCATAGACAAGGACGTTGGGATAATGTAGTTTTCTACATTATCCTTCAGGACTTTGTTTAAAGACTCCAGATCTTCATCATCGTCGACTTCAGAAAATGAAACACCCTTTTTCTTGAGTTCGCTTTTTAATTGAGGAATCAATTCTGTCTGGACGTCCGAAGCGTCGACTCCTGATTTCAGGAAAACGATGTTTGAATGACCCAGCTGTCCTATTAAATAATCTAAAAGGCGCTCAAACATATAGTTGTGTGGCGTGATAGTCTGAACGATATAGGGGTTGGAGTCCAATTCCAACACGTGTGAACTAAAGGGGACAATGAGCATTTTTTGATTTTTCTTCGCCCACTTGGCGAGGATGCTAATTTGTTCTGGAGTAATGCCTCCGATGCAATAGTCCGTTTCTTTTAATTTGCCAGTCAGGATGGCATGATTGATGGCCTCTGTGTCAGTACCTGATTCAAGAGCCTGAACTTCAAAAGAAAACCCAAGGCTTTTCAGGCTGTCTACTGCCAAAAGAAGTCCTTCGTAAAACTCGATGTATTTGTCGTTAGTACCAGCATCTACTGCCAGAGTAAATGGCAGAATCAATGTTATGCGTGGTATGTCAAAGGAGCTATTAGCGCTTTTCTTTTTTTTACTTTTTGTCGTATTCTTTTTCTCATTATCATTGGTCGCCATTTTGACGGGAATGATCAGCGTCTGGTCAGCTTTAAGCCCTTTGACAATAAATGGATTCATGGAAAGTATCTCAGCTTCTGTAACGTTGAATTTTTTACAGATGGAATACAATGTTTCTTTATGCTTGATTTCGTATTTGTAGTATTCTTTATCAAATAGTTTTACTACTGGTACATCCTTAATCTGAGCAAAGGAAACAAAGGAGAAAGAAAACAAAAGTAGAAACAGAATTAGTATGTTTTTTTTACTTTTTTCCATTCGACAGGTAGTTTAGATGAAGCAAATGTACATGAATTTTGCGAAGAAAATGTATCTTTGATGGATTTTTCCATTAAAACAGGACAATGCAAAGATTTATATATTTTCTGTTTGCGGGCTTATTCACGGCAAATATGTCAATGGCCCAGTTTTCCGCAGTTGGAGGCTCAAATGGGACACCATATAGTATTGATCCGGCCACCTATACTGGGCTTGATAAAGTATTTGTCTTCAACGGTCTGAGTAATGCAAAACTATCTTATGCTGCCAGCAATCCTTCCGATTGGACCTGGTATAAATATGAAAAGGATCCGACCGCAGCTGTATTGGTTCCAAGCGAAGTAAGCGCTTCAGAGACCATTTTGAGTACTATGGAGTCTGATTGCGGTTACATCGTCGTATCATCGGGTGGAGCCAAGCATTATGTTTATGTAGTAGCTTACAAGCCAATCGATTATACCGGAATTAGCTTTAAAACAGATATTGATGTGTGTAACAGTCTCACGTTGATTGTGCTATCAGAAGCACTGGATATGGACTATTATACTGTAAAAGGTGTCAAAACAAAATTGAGTAGAGAGCATATTCTTTCCTGGAATACCCTGGAGTGGAATGCAACGGACAAATCGTACGCTATAAAAGCGAGAACATCGACGTCGGTTAATTTGGCTTTTTGGTCTGTCGATGCCCCTTTGTGTGATACTTATTTTGCGGTTAGCGGTGATCAATATGCTGAATCCTTTGGAATAGCGGCAAACGATACAAGTGCCATATATGATGCCGTTGCTGTTAAGGCTAATGCCGTAGCAGAAATACAGGAAAGGGATGCATTAAATGAAATTGACAGGGTTTCCACTTCGGGTGATTTGAGTGGATCGGCTCCATTGAACGTCAATTTTATAAGCAATCCAAGTGAAAAGGTTAAGTTTAAGCAGTGGTATATTTATGATACTCCAGACGCAACAGGTACTTATAAGTTACGCACAGAAGAGAATACTTCCTTTAAATTTGAGCAAGCCGGAACATTTCTGGTTCAACTTTTTGTTAGTAATGCTATTTGTAAGGATTCGGTTTCTTTTAATCTCCAGATTTCGGATTCATTTATAGATTGCCCGAATTTTTTTACCCCTAGGTCCACTCCTGGTGAGAACGATGAATTTAGGGTGGCTTACAAATCCATTATTTCCTTTAAAGGTACCATCGTGAATCGCTGGGGGAATGTATTGTTTGAATGGACAGACCCTGCTTTGGGTTGGAATGGCACTTTCAAAGGCAAAGCTGTTTCTCCGGGAGTGTATTTTTATCTCATTGAAGCCAAAGGGGCTGATGGTATAGTGTGGAAAAAGAAAGGTGATATTAATTTATTGGAATAAGATATGAAATTTTCTAAAAGGTCATTTATAGTATTGTTTGCTTGTGCTTTTGTGGTATCGGGTGTTTATGCAGAAACCGATTTCCTGAAAAAGAAAACCAAAAAGAAATCTCAAACAACAGCAGTTCAGTCTGTTGATAATCAGGAAAAAGGAGAATTACGGAACGAAAGTCAATTGGTTTTTGCTATAACTCCAGAAATACCTGACGAGATCACTTTCTGTGGTCAACTGATTGATTTGCGCAAAACAAATATGCGTGAACGTTATGACCGTGAAATGCTGGCCATGATGTATATGCATTCCTACACGATGTTGATTATGAAACGTGCAAACCGTTATTTTCCTGTGATAGAACCTATCCTGAAGGCAAACGGTGTACCCGATGATATGAAATATCTGGCTTGTATTGAAAGTGGTCTTGATTCCAGGGCCCTTTCTGTATCTGGAGCCATCGGGATGTGGCAATTTATGCCGGGTACTGCCAGGGATTTTGGACTGGAAGTGAATGATGAGGTGGACGAGCGTTACGATGTAGAAAAAGAAACCGTCGCTGCCTGTAACTATTTGAAAAATGCGTATGAAAAATATGGAGACTGGGCATCAGCTGCTGCCTCCTACAACATTGGAACTGCCAGAATTACCAAAGAGCTGGACAGACAACAGGAAACCACCAGTTTGAATCTGTGGTTGGTTGAACAAACTTCCAGATACGTTTTTCGGATAATGACGTGCAAAGAATTCATGGCAAACCCTCAGAAATATGGTTTTAACCTGAAGAAAGAATTCTTGTATATGCCTAATGTTTGCAAAGATACCATTGTAACCGGTAAGGTTGCCAATTGGATTGATTTCGCAAAAGGTCAGGGCATCTCTTTTTACGATTTGAAAAACTACAACTCCTGGATCAGGAGTGACAGTTTGATCAATGAAAATGGGAAGGCTTACAAAGTAGCCATACCTCTGAATGAAAGTTTGTATTTTGATAAAAAGAATATCACCGTTCACCAAAAGAATTGGGTGATTGATGAAGATTGATTATGAAAGAAGAAGAATCCGTTTGTGTATATGGAGCTCGTGTGCACAATCTGAAAAATATTGATGTACAAATACCTCGTGATGCACTGGTTGTGATAACTGGACTGAGCGGAAGCGGTAAGTCGTCCTTGGCATTTGATACTATTTTTGCCGAAGGTCAGCGCCGTTACGTAGAAACATTTTCCTCGTACGCCAGAAACTTCCTTGGAAGTCTGGAGCGCCCCGACGTGGATAAGATTACCGGACTGAGTCCTGTAATTTCCATCGAACAGAAAACGACAAACAAAAATCCACGTTCAACCGTGGGCACCACCACAGAAATTTATGACTATTTGCGCTTGCTTTATGCCAGGGCAGGGGAGGCTTATTCCTATGTGACGGGAGAAAAAATGGTGAAGTATACAGAAGATAAAATTCTGGATATGATACTGAAGGAATACGAAGGGCATAAGGTATACTTGTTAGCCCCGGTTGTTCGCACCCGTAAAGGACACTATAAAGAACTCTTCGAGTCCTTACGCAGAAAGGGTTTCCTGAATGTTCGCGTCGATGGGGCATTGCGTGAGATTATTCACGGGATGAAACTGGATCGGTATAAGAATCACGATATAGAGGTGGTCGTTGATAAACTCATGATCGCTGAAAAGGACCTTAAAAGACTTAAACAAAGCCTTGAGATAGGCATGCGTATGGGTGAAGGAGTTGTTATGATGTTGGACAAAGATGGAAATAACCTGCGGTATTTCAGCCGTCGTCTGATGTGTCCAACTTCAGGTATATCCTACAATGAACCGGCGCCCAACAATTTCTCCTTCAATTCACCTCAAGGTATGTGTCTCCATTGCAAAGGCCTTGGCGTGGTCAATCTGGTGGATTTGGACAAAATTATTCCCGATAAGGAACAAAACATTCACAACGGAGGTATCATCCCACTTGGTAAATTCAGGGACTCTCTACTTTTTTGGCAGATCGAAGCTATTGCGGAGAAATACGATTTTACGCTGAAAACACCCATCAAGGATATTCCGGATGATGCTTTGGATGAGATTTTGAATGGAACAGAAGAAAGTCTCCACATTAAGAACAAATCTTTGGGAAATTCCAACTACTTTGTCGATTTTGATGGCGTGATAAAGTACATCACCATGCAACAGGATGAGGATGCCACTTCTGAAGCTCAAAAATGGGCCCAACAGTTTATAAAGACTGGTGTCTGCCCAGATTGCCACGGTGCTCGACTGAACAAGGAAGCATTGCATTTCAGGATGCACGATAGCACGATAGCACAGCTTTCGGATATGGATATTTCCGAGTTGAAAGATTGGCTGGATCATGTAAGAGAACATCTTTCGGATAAACAACGTATGATAGCCACAGAAATCTTGAAAGAAATCAGCTCCAGACTGACTTTCCTACTCGATGTAGGCTTAAATTACCTTTCTTTAAACAGGTCATCGTCCAGTCTTTCTGGTGGTGAAAGTCAACGCATCCGGCTGGCCACGCAAATAGGTTCACAGCTAGTCAATGTCATGTACATTCTGGATGAGCCCAGCATCGGTTTGCACCAAAGGGACAACTGTCGTCTGATTAAATCCCTCAAGACCCTCAGAGACTCTGGAAACTCTGTGATTGTGGTTGAACACGACAAGGATATGATGTTGGCTTCCGATTACGTGGTCGATTTAGGTCCAAGAGCTGGAAGGCATGGGGGAGAAGTTGTCTTTTCAGGCACTCCGCAGGATATGTTGAAGGCCGATACCCTGACTTCTTCATACCTAAATGGGAAACTTCAGATTGAAGTTCCAAAAACCCGTCGACCTGGAAATGGGAAAACCATTGTCCTAACAGGATGTAAAGGCAATAACCTCAAAAATGTTGATGCAACCTTCCCACTCGGAAAATTAATCCTGGTTACAGGGGTATCCGGAAGTGGAAAGTCCACTTTGGTCAATGAAACCTTGCAACCTATTCTGAGTCATTATTTCTACCGTTCCTTAAAAGAGCCGCTGGAATATGAATCAATAGAAGGTATTGACAACATCGATAAAATTGTCAATGTGGATCAATCGCCCCTGGGTAAAAGTCCACGTTCCAATCCAGCCACCTATACCGGCGTATTTTCAGATATCAGGAGCTTGTATGTCAATTTACCGGAGGCCAAAATCCGCGGTTACAAACCAGGTCGATTCTCCTTCAATGTGACTGGAGGCCGATGCGAAACCTGCCGTGGAAATGGCTATAAGACCATAGAGATGAGGTTTTTGCCAGACGTACTGGTGCCATGCGAAGATTGTCAGGGCAAACGCTACAACCGGGAAACGCTGGAAGTACGCTTCAAAGGAAAATCCATAGCAGATGTACTCAACATGACCATCAATATGGCTGTCGATTTTTTTGAGAATCAACCGCAGATCCTTCATAAAATTAAAACCCTGCAGGATGTTGGCCTAGGTTATATTCGTCTGGGACAACCATCTACAACACTTTCCGGAGGTGAAAACCAACGTGTGAAGCTGGCTACGGAGTTGGCTAAACGCGATACGGGCAAAACCCTGTATGTGCTGGATGAACCTACTACCGGCCTGCATTTTGACGATATACGTGTTCTGGTGAATGTCTTGAACAGACTTGTGGATAAAGGCAACACCATCATTGTCATAGAACACAATCTGGATATGATTAAAGTAGCCGACCACATTATTGATATTGGTCCGGAAGGTGGTAGACTGGGAGGACATATCCTTTTTACCGGAACTCCGGAAGAACTCACTAAACAATCCGATAGTCTGACCGGACAATTTTTAAAAGAAGAATTATACCCCCAAAAATAAGAATGGCAAATCCTGTAAGTTATTTACAAGTAGAAAATTTAAGCAAGTCTTTTGGTGATCTGACCCTGTTCAAAAATCTTTCTTTAGGCATAGCCGAAGGACAGCGTGTGGCTTTGATTGCCAAGAATGGTACAGGTAAAACCACTTTGCTCAATATAATAGCCGGTATCGAAGATTACGATGCCGGATCCGTCGTGTTTCGAAGAGACCTCAGAGTGAGTTATCTGGAACAGTCCCCTCATTATCCCGATACGCTTACCGTTCTGGAAGCCTGCTTTCAGTCCGACAACGAATCCGTTCGCACCATTGCCCGTTACGAGGCCATGATGATTCGGGAAGAAGCTCATATACCCCATCCAGAAGGTGAAACACTGGAAGAATTGCTCCATCTGATGGACTATCACAAATCGTGGGATTATGAAGTACGTGTGAAACAGGTGCTCTCTCAGTTGAAAATCAAGGATTTCAATCAACCGATACAATATCTTTCCGGCGGACAGCTCAAAAGAGTGGCGTTGGCAAATGCCCTGATTACGGAACCTGACCTGTTGATTCTCGATGAACCAACCAATCACTTGGACCTTGAAATGATTGAATGGTTGGAAAGTTACCTCACCAAATCCGGTGTCACACTTCTAATGGTGACTCACGACCGTTATTTTCTGGATCGCGTTTGCAACACTATCCTGGAAATCGATCAGGCACAAATGTTCAGTTATGCCGGCAATTATACCTACTATCTGGAAAAGCATCAGGAACGCATTGAAGTCTACAATTCTGAATTGGACAGGGCCAACAATCTATTCCGTAAGGAACTGGACTGGATGCGCCGTATGCCACAGGCCCGTGCCACCAAAGCCCGTGCCCGTAAGGATTCTTTCTATGAACTGGAAGATAAGGTTTCCCAGAAAAGAGTAGACGATTCCATCAGTTTAAACGTAAAATCAACGTACCTGGGATCCAAGATATTCGAAGCCAACTATATATCCAAAGCTTATGGAGACCTGAAGTTGCTGGAAAATTTCTACTACAATTTTGCCCGATTTGAAAAAGTTGGTATTGTTGGTAAGAACGGTACTGGAAAAACGACTTTCCTACGCATGCTTATGGGGGAGGAAAGTCCAGACAGTGGCTCTTTCGATATTGGTGAAACAGTTGTTTTCGCATACTATAGCCAAAGTGGCTTGAAGTTTGATGAACAAATGAAGGTGATTGATGCCGTGCGGGATATTGCCGAAGAAATAGATCTGGGTGATGGTAAAAAGCTATCAGCCTCCCAGTTCCTTCAGCATTTTCTCTTTACACCTGAGACGCAGCACAATTTCATTTACAAACTTTCCGGAGGTGAGAAAAGAAGACTCCATCTTTGCACAGTTCTGATGCGCTGTCCGAATTTCCTTGTATTGGATGAGCCTACCAACGACCTGGACATCATGACCTTAAATATTTTGGAAGATTATCTGCAGCATTTTAAAGGGTGTGTGCTGGTGGTATCCCATGACCGTTATTTTATGGACAAAATTGTGGATCACCTGCTGGTTTTTGAAGGGGATGCCAAAATAAGGGATTATCCGGGAAATTACACCCAATACCGTGATTGGTGCGACGAAAAGGAAGACATTGAACGTCAGAAAAAGTTGGTTGCCAAGAATGAAAACAGAAACGCTGGACAAGCTCCGTCTGCAACCCTTAAAAATGAAAGGCCACGAAAGCTGACTTACAAGGAACAAAAGGAATTTGAAGGTTTGGAAAAAGAAATTGAAAATCTGGAAAAGGAAAAGTCTGACATCGAAGCTATTTTAGGATCCGGCAACTTGTCTGGCGTAGAGATAGAGCAGCATTCCATCCGGTTTTCAGAACTATCCAACCAGATAGAAGAGAAGACCAACAGGTGGATGGAATTAAGTGAAATAGGGGCATAAGCCTACAAAAAGTTAAAGAGAAATGAGAAGTTTTGCATCAGACAATAATTCAAGTGTCCATCCACTCGTGATGGAAGCCATTGAGAAAGCGAATAAAGACCATGCCCTTGGATATGGAGACGACCCATGGACTGTAGAAGCAGTCATTAAGATAAAAGAAGCCTTTACCCCAGACTGCGAACCCCTGTTTGTCTTCAACGGTACTGGAAGCAACATATTGGCATTGCAGCTTATCACCAGACCTTTCAATTCCATCATTTGTGCCGATACAGCGCACATCTATGTGGATGAATGTGGTGCTCCCGTTAAAAGCACCGGATGTCAAATGACTCCCCTTAAAACAATAGACGGAAAACTGACGCCAGAACTCATAGCCACTTGCTTGCACGGTTTTGGAGAACAGCACCATTCTCAACCTGGGGCCATCTATATTTCCCAATGTACCGAAATGGGCACGCTTTATACAGTTGACGAAATCAAAGCCATTACCACATTGGCTCACCAGAACGATATGTTTGTTCATATGGATGGTGCTAGACTGGCAAATGCCGCAGCAGCCATGAAACTATCTTTTAAAGCATTGACGGTGGATTGCGGCATTGATGTATTGAGTTTTGGAGGTACCAAAAACGGTTTAATGATGGGAGAGAGTGTCATCGTTTTTGATAAGGATTTGGCCAAAAATGCTAAATACTATCGCAAACAGTCTGCTCAGCTGGCTTCCAAACTACGTTACCTTTCCACCCAGTTCACAGCCTATTTTACCGATGATCTTTGGCTTAAGAATGCCAGCCACGCCAATGAAATGGCCAGAATGCTTTACAATGGTCTGAGTGAATTTCCTCAAGTCCATTTTACACAGAAGGTGGAAACGAATGCTCTCTTTCTGACCATGCCCCGCGAAGTTATTGACAAACTTCTGGAAAAGTGGTTCTTCTATTTCTGGAATGAGAGAGCAAATGAAATACGACTCGTTGCATCATTTGATACGACAATAGAAGATGTTCAGGATTTTCTAAAGTTATTTAAAGAAACAATAACTATCTAATCATTAATGTTTTGAATGCTTATTCTTAAAGTTTTCAATTACCTGTTTAATACCGATTCGCTTATCCAGTTCCTTGAGTGAAATCCATCCGGAAATGGCAAACAAGACAGTTCCTATGAGGTAGGTATAGGGTTGACTCAGGTAATTGATGGTCAGGAAGGCTGCTAGCCCGAGAATAAACTGTACGGTGAAAAGTTGCCAGAAGGATTTGTTGAAGCTAAATTTGTATTTGATCTTGCTGATCACGTAAACCTGAACCAGATAGAGCAGATAGGCTATAGCAAAAGAAATGCCTAGTCCGGTTAGGCCAAAGTAATGATACCCCAGCAAATTCAGAACCAGCATATTGATATTGGATATCAGTTCATTCCAAAAGAATAGCTTACTATCACTTTTAGCCAGAAAGATAAAACCGATGGTCCAGCTGGCTACTTTAAAATACATACCCATAGCCGTCCAGTACAACATGCCATTCACAGCCACAAAGTCCCTGGAATACAGTAGAATGACCATCCCGTTAATGAATGTCATAAAAACGACTAGAATGGGAGCCAGTATGAGTATGGCTATTTCAGCCTGTTGATTCACCGTTTCTATACATTTTTTAGCATCGCTTGCCACAGCTGAAAGTCTGGGGTAGTAATCAGAGCTCATGGCGCTGAATATCAGACCGACATAGGAGTTTATAATGGCAAAACCTGCAGTGTACAGACCCACCTCATCCAGACCACCGATTTTGCGGATATACACCCGGATGATATAGGAAGCTGCTAGTGTCAACAAGCCGCTCAGACTGATTAGGAAGCCCATTTTCAGCATACTCTTTCCCTCTTTCAGGGTATCTGAGGCGGATATTGAAACAGTCAGGACAGGAACTCTGTGTGAAAAGAAGTACGAAGCAGCCATAACGACTATGGATGAGCCGATAATTCCGGGAACAATACCATCCAATCCCCAGAAATAGTAAAGTGGGAGTGTGACCCCTAAACTGAGCGAACTGCCTGCCAGATTGGCCATGGCTAGATACCTTAATTTTCGCATGCCCTGAAGAAGAGCCAATTGACCGCTGCTCAGCTGCGTAAAAAGCAGGCTCACAGAAATCCAGATAAAGGCTATGGTATAGTCTTTATTCCCAAAAGTAAGCTGACTGATCCAGGGTGAGAAAAAGATGGTTACTAGCGTACCTAGCAGACCAGTGCCCCAAACCAAACGTTGAAGGACGGTAATGCTGGTTGAAACACGTTTAGCATTTCCTGATGCGTTTGCTTCTGAAATATTTTTGACGGCACTGGTACCCAAACCAAAGTTGGTCAGGTTGGTAATAAACATACTGGCCGTATTGAACAATCCAATGACACCCATACCTTCAGGGCCCAAAAGTAGTGCAATCACTTTTGAACGTATTATCTGTATCAAGATGTTGTAGACTTGCACGCCTCCAAACAGAGAAGTGGTCTTAACAATTTGACGGTATGAATGTTCTTCTTCTGACATGGGCCTAATTCAGTTCTATGCGGTAAGTCCTTTTTTCAGAAACGTCACAGCCTATGCTTTCTTTGAAGTCGCAAAGTCCGTGATTGGGGATGGAGTCGACAGTGGATTGGCCAATATCGACGATCTTATATCCCTGATTTTTGTAATAGTCAAAAACACGATACGTCAGGAAGTTCATTGTCTTTAGTGCATTGTACTGTGGTAAGTCACCCCAGTAAATCACTTGTACAATTCCCTTGGCTACGTGAAAAACAATGGCCGAAGCAATAGCGATAGTATCTTCATTGAATGTGAGAAACACGTCTGCTGGTATCAAACCGATGGTTTTTTTGACTTCTGCAAGTGTCATATTGAGGGGAAAGCCTCTTTCTCTTCTATTGACTTGAATAATTTCGTAGGCTGTTTCCAACTCTTCCGTTGTTTCACACAAGCGGAATGTCAGGTTGTTTTTCAGCGCTTTTTTCAGATTTTTTCTGGCGTTGTGCCAAATAAATGAAAAGTAGTTTTCGTTGAAATTATCCAGGTTGAAAGAGTGATTTAACTCCATATCTTTAATGTAGAAACCATGACGGAACAAGCTGTTCACTTGTTTGGCCAGAAAGTTCGGACTGTAAAGGTCTGGGGGAAGTGTGAAGCTGATAAAGTCCATTTTTTTGGTTTTGCACCAATCTATCAATAAGTCTATTGCTTCGTCTAAATGCTGAATTTTCATGTCCTCTTTCAGATAGACAAAACCTCCGTGTGGGGCAGAAAAAGGGGTGAAGAACCCGTTTCTTCTGAGTCCTCCTGTCAATCCAAGCCGATATTTAGGATCCTTGAAAACCAGACAAAAAACCTGGTCCGCTTTCTCTCTGTTTATTTTAGCAAACTCGCCACTGCCAAATATATGATACGGACTTGGAAATAGTTGCGAAAATTCGTCAAAAGTTACTTCTTGTATTTCCATGCCTTGAATTCATTGTATTTTCTTAAATAATCGACTTCGTCGTATTTTTCGGAAGCAAGGACGAGACATACGGATCCGGAGGAAAATTCGAATAACTCCCGCCAGATACCGGGTACAATCAACAGCCCAAAGTCGGGTCTGTTCAATGTAACGATCTTTTTATTGACCCCGTCATCCAACAATACGTCAAAGCTGCCACTAGCTGCCACAATAAGTTGAAAAAGTTGTTTGTGGGCGTGACCGCCACGTTTTCCACCCCCGGGAATATCGTACAAATAATAGATTCGTTTCGTCGTGAAAGGGATGTTATCATCGCCTTCAACAATCGTAATATTGCCTGCCCGGTTGTGTATCTTATTAAGAGGTAATATGTTGCAGTCGTATACTGTTGAAAGTTGTTTCATCGCCTGTATTTTTGAAATTCACGGTAATTTCTGATATAGTCTTCCTCGGAAAATTTGGTGGAGCTAAGTACCATAGCCAGCGAATTGGTAGAGAAATTTTCCATTTCTCGCCATAAGCCTGCCGGCAAATAGAGCCCGTAATAAGAGCGTGTCAAGGAAAAAGTCTTTTTATTTTTACCATCATCAACAACAACATCAAAGCTTCCCGATAGCGCTATAATGAGCTCTTGTTGAATTTTATAACCATGACCTCCACGTATTTGTCCTCCGGGTACGTCGTAAATCCAGTACGTGCGTTCTATTTTGAATGGGATGTGATTTTCTTCTTCAACGAAAGAGAGATTTCCACTTGGTTGCTCCTTTTTTGGAAATTGAATGATCTGAACGTCATCGATGGTTGATTTCATTGTACAGTTGCTTGACAAGTTTGTGTTTAACCGGTATCAGAAGAGGTTTACAGTTTCGGGTACAAATATAACATCCCAAACCCATATATTATTGTGTATGCCTTCAATATTTGTTTTAAGGGGACATTCACTATTAATTTATCATTTAATTGGAAACAAAAGAATGGTTTGCTCGTTATATTAGGTGTATGGTGTATATTTGTATAAAAAAAACGGTATGAGATTTTTAGGTATTATCCCGGCTAGGTACGCTTCAACCCGGTTTCCGGGAAAACCACTGGCCGATATCGGTGGTAAATTGATGATTCAACGGGTCTATGAGCAGGTTAAACCTTGCCTGGACGATGTTTGGGTGGCTACTGATGATGAACGGATCAGAAAAGCTGTGGAGGATTTTGGCGGAAAGGCTGTGATGACCTCCGATCAGCATCGAAGTGGAACGGATCGTTGCTTAGAAGCATCCCGAAAAATAGGTGGTGATTACGACGTTGTCATCAACATACAAGGTGACGAACCTTTTATACAAGCTATACAGATTGAAGCATTGAAAGCTTGCTTTGATACCGATGCAGAAAAAAAGACTTGCCTGGCTACCTTGGTAAAAGCTTTTGCAGCGAATGATGGCCTGGATGCCCTCATGAACATCAATACACCTAAAGTGGTGCTGAACCTGAAAGGGGAGGCCATGTACTTTAGCCGTTCTGTGATACCCTTCATGAGAGGTATTCCACAGGAAGAATGGTTGAGCAAAGGCTGTTTTTACAAACATATTGGCATTTATGCCTACCGAATGGAAACACTGGCTGAAATTGCAGCCCTTCCTCAGTCGCCTATGGAGCTGGCAGAATCGCTGGAACAGTTGCGTTGGCTCGAAAACGGCTATCCTATTCAGACTGCTGTTACAGATATCGAGAATGTGGCGGTAGATACGCCCGATGATCTGGAAAAAATCCGTCAATATCTGAAAACAAAATTTTGATTTTTTGACTGGAACAAGAATATGAATTTAAACGATAATCAGATGAAGTTCCTGGATTTAAAGAAAGTAAATGACTCCTTTGAACCTGAGCTAACACAAGCTATTCAAAGAGTCCTGACGTCCGGATGGTATCTTTTGGGCGAAGAAGTAAACGCTTTTGAGAAAGAATTTTCTGCCTATTGTGGCACGTCAAATTGTGTGGGTGTGGCCAATGGCCTGGATGCCTTAACCTTGATTTTCAGAGCCTGGATGGAACTGGGTGATTTGCAGGAGGGAGATGAAGTGATTGTACCTGCCAATACTTACATAGCCAGTATTCTGTCCATAACCAGAAATCGGTTGAAGCCCGTTTTGGTGGAGCCTGATCCTAAAACATTCAATCTGGATCCAACCCGTATCGAACAAGCCATTACGTCAAAGACAAAAGCTATTCTTGCAGTTCATCTATATGGTCAATGTGCAGATATGAAGCAAATTAAAGATATAAGTCTAAAGTATAAATTAAAGTTGGTAGAGGATGCCGCTCAAGCGCATGGTGCTGTTTATGGTGGCCGAAAAACAGGTAATCTAAGCGATGCGGCTGGCTTCAGTTTCTATCCGGGGAAAAATTTAGGTTGTCTGGGAGACGGAGGTTGCGTCACTACCAATGATGCTGTATTGGGCGACTGTGTCAGAGTGCTTGCCAACTATGGATCCCAACATAAATACATTCACCGCTATCAGGGCATCAATTCCAGGCTTGATGAGTTGCAAGCTGCCATATTGAGAGCCAAGTTGCATCGATTGGATCAGGACAACGATTACCGAAAAGGTTTGGCTACGTATTATCTCGAAAATATCCACAATCCAGAAGTCATCTTACCGGAAGTTAAAGATTGGAATGCTCATGTATTTCATGTTTTCCCTGTCTTATGTGAAAATAGAGACCAGTTACAGGCATTTCTGGAAATGAAAGACATTCAGACGCTGATACATTATCCAGTGCCGCCGCATCAACAGGCTGCCTATCCAGAATGGAATCAACTGCATTTTCCCATTACGGAAAGCATTCATCAAATGGAATTGAGTTTACCTGTTTCTCAGGTTTTTACGCATAGCGAAGCTGAATTAGTCTGCAATTGCATCAACGAATTCAGATCCAGATAGTTAAAGTATAATTCTAGAAATACGCCAGAGACCGCGGCCACCTTTCCCTTCATAAAGGTATTGAAAACGCAGCAAGCAATGGGCAAGAATGATTCTGGCAAAAGGCAATTGGGAAAGTGCCTTCTTTAGGTACTTTTTTCCCAGTTCCGGATGTCCTTCTTTTCGTAACTGAGCACCAATGGAGCCTATTTTGTAACAAAGAGCGCGTTGCTGTCTTCTTCTTTTGAAGCCTTTCTTTTGTTTTTCAATGGTTGCCTTGATTTTCATTAAGGACGCATCCATTTTCTCGTGATCCTCGAAATAACTTTTACCACTGATGGATTCTTCGTGCTGATACACTACATACAAAGGTTTATCCTTGAACCATACCAGGTCGTCGGTCTGCAATAAGGTCCTGAATCCAAATTCAAGGTCCTGCCATCGTTCCAGATCTTCGTCCCATGGACCAATTTCATTCAGAACCGATCGTTTTATGCAAATGCTGTGCGTTGGTATCACCGTATCAAAAAGATGATCAGCAGGATTTTTTGAAATGTGTTTAGGTCGTATGGTCCTTGTACCGTTGGGTAATTGGAGATAAGATGTAACGGCCACAGCTTTTGGAAATTTATCGATTATAAGTTCACCCACCATATTGGCTATGCAATCTTCAAACAGCTCGTCATCGGAATCAAAGAAAAGAACATAATCGCCTGTCGCTTCCGCTAATCCTGCATTTCGGGCAGCATTGGCACCTTTTTTCTTTTCCTGCAGTACCTTGATATTTAAAAATAAACAGCTGAACGTTTCCTGAAATTTTAGACAGATTTCCAAGGAGTTATCCTGCGAGCCATTATCGACCAATATCAGTTCAATGGGCCTGTAAATTTGACAAAGAATAGATTCAAGGGTCTTTTGCAACATCTTACCTCGATTATAAATCGGGATGATGATGGTTATCAGAAGTAGGTCCTCAGGTTTATTCATAGGTCATATTTGATTTCATACAAAAATACGATAAATTAAGAATTAAATGAGTGTGGTATTGAATTTTTGGTTCGATGCATGTATCTTTGGCATTGAAAAATCCATTCCTAATCTATGAATAAAAGTCCTCTGGTCTCTATCCTGGTAACCACTTACAATCAGGAAGCCTATATCGGAAAAACACTCGACAGCCTATTAATGCAGGACTGTGCCTTCGATTTTGAGGTATTGATAGGAGAAGATTGTTCCACCGATCAAACCAGAAAGATTTGTCAGGAATATGCCCAAATACATCCCAATAGAATCCGACTTTTTCTGAATGAACAAAATAAAGGTCTCATCAAAAATTATTTTGATTTGCTTGGACAAGCCAATGGATTTTACCTGGCTGATTGTGGTGGAGATGACTGCTGGCTAACAAAGGATAAGCTAAGCCGTCAGGTTCAGCTGATGGAGCAATATCCCGAACTGAGCATGGTCTATGGCAATTGGCAGAAGTATTATGAAAATAGTATGAAACTGGAAACCAATATGTCAGGTATCTGTGAAGATTGGTTTAAACCCGGATACAGAGGAATCCAGGCAGTCAGGGATTACCTGAATGAACAGGATTTTCCAAGATTGGTTTTGGGCACTTCTCTGTTTAGGACAGACTGGATGAAGGAGCAAATAGAGCTTTTTCCAGATCTATTTCTAGGAGAAAAGGTGGTTTGCGAAGACCTGCCCATGACTCTCAGTATGCTTTTAAAAGGCCCTGTTTACCTAATGAAAGAAGAATTGATGGTTTACAGGGTGCTTGAAAAATCAAGCAGTCATTCAGACAGCCTCAAGGATTTTTCCTATCCAGTTTTCCTGCAAACCATGGAACTCGCATTTGGCCTTGGCTTAACGGTAGAGGATATTGGACCTTATACGAAAAAAGCCCTTCCCAATCTGGTGTTTTCTGCTTTTGAAACAAACGACAAGCAATGGATGCTCCAAATTGGAAAAGATCTGAAAAAATATGGCGTCAAATGCAGTCTCAAACAAAAGATCCAATACGCCAGTACCCTAAATCAATGGATTTACAGATTGGTTTTCCTTGCTTATAAGACATTTAAAAAATAAAGGCTTATGTACAAAATAGCCATCCTGTATATTGCTTTGGGGAAATACGACAGATTCTGGGAGGAATTTCATAAATCCTGTGAATGGAATTTTTTAAGTGAAATTTCAAAGGATTACTATGTATTCACTGATTCTGCGAAAATTCAGGAAAACCTTCATGTGCATCCAATTTCAGCTCAGGATAAAGGCTGGCCGCGCAATACCCTGGATCGGTTTTTCTTTTTTGACCGCATTTCCGATGAGCTTCAAAAATACGATTATTGCTTCTTTTTCAATGCGAATACCTCTTTCCTGAAAAATATTTCCCCCAATGAAGTACTTCCTGGTAAGGAACAAGACTATTTGGTCAATTTATCCTGGCATACGGAAGGTGGCATGAAACCTTCCGAATTTCCGTATGAGCGAAATCCGGTTTCTACTGCTTATATACCTGTAGGCGAAGGTTTGCAATACTTTCAGGGAGGTCTGATTGGTGGTAGAACCAAGGAGTTTCTAGAAATGAAGGACGTACTGATCCGACAAATTTCGGAAGACAACAAGAATGATTATGTGGCAGTGAGTCACGATGAATCCCATTTAAACAACTATATGCTGGATAAGCATCCGCTTTGTCTCTCCACATACTACGGTCGGCCCCAGGAATGGGATTATCCAACCGAACCTGCCATCATTTTCCGGAAAAAAGAAGATGTTCTCGGCATTTTCTATATTTTCCACTTAAAGGGAAAATCCACTATTTATGTGTACAGGCATCTCGTAGCAAGAATCAAACAAATCCTCGGGTACAAATGATAGTAGTCAGATTATCCTCGGGCATAGGAAATCAATTGTTCCAGTATGCATTTGCTGTCTATTTAAGGGACTACTATGGAGAAAGTGTGTACCTGGAAAAAAGTTCTTTCAAATACCGTACCGCCCAAAGAAGGTGTTCCATTGATGTGATCAGCGATTTCCCTGTCCATTCTGATTGGCGGATTTACACCAATTACCCAAAACCCATTTGCCAATTCTATAAGGCCCTTTTTGCCATCAATCCCTTTGTAAAGAGTATCACTGATTCCAATCTGACGTATCCGATCAACAACAAATTACTCTATTTTGATGGCTTTTGGCAGACGGATTTTTACATCACTCAAGTAAAAAATTATAAAGGTTATTTCCAGCCAAAGGAAGCAATGCCAGCATTTTTAATGCAGTATCTGGAAGATATCCGGCTTTCGGATTCCATATCCATGCATGTGAGAAGAGGTGATTACTTTTCGGACGAATTTAGCCATAGATATGGTGTTTGTAACGAAGAGTACTACCAAAGGGCGTTGGATCTGATGATGGAAAAAGCTGATAATCGAACGTTATTTGTTTTTTCTGACGACCTGGATTGGGTGAAAAATCACTTGTCACTTCCCCATAATACCGTATTTATCAGAAACGAGGATGTTTATCCCTATTGGTACATTTATCTTATGTCCTTTTGTAAGGATAATATTATTTCGAACAGTTCGTTCAGCTGGTGGGGTGCTTTTCTCAATGAAAACAGTCAGAAAAAAGTGATTGCACCCAAATCATGGATGGTTGGACAGGAAGTGAATATAGCACTGGAAAGTTGGATTAAAATCTGATTTTCTCCGTTTGGCTTAAACCAGATATTTTACGATTCTAAAGTAAATGCCCCGGACATTTTTCATGCACAGGAATTTTAGTACAAAAACGGGCTGGTAAAAATAGGATAAAAGTATCAGCTCGAAAATCTGACATCTCTTCCAGGCGCTAATCAGACAAGGCTTCATTAGTGCTCTCTGGCGTTTTAACAAGTCGTCCACCGGAAATTTCGAGGCTTCCCAGGTGATGTGAGCCAAGTTGCCAAAAGCTGCTTTCAGGATCATTTTGCGCTGAAAACGAACCATGTCGGAATCCATGTGGGTCATATATTCCTCAAGGATGAAAAACCAGCTGGAAATGCTTTTTTTACGATCTGTAGATGTCATAATGGAACCTTCCCGTATAAAATGCCTGTACGTTGGAATCCGGCAAAAGGCCATAGACGACACCTTTTTGGCTGCGAAGAAATTCCAGTGTTCATCTTCGTGGATGATGCCTTCTTTGTAAAACAACGCTCCATTGAGGAGAAAGTCACGTTTAATTAGTTTGTTCCAGGCAGTTAACGGGATTTTTTCACTTTCCAACATATTTTTTTTTAACCAAAAATGATTGTCGGAAAATTCAGGTACACTTTTACTAATATGATATTTTTTGTTGAGGCTGCGACCTTCAAAAACATCGGAACTACCTTGTACAATGTCTACACCTGTATAGTTGAATGACAAATTGGTCAGTAGTTCAATGCATTTTTCCGTAATCTCATCATCACTGTCCATAAAATACAGATAGTCGCCCGTAGAAGCTTCAATGCCCGTATTTCTGGCTCCGGATAAGCCTTTGTTTTTTTCGTGGTGAAGTATTTTGAAAGTGACATTGCCAGAGTAAGCCGCCAACTTTGCTTCAATCAACTCGATACTGTTGTCGGGAGTACAATCATCTACCAGTATGCATTCAATATCCTTGTAGGTTTGACCTATGACAGAATCTATGCAACGTTCAATGTAAGCGGATACATTGTAGACCGGTATAATGATGGAGACTTTCATCTTTTTTCGGATTGAAGCTTCAGACTGTAATCGCACATATAGCTCAATCTGTAGAAATCATAGAGGAACAATGATGGGCAACTACCACAGAGGTTCCATTCCATCAACTTTCTGGCTGCTCTGAATTTGAAAGCCAGTAGTGGGCATAATCCAAGGGACTGCACTTTCTTGAAAACCCGGAACACTTTAATTTGTTCCAGCATGTCATTGGATTGGAAAACCGGATAAGTGAAATATTTTTCTACAGCGTCCAAACTTTTACTAAGAAAATTCTTACTTAAATCCAATCCGTTGTGAATGATTGGATTATCTATATGTAGTACCTTTATTTTGTTTTGTTTCAAAGTGGATCCCATAATGGTATCGTCGTGGCCGTAACCTTGTTGTTCTTCAAATGGATATTGGAGTATAAGGTCTTTTTCCATCATTAAATTGAATGTAATCAATGATTTGTAGGGATTTTGATTTCGTACAGCAGCCGGTCGGTTCTCGCGTTTATTACCATAATACCAACGTAAGCATTTGTCCGATGAGGGTTTCTGTGAGGTGTAACACATGCTTCCCACAACAACCTGAGCCTGATTCATGGCTTCGATGTAATTCTGAATGTAGTGGTCGTTATTTACAATTTCCGCATCACTGTCTATCATTAGGAAATGTGCATATTGAGCCATTTGGACCAACTTATTTCTGCTTTGAGGCAAACCTGCATGCTTTTCCGATTCAACAAAACGGCAATTGTGACAATTTTCTATGTTTCGGTTCTCAGATTTATATAAAGTGGAAGCATCATCCATTACAAGGATTTCGTAAACTATACCGGCCATATTGCATTGTTTTCCAAGGTCGTTCACAAGTTTGGTGCAATTGTAATTGCGTTCAGGTATTAGAATGGATAACATGGTAAAATTTTTTGTGTTAGACAAAGGTAAAATTAAAAATCAAAACCTCAAATCTCCAAATTATACCTTACTTTTGTATAAAAACTATTGAATATGCCACTTCTCGAAAATTGCACCTTGAAGGATAAACACACCTTTCACATGGAGGTAAAAACCCGTTATTGGGCAGATTTCGGATCAAAAGAAGAATTGTGTACTATTTTATCGGATAAAAAAGTTGAAAAATTACCACGTCTGGCTGTTGGAGGGGGTAGTAACCTGCTTTTCACCTGTGATTATCCTGGTATTTTACTCCATTCAACTATAAAAACCATCGAACTGGTACAGGAAGATGAACAAACTGTCCTGGTAAAAGCTGGTTCAGGGGTAGTCTGGGATGACTTTGTAGCATATACCGTTGCGAAGGGCTGGAGTGGCGTGGAAAACCTTTCCGGTATTCCTGGTGAGGTTGGTGCAAGTCCCGTTCAGAATATTGGAGCCTATGGTTCTGAAGCCAAAGATACGATAGTGTCAGTTGAAGCGTTTAATTTGGAGACCTTGCAGATGGAGCAATTTTCAAATGCCGATTGTCAGTTTGGTTACCGCAACAGTATCTTCAAAAATAGCTTAAATAATCGCTTCATTGTTTGCTATGTAACCTATGGATTGTCAAATGTTTTAAACGAAAATATTCAATACGGCGATTTGGCTGCTATTGTTCAAAGTAAAGGAGGCATCAATCTTCAGAACATTAGGCAATCCATTTTGGAAATACGGGCTGAGAAGCTTCCTGACCCCCTCGTCATTGGTAATGCAGGCAGCTTTTTCATGAATCCGGAAATCCCAGCTGATCATTTTCAGATTTTGAAGGAAAAATACCCACAGATCCCAGGCTGGCCTTTGGAGAATGGTCTGGTTAAAGTTTCAGCAGCCTGGTGTATCGATCAGGCCGGATGGAAAGGGAAAAGTCTGGGTAATGCAGCAGTGCACAATCGTCAAGCCCTGGTTCTGGTCAATCCTGGTCATGCAAAGGCTGCAGATATCATTGCACTCTCTGATAGAATCATTCACGATGTAAACTGCCTTTTTGGCATCAATCTGCATCCTGAAGTTTTGTTTATTTAAGCTATTAATCATGAAGTTAACTTTTCTGGGAACGGGTACATCGACAGGAAATCCGCAATTGTTATGCAGTTGTACTGTCTGCGCGTCCAATGACCCTAAAGATAATCGTTTAAGGACTTCCGTTTACATTGAAGCCGATGATACATGCATACTGGTGGATTGCGGTCCTGATTTTCGTCAACAAGCACTCCGTGAGCATATTCGCCAAATCGATGCGCTGCTTATTACGCACGAACATTACGACCATGTAGGTGGTATGGATGACCTCAGACCCTTTTGCTCCTACAAGGAAATTCCTGTTTTTTCATCGGAACGTGTGCTAAATAAGATTAAAGTCATTATGCCGTATAGCTTTGCGGATAATCCTTATCCGGGTGTACCTCTTTTCAGTGTAAGACCTGTAACGATGTTGCCTTTTGCTGTAGGCCATTTGAAGGTTATTCCCATCGAATTGATGCATTATCGCTTGCCCGTTTTGGGATTCCGTATCGGAGAAATGGCCTATCTAACCGATTTTAAGCATATAGAACCGTCCGAAATAGACAAATTGCACAACTTAAAGGTTTTGGTTGTTGATGCATTGAGACCAGCGAAACATATTTCCCACAATTCATTGCAACAAGCCCTTGATTTGATAGAAGCAGTTAAACCGGAAAGGTCTTATCTCATCCATATGAGTCATGACATGGGTTTGCACAAAGAGGTCAATCTGATATTGCCTGAAGGCGTAGAGTTGGCCTATGATGGCTTAATTGTTGAAATATAGTCAGATACAAAGTTCTTTTCTGTCAAAAAAACCATTTATATTTCATTCTACTGAAATTTCAAAAAAATGAATTTGCGACGAACTGCATACTTTTTTTTTCGTATTTTTGTACAAATAAAGAAATTATTCTATAAATAACCACGATATGAAATTCATTGCATCAAGTTCAGCTCTTCTGAGCCATCTTCAAGCTATAAGCAGGGTGATCAACTCAAAGAATACTTTGCCGATTCTGGATTGTTTTTTGTTGAAAATTGAAGGTAAAAAGTTAACGGCAACAGCTTCTGATACGGAAACGACCCTGGTAACCAATTTCGATTTGATTGATTCGGAAGGTGACGGTTCATTTGCCATCCCTTCAAAAACATTACTTGACTCCCTGCGTGAACTTTCTGAACAACCTTTGACCATCGATATTGATGAAAACAGTTTGGAAGTGACTATTTACTATCAAAATGGAAAATATAAATTCATTGCTCAAAATGGTGATGAATTTCCAAAAATGAAAGAATTGAAGGATACCAGCAGCAATCTGGAAATTCCTGCATCCGTCCTTTTAAACGGTATCAATTCCACTCTTTTTGCTTCAGCGGATGATGAACTCAGACCCGTCATGAATGGTGTTGTACTCGATATATCTCCGGAAAATGTCACTTTTGTGGCTTCCGATTCCCATAAATTGGTTCGATTGACAAACACCAGCGTACATGGAGATCAAAAAGCCATGCTTATCATTCCCAAAAAACCGGCCAATTTGCTTCGTGTTATTCTACCTAAGGAAACCGGTCAGGTTATTGTTTCTTTCGATGACAGTAATATCGTGTTCCGTCTTTCTAGCTATACTATTTTCTGTCGTTTGGTGGAAGGCCGTTTTCCCAATTACAACGTAGTTATACCTCAAAACAATCCCTACAAAGTATTGGTAGACCGTGTTTCTTTTCTCAATACGTTGAAACGTGTCGCTATTTTTGCCAATCAGGCTAGCAGTCTGGTTAAAATGATTATTTCAAACAACCACATTGAACTGACTACTCAGGACATCGATTTCTCCACCTCTGCCGAAGAAACCATTTCTTGTCAGTATGAGGGAGAACGCATTACCATTGGTTTTAAGGCCCAATTCATCATCGATATTGTTTCCAATCTGAATACACAGGAAATAGTTCTTGAACTGGCTGATCCTTCCCGTGCAGGTCTTTTCCTTCCGTTACAAAATGAAGAAAATCAGGACTTGCTGATGTTGTTGATGCCTATGTTGCTCAACGATTAGTCTTGCTTGTTAAACTATAAAAGCAATCCCACAGTTCATTATACGGCTGTGGGATTGTCCATCTTTATACTTGAGTTATTATGCAATTGAATCTTAAGAATCCCATTATCTTTTTTGATCTGGAAGCCACTGGAATTAATGTAAACAGTGACCGGATCGTCGAAATCTGTTATTTGAAAGTACAACCGAACGGACAAGAAGAAACCAAAACATTCAGGGTGAATCCAGGAATGCCTATTCCACCGGAATCCTCTGAAATTCATCATATTTTCGATGCGGATGTAGTCGATTGTCCAACATTCAAAGAAATTGGTAAAATGGTGGCAAAAGATATTGAAGGTTGCGATATTGCAGGTTTCAATTCCAACCGTTTTGACATCCCCATGTTGGTGGAGGAGTTTCTACGCAATGATATTGACATCGATTTAAGCAAACGCAAATTCATTGATGTTCAGGTTATTTTTCATAAAATGGAACAACGCACCCTGACAGCAGCCTATAAATTTTATTGTGGTAAAACGCTGGATGGGGCACACGGTGCAGAAGCCGATACAATTGCCACCTATGAGGTTCTGAAATCACAATTGGATCTTTATCCCGATTTGCAGAATGATATTCACTATCTGTCGGAATTCTCCAGCTTTAACCGAAATGTCGATTTTGCCGGAAAAATTGTATTGAACGACAAAGATGAAGAGGTATTTAACTTTGGAAAATACAAGGATAAACCGGTTGATGAAGTTCTTAAGCGTGATACTGGCTATTATGGCTGGATGATGCAGGGCGATTTCTCCCTGAATACCAAGAATGTTTTGACACGTATTCGTTTGCGTGCTTTAAATAATAAGTAACCTATGTTGAAAGGTAAGCACATTTTACTAGGTATATCAGGCGGTATTGCTTCCTATAAGACACCGGAGCTGATACGTCTTTTCGTGAAAGCGGGAGCTGAAGTGCAGGTCATTGCTACTAAAAATGCGCTTGAATTCGTGACCAGACTAACGCTGGAAACGGTTTCAAAAAATAAAGTCTATGTAGGTACTTTTGAGGCGGTCAATGCCTGGTCAACGGAACACATCGCTTTGACAGACTGGGCCGATCTTTTTCTGATAGCACCGGCTACGGCTAATGTGCTGGGAAAATTTGCAGGTGGCATTGCTGATGATGCGCTCACAACGACTTATCTGGCTTTCAATAAACCGGTATTTGTGGCACCAGCCATGAACTTTAAGATGTATGAGCATCCTTCGGTACAGAAAAACATGCAATATCTCCGTGAAAATGGCGTTCATTTTATTGAGCCGACTGTTGGTGAACTGGCTTGCGGAGACATAGGGAAGGGTAGGATGGAAGAACCTTCAGTCCTTTTAAATATTGTGTCAGACTTTATGTCTGTACAAAAGCCTTGGACTGGCAAGAAAATAATGATTACGGCCGGGCCAACTTATGAGAGAATTGACCCTGTGCGTTTTATTGGAAATTATTCTTCAGGAAAAATGGGTTTTGCCTTGGCTGAAGCTTGTGCAGAAAGAGGAGCAGAGGTCTTGCTTGTTGCAGGACCAGTAACCTTAACAACCGATTATCCAACTATTGAGCGCGTTGATGTAGAATCTGCTGCTGAGATGTTTGATACAGCCACTGCCCGATATTCTGAAATGGATGCAGCCATCCTTTGTGCAGCGGTGGCTGATTTTACACCGGCTCAAATCTTTGAAAGCAAGACCAAAAGAGGAGAGGAAGACTTTCATCTTGAACTGAAGCCTACCCGTGATATTGCTGCAGCTTTAGGGGCAGCCAAAAAACCCGGACAGGTATTGGTCGGTTTTGCACTCGAGACAGATCAGGAAGAAAAAAATGCACAATTGAAACTGGAACGTAAGAATTTGGATTTCATCGTGTTGAATTCCTTGAATGATTCAGGAGCCGGCTTTAGGTATAATACCAATAAAATAACAATCCTGAATAGAGAAGGTTACGCTTTTCCATTTCCTTTAAAGTCTAAAAATGAGGTTGCTGAAGATATTTTGAATGTTCTGTCGGAATATTTAATAAATAATTAAGCGATATTAAATTAATATATTATTTTTGTCTTTCAAAGAATCTGGTATGAAAAATAGACGACTACTGATTTCTGGCCTGCTACTGGTTGCCATGATGTTCTGCATACCAGAGCTCAAGGCGCAGGAATTGAATTGTAAGGTACAAATCAATTCACAACAGATTCCAGGTACGGACAAGGCCGTTTATGAAAACCTGAAAGAAGTTATTATGGAGTTTATGAATACTCAAAGGTGGTCCAATCTGGAACTAAAAAATGTAGAGAAGATCGATTGCTCCTTTTCCTTTATCATGAAGACCCGTGAAGGCAATACGCATACCTGCGATTTGCAGATTCAGTCTTCCAGGCCGGTTTTTGGTTCGTCCTATTCGACAACAATGTTGAATATGCGTGAAGATTTTACGTTTGAATTTCAAGAGAATCAGACCTTGACTTTTAATCCAACTTCCATGGACAACAATTTGACAGCCACCCTGGCTTTTTGGTCCTACGTGATTTTAGGACTTGATTTTGACAGCTTTGCCCAAAAAGGAGGCGATCCTTTCTTTCAAAAGGCACAAGAAATAACGTCATTGGCACAAGGCACTCTGGGTGAAAGCTGGAAGGCTCAAGAAGACAAGAATCATTGGGGGTGGATAAATTCCTTGACGGATCCCAATCAAGCTTCAATGCGGGTATTGTCTTACAACTACCATCGTTTGGGACTAGATATGATGTATGAAAAGGCCGAAGAAGGCCGAAATCAGATTATGTCAGCACTTCAAGGTTTACCCCTTGCCAAACAAGCAAACTCACGATCACCCTTGTTAACCAATTTTTTAGATACTAAAGCCGACGAACTGATCAATATATTTACCAAGGCCAGTGGCCAGGAAAAAGAAACTATATTCAATCTCCTGACAGAAGTTTATCCGGCTGCTGTCACTCGTTTGGATGGCATAAAAACGAAAAAATAAGATATGCTTCAAAAGCTTTATATTGAAAATTATGCATTGATAGACCATCTGGATCTTGATTTTGACAAAGGATTCTCTGTCATCACTGGGGAAACAGGTGCGGGAAAATCCATCTTATTAGGAGCCTTGTCGCTGATACTGGGCCAACGTGCCGAATCGCGCGTAATTAAAGAAGGTTTTGAGAAGTGTGTTGTTGAAGCTGTTTTTAGTATTGGTGCCTATAGATTAGAATCCTTTTTTACAGAGAATGATCTCGAATTTTCACCAGATAGTTGTCTGATCAGACGTGAACTTTACAGCAACGGCAAGAGTCGTGCTTTTGTAAATGATTCACCCGTATCCTTATCGGTACTTAAGAATCTGACAGCACAGCTTATAGATATACATTCTCAGCATCAGAACCTGTTCTTGGGTGACGATGTTTTTCAGCTCAATGTGGTGGACTCCGTTGCCAAAAACCAAATTCTTCAGAATGCCTATAAAATAGCCTATCAGCATTATAAAGAGCTACAGATTGCCCTAAAAAAGCTGGAAGATACAGCCAGAAAATCCAAAGAAGAAGAGGATTATTTGCGTTTTCAGTTTATTCAGCTGGAAGAAGCCAAGCTTCAGGAGGGTGAACAACAGGATCTTGATTCGGAGTGGGAAATGCTTACCCATGCCGAAGAAATAAAACTAGGTCTGGCCAAGATCTTTGACTTTTTGGATGAAGAAGAGCATGGTGTGAATGTGTCGCTCAAAGCGGCACTCAATCAAACAGAAAGTCTTCAAAAAGTCTATTCAAAGCTACAGGAACCTCGTGAACGTATTCATTCTTGTTACCTGGACTTGAAAGATTTAGCTGGAGACATTGAAGTTCTTCTGAATGACGTAGAGGTCAATCCTGTAAGGATGGAACTAGTCAGTGACAGGATAAACCAACTTTACACTTTGCAGCAAAAACATCGGGTAAAAAGCACTACAGAACTGATCGACATTCGGGAAGGTTTGGCCAGAAAACTCTCTGTGATTGATTCATTTGAAGACGATTTGGCCGATTTGAAAAAGAAGCTGGATGAGGCTGAGATTCAGGCGCATCTTTTAGCTGATGAACTTTCCGTTACACGGTCTGCTTTTCACAAACCCATTGAGGATAAACTGGTTCGTTTGTTGGTGCAATTGGGCATGCCAAAAGCAGCCCTACAGATAGATCAAAAAAAGAAACCGTTGGATCAGGATGGACAAGACTTGATCAGTTTTCTGTTTTCTGCCAATAAAAATACAATACTTCAACCCATCAGTCAGATTGCGTCTGGTGGAGAAATATCACGTATAATGCTGAGTATTAAATCGCTGATAGCTGATTACACCAGTTTGCCTACGCTACTCTTTGACGAAATAGATACGGGTGTCTCCGGTGAAATTGCCCATAAGATGGGGCAAATCATGAAAGCCATAGCCTCAAAAAGACAAGTGATATGTATTACTCATTTGCCACAGATTGCCGCAAAAGGCGATTGCCATTATAAAGTATATAAAATAGAACAAAACGATCGAAGCGTTACAGCCGTGAAGATGTTGAAGGATGAAGAACGTTTGCAGGAAATCGCTCAGATGCTGAGTGGTGCTAATGTCAGCGAAGCCGCTATCCGAAATGCTCATGCCTTATTGCTCGAAAATCAATAAACAATTATGAATACAATGTACAACAGAAGTCCGCGTCAACCTTTTGGTCCTCGCAATTCCAGTGAAAGCAAGTCAGAATTCATTTTCGGAGTACGTGCAGTGCTGGAAGCCGTTTTGGCAGGTAAAGATATTGATAAGATCCTGGTAAAAAAGGAACTTGAAACCGAATTGACCAAAGAGCTCTTTGACGCACTACATGGCACTCATATTCCAGTACAAAGGGTCCCACTTGAAAAGCTCAACCGTGTGACCATGAAAAATCACCAGGGTGTTGTCGCTTTTATATCCGCTGTGACCTATCAGCATCTGGAAGATATCATCCCGGCCCTTTATGAAGCAGGTAAGGACCCATTTATCATATTGTTGGACGGTCTGACCGATGTCCGGAATTTTGGTGCTATAGCCAGAACCTGTGAATGTGCAGGTGTGGATGCCATCGTTATTCCTCAGACCGATAGTGTCAGTGTGAATGCCGATGCCGTTAAAACATCTGCAGGGGCACTACATACACTACCTGTATGCCGCGAGCGTACCATCCGTGAAGCTATTATTTTTCTTAAAAATTCAGGTGTTCACGTTATTGCAGCAACGGAAAAAGCTTCTGTAGTTTATACAAAGGCCGATTATTCGGGACCTGTAGCTATCGTGATGGGAGCAGAAGATACCGGTATTGCCAATGAAAATATTCGTATATGCGACGAGTTGGTCCAAATTCCAATCCTTGGAAAAATTGGTTCACTCAATGTGTCGGTTGCGGCGGGGGTGCTCATCTACGAAGCCCTAAAACACCGCTCTGAAATAGCTGAATAGGACGTTAATTTAGGCGTTACAGGTTTTTTTTCAATCTTCACGTACGAAAAGTACGCTCCGGTGTGAAAAAAAATCTGTGCCTTGAACTTAGCGCCCTATTCAGCTATTTCTCATCTGGTAGGAATAGGGTATAATGGAAGAAAATAGTAAGAGAATACGAATCTGAGATAGAAAAATATGATTGAAGTTTTGACAGATGTTCTGCGCAATACCTTGATGATCACTAGTTTTGTAATAGTGATCATGCTCTTCATAGAGCTTTTGAATTTATTCACACATGGGAAGTGGAGCAAATGGTTAAGTACGAACAAACCACTTCAGGTTTTCATTGCAACTATACTGGGATTGATACCGGGATGTTTCGGAGGCTTTGCCGTTGTGGGTATGTGGACTCATGGAGCCATCAGTTTTGGTTCTCTGGTTGCCGCAATGATCAGCAGTGTAGGTGATGAAGCTTTTGTAATGCTAGTACGGATGCCGGAAAAAGCCTTCCTTCTTTTTGGAATTCTGATGGTCATAGGCATTATTGTTGGTGTTACGATTGACAAACTAGGTATCAAAGTTCCATACCCAAAAGACATGAATAAGCATTTGGTGGTTCATGAACATGAACAAATGAGCCTGCATGATCTATTTGGCAACTGGAAATCTAATTTTAAAAAAGTGTCCTTTACCAGAGTGTTGCTAATATCCGGACTGTTGCTATTTATTTTTGGTATGGTTACCGGTTTTTTTGAACACGAAAGTCACGAAGGAACTGTTTCCATGTTAGACGCTTTTACGCAGAATAGCTTCAGTTTACCATTGAATGAATCCTGGTTTAACAGCATTTTCTTGGTTCTGGCCATCATCGTACTTTTTACCTTTATATTTGTCAATGACCATTTTTTGGAAGAACATCTTTGGCATCATATTATCAAACAGCATGTTCCAAAGATTTTCTTATGGACATTTGTTGCTCTTTTGCTTATCCACTTTCTTTTGAATTCTGTAGATATGATATCATGGGTGGAAAAGAACCAGCTTTGGGTCTTGCTTTTTGCCGTTCTGATAGGTATAATCCCTGAATCAGGTCCGCATCTGATCTTTATCTCCCTTTTCCTGGGAGGTACTATTCCATTCAGCATTCTAATGGCCAATTCACTCACACAAGATGGTCATTCGACTTTGCCGTTGCTGGCAGAATCGAAACGTGGATTTTTTGCCGTGAAGGGCATTAATATAGTTCTTGGACTTGTAGTTGGTCTTGTTGGCTATTGGTTTGGATTTTGATATAAATAACACCTAAACTCCATAATTATGCGTAAAGTCATTTCAACCAATCTGGCTCCAGCAGCCATTGGCCCTTACAGCCAGGCTATAGAAGTATTAAACATGATTTTTGTTTCCGGCCAAATACCCGTCAACCCTGAAACCGGTCAGATTGATGCCGAAGATATCACCGGACAAACCAAACAATCTTTTGCCAACCTGAAAGCCATTTTGAAGGAAGCAGGTTGTGGCATCGAGAGTGTAGTTAAAACCACTGTCTTTCTTGCCGACATGAGCCTATTTGAGGGCATGAACGAAGTATACAAAACCCAGTTCACCGGAACATTTCCTGCTCGGTCCACTATTGCAGTCAAAGCTCTCCCAAAAGGTGCTTTGGTAGAAATAGAAGCAATAGCGGTAAAAGCTTAATACTGTCATTCTGGAAAAATTTAAGAATCATCAGAAAAATGCTTTCTGAATCAGGACATACAAGAAAAAAGATGGCCCCAAGATTGAACTTGGAGCCATCAAATACTGTTTAGTTATAAGTCAAAAACCACTATTGGTTTTAGGCCGAGTCCATTTGTTGAACCTATCCGATTCTGATTTGTCTTTCCTCAGGTTCCTCCATTTCTTCCACAATTTCTATTTCCGGTTCAACAACCTCAACCGGTCTTTCTTTTTTCACCGCTCTTTTTTCCAAAAGCACCACATTTTCCACATGTTGCGTATGAGGAAACATATCCACAGGTTGAACCTTCTTCACCTCATAGTCAAAATCGAGTAAAGCTAAATCACGAGCCTGTGTGGCCGGATTGCAGCTTACATAAACAATGCGTTGAGGTTCCGCAAGCAGGATTGTGTTGACAACATCCGCATGCATACCAGCTCTTGGAGGATCGGTTATAATGACATCCGGTTTACCATAGGTGTCCAAAAAGTTTTTATTGAGCACATCTTTCATATCGCCGGCAAAGAACTGAGTATTGTCCAAGCCATTCAGTTCCGCATTGACCTTTGCATCCTCAATGGCCTCGGGAACATATTCCACTCCAATGATTTTTTTGCAAAAACGAGCCAGAAACAATGCAATAGTTCCAGTTCCAGTATATAAGTCATAAACCAGCTCATCACCCTTCAAACCTGCAAAAGATCTGGTAATTTTATAAAGTTCATACGCCTGATCCGAATTGGTCTGGTAGAATGATTTCGGACCAATCTTAAATTTAAGACCCTCCATCTCTTCGAAAATATGGTCACGACCCTTGAACACGTTGATTTCCTGATCCCCGATGGTATCGTTGGCCTTTTCATTGATGATGTAAATCAAGGACGTGAGTTCCGGAAAATTCAAATGGATGTGTTGTAGTAATGGTTCCCTTTTTTCCGTATCATCCTCAAAGAAAATGACTATCAACATAACTTCACCAGTTGAAGATGTCCGGATGATCAAGTTACGCATCAAACCTTCTTGTTTTCTCAGATCAAAATAGCTATAGTCGTTTTGTAGACAAAAATCCTTGATACAGTTACGAATGCTGTTTGACAGTTCATTCTGAAGCCAGCATTTATTAATGTCCAGCACTTTATCAAACATTCCGGGAATATGAAAACCAAGGGCATTCATATTAGCGAAGGTGGCACCGGAAGCAACTTCCTCATACGTCATCCATCGTTTATCTGAAAAGGTAAACTCCAATTTATTGCGATAGAATTGCGTCTTTTTTGAACCCAGAATAGGGTAGAAGCCTTCTTTGACAAAGTCACCACCATCAGGAACTGTAAACTCCGGAAGATCTATTTTTCCAATGCGGGTCAAGGCATCGAAAACTTGTTGCTGTTTAAAGTCAATTTGAGCCTTATAAGGGATTTGTTGCCATTTACAGCCACCGCAAACGCCAAAATGTTCACAAAATGGAGTTGCCCTGTCTTCCGCATAGGAATGAAACTTTAAAGCCCTACCTTCAGCGTATTTGTGCTTTTTCTTTGTTACCTGAATGTCCACAACATCACCGGGAGCAACAAATGGAACAAAAACGACCATGTCGTCAACACGAGCAATTGCTTTTCCTTCCGCTGCTATGCTACTTATTTTTACCGCTTCCAGTATGGGAAGCACTTTTTTATTTCTTGCCAAAATGATAGAATTTTAGGACCGTTTATTTGATTTCTTGTAATAATTGACTTATTTCGTGGTACAAAAATACGAAATAGTAGACAATTATTTTTTACGGATTTCAAGGAAGTGTTTTTTTGATTACTTTTCCGTTTGGTTATTGACAAAATTTCCTATTTTTGTGCACATAGAAAAACACACGCAGAAAAAACACACAGAAAAACGATTGAGTTTATTCACCTTTAACCTTTATATCAATAATGACAACTAAAAGAGTTTACACCTTTGGAAATGGAAAAGCCGAAGGTAAGGCTACCATGAAAAATTTGCTAGGTGGCAAAGGAGCCAACTTGGCTGAAATGAATTTGATAGGCGTTCCTGTTCCTCCAGGTTTCACTATAACAACTGATGTTTGTTCGGAATACTTTGAGATAGGCAAGGATAATGTCGTTGCGTTACTTAAAGATGACGTGGAAGCAGCCATCAAAGGTGTAGAAACTTTAATGAAATCAAAATTCGGAGATGTTGAAAATCCATTATTGGTATCTGTTCGTTCAGGTGCACGTGCATCTATGCCGGGTATGATGGATACCATCCTGAATCTTGGTTTAAATGACGCTGTCGTTGAAGGTTTGATCCGTAAAACTGGCAATGCCCGTTTTGTATGGGATTCCTATCGTCGTTTTGTACAGATGTATGGAGATGTCGTTTTAGGAATGAAGCCAGTCAATAAGAATGACATTGATCCTTTTGAACAAATCATAGAACACATAAAAGAAGAAAAAGGTGTTAAGCTGGATACCGAACTGACTGTTGAAGATCTTCAGGATTTGGTAAAACAATTTAAAGCTGCAGTCAAAAAACAAACGGGTAAGGATTTCCCTGAAAAATCGTACGAACAGTTATGGGGAGCAGTCTGCTCTGTATTTGATAGCTGGATGAATGACAGAGCCATTCTTTACCGCAAAATGGAAGGTATCCCTGCAGAATGGGGAACTGCCGTAACGGTTCAGGCAATGGTATTTGGTAATATGGGTGAGACCTCTGCAACAGGTGTCTGTTTCTCACGTGATGCCGCTACCGGTGAAGATCTCTTTATCGGTGAATACTTAATCAATGCACAAGGTGAAGATGTGGTTGCAGGTATCCGTACTCCACAACAAGTAACCAAAGAAGGTTCACAACGCTGGGCTAAACTGGCAGGTGTCAGTGAAGCAGCTCGTCTGGAAAAATTTCCTTCCATGGAAGAAGCTATGCCGAAAATATTCAAAGAGTTGAACGCCATCCAGGAAAAACTGGAAAGCCATTATAAAGATATGCAGGACATGGAGTTTACCGTACAAGAAGGAAAACTTTGGTTTTTGCAGACTCGTAACGGTAAACGTACCGGAGCAGCTATGGTTAAGATTGCTGTTGATATGTTTCATCAGGGTATCATTGATGAAAAAACAGCCGTATTGCGTGTTGAACCCAATAAGCTGGATGAATTGTTACACCCTATATTTGATACAACCGCTATCAAGAATGCAAAAATAGTTGCGAAAGGTTTGGCAGCATCTCCCGGTGCCGCTTCAGGACGCATCGTATTTAATGCAGATGATGCAGCAGATTGGGCGTCAAGAGGTGAAAAAGTCATCATGGTTCGCATCGAAACATCTCCTGAAGATCTAGCCGGAATGGCAGCAGCTCAGGGTATCCTGACTGCCCGTGGCGGAATGACCTCACATGCTGCTGTAGTGGCTCGTGGTATGGGTAAATGCTGTGTGTCAGGTGCAGGAAGTTTGAGAATAGATTATGCAACCAAAGTCATTGAAGTGGGAGATATCGTGCTTAAGGAAGGCGACTATATTTCATTGAATGGTTCTACAGGTGATATATATTTGGGTTCAGTTGCGACCAAGGAAGCAGAAGTGGATTCAGATTTTGCTGAACTGATGTCTATGGCTGAAAAATATGCGCGTATGACTGTTCGTACCAATGCAGATACCCCTCATGATGCTGAAGTAGCGCGTAAGTTTGGGGCAACCGGAATAGGCCTTTGCCGTACAGAGCACATGTTTTTCGAAGGTGAAAAGATCAAAGCCATGCGTGAAATGATTTTGGCTGAAGATGAAACAGGTCGCCGAAATGCTCTAAAAAAGATTTTGCCCTATCAAAAAGCCGACTTTAAAGGAATATTCAAGGTTATGCACGATCTTCCGGTTACAGTTCGTCTGCTAGATCCACCTTTGCATGAATTTGTTCCTCACGAAGAAAGAGAACAAGAAGAATTAGCTAAAAGTATGGGCATATCCCTAAAAACCATTCAACAACGTGTCAACGCTTTGCATGAGGCCAATCCTATGTTGGGTCATCGTGGATGTCGTTTGGGTAATACCTATCCTGAAATCACTGAAATGCAAACACGCGCCATTCTTGGTGCAGCACTGGAATTGCAGGCTGAAGGAGTTGTTGCCATTCCAGAAATCATGGTGCCTCTTACAGGTATCCTTTATGAATTTCTTGAACAAGAAAAGATTATTCGTAAAACGGCAGATGATTTGTTTTTAGAAACTGGTCGTCGCATCGATTACAAAGTTGGTACAATGATTGAAATTCCTCGTGCAGCGCTTACCGCTGACCGCATCGCTACCTCAGCAGAGTTTTTCTCTTTTGGTACCAATGATTTGACCCAAATGACCTTTGGATATAGTCGTGATGACGTTGCATCCTTCTTGCCGATTTATCTGGAAAAGAAAATTTTAAAAGTGGATCCGTTCCAGGTACTTGATCAAAAAGGTGTTGGTCAACTGATCAGAATGGCTACCGAAAAAGGACGTTCTATCCGTCCGGACCTGAAATGTGGAATATGTGGTGAACATGGTGGAGAACCATCCTCCGTAGAATTCTGCCACCGTGTCGGTCTGAATTATGTAAGCTGTTCTCCATTCCGCGTGCCAATTGCACGCTTGGCAGCTGCACAGGCTGCGTTGCGTTAATATTGATCAAAAAACCAAAAGGAAGCTGTCATTCATTAGTGACAGCTTTTTTTTGGTTATATAGACACTGCTATAATCAAGAATATGGTTTAAAAAACTTGCAGGTTTGCGGTATTTTAGTTAATATCGCAGCAAATTAACCTTATTAAACAAAATTTGTCTTGAAGAACAAAGATTTCATTCAGAAAATTCAGCAAACCGTTTCTGCAAACGGTGAACGGACAGCCGAACTTGTTGAAATGACCACATCCATTATTGCAAAAATCCTTTCTGAAGGAGACAGCCTTGCCATTAAAGGTTTTGGAACATTTGAGGTTAAAAAGAAAGAAGAACGTGTTTCGGTAAATCCAGCGACAGGCAATCGTTGGATGATTCCACCCAAGCTGGTTCCAGGTTTTAAGCCAGGTACATCAATGAAGGATAAACTTAAGACCTATTCGAGTAATGAATACTAAATTTTTACTTCAGGATCTGACCGATCAGCTTTCCGAACAAGGAAATATCAAAAAAAAGGATGCAGAGGAATTTGTTAAATCATTTTTTAAGATTATCGAAGATGCCCTTTTTCAAGGGGAAATAGTCAAAATAAATGGGTTTGGCACTTTCAAACTTATTAAGGTAGAACCTCGTAAAAGTGTAAATGTATCAACAGGGCAGGAAATAGAAATCAAAGAACATTTTAAAATAACCTTCACTCCCGAGCAAACACTCAAGGAGTTAGTCAATATACCATTTTCTCATCTGGAACCAGTCCAACTGGATGGACACATGGAGAAAGAATTACTTGATGAAGATCTGTCTGATACTGAAGAGAGTGGGGTAATTGAGCAATCCAAAGAATTAGAAGTTGATACCGAAGAATACACGAGTACAGATTTGGTAGAAGAACAAACAGAGTATATTGATCCACAGCCATCTAGCGCAATTAAATCCAAATCCATGACACCTAACGAGCGGGAAACATCAAACAGAAGAGATTCTGAAAAGACTAGTAACACTGAAAAAACCAGTAATAGTAGTGATAACAGCAGATACTCTGATAACAAAAGATCCATTGAAAATATACCCAATAGTGGTATGAAAAAACCGATTCCGGCCCCACAAAGACCTTCCAGACCTACTTATCAGAAGCCCAAGCCATCTATGGGCAATGTCTTTTGGATTATATTACTAGTGATTGTTTCTTCATTGGGTATTTGGGCTTTTTGGTCCAACAGAGAAGCCATGAATGAAAAACAACGAAAAATGACTGCTTTAGAGCAATTTAATTCAACGGTAGATGACGAAGGTGATGAAAAGGATTTTCAAATAACGGTTGATGATTCTTTATCGGTCGAAGCAGAAATTGCAGCCAAAATTGATTCTATTTCTAAAGTGGACAAACTTGTAAAACAGAAAGAAGAGGATGTCGTTACAGTGACTCCAAAGTCTACTGTGAAAATAGAAACAGCGAAGCAAACAATTAAACCTAAAGTGGTAACGACTGCAAAAAGAAAGGTTGTTGCGAGAACCAACACCACTGGAGTCACATTTCCATTGACCGTAACTATGGGAAAAGGAGACAGGTTAACCATGCTGTCTTTGAAATATTATGGAGACAAAGTATTCTGGGTTTATATTTATGCAGCAAATAGAAAATTGATACCCAATCCGAACAATGTGCCCCTTGGCACCAAAATTCGAATTCCTTCACCAGACCCATCAAGGACCGATCCAAATAATCCTGAATGTATTTCCAAAGCAAAGGCATTGCAAACAAAAATTATGTCCATGTTGGAAAATTGATCAGCAACACTATTAAAACCTCTTTTCAAGCCATTTTTTAAAAGATGAGCAGAAAAGAGGTTTTTTTTATACTTATTAGGATAAGCTTAATTTTTTTTAACTGGACAAACTGTTAAAATGAAGCCTATCCTGGTTACTTTTGCATGTTTCTAAAAAAAAAAGATCGTTTTACTTTATAAACTAGAATTACAATGAGTCAAACCGTAGACATTCGGGAATTGAATGAACTGATTGAAAAGAAAAGTTCATTTGTAGATATGATTAACCTTGGAATGGACAAGGTGATCGTTGGACAAAAACATTTGGTTGAGTCTTTGTTAATAGGCTTACTTTCAGACGGACATATCTTGTTGGAAGGTGTTCCAGGATTGGCAAAAACGTTGGCAATCAAGAGCTTGGCTTCTTTGATAGATTCCAAGTACAGCCGGATCCAGTTTACTCCTGACCTGTTGCCCGCCGATGTTATCGGAACCATGATTTACAGTCAGAAAAACGAGGAATTTGCTGTAAAAAAAGGTCCTATTTTTGCCAATTTCGTCCTTGCAGATGAAATAAACCGTGCTCCGGCAAAAGTGCAAAGTGCTTTACTCGAAGCAATGCAGGAACGTCAGGTCACCATCAGCGATCAGACTTTTGAGCTTGGTGCACCTTTTCTGGTTATGGCAACTCAAAACCCCATTGAACAAGAAGGTACATATCCACTTCCTGAAGCCCAGGTAGACCGTTTTATGCTAAAAGTAATTATTGGGTATCCCAAAAAGGAGGAGGAAATTTTGATTATTCGTCAGAACATCGGTGAAAAAATGCCACCCCTTAAACCCATCGTGAAAGCAGAAGACATTATGGAAGCTCGTAAAGTGGTTCGTCAGGTTTATATGGATGAAAAAATTGAACGCTATATTGTAGACATCGTTTTTGCGACACGTTATCCGGAAGAATATGGTTTAAAAGACCTGAAAGGGATGATCAGCTTTGGCGGTTCCCCCCGTGCATCCATCAATTTAGCCTTGGCAGCCCGCTCTTATGCCTTTATAAAACGCAGAGGATATGTCATTCCTGAGGATGTTCGTGCCGTATGCCATGATGTATTGCGTCACCGTATCGGTTTGAGTTATGAAGCTGAAGCCAATAACCTGACCAGCGAAGAAATCATCAGCGAAATATTGAACAAGGTAGAAGTGCCCTAATTAGCAATATGGAAACAAGTGAATTATTAAAACGCGTACGGAAGATTGAAATTAAGAGCAGAGGTTTGTCTCAGAATATCTTCGCAGGGCAATATCATACTGCCTTTAAGGGTAGGGGTATGGCCTTTTCCGAAGTCAGGGAATATCAGTACGGTGATGATATCAGAAGCATCGACTGGAACGTAACAGCTCGTTTTAATCACCCATATGTCAAGATTTTTGAAGAAGAACGCGAAATGACAGTGATGATGCTGATTGATGTTTCAGGCAGCCGCATGTTTGGAACGAACGCTCAACTGAAGCAAAATATGATAACCGAAATAGCTGCAACGCTTGCTTTTTCAGCCATTCAGAATAACGATAAAATTGGCGTCATCTTTTTCTCCGATAAGCTGGAAAAGTTTATTCCTCCTAAAAAGGGAAGGAAACACATCCTATACATTATTCGTGAATTGATTGATTTTCAACCGGAAAATACCGAAACAAATATACCCGGAGCATTGCGCTATCTGACAAATGTTATCAAAAAGCGCAGTACCGCATTTGTTATATCCGATTTTATTGACGTTAAAGACTTTCAAACCGATTTAACCATAGCCAATCGCAGACACGATGTGGTAGCCATACAGGTTTTTGACAAGCGCGAAACGGAACTTCCTCCTGTAGGACTGGTACATATCAAAGATGCAGAAACGGGCGAAGAGCGTCAGATAGATGCTTCATCCAAGGCTGTTCGCTATGCTTACCGTCAATGGTGGCTCAATCAACAAGCTAAATTAAATAATGATTTCAAGAAAAGTAAGGTGGATTCTGTATCTGTCTCAACCGATCAAGATTATGTCAAAGCACTGATGGGGCTTTTTAGCCTTAGGAGTTAATCAGTTGAAAACGAATATTTTATAAAATATATGTTTAATTATAAGAAAAGTCTGGTTTCGTTGGTTCTGGCTTTAGGACTTTTACCGGTCTGTGCGCAACAGATCAGCTTTAAGGCATCCATCGATTCAACAGCATTACTTATTGGACAACAATCAATGATGCATCTGGAAGTCTCCGGCCCTGCAACATTGAAATATACTTTTCCGGTTTTTCAGGAAAACGCACTGGTAAAGGGCATCGAAGTGTTACAAGCTGGCCCATTGGATACCCTGGAAATGTCCAATAATCTGATCCGAATCAAAAAGGACTATATTATAACATCCTTTGATTCGGGGCTGTATTATATACCTCCAGTAAAAATTCTGGCAGGTCTTGATTCCATTGAGAGCAACGAAATGGTTTTGAAAATAGGAACCTACAGTGTTGATACGGCAAAAGTTAAGATATTTGACATAAAGGGAGTACAGAAGGCACCTTTTGTATTGAGCGACTATTTTTTAACCCTTCTACTGTTCTTTTTCATTTGGGTATTGGCACTTTTAATTATCTGGTTTATCCTGAAGAAAAAATACGGTAAGGAAAAAGAAATTCTGACCGCAGAGCAAATGTTGCCACCGCATATTGTAGCTATAATGGAACTGGACAGACTCAAGTCCGAAAAAATCTGGAAAATCGGAAAGAACAAAGAGTATTATACAAACTTGTCTGACATTCTGCGTAAATACGTACAAAGGCGGTTCATGATCAACGCTTTGGAAATGACTACCGATGAAATTCTGATTCTCTTTAAACGCGATAAAAGTACTCAATCTGTTTACCAGAATCTACGTCAGATTCTCCAATTGGCAGATCTGGTTAAATTTGCCAAAATTCAGCCTTTGGAAAATGAAAATGAAATGAGCATCATGAACTCTTATCTGTTTGTAAATCAAACCAAAATTGAGGAAAAGATAAAACCGGAAGAAATTCAGGAAGACATAGAAACAGAAAACACGGCTGTAGAACCAGCAGGAAATGATGCTTCAGAAGATGATGTAATGAAAAAATATCAACCAAAATGATACTTGCAAATCCGTACTATCTCTATTTATTGCTGTTGATCATACCAATAATATTCTGGTATATCCTAAAGCGAAAAAAACGCTATGCTACGCTTCAAGTATCAAATAGTTTTGCGTTTGAAGGACTAAAGCCTTCCTGGAAAAGTCGCCTGGAACATGTTCCATTCATTCTGCGTTTGTTCGCATTTGTAATGATTGTGATGGTTCTGGCACGTCCCCAATCAACAAACAGTTGGTCGAATGTTTCCACGGAAGGTATTGATATTGTTGTAGCGCTGGATATTTCAACCAGTATGCTAGCTGAGGACCTGAAACCCAACCGCTTGGAAGCAGCCAAGAATGTAGCTGCCTCTTTTATAAACAGTAGGCCCAATGACAACATTGGACTTGTCGTCTTTGCAGGTGAAAGTTTTACTCAATGTCCATTGACCACAGATCATGCTGTACTGTTGAACCTTTTCGGAGGCATTCAAAGTAATATGATAGAAGATGGTACAGCTATTGGTTTAGGTTTGGCTAACGCAGTCAACCGAATTAAAGACTCAAAGACAAAATCTAAAGTGGTAATCCTTCTGACAGACGGTTCCAACAATAGTGGTGACATTGACCCGATTACTGCCGCTGATATCGCCAAGACTTTCGGTGTCAGGGTCTATACAATCGGTGTGGGTACCAGGGGTACAGCACCTTATCCCTTTCAAACAGCCTATGGAGTCCAATATCAGAACATCAAAGTTGAAATAGACGAACAACCTTTGAGACAAATTGCATCCATGACAGGTGGTCAATACTATCGTGCAACGAACAACAGCAAGTTGAAGAATATTTACACAGAAATTGATAATTTGGAAAAGACGAAAATGAAAGTACAAGAGTATAGCAAAAAGAACGAGGAATACCGCCTATTTGGCTTAGCAGCCTTGGTATTGCTCCTTTTGGAAATCTTACTCAGAAACACCTTACTGCGTCGTCTTCCTTAATCGATCTAAAAAAATAAGCATATGTTTCGTTTTTCGAATCCCGAATATCTATATCTACTGCTACTGGTTCCTGCCTTGGCATTACTTTTCATTGCAGGAAATATTAGACAGAAAAAACGTCTGAAAATGTATGGTGATCTACAAATCATCAAACAACTGATGCCTGACGTTTCATACAGAAGACCCTGGTTAAAGTTCAGCCTTCTGCTGGCAGCCATTTCTGTGTGTATTTTTATGGTTTCAGGGCCTCAGTTCGGTTCCAAACTGGATAAGACCCAGAGGAAAGGCTGCGAGCTGATGATTGCTCTGGATGTCTCTAATTCTATGCTGGCAGAAGATATAACCCCGAATCGTTTGAGTAAGTCCAAGCAAATACTATCTAAATTGGTGGATAAGCTTAAAAATGACAAGATCGGATTGGTGGTCTTTGCCGGAGATGCATTTACTCAATTGCCTATAACCAGTGATTATGTTTCTGCCAAAATGTTCATGGGTAGTATCACTCCCTCCTTGGTACCAAGACAAGGAACGGCTATCGGTGCAGCCATCGATTTGTGTGTACGTTCTTTTCCTGAGAAAGGGAAGGCCGAAAGAGCCATCATTCTTATAACAGATGGTGAAAACTTTGAAGACAATGCTGCCGAAAGTGCAAAGGCTGCTCTGGAAAAAGGCATCAAAGTACACGTTATTGGTATGGGTCTCCAAAAAGGCGCCCCAATTCCAATGGAAAACAGCAGTGATTTCCGTAAGGACAAAGACGGGAATGTAGTTATAACCAAACTGAACGAACAAATGTGCCAAGAGATCGCAGCAGCCGGAAAAGGTTCTTATGTGCGATCTGATAATACCAATGGTGCTTTAAGAGCCATTATTACGGAGTTGGACAAAATGACAAAAGCAGACATCGAATCCGCTATTTACAGCGAATACGATGAGCAATTTCAGGGTATGGCCTGGATTATTCTGATTCTCTTGTTATTAGACGTACTTATACTGGAACGTAAGAACAAACACTTGCGTAAAGTAAAATTGTTTTGATCATGAAGAAATTTCAATACCTACTAGCAGGATTGTTTTTACTTGCATCACTGGGCGTACAGGCTCAGAAAATGGAACGTAAAAACGTACGACAGGGCAACAAGCTCTACGAAGAAAAAAAATATACCAAAGCTGAAATTAATTATAGGAAAGCCCTGGAGGTCAATCCTCATTCCACTTTTGCAACCTATAATCTGGGAAATGCCCTTTACAAACAAAATAAGGGAAAAGAGGCCCTGGAACAATACCAGGCATCTGTTAACCGTGAGCAAAATCCAATGAACAAGGCAGCTCTCATGCACAATTCCGGAAATGTTTTTATGGGTACTAAAGACTTTCAGAAAGCAGTTGATTCTTACAAGACGTCTTTGAGACTTAATCCAAACGACAATGAAACCCGATACAATCTGGCAATGGCCCAAGCACTTCTGAAAAAGCAACAACAACAGAATAAAGATAAGAAGAACGACAAGAAGGATAATAAAGATCAGCAAAAACAGCAGCAGCAACAGCAAAAAGACCAGGATCAGAAACAAAATAAGCAGAAAAAAGATCAGCAAAAACAAGGTCAGGAGCAGGTCTCTAAGGAAAAAGCCCAACAAATGCTGGATGCTCTGGGACAGGATGAGAAAGCAACACAGGAGAAAGTCAAGAAGTTGCAAATGCAACGAAGCAAGGCAAAGAAAACAGATAAAGATTGGTAAAAAAATGTAACTTTGCCAATCTATATCTATTATTAAAAGCATAGAAACCTGATACATAAATAGATAGTATTATAATTCATATGAGGAATAAACTGGTACTGGTATTCGTTTGGATGTTGATTTGTTTCAGCAGCATTGTTCATGCTGCTGAAGATGTGACATTTACAGCCGATGCTCCAAAAGCGGTGGTCATGGGGCAAAATTTCAACATCGTCTATACGTCGAATGCTGAAACAAAAGATTTACGAATCCCCGAATTTAATTTTTTTGATATTTTATCTGGCCCATTCACTTCGACAATGAGTTCGTCCACGTATGTGAACGGGCAGTATTCATCTTCAAAGACCTTTCGGTTTACCTATGTGCTTAGTTCACAAAAGGTCGGAACCTATAAGATCCCTGCTGCAACCGCGACCATAAAAGGCGAAAAGTATTCCAGCAACAGCTTAATCATAAAGGTTTTGCCTCAGGATCAACAAGCGAATGCCAACAGTTCCTCTTCTCAGGGTTCATCCAGAGGAAGTGCACCTTCTTCTTCACAGAATTTGTCCTCAGATGACATTTTCATTCGCGCCATTCCATCCAAGACCAGAGTTCGGGAGCAAGAAAGTCTGACGATTACCTATAAAATATATACCAAGCAGGATGTCGGATTTGAAAATGCCAAATTTCCAGAGTTTAAAGGCTTTATGGTTCAGGAAATTGAACCTCCAAAGAACCAACAATGGGATATGGAAAACTACAATGGAAGCAACTATCGTACTGCCATCCTAAAACAAACAGTACTTTATCCTCAAAAGAGTGGAGCGCTGACCATTAATAATGGCATTTTTGATGTCGTAGCCAGAGTTCGGAATACTGGTTCCAGACGCAGAAGTATTTTTGACGATTTTATGGATACGTATACCGAAGTCAAAAAGAAAATCAATTCAAATAGTTTGAAGATTCTTGTTGATCCTCTGCCTACTGGTAAACCTGCCAATTTTTGTGGTGTAACCGGAAGTCTTAATATAAGCTCAACAATTACATCTACCAAGGTAAAAGCCAACGAAGCAGTCACTATCAAGGTAAAAATCTCCGGTAATGGCAATCTGAAGATGATTCCTACACCTGAAATGTCTTTTCCTGAAGATTTTGAAGTATATGATCCAAAAGTCGATAACGCCTTCCATAATTCAACAAGTGGAGTAACAGGTACCAAAACGATAGAATACCTGGTCATACCTCGATTTGCCGGATCATTTGAGATTCCTGCAGTCACCATCAGCTATTTTGATTTAGCATCAAAAAGTTATAAAACACTAAGTACAGAAAGTTATAAGCTACTAGTAGCCAAAGGTGAGGGTGGTCAAGGCATTTCTGGAAATTTCACTGATAAAGAACAAGTTCGGCTTTTAAATTCAGATATTCGTTATTTGAAGACAGGTGTCAAGGTTCAAAAACAGTATAACCTGATATACGGAAAGACTTGGTTCTGGCTTTTCTTTATACTTCCACTTCTGTTTTTTGTAGTCTTTATGATTGTGTACCGCAAGCAAGTGAAGGCCAATGCCGACATAGCCAAAGTGCGTAACCGTAAAGCGAATAAAGTTGCTGTAAAGCGACTTAAGCAAGCTGGAGTGTATCTTAGGTCAAACAACAAGGAAGCATTCTACGACGAAGTATTGAAGGCCTTATGGGGATATACAAGCGATAAATTAAACATACCATTGTCCCGTTTAACCAAGGAAACCATCGAAATCCAGTTGGCTGACTTCAATGTTGGAGATGATATTCGTAAGGAATACATGGATATTCTTCAAACCTGCGAATTTGCCCGTTATGCTCCTGGTGATAGTGCTCAGGCTATGGACGAGCTCTATAGGAAGACAATGAACGTGATGAATAAAATGGAAAATACGATCAAAAAATGAAGACTATGTACAGATCACTAAGTATACTATTTCTTTCATTTATCAGTCTATGTGCCTGGGCGCAGAATGATACCCTTTCAAACAACGCTGCCATTTTCCAGCAAACCGATCCTATAAAGGCGAATCATACCGTTTCAGCTCAGGATTTATCGGGAACGCAGGAGGAATTAATACAAAAGGCAGCCGTATTGTATACCAATAGACATTTTACTGCCGCCGCTGCTGTTTATGAAAAAGTAGCAACTCAATATGGTACATCCGATAAACTCTATTACAATCTTGGTAATGCCTATTACAAATCAAAAGATTTACCATCAGCGATATTAAATTACGAACGAGCACTCAAAATTAACCCAAGTGACAGAGATACCCGATTCAACTTGGCAATGTGTCAGGCTCGCATTATAGACAAAATAGAGCCCATTGGCATGTTTATGTTTACCCGTTGGTCTAAGTCACTTGAGAACAGCTTTAATTCAAATACATGGGGCTATTTTAGCATACTTTTCTTCCTGATACTCATAGCCAGTCTATTCCTTTATTTTTTTACCAGGGTTACCATTTTGAAAAAAATAAGTTTTTTTACAAGTATTTTGGCATTGATTATTAGTCTTTTATCCTTGTTTTACGCAGGTGAACAACACGAATACATTGTTAATCCGGATCAAGCAATCCTATTCTCACCGACAGTGACCATAAAAAGCTCTCCTGATCAAAGCGGAACCGATATATTTGTATTGCATGAAGGCTCTAAAGTGACTATATTAAGCACTTTAGGTACATGGAGTGAAATAGAACTGATAGACGGCAATATTGGCTGGCTGGAAACGAAACATATACGAACAATTTAAAATAGTAAGATGGAGATTCTTCAAAATATTGTCCAATGGGATCAGGAGGTTTTACTTTCTATCAATAGTAACCATTATCCATGGTTGGACAAGTTTATGTGGCTGTTTTCAGAATCTCTGATGTGGTTGCCTGTTTTATTGACTTTTATTATCATCCTTGTAAGAAACAAAAAAGGTCAGTCGCTGCTTATTTTATTGGCATTTGCTATACTTATATTTATAACTGATCAGATCTCCTCTGGTATCATTAAACCCTTGGTTGAAAGATTCCGCCCAACCCATGACCATGCTATCGGTAAATTGGTTCATGTTGTGAACGAATACAGGGGAGGTCAATATGGATTTGTTTCAAGCCATGCAGCAAATGTTTTTGCTTTTGCTGGACTTAGTTTGCTCTTTTTTAGGAATTGGTATTATACTGTGGTTATTTTAATCTGGGCAGTAGCTGTATCCTATTCTAGAGTCTATTTAGGCGTTCATTACCCTACAGATGTAATTTGCGGTGGTCTTCTTGGATTGCTTTCTTCTGTAGGAGTTTTTTATTTGTACAAACTTATTCTTCAAAAAAGTACGGGTCTCCGTCTCATTTCTGATCGCAAGCCACAGAATATGACAAGCAGTTATTATCAGAAAAAAGACTTGTACTTTTTGCTGCTTGTATTACTTATTGTCGTTATTACTATGCTTCTAGCATCCATTGAATTGGCTTGGTAATAGAGTCTGAACTATTATCGATAAGATTCTTTAAAAAAGAGGTTAAAAATTTTTTCATTACTGTTTTTTTCTTATTTTTAGTGCAGTTTATAAAAGCAATTCTAAGTTTGACAGTAGTATTAACTTCTAAATGCATATAGCCATGATTAAAACAATGACGTTTAACGACCTTCGTAAAATCAAAGACAGTTTACCTTCCGGCAGTTCTCAACGCATAGCCGATAAACTGGGTATTTCTGTTGACACTGTCCGGAATTATTTTGGTGGGTACAATTATTGTGACACTAAGACTCCTGCTGGTGTTCATATCGAACCTGGCCCCGATGGTGGATTGGTAAATTTGGACGATACAGGTATTTTAGATACTGCATTAGAAATGCTGGAAGAAAAGAAAGCATAAAAACCAACTAATAGTTACTTGTAAAGGCTGCATCATCTTTGTTTGATCAGCCTTTTTTTCATCATATGACTAAATGAAAGGTTGGCGTATTTCATTAAAGGAAAGAATATAAACATGAATGATTTATTATTGCTATTAATAGCATATGATTTATTAATCTATTGTTAATATATTTGTCGAACCACCACATCGTTCTGCCGTTTTTTTTTGATTAAATAACCTTTAATTATCTAAACGACATGGAAAACCACCAACAAAGGCTTTTTTTAGTCTACTCTCTAAACACTATCGGTAAAGATTCTATTACCATCCGTCCCGGAAAACCGCTTTATTTTTCAAATATGGAAAAGGCGGAGGATCTTATTCAAAAATTTGAGAATTTGAACGCCTATCTTTACGATCAATCTCAGGAGGAACGTGTATATTGCCTAGTTCTCGATGAATTTGAATTGGATTCACCTCATCGATATCAATTGTCGACTAAGGTTTATTCACCTCAAGGACGTTTGCTAAGTGAGTGTATGGTTCCGGATGATGGACCATTTCTGGGACGATCAAAAAATCTAATCCATCATGAAATAGGGGATGTGGTTGAACTACCTCATGGTGACCAATTGCTTTTTGGCATTATCATTGGAAAACCGATGAACTTTAATGAAGAGGCTGGACAGTATGGACTGACTGCATCAGACGATTGTTATGCTGTCATACATCAGCAAAGTCATGAAGTGGATTACGCTCATGCACCAATGGTTTTTAAACCGACCAGAGACATTTCTGATGAGGTAAAGACTCAATTGTTGACCGCTTTTAATCTGCTGGAAGTGGATATTCAGTAACGACCAGCATCTGTTAATAGAAATTCTAGAGAAAGGGACATTGTTTGTCTTTTTTATGCTATTTTCACGTCCTTATCTGAACCATTTAAGGAAAACGTAAAAATGAAATCAATGAAAAGCATAAAAAGAAAAGCAATTGTCCTAATCTTATTTTTGGTAACGCTCATTCCTCTTCAGGCCCAAAATACCCAACAAAAGCCAGTCCGGATAGCCATTGCTGGGATGACACATGCTCATGTTGGCTTTATCCTGAACAGGGAAAATCATTCTGATATGACTATTGTAGGCATATATGAACCCAATCGTGAAATGGCTGAACGTTATGCAAAATCCTATCATTTTAATCCAAATCTGATCTACGACAACCTAGAAACGATGCTGGATGCAGTCAAACCTGAAGCTGTTGCCGCTTTTGGGTCCATTTACGAACATTTGGCCGTTGTTGAAGCCTGTGCTCCCAGAGGAATCCATGTCATGGTTGAAAAGCCTTTGGCAACCAACATTGAACATGCCATAAAAATGCAGACATTGGCCAAAAAACATGGTATCTTTTTGCTTACGGATTACGAAACATCCTGGTATCCAACTACAGCTAAGTCTTATCAACTGGTTAATGATAGTAGTTTCGTAGGAGTATTGAGAAAAGTAGTCATTCACGATGGACATCAAGGTCCCAAAGAAATTGGTTGTAACAAAGAATTTCTCGAATGGCTCACGGATCCGATCCAAAATGGGGGTGGAGCCATTGTCGATTTTGGATGCTATGGTGCTAACCTGATGACTTATCTGACCAAAGGGCAGGAACCAATATGTGTAACGGCAGTGACCAGGCAATACAAGCCTGCTGTTTATCCCAAAGTAGACGATGATGCTACGATCATAGTAACATATCCCACCTCACAGTGCATTATTCAGGCCTCGTGGAACTGGCCGTTTAACAGAAAAGATATGGAAGTTTATGGTGAGAATGGATATATCATTGCAGAAAACAACAAAGACATGCGTTTGAGGAATCGGAAAATGGATAAGGAATTTAAAACCACAATTACATCCAATGATATTGCCGTCGTCGAAGATCCTTTTACCTATTTTATAGGTGTCCTCAGAGGCAAAATTTCAATGACCGATTTTGATCTCTATTCCCTGGAAAACAACATGATGGTGGTAAAGATTTTGGATGCTGCCAGAGAATCAGCAAGAACTGGTAAAACGGTCATGTTCAGAAAATGAATAAAATAGCTTTACGACGACTCTCTCAGTGAATATAGCCGTCGTAAAGCTTTGTGCGTAAAGTCTAAAAGAGTATTTTCAAATCAGGAAAACAATCAAGGTTTTGGATACTCCTTTTCTGTTTTGTCATAAATGCTTTGAGGTACTGGTAAGGTTTCTTCATCCACTGCACCCCATCTTAATCTAAAATCGGTCAGAAACTCTTCTCTTGCCTGATGCCCTGTTGGTAATTTAAGTTGAAGTTGAAGTTCAATCTCACGACGGAGCGTTCCGTACTTCTGAGCTGCTTGTTTATGGCGTGATGCAAGTTCTGACGGACGAACAAAGGATTGTACAGCACCAAGAGCAGCTGCAATAAGTGCAAAAATGCCGATACCAACCTGAATCCATGTATTTATTCCTACTTGCTCTGTTTGCTGCTGGATTTGCCCAAAAGCAGTAGTACCTGAAATGGTTGCAGTAACCGTTGTTGCAATACCGAGCCCCAGATTTACTCTATCGTAATAGCGAGCAGCATCCCAATGGCCATGATGGAGTATTTCCAAAGAACGAAGCCATTTTTTTACATAATCATCTTCATGTCCAGTAGAACCGGTGCTGACTGGATTGTCTGTTGTCGAACTCTTCATTTGAGCATTGTCTGGCATTTGTTTGGCAGATTGATTTTTGACTTCCATTTTTTGAGTTTTTAGAATTGGTTGTTTTTCTTAATTCAATTTTGCAGCAAAGACAAAAAGAAGTAATCCTCAAAAAAGTTTTCATTTAAGAAAATGATTTTTCGTTTTTCTATTCAATAACAAATCAGAATGTAAACAGTTTAAAGATGTTGAAAATTTTAGGTGAATAATCAAATCCGGTTCCAAAACCGGAGATATATTATCCAAATTAGCACCGAAAACGACTAAGCGAAAATGTTTCAATTCTAACTTTTGAGCTAATTTTCACTCTAAAATCGGATTCACTAAAAAAAAAATAAAAAAAATAGTTTGGAGTAAAAAAGTAAAAAGATATAATTGAATATACCGTGTTTGCGTTTTTAGATTGAAAAGGCCAAAGTGCATTGCAGAGAGGCCTTTGAAAAATAAAAAAAAATATTAAATATTTACAGAATCTATTATATTTGTTAAAGATTTACCTGTCAAATCATGTTTTAAAAAGATAAAGATAAGTAGAACCTGTTCCAGGTTCAAGGGTAAGCAGAAAACCTTCAAAAGAGTATGCTCAAAATCAAAATCTAATTTTATGAAAAGAAAATTTTTACTCGTTGTTATTATGGCTGTTGCTACACAGTTGTTCGTCAATGCCCAGGGAAAGGTATTGCAATATTCTTTCAATAAGGATTTTAATGATTCAATTACCGGAGCGAATGCAGGTGTTGTTACCGGAGATGTTAAACTTGTATGGGATGATGATCGCAAAAGTACCGTTGCTGTATTTAACGAAGCTGCACCAGAAGTTGGTTTTGTTACACTTCCAAATGATATTTTGAATACAGCCTCATTAACCATTTCCTGTTGGGCTAAGCATAATGACCCAAACAAAGTTGGCAATTGGGGCCGTTTTTGGGATTTTGGTGCAAATAATACAAATTATATTTTGTTATCTTATTCAAAGGATGATTCAATGGTACCGACAGTAGATACTAAAGTAGGTGGTGTTGAAGGCCCTCGTAACCAATCAACAGAAGCTATTGTTGATGGCGTATGGAATCATTTTGTTGTTACACATGGTGAAGGAAATACCACTTTATATGTTAATGGTGTTGAAGTTAGCACTAAACCAAACGAACAATTGCTTGTTGATATGTTCAATGCTGGCGAAAACACAAATTATCTGGGAAAAAGCCATTTTGATGATTCTCCTTTAGTAGGTCGTCTTGATGACTTAATTATTTTAGACCGTGTTCTTTCTGCAGATGATGTTTTAAAATTGTATGAAAACAAATTGTCACTTGCTATTGACAAAAATGAAGCTTCTTCAGCTGGCATTTCAGCTTCCAATGGTGAAATTGTAATTAACGCTGCAGTTGCTGGTGAAGGTTCAATTGAAATCTTTGACTTTACAGGAAAAAGTGTTTACAGTACTAATAACATTGGCCTGACAAACTCTATCTCAGTTAAAAACAATAGTCTATATCTTGTTAAGTTGACTCAAGGAAAAACAGTTTCTACAACAAAAGTTCTTGTAAAATAAGTTTCTCCAATTCCATAAATGGAATAAGCCCGCATTTCTAACGATTTGCGGGCTTTTCTTTTCTCATCAATACGACATTCTTTTCTCTTGCCATTTGGCGTATGAACGATTATGCTATTGGAAATCAAAACCAGGGAATGCTAATAGACTTTGAGCGCCCTTTTTTAAACAAACAGGTCCGTCTGCTCACTTGTGGTCTTTTACAATTCGAAAGATAATAGCAAAAAAGAAAGCCTGCAAAAATGCAGACTTTCTTTTATCTTATTTTTTATTGTCGGGGTAGCGGGGCTCGAACCCACGACCCCCTGCTCCCAAAGCAGGTACGCTACCAACTGCGCTACACCCCGTTTTTTTAAGACGGTGCAAATGTAGACCTTTTTTTTGATATTCCAAATAAACTGACTTGTGTTTTGCAAAAAAATGTAGATATTTGCATTATAAACGATATAAACCTATGTATAGAACACATACCTGCGGTCAACTCCGCATTGATGACGTTAATAACAAAGTAACCCTATCAGGGTGGGTGCAACGTAGCCGTAAAATGGGGGGCATGACATTTGTCGATGTCCGTGATCGTTACGGAATCACACAACTTGTATTCAATCAAGATGTTAATACGGAGTTATGTGATAAGGCCAATAAGCTGGGCCGTGAATGGGTCATTCAGGTTAGCGGCGAAGTGGTGGAACGCTCCAATAAAAACAACAAAATTCCAACCGGAGACATCGAATTGAACGTTGAAGAGTTAATAATTCTGAATTCATCAGAAACACCACCTTTTACCATCGAAGATGATACCGATGGGGGTGATGACATCCGCATGAAATACCGTTATCTGGATTTGCGCCGTAATTCGGTGCGTCAAAATCTGGAAATGAGACATAGAATGACAATGGCTATCCGTAGCTATCTCGACAAACAAGGATTTCTGGAAGTGGAAACACCCGTTTTGATTGGTTCAACACCAGAAGGAGCCCGCGACTTTGTCGTTCCTTCCCGAATGAATCCGAATGAATTTTACGCTTTGCCTCAGTCTCCTCAAACATTTAAGCAATTACTGATGGTAGCTGGCTTTGACCGCTACTTTCAAATTGTAAAATGTTTTCGTGATGAAGATCTTCGTGCAGACCGTCAGCCTGAATTTACCCAGATTGACTGTGAAATGTCCTTTATTGATCAGGAAGATATCCTGAATGTCTTCGAAGGCTTGTCCAAATTCCTATTTAAAGAAATTAAGGGCGTTGAATTTAAGGATGATTTTGTTCGTATGACCTGGGCTGATGCTATGACGTATTATGGCAGTGATAAACCAGACTTACGTTTTGGTATGAAATTCGTTGAACTGAAAGAAGCCACAGAAGAAGGTAAATTTGTAGTCTTTGATAGTGCACCTTATATTGGAGCCATTTGTGCACCCGGTTGTGCAGTATATACCCGCAAGCAACTAGATCAACTGACAGACTTTGTAAAGCGTCCTCAGGTTGGTGCCAAAGGAATGATATATGTACGTTGTGAAGCTGATGGGACTTTCAAATCTTCTGTAGATAAGTTTTACGACCAGGCTCAATTGAAAACTTGGGCAGAAGCATGTAACGCTAAACCAGGTGACTTGATCCTGATGTTGAGCGGTGAAACCAGAAAAACGCAGAAAGCCCTTTGCGAGCTTCGTCTGGAGATGGGTACACAACTCGGCCTTCGCGACAAGAATGTATTCGCGCCCCTTTGGGTCATTGATTTCCCCATGTTCGAGTGGGACGAAGATTCCCAGCGTTTCTTTGCCATGCACCATCCGTTCACCTCACCTAAATCCGAAGACATTGCATTGCTGGAAACCGATCCTGGCGCCGTTCGTGCGAATGCATATGATATGGTCATCAATGGTGTTGAATTGGGGGGAGGATCCATTCGTATTCATGACAGAGATTTACAAGCCAATATATTTAAATATTTGGGCTTTACAAAGGAGAGGGCTGAAAGTCAATTTGGCTTCCTGATGAATGCCTTTAAATTTGGTGCGCCTCCTCATGGCGGTTTGGCCTTTGGTCTGGATCGTTTCGTTTCCATGTTGGCTGGCCTTGATTCCATTCGTGATACCATCGCTTTTCCAAAAAATAATTCCGGACGTGATGTCATGTGTGATGCACCATCTCTTATTGATGCTTCACAATTGGAAGAATTGTATCTGGAGTTGAAAAAACCCACTAAATAATGACAACAGTCAACGACATCTGTCAGATTCTAGAAGATTTTGCGCCATTGTCATACCAGGAAACGTATGACAATGCCGGATTGATTCTAGGGTCCCGGAAGGCTGAACTAAAAGGAATACTGGTCTGCCTGGATGTCTCAGAACCTGTCATCGATGAAGCCATCCGTTTGGGCTTTCAAATGATTGTTTCTCATCATCCGCTGATATTCAAAGGCATCAAATCCATTACCGGTCAGACCTACGTCGAAGACTGTCTGGTGAAAGCCATTAAAAACGATATTGCCATTTATGCAGGACACACAAACGTGGATTCAGTGATTAAGGGTGTTAATGGTAAAATGGCTGAAAAATTGGGATTGATGAATTGCCGTATTTTGGCACCTGTCAATCCAGAAGGCCCTGAGGAATATGGTTTAGGTATGGTAGGGGATTTATCGGTGGGAGAGTCCGAAATAGATTTTTTACAAAGGGTTAAAACCACATTCCATTGTGAAAGGTTAAGATACTCTGAGTCAACAGGCAAAATCGTTAAAAGGGTTGCGCTGTGTGGTGGTGCCGGTAGTGAATTTATACAACATGCAAAAGCTGCTGGAGCAGATGTTTTTTTGACAGGCGAAGCCCGTTTTCATGAATTCTTTACACAAGGTCAACATATTTTAATGATTGATGCCGGACATTATGAAACAGAACAGTTTACAAAAGAGGTTTTTTTAGATTTATTTTCAAAAAAAATACCTACCTTTGACGTTCGGATTTCAAGGGCTGAAAAAAACCCTGTTCATTATTTATAACAGACTATAAAACAAGAAATTATTGATATGAGTGCTGAAAATACAAAAGCAGAATCTAAGGAAATAACTGTAAAGGAAAAGCTAAAAGCTTTGTACGATTTACAGGTGGTTGTTTCTGAAATAGACAAAATTAAGATACTTCGTGGTGAATTACCTTTGGAAGTTCAAGACCTGGAAGACGAAATTGCCGGATTGGAAACACGTATCGAAAATTTCAGAGGTGAAGTCAAGGAATGCGAAGACATCGTTTCAGGACGCAAATTGGATATTGAAAATTCCAAAGCTCTGATCATCAAATACAAAGAACAACAGGATAACGTCCGTAACAACCGTGAATTTGACTTCCTGAGTAAGGAATTGGAATTTCAAGGTCTGGAAATAGAGTTCGCCGAAAAGAAAATCCGTGAAGCTCAGGAAATTGGCAAAGTCAAGTCTGAAGAAATGAATGCTGCAGAAGAACATATTTCTGAGCGTCGTAAAGACTTGGTTCAAAAACAAGGTGAGCTGGAGGAAATCATTTCTGAAACACGTTCCGAAGAAGAGAATCTTCGTGAGAGAGCCAAAGAAATTGAAAATCAAATTGAACCACGTTTGCTGGCTGCATTCAAACGCATCCGTAAGAGTGCCAGAAATGGTTTGTCGGTTGTATCTGTAGAGCGTGATGCTTGCGGAGGTTGTTTCAATAAGATTCCACCTCAACGTCAAATGGATATTCGCATCGGTAAAAAAATCATCGTTTGTGAATATTGCGGTCGTATCATGATTGATCCAGATTTGACAAGGGTTGAAGAAGCATAAAACACAACTATTTATAAGAAAAAAAGCCATTCCGTTCGGGATGGCTTTTTTTCTTATAAATAGTGCTAAGATGTTAATTTACAAATCTATATAATTAGGAATAGTTTCCAGATACTCCACTTTTTGATTTTCATAATCCATTCGGCAACAGTAATGATTGAGTCCATTACTTACAATCAGGTAATGAACCTTAAGAACCATGTTGTAAACTGCAATTTGATTAAAAACAGCTTGATTGACGGTGATGGATGGTGCTTTGTATTCGATGATGACAAGGGGCTTTAAAAATGCATCATATAACACCGTGTCACAGCGTCTTTTCAAACCATTCAAAATGATGTTGCATTCATTGCACATCCTGCCCGGTGGGAATCCTTTCTCTTCAATCAGGTAATTTACGAAATGCTGTCGGACCCATTCTTCGGGTGTCAAAGTCACAAATTTGCGTCTTAAACGATCGAAAATCCGGTGTTTTCCTTGATCCTGACGGATTTTATATTCGAAGGCAGGTAGATTTAAAGCAAACATTTCGTATTTTTGTTTTATAATGTTTCAAAGATACAAAAACGTCCATAAAGTGGAAGGCTGATCCTAAAAGATTCAAGGAATGAAAACAAAAAAGGAAATCGTAGACAATTGGCTTCCACGTTACACCAAACGCCCTTTAAAAGAATTTGGTAAATATATTTTACTGACCAATTTCAATCAATACGTCAGGATGTTTGCGGAGAAATTCAATGTTCCAATTTACGCTGAAGAGGCAAATATGCCGAATGCTTCAGCCAATGGCATCACGATCATCAATTTCGGAATGGGAAGTGCCAATGCTGCTACCATCATGGATTTACTATCTGCTATAGAACCAAAAGCAGTGCTTTTTTTAGGTAAATGTGGCGGAATAAAAAACAATCTGACTTTGGGCGATTTTGTATTACCCATTGCAGCCATACGTGGTGAAGGTACTTCAAACGATTATATGCCTCCTGAAGTACCCGCATTACCCGCATTCAGTCTTCAACGCGCTGTATCTACAACCATACGGGATTTCCACAAAGACTATTTCACTGGTACCGTCTATACAACCAATCGCCGCGTATGGGAATACGATGTCTTATTTAAGGAATACTTGCAAAGAATACATGCCATGTGCGTAGATATGGAAACAGCAACTTTATTTACTGTTGGTTTTGCCAATAAAATTCCCACTGGATCCCTGTTGTTGGTCTCAGATCAACCAATGATTTCTACCGGAGTAAAGACGGAGCAAAGCGATCAGCAAGTCAATCATCTATATGTGGAGGATCATTTAAACATTGGAATTACAGCTTTGGACATCCTTCTCCGTAATGGCCGTTCCGTCAAACATCTACGTTTCTAATTATGGCAAAATCCATCCTAACTCCCCAGTCTGTCATGACTGATGTTAAGCAGGGAAATCTCAAACCCGTTTATTTTCTGATGGGTGAGGAATCATACTACATCAACCTGATAACGGATTTCATGTTGGAGAAACTATTGACTGAATCCGAAAAGGAATTTGACCAGAACATTGTTTACGGTAAAGATGTCTCCATGCGCGAAGTAATAGGCCTTGCAAGACAGTATCCAATGCTCGCAAGTCATCGGGTCGTTCTGGTGAAAGAAGCTCAGGAAATAAGGGATATGGACGAATTATCGCATTATCTTAAAAAGCCCATGCCATCCACCATACTCATCATCAATTACAAGAATGGGAGCCTGGACAAAAGGAAAAAAATAGCCGGAGAATTGGAAAAAATAGCGGTGTTGTTTGAATCAAGGAAATTGTATGACAATGAATTACCCGGTTGGATAATGAGCTATGTCAAAACAAAAGGTTTGGGGATAGACGACAGGAGTGCTGAAATGCTTGCTGAATATCTGGGAAGTGATTTGGAACGTATTGTCAGCGAGCTGGATAAGTTAACTATTACCATGCCAAAAGGTGAGAAGCGCATCACTTCAGCAGAAATAGAACGCAACATCGGTATCAGCAAAGAATACAACGACTTTGAATTACAGAGCGCCATTTTACGCAAGGATACATTAAAAGCCTATAAAATTGCGGCCTATTTCGCCAAAAGTCCCAAAAACAATCCATTAATTAAAACGATTGCGTTGCTTTCAGGTTTTTTCAGCAATTTGATGCTTTATCATTACCTGGTTGATAAATCCCAGGCAGCAGCTGCCAGTGAATTGGGTGTCGCTCCATTCAGAACGAAAGATTTTGCAGAAGCGGCAAAAAATTACAATGCCTTTAAGACAATGAACATCATTAGTCTCTTGAGAACCTATGATGCCAAGTCAAAAGGTTTTGAGACGAGAAGTCTCCCGGATTCAGAATTGCTCAAGGAGCTACTTTTCCAAATCCTTCACTGATTTTCCATTTATTTCCATTTTCGCCCTTTTTTTCGAAAAAATCGCCAAATTCTTTAGAATCGCGAGAATTAAATATTCCAGCCCAAGTGATGGGTTGGAAAAAAATATGCGATTCTCAGCGATTTGCTTTTTTTTGCGTCTTTTTTGAATTTCTCGTACTCTTCCTCCAATTTCACCAATTTTCCCATTTTATAGTTTTTCAACCCCGATTGTTTCAAAATGTGAAGTTGTCAACACCTGTTGAAAAAGTGTTGATTACTCAAATGTGCAATTTACATTTCGATATAGAACAAATGTGATTTAATCAGATACATTTGTACCGCATCTTTCCAGGTGATGGTAATTATTTTTTGTTAACTCCTATGTATTTTGTGAAATGCACAGATGTTAATGAACTGTTTACATACATATGGAAATCAGTACTATATAAAGCTAATTCGCTTAGATGTTAGTCTATGATACTAAAAGCCAGTTATTTAGAAAGTTTAAATAAAGTTAAAATGCAAGTTTATGAACTTTAAACTAATATCTAGCCCTAAAATCCATCAAAATAGAATAATTAAACAATGTAACACACAATAAACCAGTAATATATACTATATACATAAAGTTCATACTTCAATCGTTTACAAGCTGTTTCTATTTGTAAATAAAAGAGAGTTAACAGCTGTTAATACGTAAGGCTGCCACTGTTTACAATTGTGATATTTTCAAAAATTAAGATTTGTTTCATTGGAGTTGCATATGTAAAAAACAATAAATACATTTGTATTCGTTATTCAAATGTAAACTATTGTCGTGTTGATAACTTGCTACTATCCAAAACCCATTACAATAGATTTTCTAAATTATTATACCTATGAAAGACCGTATTCAAAGGATTATTGATGATAAAAACCTGACTTCATCGCGTTTTGCAGATGAAGTTGGCATAAATCGTCCTACCGTATCCCATATTCTAAACGGACGAAATAATCCAGGTTTGGAAGTGTTGCAGCGAATACTTTCGACATATAAGGATGTAAATGCTGCTTGGTTGATTTCTGGTGTCGGTCCGATGTATAATTCTTTACAAGGTGAATCCACTATACCTTTCTTATTTGACGAGAATGGTTCAAATATGATGGATTCCCAAGGTGGTACAGAATATCCCAAGGAAATGGGGTCTAAAATAGCAGTAAGTGGCATCAAGATGCCAGATAATCAGGATAATACAACTAAAAATAGTCCTGCGGTAAAAGTCAAGAAAATAGCAATCTTCTATTCAGATAATACGTACGAGGAATTTATTCCAATGCCTAAGTAATTTTTTTCAATCTGGAACACACTTCTACCGTTTCAGTTTATGATTTAATCGATATAAAGGATAACTATGTTCCCGATGAAAAGGAGAATTTGAGTGACCGTGATTTGCAGGATGAGGGCGGAAAACTTATCTTTGTATCGGTTAATGATAATGCAAGAATATGCAAAAAGCAACAAGCTTTATATTGGATTTGGAGTTGACAGAAATAAAGTCACTCAATGCACAGTATGTCCTGATGAAATTCCGGGACAAAAACCCTTTACCACCTATGAAACCCGGTCAATTTGCCGAGGTGCGTATAGATGGATCACCTAACACCTATTTAAGAAGACCTATATCCATCAATTTCGTGGATACAGTACTTAATGAAATGTGGATGTTGATACAGATTGTAGGTGATGGTACCAAGACGTTGGCTAAAGCTCAGGTTGGTGATAAAATCAACATGATTTTGCCACTAGGTAAAAGCTTTACCATGCCTCAGCCCAACGAAAAAGCGGTGTTGATAGGTGGAGGTGTTGGTGTTGCACCACTTCTGATGCTTGGAAAGCAACTTCAGGAAATGAATATACCAGTAACCTTTCTTTTAGGAGCCAGATCAGCGGGAGATTTACTAGAACTGGATGAATTTTCCAAATATGGAACTGTCTATACCACTACAGAAGATGGAAGTGCTGGTGAAAAAGGGTATGTAACTCAGCATAGTATTTTAAATACAGCCTTATTTAGCCGTATTTACACATGTGGGCCCAAGCCGATGATGCTATCAGTCGCTTCTTATGCCAAGCAACATGCTATTGAATGTGAAGTATCACTGGAAAATATGATGGCATGTGGTATTGGAGCATGTTTGTGTTGTGTGGAAGACACTATTAAAGGCAATCTTTGTGTTTGTAAAGAAGGACCTGTATTTAATACAAATGTACTCAAATGGTAAATCAGATAATAAATTTAAATGGATTTGAACTGAAGAATCCAGTTTTGACGGCTTCTGGCACTTTTGGATTTGGTGAAGAGTTTGCGGATTATATTGATTTATCACGAATAGGTGGCATAATTGTAAAAGGCACTACTATTCGTCACCGGGAAGGCAATCCATATCCTCGGATGGCAGAAACACCAAGTGGTATGTTAAACGCTGTAGGACTGCAAAATAAGGGTGTAAAATATTTCTCTGAAAGCATTTATCCACGTATAAAGGACTACGACACAAATGTAATAGTCAATGTTTCCGGATCGACTGTAGAAGACTACGTAGAGACAGCCGAAATCATTCAAGAGCTGTATCGGATACCAGCAATTGAACTTAATATTTCCTGTCCGAACGTTAAACAAGGTGGTATGACATTTGGTACCTCCTGTGTGGAAGCGGCAAAAGTGGTTGCTGCTGTCAGGAAAGTCTACAAAAGACATCTGATGGTGAAGTTGACACCCAATGTGACCGATATCACAGAAATAGCACGGGCAGTTGAAGCTGAAGGTGCAGACTCTGTATCCCTCATAAATACACTTTTAGGAATGGCTATCAATGCAGAAAAGCGCAGACCAGTACTTTCAACTGTGACTGGAGGTCTCTCCGGAGCCTGCGTTAAGCCTATAGCGTTAAGAATGGTATGGCAGACAGCCAAAGCGGTTAAAATACCTGTAATAGGCCTAGGAGGCATTTCTTCTGCATCTGATGCCATAGAATTTCTCTTAGCTGGTGCATCGGCCATTCAAGTAGGTACTGCCAATTTCATTGATCCGGCAATAACTCCTAAAATTGTAGACGGCATTATTGAATACTGCGAAAGACATGGCATACAGTCTGTTTCAGAGCTGACTGGAGCCTTGATCATTGACTAAGTGTAATAATTCCTCCATATAGAAATTGAATAAGGCTGCCCATAACGGGCAGCCTTATTCATTTATCCTTTATTTTGAAGCAAATCCGGTCTTAACCTTTTCGTTCGCTCTAAGGCTTGTTCATGTTCCCATTCTTCAATCTTTCTTTGATGTCCGGAAAGTAAAATTTCGGGAACTTCCCAGCCATTATAAACGGCTGGACGAGTATATACAGGTGGTGCCAGCAAATTGTCCTGGAAGGAGTCTGAAAGAGCTGATTGTTCATCCGAAATAGCTCCAGGCATCACCCGGATTACCGCATCTGAAATAATGGCAGCAGCCAGTTCACCGCCTGTCAAAACATAATCACCAATAGATATCTCTCTGGTTATAAAGTGTTCACGAATGCGGTGGTCGATGCCTTTATAATGTCCACACAGAATGATGATGTTTTCCATCAAAGACATACTATTGGCTATTTTTTGGTTGAAAGTTTCACCATCTGGGGAGGTATAAATCACCTCATCGTAGTGACGCTCACTTTTTAGCTTTGAAATAATGCGGTCTATAGGTTCAATTTGTAGTACCATTCCAGCTGAAAAACCAAATGCGTAATCATCCACCCGGCGATGGCGTTTATCCAAAGAATATTCCCTTAAATTGTGTATGTGAATTTCTGCAATACCTTTTTCCTGAGCACGTTTTATGATGGAGCAGTTCAAAGGGCCCTCCAGAAGTTCAGGAAGTACTGTTATAATATCAATGCGCATTTTATACCGTTTTTATGGAGGTAGGGACTTATGTCAAAACAATTAAAATAGCCCTCTATTCAGGGGGCAAAAGTACGGAAAAATCCCTACAGCGGCAACACAAAAAAAAGGATGTTAACTTCACATATGTGAGTAACACCCTTTTCAAATAACGCTGTCGGCAGATAGCTTATTTTATGTTTTCCGGTTGTGTGTAAATGATATTGTCCATGCAGGCATAACCTGGTGTATTCATGCCCCATTCTCCAGTGTCGGTTGAAGTCAGCTTAAATGTCAGTGTTTTAACGTTGCCCAGGGAGGTCAGATCCACTTTTGTCCAATCTTTGCAAATATAGGATTTTCCGTCTCTGAAGTCTGCCAGATAGAAGTCAAGACTCTCAGTCTTCAGACTATCGGAATCGTATCCGGTTATTGTGATGTAAAAATAATCACCTGCAGTGAATTTTTTTGCTGTACCGTATCCGACTTTGCCTTCTTTGAGTGCCCAATATGCGTAGGTTGCATTGTTGATCATCAAACTTTTAATTACCATTTCCTTTGAAAAACTACACGAAGAAATATCGAAAGGACATAGAACTGCAAATTTTTTCGATTGACCGGCTCCAGATGTAGCATAGACGCTGTATTGGTTGCCATAACCGATACTATCCATATCTGTTTTAGTCGAGCAAGCCATACCGCTCCATGAGTTGTAAGTCTCATTAAAAATGTTTTGGCAATTGAGTTCTCCGGATTTAAAACCTCCGGTATATTCCGTTACGCTGCCCCAAGCTGATTCATTAACACTTTTAACTCCACTCAGGTTATTGCCATTCCAATAGCCTGTTTCACCAAGAGTTACATCTTCGAATGTAATGATTTGATCTTTAGATTCACTTTCAGATTCACAACTGGTAAAAGAAATGCAGGTTAGAGCAAAAAGCACACTCCCTAAAAATAAACGATTTTTTTTCATAATAATCTATAAATTAAACATATAGGTTTAAAAAATCGGGAGAGTCTACCTCAAAGGCATGGCTTCAAACAAATCCTGTTATGGAAAAGGGTTGAAATTCATACATTTTTGCTTTTTCTCCCGAAAGCAATCAAAATCAAGGTTTAGGCAGGTTTTCTGACTTAGCTCTCCTTGTAAGGCCTTCCCATTCAATGAACAGTGGCTAGTGGATACAAGGTGTTAAAATGAGCTTTACAGCAGCGGGCACTGTTCCGGATTCTGACCGGATTCCCTTTTATGCAACGAATGAATTTCGATGCATCACCAAAACGGTGCAAAAGTAAGAATAATATAAGTTTTTCCAAACGACTATGTCCAAAAAAAAGCGTCTAAACGGAAAAAACCGCTTAAACGCCTCTAAATGTTAGTAGAAACTGGTATGAAAAATGGTCTACACTACTTTTTCAACGATATCCATTCCCTTCTGTAAAGCCTTTTCATTCATCGGAATCATGTGATGATGTCTGGCAGGTAAGGATTTTTTCAAACCTTTGATAACTCCATCCATATCTACAATTGGTTTCACTTTTAGGTATGCACCCAAAACAACCATGTTGAAAGCTTTGGAATTATCCATTTCAGTTGCAGCATCCATGGCACGAACTGTGTATATACTTATATCTGTACGAGTTGGAATCTGGTTAATGCCGTGTGGGTCGTATATCAGGATACCACCGGGTTTAACAGTGCTTTCAAACTTGTTCATGGATTGTTGGTTTAGGATGATGGCTGTATCAAACCTATTTAGTACAGGTGAACTGATTTTTTCGTTGCTGATAATTACGGTCACATTGGCTGTACCTCCCCGTTGTTCCGGTCCGTAAGCTGGCATCCAGGATACTTCCTTATCGTGCATCAATCCTGCATAGGCAAGGATTTTTCCCATTGACAAGACGCCTTGTCCACCAAAACCGGCTATGATTATTTCTTCCTTCATATCTTTGATTATTTATCTTTCAAATCTCCGAGTGGGTATGCTGGAAACATATTCTCCTCCATCCACGTATTGGCTTGTACAGGAGTCATCTTCCATCCAGAGTTACAGGTGGATACTACTTCTACAACGCTTGTCCCTTTGTTTGCCATGGAGTTTTCAAAAGCTTTTCGAATGGCTTTTTTTGTCTTCTTGACGTTATTGGCAGTATGTACACTTTGACGGGTAACATAGCAAGTTCCTTCCAGTTGAGCAAGCAATGGAGTGATATTCAATGGGTAACCGTTTAATTCTACGTCACGTCCGTTGGGGCAGGTTGAGCTTTTCATACCAACAAGGGTTGTCGGAGCCATTTGGCCACCTGTCATACCATAGATTCCGTTGTTGATGAAGATAATGGCTATATTTTCACCACGGTTGCATGCATGAATAGTTTCACCTGTACCGATGGCAGCTAAGTCACCATCTCCCTGGTACGTAAATACCAGATGATCCGGATTCAGACGCTTGATGGCTGTTGCCAAAGCAGGAGCACGACCATGGGCCGATTCCGAAAAGTCAACGTCTATGTAGTTGTAAATGAATACAGCGCAACCTACAGGAGCAACACCAATGGTTTTTTCCTGCATGTTCATTTCTTCGATCACCTCAGCAACAATACGGTGTACTGTCGAGTGGCTGCAACCCGGGCAATAATGCATGGTATTATCGAGTATTAAGCTCGATTTTTGATACACCAGATTTTGGGGATTTATTATTGAATTAGACATATCTTACAGTTTTACAATATTTTATATTTGCTTTTTCAGAGCGTCCACAATTTCTTCCGGATTAGGAACGATACCGCCCATACGACCATAATGAAACACTGGAACTTTTCCATTAACTGACAATCTGACGTCTTCAACCATTTGGCCGGCATTCAGTTCAACTGTCAACATTGATTTGACTTTTTCAGCATATTTGGCAATGACTTTGGTCGGGAAAGGCCATAAAGTGATGGGGCGAAGCAGGCCAACTTTTATGCCTTCTTCTCGCAAAATTTCCACCGCTTTTTGACTGATACGTGCAGCTGATCCAAATGCAATAATCAGATAATCAGCATCTTCGCATTTGTACTCATCGTAACGTACTTCGGTTGCCTCTACAATACGTAGTCTTTCCTGACGCTCAATGTTTTTCTTTTCCATTTTAGCCGGATCCAGTTCAAGAGAGGTAATGACATTTTGTGAACGACTAGCCGGTTTTCCATAAGCTGCCCAGGGAGTCTGCTCTGCAATTTCTTTTGCTGTGAATCTGGGTTTGAAGGGTGGTAATATGACTTTTTCCATCATTTGACCAATAACACCATCGGACAAAATCAATGCTGGAACTCTATATTTAAAAGAGAGTGTAAAACCAAGATCTACAAAATCAGCCATTTCCTGCACTGAATTTGGAGCAAGTACGATCAATTTGTAGTCTCCGTGTCCACCACCTTTAACAGACTGGAAATAATCAGCCTGACTTGGTTGAATGGTTCCTAGACCAGGACCACCACGCATAACGTTTACCGTCAAACACGGAAGATCTGCACCACATGCGAAGGAAATACCTTCCTGCATAAGGCTTACACCTGGGCTGGACGAAGAAGTCATGACCTTTTTACCAGTGGCTGCACCACCGAAAACCATATTTATAGATGCTACTTCACTTTCTGCTTGCAAAACGACCATTCCTGTAGATTCCCAAGGTTTTAGATCCATCAGGGTCTCCATGATTTCGGACTGAGGCGTAATGGGATATCCGAAATAGCCGTCACAACCGCAACGGATAGCTGCATGTGCTATTGCTTCGTTGCCTTTTAACAATGATACTTCTTCCATGTCTTAAATTTTTATCTTAAATACCCGGATACATCCATCCGGACAAACATAACCACAACTGGCACAACCGATGCAGGCATCTGGATTGAGCATATACGAATAGGGGTAGCCTTTTGTGTTGGACGATTTTGAAATCGCCAAAACGCCTGTGGGGCAAACACTTACGCAGACTTCACAACCTTTACAGCGTTCTATGTCTACTTCTATTGCTCCTTTAACTTTAGCCATTATATATATATTTAGTTCAAAAATAGTTTAATTATAAAGAGAAAACACCTGTTATTCAAGTGTTTCGCTCCAATAAAAACAATCCTTAAAGGATTTGCGCAAATCTACAGGTTCACTAAAGAGCCCGAAAACGGAAGAACCACTACCAGACATAGATGCATATATAGCTCCGTCGAGATACATTTGTTCCTTCATTGCTTTGATCTGAGGAAAACGTTCAAAGACGGATACCTCAAAATCATTGACAACTTTGTTTTTCCAAGTAGTAATAGGATTAGTCAGAACGTCTTTTAACGACGATTCCGGTCGAGCCGGACGAATCAAGGAGTATGCATCAGCAGTAGAAACGTGAATTTCTGGTTTTACCAAAATCAAATAATACCCTTTCAAACTCAATGATATTTTCTCAAAAATAGTTCCGATACCAGTTGCAAAAATAGGCTTATTTTTTATAAAAAACGAACAATCAGCTCCCAAATGTGCCGACAAAGCTTCCAATTCGTTATTGGAAAGCCTCAGATTATTCATTTCATTAATCAATTTCAATGTGAATGCTGCGTCGGATGAGCCACCTCCAAGACCTGCTCCGGTAGGTATAGCCTTGTATAAATGAACATCGGCAGATTGAAGTTTGTATTTGGATTCAAGCAGCCGAAAAGCTTTGGTGGTCAGATTGTTTTCTGGGTTTCCGGTTTGATCCATGCAGCCCAATCCGCTGATAGTTAGCGAAAAGTCGGTGTGATGAGTATTGGGAACACATTCAAGTGCGTCTTTTAAACCGATCGGATAAAATACCGTCTCCAGGTTGTGGTACCCGTCAGGACGTTTCTCTACGATTCGCAATCCCAGATTGATTTTAGCATTCGGAAAACAGATCATATCCTCTATATAAGTGTATAAGCTATCTTTCTAAAAAGATGCACAAAGATACGTATAATAGAGTGAAAGGACAAGTTGTGAACTATGCATTGTTGATAGGTTTTTCGCCATTTATTTGTTTTTCTTTTTTACCTTTGAGCTCAAAGTAAATGTGTATATGGAAGATCGTAAAAATTATCGCAATACCCGTGGAAAACAGGCATCTATGAGCTTATCAGAAGTAGGCAAACGCCCACCTGAAGCCAAAGAATTGGAAGAGGCAGTGCTTGGAGCACTTATGCTTGAAAAGGATGCCTATTCTATAGTGAGTGATATTCTGACACCTCAGAGTTTCTATGAGCACTCCCATGAACTGATTTATACAGCAATACAGAATCTGGCCATCCTGCAAAAGCCTGTGGATATGCTCACAGTGCAAGAGCAACTTAAAAAACAGGGAGACCTGGAAGATGCCGGTGGTGCTTATTTTCTTGCTCAACTCACAGGGAAAGTCGCTTCAACAGCGCATTTGGAATATCATGCCAGAATTGTGGCTCAAAAGTATTTGGCCAGGCAATTGATACATTTCACCTCTCAGATTCAGGGAAAAGCCTTTGATGAAACGTTGGATATCGATGATTTGATGCAGGAAGCGGAAGCAAGCCTTTTCGAAATCTCTCAGAGAAATATGAAAAAGGATGTTACCCAAATCAATCCTGTTATCAAGGAAGCTATTGAATTACTGAATATTGCATCAAAAAGAAAGGATGGTCTGAGTGGATTGCCTACCGGTTTTGCTGGTCTTGACAAATTAACCTCAGGTTGGCAAAAATCCGATTTGGTCATCATCGCTGCTCGTCCCGCCATGGGAAAGACGGCCTTCGTTTTATCAATGGCTAAAAATATTGCCGTTGATTTTAAACATCATGTAGCTGTTTTCTCTTTGGAAATGTCAAACGTTCAGCTGGTCAATCGTTTGATCGTGAATGTTTGTGAAATCGAGGGTGAAAAAATAAAAAATGGCCAATTGGCTGAACATGAGTGGATTCAGCTTGACCAGAAAATCAAGGATCTGTATGATGCTCCAATTTTTATTGATGATACCCCCAGTTTGTCCATCTTTGAATTTCGTACAAAAGCCAGACGTCTGGTGCGTGAAGAGCATGTGGAAATCATCATTATTGACTACTTGCAGTTGATGAATGCCAGTGGTGCGGCTTTCGGCAGTCGTGAACAGGAAGTAAGTACCATATCCAGATCATTGAAAGGTTTGGCTAAGGAGTTAAATATTCCAATCATAGCTCTTTCTCAGTTGAATCGTGGTGTTGAAAATCGTACAGGTAATGGTCCTGATTCCAAACGACCTCAGCTTGCAGATTTACGTGAATCAGGAGCTATTGAGCAGGATGCGGATATGGTCTGCTTTATTCACCGTCCTGAATATTATAAGATAATGGAAGATGCAGATGGAAACAGCTTGGTTGGTATGGCCGAACTTATCATTGCAAAACATAGAAATGGTTCTGTAGGTGATGTTCGACTCCGTTTCAAAGGTCAATTTGCGAAATTTTGCAATCCGGATGAAGATAATGATGCCGGTATTGGTATGACGTCCATTATTAGTTCGAGGATTAATAAAGATTCTCAGTTTGCGGATAATGTACCACCAAATTTTCCTTATAGCGGTGGTTCTGATAACAGTGTTCCATTTTAAAGGGACGTTATTGAAGTTAAAAGCTACAAATGGAAGCTAATTGTTTTTTTTTGCTTCTAGATAAGTCTGTCAGATAGAGTGCTTTTGGTATTTGTGTACCCTTTATTGCTAATTTATTTTAGAAAAAAATGCCAAAAGTGTTGGTCATTTCATGAAAACGACCTATCTTTGCACACGCTAAACAACAATGGCTGCGTAGCTCAACTGAATAGAGCATTTGACTACGGATCAGAAGGTTATAGGTTTGAATCCTATCGCGGTCACAACGAAAGAGAGACGATATCAATTACTGATATCGTCTCTCTTTCGTTGTTTCTTTATGTCTGTTTGGTTATTCTGACCAATGATTTGAGTAGTTGTATTTATACAATTTGTATTGATCAATCAGACGAGGTATGCGTGTCATAAAATCATCGTAATCTTTATTCTAGGCCAGAGCCCATTGAACTTCACAAAGTGCAGCCATACGTGGCAAAACCATGTATTCAACGTGTTGAAAGGTTGAGATGTACTCTGTCCATAGATTTGCCTGGGCGCCCAGAATGTGTTTGCTTTCTTCTTCAGTGAGATTAGCGGGAACGGGCTCAAAATTGTATACGTTTTTTGTAGGGGAATATCCGCCAATTGCAAAAGGTTCGTTCTCTGTTTGTTTGGTTTGGTAATGATCGAAATAGAGGCATGTTCTGGGCGTCATTATGACATCGTGTTTGAGTTTTGCAGCCTCAATACCACCGCTTATGCCTCGCCAAGACATGACGGTTGCGTTGGGTGTAATACCGCCTTCCAGGATTTCATCCCAGCCAATGATGTTTCGGCCTTTTTCATTCGTCGCCTCCAACATGAATTAAATTAGAAGGAAAAAGGTTGGTGATTTCAGTCAATACATCTTTGATAAATGTGAGTGTTTTATCATTTCCTATACATAATACTTCATCGGAAACGCCCCACTGGCGGAAGTTCTGTGCTTTCAGAAGCGGAAACTGGAATGCATTTGCGTAGGGTTTAAATTCCGTAGAAGACGCCGGCTTCGGTGACGCCTTTGATGATGATTTTCTTCGAATTTACAGTCAGTTGATAGGCGGTAAGGCTTTTAAGGCAAAATAATCCTGCTAGGATTAAATAGGATATATAATAATTAAAAAAAACATAAAAAAAGCTTGTTTATATCATATTATATTCTTATATTTGTATCAAATAAAAAAATGTATTGATTTGCTATTCTCTTTTTTATTAAATAGTTAGCAATCTATAATACCATAGAATTGATTCAATATAATTAAAACCAAAACTATGAAAATTAAATTAAAAATTGCTCTACTATATATCCTGATTTGCCAACTGATTAATGCTCAGTTTAACGATTTGGATCCTGCTTCTGTCATTAAGGATAAAGTGTCGAGTATTGCTGAGGGCTCCAGGTTGCTGGGTGGTACCAATACTAAAGCGGAAAATTTCAGCAAATGTTTGCGTGTGTTCTTGCCAAATAACCTTACGGTCTATTCAATTAAACGCTTGTTAAACAACAAGAATCCGATATTGACCCCAAAATTCCAGTTTCCCTTTGGGTAGCTATAATTATTTACAAAAGCACTGATTGTAGTGAAGGGCAGACTGTAAACCAATGCAGATTCAGCCAGATACTGTATATTCTTCATAGAGTGGCTCACTATTGCCTCCTGATTTGAACCTCTTTCTAATCCGGACCATGGGAAAAAACCGTAAAATTCATTACGCAGGTACAGGTTGGGTTTAAGGTTCCAGATGGGTAAAACGCCAAAGGTTACAAATTGATTTGAACGATATGCTTCGTTAAATGCGCCCATACTGTGAGGGGTCGGGGTAAATGCCGGTGCTTGAATTATACTGGATGTGTAGTTGTCCAGGTTGCGTTTATTGTTGTAGGTAAATTCACCTTTAAAACCTAGAATAAATTTATTACTCTTCATTTTGTAACTTTCAAAACCCCCAGATAACTGAACATAAGATAACCCTTTATCGGATTTGGATATTTTACCGACAGAATCGGGATAAACATAACTTTCAAGTCCTTGCACAAATTGTCCCAACAGATAATGTTTATAACCAACGGTTGCATATTGTTTGTTATTCAAGGTATTCTGTTCAAAGCGAGCGGATGGTGTCCATAAATAGTAGATACTTCGATCAAAACTTTTGGAATTGAAGGTCTCCATTTTGGTTTTCATATACGAATCAATCATGATTCCAGCTGCAACTCCAATCTCAAATTTTCCATTATTCTTATAAGGTGTTCCAAATCTGGCTTTAAGGAATAATTCGTTTTGTTTGATGAATGCAGGTCTATCGTCTTGATAAAAAAGTTTTTCACCTTGAAAAAAGTTGTAGGTCATCGTGGATAGATTCACGGATAAATATTTGGGACTTTCACCGGTAAAGTAATATTTCATACCAAAATTGAGAGCATTCAATATTTTGCCCATATAGGCATCTGCAAAATAATTCTGTGAAAACTGATTTAGTACCTGATAATCAATACCTAAGTATAACTGATTGGATGAGGAAGATGTTAAATTAGCTCCAATGGATAGTTGAATATTGTCTTCAATATCAACATCTAATATCAGTTTGTAGGACTCGTCCAATGCATTGTAAGCTGCATGAGGGATGATTTCTTTAATTTTTGAGTCAAGTAGAAGTTTAAAATAACCGACTTTAAAATCTTCCAGAGTAAAATAACTTTTACCGTCCTGCTTGAGTACCTTATGGATATATTCTCTTTCAATCGCGGATGCACCGTTAATTTCAATTTCCTTGAAGCGGAGTGGTGGTGTATTGCTACGAAACAGATATCGCCTCAGGTTTACGGAAAAAGGGTCAACGCGCCTTTTTATCATTCGTTTGATGGAGTCCATTTTAGCAATTGCTCCATCGTAACCAATTTTATAAACGGAATCAGCCTGATCAAATGCAAGTAGGGAGGTTTCTTCCAGATGGAATTCAAGTTGAATACCTTTTTCATTAGGTATGGTATAATTACTCGGATGCATAATCATATTCTGCATTTGAGCAACGATATCATAGTCTTCAATTTTCTTTTCTTTTTCTACTACGACACTTCCCAGTATGCAATCCGGATTAAAGTCAGAGGTCATTACGTCTACCGGGTAGTTGTTGTATATTCCACCATCGTAAAGTAATTTACCATTGACTTTAATAGCTTTAAAGACAAAGGGGAAGGTCATTGAGGCACGGATGGCATCTCCCAGATCGCCATCTTTGAATATGTAAGATTTCCGGTTATTGATATCTGCGGCTACACTTCGATAAGGTACAAACAGATTGTTAAAATCTCCGCCACACTGAGCAGAAGCTTGAGCGCATAGTTGTAAAAAGGCAAAATTCATCTGGATGGGATTCATGATGCTGTTTGGAAGCATCTTTGCTCCATTAAACGTCGAATCCTTGAGTGAAATGGATGTTGTAAGAAAATCAGGCTTAGGATCCCGTTTTCTGAAAAAGTCAATATATTGATTTTCAACTGTACCGTTCATCCAGTTGTAAAATTCTTTGGATTTGATCAAAAAGAGCATGTCGGCAGGTGAATACCCCATTGCGTACAAGCCACCTACAACGGCTCCAATTGAGGTACCTGTTATATAGTCAATGGGAATTCCATTTTCTTCAAGTGCTTGAATTACACCAATATGTGCAACTCCTTTTGCGCCACCACCACTCAGAACTAAACCTACTCGTTGTGCATTCAAAGTATATATAATAACACAGAAAAAGAATAATATACCAGCAAGACGTTTCATTCATTCTAAATTTAAAGAAGGTGTTCCGGCAGAGGTAGAATATTATTCAACCTTTTATATACCGAAACACCTCTATATATCTGTAAAACCATTTTTACGACCTTTTAGTTCAGATAAAAGGGTGATTTTACTTCAAAATTAATCAGATTAATGCAACATCTGATTGTTAAAAAGATTAATCTATCAGTTCCAGGCTTCTTTTAACAAAATTTGTCAAAGCTTCACCCTTCAACAAGCCATTTGACAACAATGCAAGGTCAATCAATTGTTTGGCTTTAGCGTCTTGATTTATTGCAACGTCTGCTTCTAGAAATTTTTTAACCAAGGTGTGATCTGCATTAACCACTACAGAATAGCTGGTTGGCATTTCACCGTAAAAATTCATTCCAGGATTCATGGCTGACATTTCTTGCATACGACGCATAAATTCGTTGAGTGTAACAACAACTGGCAATGCATTTTCTCCCAAATTTTCAAGTTGAATCTTGAATTCTGTTTTTTCAATGACAGGTAACTGAGCTGTAAAAATTTTCTTCAGGATTTCCTGTTGATCTTCCGGTAAAGTGATGGCTTCTTTTTCTTTTTTGACAATCATATTGTCAACCACGTCACTGTCTACTCTGACAAATCTGCTTTTTTCGAATTTTTGTTCAAGTTTACCAACAAAATGAACATCCAGCTGGCCATCCATCAACAGTACATCGTAACCTTTTTCTTTGGCTGCATCAATGTATGCATGTTGAGCATCCTTATCAGATGCATATAGGAAAATAAGTTGACCATCTTTATCTGTCTGATTTTCAGTAATCAAAGTCTTATATTCCTCTAATGTAAACTTTTGTCCTTCCACATTTTGCATTAAACAGAATTTCTCTGCTTTTTCCCAGAATTTTTCTTCGGTCAGGATACCATATTCGATGAAAACCTTCAAATCGTTCCATTTTTCCTCGAATTGTTTGCGGTCATTTTTGAAAATATCCATTAATCGGTCAGCCACTTTTTTGGTGATGTGCGACGATATTTTCTTCACGTTGGAATCGCTTTGCAAATAGGAACGTGATACATTCAAAGGAATGTCCGGAGAGTCAATAACACCATGAAGCAGTGTTAAGAATTCAGGAACGATGCCTTCTACGGAATCAGTCACATAAACCTGATTGCAATATAATTGGATTTTATTTTTTTGAATTTCAACGCTATTTTTCAATTTGGGGAAATAAAGGATACCCGTCAAATTGAAAGGATAATCTACATTCAAGTGGATATGGAACAAGGGATCTTCAGACATTGGATACAAGTCCTTGTAGAATTTCAGATAATCCTCCTCGGTCAGGTCTGCAGGCTTTTTGGTCCAAGCAGGCGTTGGGTCGTTGATTTGGTTTTCTTCTTCTGTTTCTACATATTTGTCTTCTTTCCATTCTTTTTTCTTACCGAAAACAATAGGAACAGGCAGGAATTTGCAATATTTGCTTAATAATCCACTGATTTTGGCTTCTTCCAGGAACGAAAGGTTGTCATCGTCTATATGTAGAACGATATCGGTACCACGATCTTTTTTTTCAATTGTATCAATGGTATATTCAGGTGAACCGTCGCAGCTCCATTTTACAGCTTCAGAACCTTCCTTAAAGGATTTTGTGATGATATCCACTTGTTTGGATACCATAAAAGTTGAATAAAAACCAAGTCCGAAGTGGCCGATAATGGCATTTGCATCGTCCTTGTATTTTTCTAGAAATTCTTCTGCTCCTGAGAATGCAATCTGATTGATGTATTTCTCAATTTCTTCGGCTGTCATACCAATACCGCGATCGGAAATAGTCAGGGTCTTTTCTTCCTGATTAATGGAAATATGTACGGACATTTCACCCAATTCACCTTTGAATTCTCCAACAGAAGCAAAGGTTTTCAGTTTTTGAGTGGCATCTACAGCATTCGATACTACTTCACGCAGAAAAATTTCGTGATCACTGTATAAAAATTTCTTAATGACGGGGAAAATGTTGTCAGTGGTTACCCCGATGTTTCCTTTTTGCATACTATGTTTATTTTAATAAAGTTAAAAAAATTGTGCTTTTTCAAACTGCGTATAAATAAGGACAAAAAAAATGCCAGAGGTTAAACTCTGACATATTTTCCATATTTTTCAATTGACATGACAAACTTGACAACATCAAGCCGGTTGGTCATTGACTGCACGTAGTATTTTTTTGTTTTCTGCGTCAAAAGTGATGGTGATGCGATCTCCTTGTTTCAGGGTTCCACCTAAAATCAACTCAGCCAATTCATCTTCCAGGTATTTCTGAATAGCTCGTTTCAGTGGTCTTGCACCAAATTGAACATCATATCCTTCTCCAGCAATAAAGTGTTTTGCTTCATCGGATATAGTTAACAAATAGCCTAGATTCTCAACACGTTGATTGAATGAAACAAGTTCAAGATCGATGATCTGAATGATTGATTCTCTGGATAATTGGTCGAATTGGATGGTATCATCAATTCGATTGATAAATTCAGGTGCAAACGTTTTGGTCAGGGCCTTTTGAATGACGCTTCTTGAGTAATTGCTGTTCAGGTCATTATCTGGCTGACTAAAACCGATGCCTTTACCGAATTCTTTCAATTGGCGTGTACCAACATTCGAGGTCATTATCAAAACGGTGTTCTTAAAATCGATCATTCGTCCCAAGCTGTCCGTTAGACGACCTTCGTCCATCACTTGCAGTAATAAATTAAATACATCTGGATGTGCTTTCTCGATTTCATCCAATAAAATCACAGCGTAAGGTTTACGGCGTACTTTTTCAGTGAGTTGACCACCTTCTTCGTATCCGACATATCCCGGAGGTGCTCCAACGAGTCTGGATACGGTGAATTTTTCCATAAATTCACTCATATCTATTCGTAACAGAGCGTCCTTACTATCAAACATGGCTTCTGAAAGCAGTTTTGCAAGATGGGTTTTACCGACTCCGGTAGGACCTACAAAAAGAAATGCGCCAATAGGGCGATTTGGATCTTTTAGCCCGACACGATTGCGCTGAATTGCTTTAACGACTGCATCTACAGCTTTGTCTTGACCTATGATTTTCTTTTTGATTTCTTGTCTCATTTTCAAAAGCTTATCACTCTCTGCCTGGGCTATTCGCTGAAGTGGAACACCTGTCATCACAGCAACAACTTCTGCAATTTTTTCTGCATCGACGGGTTGACGTTTGATGTCTGAAGTGGCTTCCCATTCCGCTTTCATTTTGGCCAATTCTTCACTTTGAGTTTTACCTTGGTCGCGAAAGCTCGCTGCCAGCTCAAAGTTTTGAGACTGAACGGCTTCAATTTTCAATCTATTGCTTTCATCTATTTGCTTTTCAAGCAATTCGATGCCTTCCGGTACCACAATGTTGCCTAAGTGAACCCTTGATCCGGCTTCATCCAGAGCATCAATAGCTTTATCTGGGAAGTTTCGGTCTGAAATGTATCTTTGAGTTAGTTTAACGCAAGCTTCAAGTGCTTCGTCTGTATAAATAACATGGTGATGTTCTTCGTATCTATCCTTGATGTTGCGCAGGATCTGAAGCGTTTCTTCCGGAGTGGTCGGTTCAACGATAATCTTCTGGAAACGACGTTCTAAAGCACCGTCTTTTTCAATACTTTTACGGTATTCATCCAATGTGGTTGCGCCAATGCACTGGATTTCTCCACGCGAAAGAGCCGGTTTAAGCATATTCGCTGCATCCATAGAGCCTGTTGCGTTACCTGCACCAACAATGGTGTGAATTTCGTCAATGAAAAGGATGATGTTAGGATTTTTCTGAAGTTCGTTCAGAATCGCTTTCATCCGTTCCTCAAATTGACCACGATATTTGGTACCTGCCACCATAGATGCTAAATCCAGTGAAATTACCCGTTTTTCAAATAAGACACGGGATACTTTTCTTTGGACAATACGTAAGGCTAAACCTTCCACAATGGCTGATTTTCCTACACCTGGTTCACCAATTAGAACCGGATTGTTTTTCTTTCGTCTGCTCAGGATTTGAGACAAACGCAAGATTTCATTTTCACGTCCCACTACAGGATCCAAACGGCCTTCTGCAGCGGCTTTTGTCATATCATTACCAAAATTGTCCAAAGCAGGAGTGTCTGTACCTCCGTCTGGTTTGGTCTGTGTTTGTTTGGTAGAAGGAGATTTGGATGATGTATCATCTCTGAGATCATCATCATCTTCTTCATTGAATTCAGTAAAACCAGGACCGGCAAATGGAGTAGGAGAGCCAACAATAACATCCTGTAATTTAACCCATTCCAAGCCTTCCTCGCTCAATACCTGGGCAGCCAAATTGTCGTTTTCCTTCAATATGGCCAGTAAAAGGTGTTCTGTATCAATGACATCGGACGAAAATCCTCGTGACTCCAATGATCGTGCTTCAAGCATGACCATTTTCAGAACGCGTTCAGCTGATTTATCCAATTGAATGTCCATATTTTTGTTGGGTGCTTCTGGTTTGATAATCCTGGATTCTATAGAACGCTTAACTCGCAGTGTATCAATATTTAACTTTGATAAATACATCAAAGCTTTACTATCTCGCTCGCGTAGAATGCCCAAAAGCAGATGCTCAGGTGCGATAGACTCATTACCGAGTCTTTGCGCTTCCTCACGGCTGAATCCGATAACATCGCGCATTCCTTGCGAAAATTTGGCTGTATCCATAATCTTTTTTATAAAGCTTAAAAAACTAATAAGAAACCCTTGAAAACCGACTCAAATTTAAGTAATATCTCTTAGATTTCAAATGAGTTACTACAAATACTTTGCCAGAAGACAAATTGTCAGTATTTAGGAGATTTTCCAAGCCAAAAGCCGTAAATTTATTTGAAAAATCCCTTGCAAAATCAGGGAAAAGCTGTACATTAGCATACTTTTTAAAGTAAATAGACTATATTATTAAAAGTTATATTAAATGATTGACCAAGACCGTATTATTCGAATAAACATTGAAGAAGAAATGAAATCTTCTTACATTGATTATTCGATGTCAGTTATAGTTTCAAGGGCTTTGCCTGACGTGCGAGATGGATTAAAACCCGTTCACCGCCGTGTTTTATTTGGAATGAATGAATTAGGTAATAATTCAGACAAGCCGTTTAAGAAGTCTGCCAGAATTGTCGGTGATGTACTCGGTAAGTATCACCCACATGGTGACTCATCTGTTTATTTTGCCATGGTCCGTCTTGCACAGGAATGGTCCATGCGTTATCCAATGGTTGATGGACAGGGAAATTTTGGTTCTGTCGACGGTGACTCTCCTGCTGCTATGCGTTACACAGAGTGCCGTTTAGGTAAGATTGCAGAAGAAATGTTGATGGATATTGATAAAGATACAGTTGATATGCAGCTGAATTTTGACGATACCTTAAAAGAACCAACCGTTTTACCTACCCGTATTCCTAATTTGCTTGTGAATGGTGCTTCTGGTATTGCTGTGGGTATGGCTACCAATATGGCTCCACATAATTTATCAGAGGTAGTTGATGGTTTGATTGCATATATTGCAAACAACGATATCACTATTCCTGAACTAATGAAATTTATTATAGCTCCTGACTTTCCAACTGGAGGTTTTATATATGGATATGCAGGTGTAAAAGATGCATTTGAAACGGGTAGAGGTCGTATAATAATGCGTGCCAAAGCCAACATCGAAAATGATGGAAGCCGTGAAAAAATCATCATAACCGAAATTCCATACATGGTCAATAAAGCTGAGCTGATTACAGCGATAGCCGATTTGGTCAAAGAACAAAAAATTGAAGGTATTTATCACATCAACGATGAATCAGACCGTGACGGTATGCGAATTGTTGTTGAAGTGAAGAAAGATGCAAATTCCAATGTATTGCTGAATAAACTGTACAAGATGACTGCTTTGCAGTCTTCTTTCAGTGTAAATAATATTGCCTTGGTACACGGACGACCTAAAATGTTGAATCTGAAAGATTTAGTTCATCATTTCGTAGATCATCGTCATGAAGTTGTAACCAGAAGAACTCAATATGAACTGAATGAGGCTTTAAAACGCGCTCATATCCTGGAAGGTTTAATCATCGCATGTGACAACATTGACCGTATCATTGCCATTATCCGTGGATCTCAATCTCCGGATGAAGCCCGTGATAAAATGATGACTGAATTCAATTTAAGTGAAATACAATCACGTGCCATTGTTGAAATGCGTCTGCGTCAATTGACCGGACTTGAAATGGATAAATTGCACAATGAATACGATGCTTTGATGCAAAAGATCGATTGGTTCCAACAAGTATTGGCTAGTCAGGAATTGCGAATGGATATCATCAAACAAGAACTTCTGGAAGTGAAGGAAAAATATGGTGATAAACGTCGTTCTGAAATCATTTACTCTTCGGAAGAATTCAATCCGGAAGATTTCTATGCAGATGATGAAATGATCATCACTATTTCTCACCTTGGATACATCAAACGTACTCCGTTGAGCGAATTCCGTTCGCAGAACAGAGGTGGTGTTGGATCTAAAGGTTCAGAAACCCGTGATGCTGACTTTGTAGAATACATCTACCCAGCATCCATGCATAACACTATGATGTTTTTCACTCAAAAAGGAAAATGTTTTTGGCTGAATGTGTATGAAATTCCTGAAGGAACAAAAACGTCCAAAGGTCGTGCTATTCAGAACCTTCTTAATATTGATTCAGATGATAAGGTGAACGCCTTTATCCGCGTAAAGAACTTACAAAAGGATGAAGCATTCATTAACTCACATTATTTATTGTTCTGTACTAAGAAAGGTGTTGTCAAAAAGACCTTGCTCGAAGCATATTCCAGACCACGTCAGAATGGTGTAATTGCCATAACTATCCGTGAAGATGACCAGGTCATTTCCGTACGTATGACTAACGGTCGTAATCAGGTTCTAATGGCCAACCGAAATGGTCGTGCTATTCGTTTTCCGGAAAGTGCCGTTCGTGTAATGGGTCGTACAGCAACCGGAGTTCGAGGAATGACACTTGATGAAGATGCTCTGGATGAAGTAATTGGTATGATATGTATCAAGAATCCTGAAGATGAAACAATCATGGTCATTTCTGAACAAGGATACGGAAAACGCTCATTCATAGATGATTATCGTATAACAAATAGAGGTGGTAAGGGGGTCAAAACCATGAATATTACCGACAAAACGGGTAAGCTGGTTTCCATCAAGAGTGTCACCGATGAAAATGACTTGATGATTATCAACAAATCCGGAATAACCATACGTGTTAAGGTTTCAGATTTCCGCATCATGGGACGCGCCACTCAGGGTGTTCGTTTGATTAATCTGGAAAAACGTCACGATGAAATTGCTTCAGTTTGTAAAGTTCTGTCAGAACCAGAAGACGAAGAGCTAGTTGATGTAATCGGATTGGATGTAGATACCGAGGTAATTACAGAAGTTTCTCAGCCAGAAACAGAAATTCAAGATGATAATATTCAATAATTGAAGAAGTACACTCCATTTAAAAGTAAAACAAATGAAAAAAATCCTTTTCTTGCTTTGTGCAGTTCTCATGGTAGTGGGAAATGCTGGTGCACAAAAGAAAAATGTGTCCAAGGCCAAGGCTAAAATCTTATCAGAAAATCCTGATACCAATGCAGCAAAAGAAGCAATTCTTTTAGCATTGAAGGATTCTACCACTTACAACGAGGCTGGTACCTGGTTTACTGCCGGTGATGTTTTTGCTGCCATATACAATGAGCAACAAAAAAAGCTCTGGACTTCAAAAAATGCAGATCAACCAATGATGGCACAATCTTTGAAAACTGCATATGACTCTTATTTGAAAGCTGATTCATTGGATCAACTTCCGGATGCAAAAGGTAAAGTGAAACCAAAGTATCGTAAAAGAATCATAGATAAAGTCAAAGAATTCCAACGTGGATTTACGGACGCTGGATCTTATTTTTATGAACAAAAAGATTACAAGAATGCATTAATTATGTTTTCTACCTATTTGGGTTACAAAGATCTTCCAATTCTAAAAGGGGAGGGGTTAGAAAAAGATACCCTACTTCCTTTAATCACTTATTACTGTGGTTTATCTGCCACTCAGTGTCAGGATCCTGCTAGATCAGTAGTGTATTACGAACAAATCAAAGATGTAGTAGATCCGAAATGGGTTTATGCTCGTCTTTGTGATGATTATATGGCATTGAAAGATACTGTAAATCTGGTTCGTATGTATCAATTAGGTGCTGTGAAATTCCCTGAAGAGCCGTTCTATGTTCGAAACATGGTCAATTTTTACATCAACGAAAACAAGATGGCTGAAGCTTTACGCTGGATTGATCAGGCTATCGCGCAGGAACCAACCAGTGCAATCTTGTGGAATGTAAAAGGACGTATTCAAGAAAATGATAAAAAAATTGACGAAGCTAGAGCATGTTTCATGAAGTCAATTGAGTTTGATCCGAACTTTGGTGAAGCCCTTGGCAATATCGGTCGTCTGGATTATAACTTCGCAGTTGAAGAATTGAATCGTATCAACAACATTCGCAATGAGAAATTGTACAGAGCTGAGAAAGTAAAGATTAAAGTTCTTTTTGAAAAAGCCAGACCCAATTTTGAAAAAGCGCATGCTTTGAATCCAACCGAACGCGATTATATTATTGCATTGAGAGGTATTTATTACAACCTTGATATGGATACTGAATTTAAAGCTATGGAAGAATTGCTCAAAAATTTGAAATAGAGCAATCTTTTTTAAATCATATAGGAGGCTGTATCAAATATTTGGTACAGCCTTTTTTGATTCAGATAAAAGGACGGTAATTTTTTATAACTTAAAGGAGGCTGTATCAAATAACTTGGTACAGCCTTTTTTTTGATTCAATTAAAAGGAGGGGCATTTTTAAATAGTAAGTTGGCTGTAATTGTTATTCAACATAATATTAATTATAACACAAAATGGGTGTGTAGAACGAATTAAGCTAGAAACTATGAATAGACTCTAATCACCAGAAGAAAGGCATATAAAACTGAAAAGGCCGGACTTCAAAAATCCAGCCTTTTTACAGATTATTTTTAACCTCGTGAGAATCGCATATTTGAAATGCTTTCGAACAAATACCCGGAATATTTAATTCTCAGGCCTTATAATTCGTTATAAATTTATCCTCTTAAAACTAATAATGGCGTATCACTATGGAAAATCATCTTATGAGCAATGCTCGGATTAAATAGTCTTGCAAAAACATTTCGTTTTTGAGCAGTTACAGTCAAAACATCAATACTTCGATCAGTAATATATTCGTCCAGATCTTTGATATTTTCGCTATCTATGACGCAATATGAATTTTCAATGCCTGGATAATTTCTGGTAAAATATTCCTGGATTCCAGCAATCTGTATTTCGTCCCATTTATCCGGCTCTGAAGATAAGTGTATGAAATACACTTTAAATTTGTAATTTTCCATCAATTGCATCAATGACTCAAAAGCGATAAAATCACGTTGATCAAAATTGGTCATAATACCAATATTCTTGATTTGTTCAAATTTATTGAAAGGGGTATTTTCTGGAAAAGCAAAAACAGGAACATGTGAACGGTCAATGACTTCTGCTGTGACACTTCCCATTAGTGATGCTTCTTTGGCATTTTTTCCACGAGTGCCCATCATAATAATATACGGTTTATGTTTTTTGGCATAAACTAAAATCTGCTCTTCGGGAACACCTTCCCGAAATTTACAAATAAACTGGATGTCTGGTAATAAACCCGATTCGATATCTCTTTTAAGCTGATCTGTAAGCATTTGCATATTTTCCTTGTTCTTCTCCTGTTGTAATCTCAAGGCTTTTTCACTGTTTTCGTCAAAAGCAATAGCATCACTAATTGGCATTCCGCCTGTATAGTATGGGCTATAATAGGTATGCAAAAAAATAATACTTGCATTTATATTTTTTGCCATACTAAAAGCAAATCTTGCGGCTTTGATGGAATAATCGGAAAAATCGACAGGCACCAGAATTTGTTTTTCTTCGGGAATTTTTACTTCTGTTTTATCACCGAAGTCTACATCTTCAATTCTTTTTAAGGCAGCAGCAAGATCACTTTCTTTAATCCGAACACGGACTCCTGCAGCAATCATTGGTTGAATTTCATTCACATTGTGAAGGTAAACTTCGATTCCTTCTGACTCTAAAATACCTTTAAGAATTAAGGCACGTTCATATGAGTGAATGGCGACTGTGATTAATTTATCTTCCATGATACTATTTTTTTAGGTAAAAAATATCTATAAATAATAAACAGTCTAAACTCGAAATTGTTTTTTTTAAATGGATTTTTTATAAAGAAAAAGGGGAGTGATCCTTCTTAGATCACTCCCCTCTCCTGCCCCGGCTATTTTCCGGAAAATATTTTGTTTTAGAAAGTATACATCAATATAGCATAAATACGATAGTTGTCTGATCTGTCCAGTTTCATAATAGTGCCATTATCATTTGATCGTTTTCCCCAGCCGGCATTGGTGTATTCCAGTTCAACACCCAAACGCCAGTTTTTAATATTGTAACTGTAAGTTGGTACAATTCTGAAAATATTGTTAATCATTCGCTCATTGTCGGCATTCATGTTGGCTACACCAAAACCGTAAAATTTGCTGCCAATTGGTAGACTTTTTGAAGGGCCAAAATTTTCGGTATATCCAAGCATTAATCCAAGTTGATGGATTTTTCCGTAATTGAAATGGATATACGATGTTAAACTATTGTACGGAATGTATTCATCTTTTGGAGTGATGGCATAACCACCGATGATGCAATGTTCGGTCAGATTTTGTCCGACAATGACTTTTGCTTTGGCAGTAAAATTTCCGCTGGTCGTTACACCATAAACCATGAGAGCCGGTGTTCTAAGTACATCGTGATTTACATGACTTACACCATTCAAATCTTTTTTGTAACGGGTTGGCATGATGCTTTTATAGTCAGCACCCAATCCGACAAGTGAATTATTTTTCTTGTATTCAATACTTACATACAATTCAGGTGTGATGGCATTTTTCTGATAGGAAGAACTTGCACCTTCCGGTCCATGATTGGTATACATCATTTGATAAATGGCCGCAGCTGACAAATTGATTTTACCTTTTTGGTAATTGAAACGAATTTGAGGACTTCGGTTGAATGGTTGAAAGGGAGATCCGGCATTGAGTGACAAAACGTTTGGCATGGTTGCCGGTACAAACAATGGATGCCAGGTTTGTCCGATTAAAAGGTTGGACTTATCCCACAACAATTGGGTATATGCTTGACGGATACGTAATAACATATAATTTGGAGATCCACCAAAGTCGGTTTCAATTTTTGCGAAAGCGGATTTTGCACCCCAAAAGCCGGCTGGAGCGGAAATGTCCAGACCAAATCTGGAAGCGATACTCATCATGCTGGAAGAAGGAATTGCATTCAAATCTTCACCGTCCACATTCAGGTCTTTATACATGGGGTAAAAAGAAAACAAATCTTGTACCGAAGTATACATATCTCTTGTATCTGAGAAAAAATCACTTCTTGCAAATCCGTACAATTTAATCGGTTTTGTTTCCTCAGAAAAAACGGAAAGATTACAAGCTAGTAAAAGAGCAACCAATAATTTTTTGTGTGAGAACATGGTTCTAGTTTCTTAAGGTTTTAAAATTATTCTACTATTTTTCCAAATAAATCGTAAGGTCCTGATGATACTATAGAAACAGTATAGAATTGACCTGGCAACAATTTAATATCTTTATTTATAAATACTTCTGGATCAACTTCGGGGGAATCAAATTCGGTACGTCCTACAAAGAATTCCTTTTCTTCCCGGTCGATAATAACTTTTAATCTTTTGCCAATCTTTGTTACATTGATTTCTTCGGAAATGGATTGTTGGAGGAGCATCAGTTTATCGAGGCGTTCCTGTTTCAATTCCATGGGGATTTCATCTTTGTAGTGTTTGGCTGCATAGGTGCCTTCTTCTTCAGAATAGGTAAATGCCCCCATGCGTTCAAATTTGGCTTGTGCTGCAAATTCGTAGAGTTCTTTAAAGTCTTCTTCCGTTTCACCCGGATGACCTACCATTAAGGTGGTGCGTAAGTGAATGCCAGGGACTTCTTCCCGTATGCGATTTAGAAGTTTAAGAGTCTGATCTTTAGTGATTTTACGTCGCATTTTTGTCAGCATGTTGTCACTGATATGTTGCAGGGCCATATCCAGATAAGAACAGACATTTGGACGTTCGCGCATAACTCGCAAAACATCGTAAGGGAAATCATACGGATAGGTATAGTGCAACCTGAGCCATTCAACACCTGGAATCAAAGATATCTGTTCTACCAGTTCTCCTAGTTTTTTGGTCTTATAATTGTCTTTGCCATAATAAGATAAATCTTGCGCTATGAGTTGAAACTCTTTGACGCCTTGACTGACCAATAAACGGACTTCGTCCAGAATTTCCTCCATGGGTCTGGATTGGTGTTTACCCGTAATAATGGGAATAGCACAATAGGAACATGTTTGGCTGCAACCTTCTGAAATCTTAATATATGCGTAATGTGATGGTGTTGTAAGATGACGTTCCAGCTTGAATTCGTCGCGATAGGTTTCTCCTAGATCGGCTATAACTTCTTTCCAGTTAAATTTACCGTAGAAATGATCTACTTCTGGTATTTCAACACTTAGTTCTTTTAAGTAACGCTCAGATAGACAACCCATAACAAAAAGTTTGCTGATGAGTCCTTTTTTACGCGCATCGGCATATTCCAGGATTGTTTCTATGGATTCTTCTTTGGCATCGCCGATAAACCCACAGGTATTGATAATGACCACACCACCCCTTGGTAATTCAGCGGAGTTGTGTTGTATTTTATAACCGATTGCTTTAAACTGACGTAAAAGTTGTTCCGAATCTACTAGATTTTTGGAGCATCCCATTGTCACTAAACTGACTGTTTTTGTAAATCTCATTCTTATAAATTTGATCCGAAAAGTGAATCAACAAATTCACGACGGTTGAAAACCTGAAGGTGCTCAATACCTTCACCCAGTCCGATGTATTTAACAGGAATTTGGAATTGATCGGAAATGCCAATAACGACACCACCTTTTGCTGTACCATCCAATTTGGTGATAGCAAGTGTATTCACTTCGGTAGCCAACGTAAATTGCTTGGCTTGTTCAAAAGCGTTTTGTCCAGTAGATCCGTCAAGCACCAATACAATTTCGTGGGGCGCATCTGGAACAACCTTTTTCATGACGTCCTTGATTTTGGTTAGTTCGTTCATTAATCCGACCTTGTTATGCAATCTGCCGGCTGTATCTATAAGCACAACATCGGCGTCATTGGCTACTGCAGATTTCAGTGTGTCAAATGCTACTGAAGCTGGATCGGCACCCATTGCTTGTTTGATAACAGGAACCCCTACCCGATCTCCCCAAATGACCAACTGTTCTACGGCTGCTGCCCTAAAGGTGTCGGCTGCTCCCAAGTATACTTTTTTACCTGCTTGTTTGTATTTCCAGGCTAGTTTTCCGATAGTGGTTGTTTTGCCAACTCCATTAACACCAACAACCATAATAACATAGGGCTTTTTATTTGTTGGAAGATCAAAATCTTCGCTGTCCTCGTTGTTGTGTTTGATTAGTAAATTAGTGATTTCTTCCCGGAGAACCGCATTCAATTCTTTGGTATCGATGTATTTATCTTTGGCAATACGTTTTTCTATTCGCTCAATGATTTTCAATGTGGTGTCAACACCTACATCTGAAGTGATAAGTATTTCTTCCAGTTTATCGAGGACTTCTTCGTCGACTTTGGATTTTCCGGCAATGGCACGACTCAGTTTGGAGAAGACGTTTTCCTTGGTTTTGGCGAGACCCTCATCCAAGATTGCCTTTTCTTCCTTTTTGTCTTTTGAAAAGAAATTGAAAATACCCATTGTTTTAATGTTAATCGCTAATTGATGCAAAAGTACAGATTATTAATAAAATACGCAAGTAAGAACCTGTAGTTAACACCAAAAAAAGGGGTTGTAACTCAAATTGAGACAACCCCTTTCTATATCCGTAAAAATCAATTATTTTTTGAAAAAGTCATTGATTTTATCATTGTGTACGATTTCTTCATGGAATGAATATGCCCCGGTTTTTGGAGATTTCACCATTTTGATAACCTTGGCGTAGGCACGACCTTCGCCTTTATTTTGCATAGATGCAACCGCTTTTTTTGCCATGACCTAATTTATTTAATTTCTTTATGAACTGTCATTTTCTTTAAAATCGGGTTGTATTTCTTCAGTTCCAAACGACCTGTCGTATTTTTACGATTTTTGGTTGTTATGTAACGAGAGGTACCCGGCATGCCACTTTCTTTGTGCTCAGTGCATTCCAGAATCACCTGGATTCTGTTTCCTTTAGCTTTCTTTGCCATTTTCTTGATCTCCTACTATTAATTTAATACTTGGACATCCTGTACGCGCAGATATCCTTTTTCACTGGCGGCTTTCATTGTAGCGTCCAGTCCTTTTTTGTTGATGGTGCGCAAAGCTGCTGCTGAAATGGTCAGCGAGATCCAACAATCTTGTTCTACCCAATAGAACTTCTTTTTAAACAAGTTGACATTGAACTTACGTTTTGTGCGTCTCTTAGAGTGCGAAACGTTGTTCCCTATCATTGCTTTTTTTCCTGTAATTTGACAAACTTTAGACATCTCTATCTTTTTTAGTTTTGGATTAGCATTGGTCTTTTTTAACGGCTGCAAAGTAAGTCAATTATTTGCAACTGTGCAAATGATTGAGGATATAATTTGTGGAACGTGTTGATTTTCAAAGCTTGAATATTGTATGATAAGCTTGTATAAAGATGGAATAAATAATCATAATAATGTAAAAGTATTTATAATGATATTAATATACATCATTATAAATACTTTGTATAAAAAATTCAAATTTAAGATAGGTCTTACTAGACCGATTGCAAATTTTTGTTGAAAATTGGTGTTTGAATAAACGCTATTCTTTGATAAACTTGGTAGCACCTGTATTTTGATCCGCTTTAACCAGGTATAAACCTTCAACCAAATCTCCGACAAACAATTGGTTATTTTTTGATTTTTCGCTGATTATCAGTTTACTATTGGCGTCGTAAATTTGTACAAGTGCATCTGGATGAAGATTGTTCATCGTCAGAAAGTCCTTAACTGGATTTGGGCTACATTGCAATTTTTCGGTTTTTACAGTATGGATGGCTGTGTTTTCGGTTGGGGTGACCGAAACATTTTCATAAATGACCGTTTGACCGCCATATGCTCTAAGGCCAATGGCTCCCGTTTTATAGCTGTTATCGGTAACCGAAATTTTTGGTGTTGTCATGTCGTCTACAAATAGTTTAATGCTGCTACCCTTGGTTATTACTCTCAAATGATACGCTGTAGATTTGTTTATTGTGGCACTGATTGATTTGATTTCAGACCAAGAATTGTTTGATTTGCCCAGAACGATTTGCCCGGAAGTATTCAGACCTGCGTAATATCCGATGAATGCATTGGGACCATCTGCTGGTTTGCTTACCCGAAATACAACTCCACCCTGGGCATTGTTGTCTAGGATGGAAATGGTTGCATCGTATGTGAAATCGCTGAAGCTGCTGTTGGTTGCTACAGATTTCATGCCTCCCACTCCAAATGATTGGGCGTAGTATTTTCCGGATTTTTGTTGCCAACCACCGCCAAAATTTACCCATTTGTTGGGGCCATTTGTTGGGAAGCTGTCCTTGAAGGTTGTTTCGGGAGCTAAGGGTGTTCCGATTACCGGGAAATAGGTCAGTCTGATACGTTCTGCACCAAAAGGTATTAAGGTTATTTCTTCTTCCGGTTCGGCTGAAAGTACCGGGCTGAAAGGTGGTTCATAAGGATGCATTCCGTTGGTGACAAGTCCCCAGCCAGGAATTTTTCTGGCTTTTATTTTCAATTTAACCGGTGTAGTTTGGGAGGCAAAAGGGTTGCCGGTCGATGGACTTTTTTCCACTGAAATGGACGCTGCCGGATTTTCACGATCGATAACCAGACCATAGTTCCATGCATTTTGGGGATAAACTTCGTATTCGCTAAAATCTTTGCCTGCAAAGTTGTGTTGAGTTTTGAGTCTCCAGTCTTCCGACATTTGAAGTGAGTAGACCAAGGGGCCCCGTTCGATGCCTACTGATTGGTTTACCCATGTGGTTGCTTTGATGCTCATGGGTAGATCCAAGGTAAGGGCATCTCCATTGCTCCAATTCCGGTGGATGGTAAAATACTGACCAGGAACAACGTTGTTTTGGATTTCACCATTGACTTTTACTACTGGGGCTGAACACCACTCAGGTATGCGTAGTTTAACAGGGAAACTGCTGACTTTTGCCGTTTCGATGGTAAATCGGATTTGTTCTTCGAAGGGATAATTGGTGTCTTCCAGGATGGTTACGCTGTCACCATCTGCTACTTTGGCTTTTACTCTGGAAGGAGCATATGCTGTTGCTGCCAATCCGTTGTCGGAAGTTGCCATCCAACAAAACTGACTGTATTTGGGCCAGCCCATGTGTAGGTTAAACCGGCAACACGGATATCCGGAGTATGGACCAGGAACAGCGGCATTGTCGTAGTCTTGTGCGAAACCGTGACTACCTTTCTTGCTCAAAACCTGATTGGGAATAGCGTAGTACTGATGTTGGTGGAAATTGTCACTCAGGGTTCCTGGTAATTGGTTGAATGCAATTTTTTCCAGACCATCTCCAATTCTGGCATCTCCCAAAATTCTGCTGGCCAATTCGTCACAAAACATTCGTTCAACGGTGGAACAAAGCTCCACACCCTGAATAGAGGAATTACCTGAAAGCCTTTCTGTACCAGAATTCATTCCAGTTATTTGGGTATGGTAAGGAGCCAGATTCTGGATACCTGTCATGTAAGCATCTTTGTCTTTGTTTGTTTTAGATCGTTGATAAAAAACGGGTGCATACTTGTAGCCTTGAGCTACATTAACGCCATGCATGGGGTATTCGTCGTTATTGAAATCGGTTAAAAAAGTATTGTCTGTGAAAATGGTGGAGTAGTCGTAGCTTTGAGTTCGTATTCTGTCAATCAGGTCCAGGAGGAATTCATCGCCGGTGCGGTTGTACACCCAAACGATGACGTCTACGTTGTCGGCTGCTCTTGCTTTGGCCCAGGAATTGAATGGTCTGGACTGGATGTTGTCAAATTGGTACCTGAAATACTTGGTTAAAAAAGGAACAACTCTGGCGTCACTTGTGGCGTCGCAGTAATCCATCAGAGCTGTCAGCATGGGCATTCGTGCCCACCAGTCGTTGCTGGATGCTGGTCCGAAACTACCGTTTGACAATTGGCTGTTGAGGGTCCAGTCTATCCATTTTTGTGCTTTGGTTTTCAATGCTTGGTCGTTTAGCGAATAGGCTAGACCTACTAAACCTTTGACGTAATAGGTTGGTCTTTCCCAATCTGAATCTGCACCTTTTCCGCCCAGCCAACCAGAGTTGCTGTTCAGTTCGCTGTATATTTGTTCTGCATTGCCTGTCAGACCTTCTTTTTGTAAGTTCAGTTGGATGGCTAGCCAGCCTTGTGGTTCGATGCTACCCAGGGGTAGACTGATAAAGGGTGTACTGGCCAGTGGGATCCTGTTGTTGATGTAACTTTTGTTTTGGGCACTGGTCATGGAGCTGCCCGCGAACAGAATTGCCGCAAGGAAGAGTGTTCCGGATTTGTTCATTATCGAGATTTGTTTTTTAGATATTATTTTACAGTTGCTTTTACAGAATAGATATCGATCCCGATTTGGAAGGTAATAATAAAAATTCCTTTTGAAAACTTTTGTAGGTCTACCTGTATTTCTTGTCCTTCAGCTAGATAGTTCTCTTTGATTAGAACTTTTCCAGATAGGTCCGTTAGGGTTATGCAGACGTTTTCATTTCTGTTGTTAAGTTTGACAAATATATAATCGCTGGTAGGATTGGGGTAGATGCTGATGTCCATTTTATTTTTTAAGGTTTGAACGCCTGTCAGATCCAGTTGAGCTGTCAGACCCACTCCTTTCATCCAGCAGGATTTGACATCCAGATAGGTTACGATACCGGTGTTTCCTTGGCCTGAAGAATCAACCACTTCGGTTGTTCCCGCTACTTCATTCATCTTGTAATAGGCCACTAAGCCGGGTTCGTTTCCTTTTAGCGTGAAATCTTTAAAGGTTTTAACTTCACCTGCTGTTAAGGCTTTGTTCCAAATACGAACTTCGTCTATTCCACCTTTGAATTCCCGTCCACTAAAAACAGGACTGGCACCTATATATATAGGTGATTCGGAGGCTTTAATAGCTCCTACTCCTATTTTAGTACCTTTCAGCTCCCCATTGACATAGATTTTAATGCTGGTCCCGTCATATACGCCGGCAATGTGTGTCCATTTGTTAATGACAATCGTTTTGGCCGGAATGATTGCTTCGTACCAGTTGTTAGAGCCGATAACGATTCTGCCTTGTCCATTTCCTCCGATGTTGATGGCGTATCCTCCATCCCCAGATTCTTTGCTGATAACGGAGCCTTCCCAAATATTGGTTTTGAATTGGGTGGGATAAATCCAAGCTTCAAGGGTAAAAGCTTTGGTTGGCATCAGGCTGCTGTTGTGGGCTATGGTGAGTCTGCCATTGTCGACACCAGAAACAATCAAGGCATTGTCGGTTAACGGATCGAAATTGGTTACATGTCCCAGAGTGGTATCGTTTTGGAAAATATGATCCGATTGAAGGGAAGAAAAAGCAGTGATCGTGAAGCTTTTGTATAGGGAAAGATCGGCTTTTTTGGTGAAGGTATAATCGATGCATTCGCGTGGCCCCATTTTGGCTATGGTTTCGCTGACAACCGGTTGGTCGTCAATTTTGTAGGATACCGGAACGTTACTAAGTTCTGTTTCACTGAAGTTCAAGACTTTTATGGTGATGTTTTCGCTGCTGGTAAGACCTTTTTTGTTGCTGGGACCGACCAGAGAAACCATGGAAATATCGGTTGGACGCATCCCGGTTTTTGCTACAAGTCCTTTACCTGACATCCAGGAATGGTCTATTTCGATGTTGTTCATCTGACCGGTTTTCCCTGTTCCAGTAGAGTCACTGGCAGTTGTTGAACCAAATCCGTCGTTCATTTTATAGTAGGCTGCCAATCCCAATTCATTACCCCAAAGCTGATGGTTGCGTTGTTCTTCGATTTGTTCGAGTGTTAAAGCTTTGTTCCAGATTCTTACTTCATCCAATCCTCCGATAAAGGAGCGATCCACTCCTGCTGTTGAGGTTTGTCCCAGGGTTAGTTCAGCGGTTGATTCTTTGATGGCTCCTGTGGTTGTGGTGGCCAACAGCTTTCCATCGAGGTATAATTTGATGATATTTCCCTGGTAGACGCCAGCTAAATGTTGCCATTGATTCAGCTTTAGACTTCCTGTCGGGGCCAGTGCTTGCTTGATTGCTCCGTCGTAAATGACAAAACGGGCTTGTCCATCTCCACCGACGGACATGAGATACCCTTTAGTTCCTTGTTCTTTGCTCAGGATGGTACCGTCGGCATAATTTTTCTTGAAAGCGGTTGGATAAATCCACGCTTCTACGGTCAGGGCTGTGGTAGGCATGATTGCTTGTGAATGCGGTATTTTTACTCTACCGTTGTCACCTGAAAAAAAGAGGGCCAAATCTGTTTTTTGATTGGCGTTGATGGTTTTAACTTCCAGTGTATCGTTGGGAATATCGGTTGCAATGGCTGTGTAAACAGAGATTACGTATTCCTTAGGCTGGGAGAGATCGGCTTTTTGATTGAAGGTATATTGGATTTCTCTGTTGGCCGGTATGGTATCTATGATTTCTTTCACTTCTGTACCTCCGTTAATTTTATAGGCAATGGGCACATTTCTCAGTGTTATATCGTTGTTGTTGTTTAGTGCAATCGTAATCTTTTCGCTGCTGGTGAGACGGTAGTTGGAAACCGGTGATTTGACTGCTGTAACAGTCATGGGTCTGGTGATGGCTTCTTTAGCTATTTTAGCCATGACCAAAGCTCCGTCTTTGTTTGGGTGAATGCCATCAGCGAAGGTATTTCCTGTGGTTAACAATCCGTGAAAGAAGTCAATTTTAGAGGTTCTCAATGTGGTGCACAAGGAATCGATGAGGGGTTGCATTTCGTCGCGAATGATATAATCCCTGATTCCATAGTTGTCGATGAATGCTGGAGGTGGTATACAGACAAAGATTTGTGGATTTTTGCCATTCTTTCTGAATTCTCCAATCATGGTCGCATAGTCGTTGTAGTATTCTTTTTTGTATTCCCAGTTTTGAGGTTTGCTGTCGTTGGTACCCAGCGAAATGATAACGATATCGGGGTTGTAATTTTTTGCTTGTGTATATTTTGCCTCGTTCCAATAGGGTACGTCTCCGTGTTTAAGCATGGTACGTGCACTTACCCCGCAATTCAGTACTTCGTAAGTGCTGCCAAGTAGATTGGCCAGTTGAACTGGATAGGCTTCGGTTAGCGGATTGGTCAGACCCCAGCCTTCTGTGATGCTGTTTCCGATGCAAACGACTTTGATGGGCGATTGGGCCATCGAATGGACGGACAAAACAAGACCGAGCAGTAGTATGGCCGTTAATGATTTCATTTTTTTCATGGTTTGTATATAGATTGTGGTTGTATTAGTTAAGACGAAAAGCCGACGTGTATACACCAATATTGTCTACAAAAAAATAAACCTTTTTTGCAAATCGAATTAATAAGTAGTCAAAGATAGACTAAAATGTCTTTTTCATATAAATGAATGGAAAAACTATTGAGACTATCCATAATGATGGAATAAAAAATCAATATAAATAAATAATGCTATTAATGATTAAATAAACCATCATAATAGTATATTTGTAAAAAAAAGACTCCTATGCAAGACTGGAATCAACTAACTGATTTTGAAATTATAGCTGAGATTGGTGTTCGTTTAAAAGCGTATAGAATTTTAAAAAATTTGACACAACAGCTATTGGCTGATCGATCTGGATTGAACCGCTGTACTATTCGTGATCTGGAAAATGGCAAACCTTTAAATTTGTTGAGTCTGATTCAAGTGTTTCGATCATTGGATTTACTATCAAAAATGGATGATTTTTTGCCAGGACCGGAGAATAGCCCCGTACTTGCTTCCCAGCAGATTCAGCGCAAAAGAGTGAAATTATCTAAGAAAAAAGTGTTAGATAGCTAATTATGCGACAATTTGTTCAGGTTTTTTTATGGAATGAACCTTTGGGTATCATGGTTACTGATTCAGAAACCCATTTGGGACAATTTGAGTTTTATACCGCTTTTATGGAAAAAGGAAGAGAGGTCTCTCCTATTCTATTTCCCATGGAAAAATATAGGTTGAAACCGGAGACTTGTCATTTTGAAAATGCGAAGGGTTTGCCCGCTTTTCTTGCAGACATTCTTCCTGGTGGCTATGCCAAAGATATTTTACGGTATGCATTGAAAGGTTCTCAACAAACACCGGAAACTCTTTCTGCCCAATCGTACCTTTCTTTACTAGGCAATCGGGGAATGGGAGCATTTCGTTTTGAACCCAGTGGTTATCCGGAGTTGAATGCCACGGAATCTGTTGATTTCGATTTAATGGTTAAATATGCGCGTATACTTTACAATAAGGACAGTGTACTAAGTGAGCGTCGTGTTCGCGAATTACTCCGAAGTGGGTTGTTTACAAAAGGTTCCTGGCCAAAGGCTTTGGTCGCTATCAATGATTTTACGGGGGAAGTTATTTCAGGTCAGGGAAATATCCCGGATGGTTATGAGGGTTGGATTATTAAGTTTGATGGTATAAGGAATGAACATTCCGAAGCGTTGACACTTGAATACGATTTCTATAAAAAGGCCTTGGAATGTGGGATTGTGATGGCTCCTTGCCGATTATTAAGGGATGGACATCAGTTTCATCTTCTATCTCAACGATTTGACCGAGTTGGAAATGAAAGAATCCATGTTCAGTCTTTTGCGGCGTTACGCGATGGAGCAGACGATTCCTACGAAGCCGTTTTTAGGTGCATGAGGCAGCTACACCTCCCCTACCCCGAAATGGTTCAATTTTATAAAAGAATGATATTCAATATCTTAATAAATAATGGCAAGGATAGGCCGGATAAAATCATGTTTATTTGTTCTCGTAAAGGAGAATGGAAACTCGCTCCGGCATTCAACCTGAAACCTACACCGGATCAGTCTGTACACGCTATGTCTATTGGTGGTAAAGTTCAGGATATAACTAAAGAAGATTTACTTGAGTTGGGTAAAAAGCTTACGATCAAACAGGCAAAATTAATTTATAAAAGTTGTTTGGACGTGCTACAGAAGTAATGCGCCATCATGCTTCAACATGTGTTTCTATTTTTTTGATGACATAGATTTGTCCGGATTCGTAACGGGTAACGATGACTTGTTCCCCTTTTTCGATGAAGCCGTATTCAGAAACTGCGTCGTACATTTTCGCTTCGATTCGTACTTTTCCGGAGAGTCTCAAGTCTGTATCGGCTATGCCATTTCTTCCTATCATTTCCCTGATTTCCATGGGGACCCCTATGAAACCGTCTTCGTTGTTTTGAACAGAGGTTAGTGCAATTTTTCGAAAGAGTCCGCTTCCAGTTCCAATTTTGGTGGATATCCAAATACACAAAACGACTGATGCTGCAATGCTGAGTGAGACTAAAAGTAGAGGTTCAGAAATGCCATTCATACCTTCAATAGTGAATTGGAAAGTGGCATTATCAATCAAGGCAAAAGTCAATCCGCTGATGATAAACAGGATGCCTAGTTTACCCGCAATTCCGAAGCCCGGGATGATAAAAAGTTCGGCGAAGAGTAAGATCAGACCTAGAACAAAAATAATGATTTCCCAGTTTTGGGCCAAGCCGTCCATATATAAAGGTGCAAAGTAAAAAACAGCTGCAACGATAGCTGCCAATGACGGAAAGCCAATTCCGGGTGCTTGTAGTTCGTACCAGATACCAGCAATGATGATCATGATTAAAATGCCTTTTAGGGCTGAACCCATTAAACTGCCTTTCACATAATCCCAACCTTTCATTTTGAAGACTTTCATATTGTAGTCTGTATAGCCTACAAATTTGGTCAACGCTTCATTTGCTGTCTCTGTTATACCATCGCAATAACCGTTTGCCAGTGCTTCGTTTGCGGTAAAGGTCAAGACTTTTCCTGAGTCGATGATGTTTGGAATGTATATGTCCTGATCGACCATGGCTTCGGCGATTTTGGGATTGCGGTGCCAGACAAGGCTGGTGTCTTTTCCATGGATGATGGTATCTTTTCCTTGTGCTTCTGCAGTAGCGCGAATGATACCTCGCATATAGGACTGGTATTTATCTATAGCAGGTGCTCCTGTCTGGTCCACTACGGTAGATGCGCCGATGGTACCGCTTGTCCGCATGAAAATCTTATCACACGCTATCGAAATCAGGGCTCCTGCCGAAGCTGCATTGTTGTTGATGAAAACATATACCGGCAAGGGTGCATTGAGTATTGCTGTCCGGATGGAATCGGCAAAAAGAACTTCTCCGCCGTAGGTATTCATATTGATCAAAACGGAGGTGTAATTTTTATCGGCAGCTTCTTCCAGGCCTTTTTTGATTTCCATCCAGGATATGCTGTTGACTTCTCTGCGTAAGTTGATTTGAAGGACTTGGGGAACGGTGCTTTTTTGAACCGGTTTCTCTTTTGCGAAAAGTAGAGTTGGAATCAGTATAAGACTGATAAGCAGGAAATGGAGGCGTGTTTTCATAAATGGAGTATTTACGAGGTTTTCAGGATATCTGAGCTTTCCATCAAAGATATGGAAAATTCTTGGTAAGTTTGTGTCTAAATAGTACATGTATGAATCAGTTTACTATCCTTTTAGCTTCAAATTTGAATGCTGAATTTCATATTACTGATGCCTGTGAATGTTTGTCTAAAGCATTTCCCGTAAATATTCGTTTTTCGGATAATCATTGGAGTGATGCAGTAGTCAAGTCTGGTCAATGTCTTCCATCTGGTGAATGTGGTAGGTATTTGAATACCATTTGCAAGGGATTGACAGATTTTGTTTTGGATGATTTTCAGGCTTATCTAAAAATAACGGAAACAAAATTGGGTAGAATTCGTGGTGTAGAAACTCAAGGAAGTGTCGCAATTGATATGGATCTGGTGGAATGGAATGGGGAGGTTTTGCGACCGAAAGATGCTGAACAGGAGTATTATATGGTCTGTCTAAGAGATTTATAAAGAATGTTTTTCAAGTTGCTATACTAATATTCAGATGGATGGCATGGTCTGAAGTCATCCAGGTTCGTTATTTGAATTTTTTTGATACATTTGTTGAATATTTTGAAATAACTATCACATCTTAAAAAATATAACCAGATTACAAATCATGAAAAAAATCGGATCTTTACTTTTTACTTTTTTACTTTTCCTGCCGCTACAGACCCATTTAATGGCACAAGTTACCAGCATTACTTCTGGCAGTATTTATACCATAACTTCAAAAACGTCCAAGAAAGCATTGAATGTGACGAATTCTTCATTGGATAACAATGCCAATGTTGAAATATGGGCGGATACGAAAAGTGATGCTCAAAGATGGATTGTTACTTCGCTTGGTGACGATTTGTATTCCATTACAAATGTGGCAAGTGGTAAATACCTTCATATTGCAAGTGCAACACCTTCCAATTTACTAAATGTGAATCAGTATCTTAATGCCAATAACAATACCATTAAATGGAAAATTGTAAGTAATGGAGATGGCAATTTTACGATTCAAAGTGCAGCAAATACAGCTTTTGTTTTAAATGTATCCAACGCTGGAACCACCGATGGAACCAATGTTTCGGTCTATCAATCAAACGCGTCAGATGCACAGTCATGGACCTTTTATATACAGGATCCACAAGTTCTGGCACCTTCAGCTGCAGCTGCAGATAAAGCATTTGCCGGATGGCGTAAAAAATATTATGACAACAACAGAAGTGGCAATGAAGTCATAGCCAAAGAGGGCTTTTGGGGTGTTGCTGAAATGATGGAGATTGTGGATGATGCTTACGAGGTCACTGGTAATAGCAAGTATTCCAGCCTTTTTTCCACGATGTATTATGCTTTCTTATCAAAAGAAGGACAAGACTGGATGTGGAATGATTTTAACGATGATATTACCTGGATGGTTATTGCGAGTACACGTGCCTCCCTTTTAACTGGCAATAAAGCTTTTCAAATTAAGGCCAAGGAACAATTTGATAAAATGTGGTCGCGTGCCTATAGTACAACCTATGGTGGTGGATTACTTTGGAAACAAGGTCAGGTAACTAAAAATGCCTGTATCAATGGTCCTGCTATGGTTGCTTGTTGTTATTTGGCTCAGGCTTTCAATGATCCTACTTATTATGCAAAAGCCATCAATTTGTATAACTGGTCCAAATTATATCTATTGAATACAGAAACGGGTAAGGTCAATGATGCTTACGATGGTACGGTTCACGAATGGAGTTCCACTTACAATCAGGGTACCTATCTTGGTGCAACGGTCATGCTTTATAACTACACCAAAGACCCTGAATATTTGTTGGTAGCACAAAGGATTGCAAAATTCACGAAAGTGAATATGTTTGAATCCAAAGTCATTGATGGTGAAACTGGTCCGGATTTGAATGGTTTTAAGGGCATTTATATGCGTTACGCCCGTCGTTATGTGGTTGATTGCAACAAACCTGATTACATTCCATGGTTACAACTCAATGCTAAAGTAGCTTACAACAACCGAAATTCAGAAGATTTAATCTTCACCAAATGGGGTACAAAAACGGTTGAAACGGCAAAAATGACTGTCGCAAATGCTTTGACTGCTATTCCGGCATTTGCTGCTTCTACAGCTGTATCACTTTTAATGAACTGCCCCTTATCCTTAAAATTGGAAAAAAACCCTTATCAGACCCTTGAAGCTGAAAGTTTTGATTATCTGAAAGGCGTACGAATTGAGGCTTGCCCGGAGGGAACCAATAATTTAAGTAATATTCTGAATGGGTATTATACCGGATACAACAACCTTGATTTTGGATATAAAGGTGCTGCTTCAGCAGAAATAAGATTGACTAGCGTCACAGCCGGAAATACCATTGAAATTCGTTTGGGTAGCCCTACAGGTACATTGATTGGAACAGCTACAACTCCGGTTACCACCGATTGGAATACGTATACTACAATTACTTGCCCTGTTTCTAACGTGAAGGGTTTGCAAAATGTTTATCTGGTATATCAAGGAACAGGAGTCATTTGCAAAATAAACAATTTCAGATTTATTGAAGCTGCAACAGGCATCGAAAGCAATGGCCTATTGGGTAGCTATTATAATGGAGTGAATTTTCAAAAATTGGTTCTGCAAAGAATTGATAGCACGGTCAATTTTAATTGGGGCGAGTTCTCACCTGGAGCAGCGGTAAATGTAGACAGTTATTCTGCACGATGGACAGGTAAGATTCAACCTCGCTACACTGGCAAATATACATTTTATATCAATTCAGACAATGGTCGAAAAGTATGGATTGACAATCAACTGATTGTTGATAAATGGACTAGTGATTATGGAGTGACCTATTCTGGAACCGTTAACTTGATTGAAGGTCAGAAATACGATTTCAAAGTGGACTATTATGAAACAAGTGGTGGTGCAAATATTAAGTTGGAATGGGAATCTCCACTGCAAGCTCGTGAGGTGATTCCGAGTTCCAGGTTGTTTTTGCCAAATGAATTGCCATTGGATATTGCTGACCATTTGATTAAACCAACGGATAAATTGACTTTCTATCCCAACCCAGTGAAGGATCAGCTAACTATTGAATTGGGCATTCTGGAAATTGTACAGGTTTCTATCGTTGATATACAAGGTAAACTTTTAATTCAAAGCAACGAAAAATGTTCAGGTACGAAATCTTTTAATGTATCAGAGTTACCTAAAGGCATCTATTTTGTAAAAGTGTTGTCTGGAAATGGTGATACTAAGAGTTTGAAATTTATCAAATAAAATTTAATTCCATTTATAAAAGTAAAGGCCGCTCGTTTGAAGTGGCCTTTATTTTTAGATTTTCGGAAACAAGGACCGCACTTCGCGAAGCACTTTATTTTGTTTTTTAGAATCCATCCCAATCTTCCCAAGGGCCTCCGGATGTTCCAGCAACTGGCTGCAAATCACAATTCCAATGTCCATCAGCATTCTTTTTTCACTTATTGTGAGTTTGGTTAAAACCGTAAGGGGAAAGATCAGTTCCTCGTCAATAATATCCTTCAGACCCTTTCCTAAGGGATAATCCCAGCTTAATAATTGCAATCCGGTACATTCTCCAAAGGAAATGGCATCGGTACTGAAACGGGTATTTGTAACGATACCTCCGTAAAATGTATATCCTGAAAATTCAGGTTGCTCACTACGTTCTTTGATAAGGTCGTCTACCCTTGAACGTATATAAAGCGGGACCTGCACGTTCGCATTTTTCCCATTTCGAAGATAATATTTGCACTCAATGAAATGCTGTTCCATACCAATGGTTGCCACGACATCGACTTCGTGCGTCACACAATGGCCTTGAAGGACTTGTCCTACAGCTACATCGAAACCTTGTAAACGAAATATTTCTCCGACAAATTTTTCAAATGGATAACCGGATGGTCCCATTTCCATCATTGCCTTTTTCAATTTATAACGTGCTGCAATACCAAGTTCTAGTTTACGCAAAAGGGAGAAAGAAAGGTCATAAATGGTTTTACTGGATATGCCTTCAAACAATTTGGATTCGACTTCCTGAACTACAAATTCAACGGCTTTGACATCAGCACCTGATTGTTGAAGGGAATGTATCAGCTTGTTTCTTGAATAAAGCTCCATCACACCGGAGGCTTTCATTATTTTGATTGTATGTTTCATAGGATTGATTTTATATTCTGATTTCAGTATTTGGTGGGCCAAAAATATTAAATTCCCATAATCCTCCTCGGTAAAATAGTTTGTCTTGACTATAAATGTGTATGCGGATGTATCTGGCACTCACTTTTTTGGAAATAGTAACGGGCCATTCATTGGTCATGCTGTTGTTGCCAATGCCATAAGCGTGCCAATCTTTATTGTTTGTAGAATATTCAATGATGTAATCGTAGTTTCCATCAATTTGGTCAAAAACCGGTGAACAGGCTTGCACCAGGCGGACAGAACCCAGATCTGCATTTAACCAGGCTGGAATGTTTTCGGCTGAAAAACTCCATAAGGTTCCGTTGTTTCTATCGAACGCTTTTCCTGGATTGAATTCTTTTCCATCATCGGAGGAGGCAGTCGCTTTTTTAACATCCAAAATATTTTTAACATTCTCACTCGAAGAGACTCCCAATAGTTGAATTCCTTCAACATTTGGTTCAACTTTTTTAATAGCACCATTTTCTTCGAAATGGAGTTCATCTATACATATTTGTCTTAAAGGAGAGCTATTCGAAAAAGAAACAGGAATGGCATGTCGGTGATAAATAATGTATTCTTTGCCGTTTATACGGAAGATGGAGTGATGTCCTGGACCACGAATTTTTCCGTCTTCAGATGATCTCAGAATAGGACTTGTCGCACTCTCCAAAAAGGGTCCAAGTGGACTTTTTGACGTGGCATATCTTACTTTGTAAGTATCATCCATGAAGACTCCATCGGAATACATCAGATAATAGGTATTGTTTTTTTTAATCATACGAGGACCTTCAAAAAAATTCCTTGGTGTAATGAGGCGAGGTTTTTCTTTGAAGGTACACATATCATCATTGAGTCTGGCTACCCCACACAGTCCATTTCTGAAATCGAAGCCCGAGCCCCAATAGAGATATGCTTGACCGTCATCGTCAATAAAACAATCGGCATCAATGGAATGCATTTCATTCCAGTATTGCCTATTCCTGATTAAAGGTTGTTCGTCAGGTAGTAAATTGTGGAAAGGCCCCATTGGATAGTCTGCAACACCTACGTAGATATTGCTTGCTACAGAGGTGTAGAAGTAGTAACGATTGTCTTTACCTTTAACAACATTGGGTGACCAGATATATTCTCCTAAATCAGTGGTTGGCCAGTTGAGCCTTCTCATTTTCCAATTCTGGAAATCGGTGGAATACCAAACTATTGCATGTTTGGAATCTCCCGATGCTGTATAAAGATAGAATGTATCTTTTAGTTGAATGATGCATGGATCTGAAAAATCGCCAGGTATGACAGGATTGTTGATTATTATACCAACTTCATCATTGCCTTTTTTTGAAATTGTATTTACGCATGAAATGCAAATCCAAATAAGGGTAATGGTTGTTCCAAATGATAAAAATCTTCTTTTATACCTATAAGTCATACCTGAGTTTCTTTCTTTTATAAAGATACGATTGTTTTCAATGTGATGCGTTCTGTTTTACTCGTGAAATTTAACAGATAAATACCTTTTGGAAAAGGACGTAGATCCACTTTGATTTCTTCTCCAATAGTGTTGTAATGACGTTTGAACACAACTTTTCCCATCATGTTTGTCATTATGAGGTCGATGTCTTCGATGCTATTTTTAAACTTGGCTGTGATAAAATCAGTTGCTGGGTTTGGATAAATTGAAATACCCATTGGATTTTCTAGGTTTTGAATTCCTGTAAGATCCAGTTGTGTGGTAATTCCAACACCTTTCATCCAACATTGGTTGATATCCAGGTTGCTGATGGTGCCATTGTTTGCATTACTTGTTGAGTCTGATACTATAGAAGAACCTGGTATTTCGTTTAGCTTATAATAGGCTACAAGTCCTGTTTCGTTTCCTTTTAGCGTGTAATCTTTAAAGATTTTGATTTCACCTGCAGTTAATGCTCTGTTCCAAATTCTGACTTCATCTATGCCACCTTTAAATTCACGACCGCTAAAAGCAGGACTGGCACCAATGTAAAGTGGAGATTCTGAAGCTTTGATAGCACCGACACCTGTTTTTGTACCTTTCAAAACACCATTTACATAAATCATGATCTTTGTTCCATCGTAAACCCCGGCAATATGAGTCCAGGTATTCAGGGCGATCGTTTTGACAGGTATAACGGCTTCGTACCAATTGGAGGATCCTATGACTATTCTACCTGTGCCATTTCCTCCGATATTGAGTGCGTAACCACCATTGGATGACTCCTTGCTTAGGACGCTCCCTTCCCATACATTTGTCCTGAACGCAGTTGGATAAACCCATGCTTCAATAGTGAAAGCGCTGGAAGGCATTAAGCTGCTGCTATGGGGTATAATTGCACTGCCATCACTACTTCCTGAGGCCAACAAAGCGTTATCAGTTTTGGAGTCATAATTGGTCACAATGGTCGTACTGGTATCATTTTGGTGTATCAAATCAGCTGCCAAGGCCGTATAGGCTTTAACGGCGAATGTTTTGATTTCCGAAAGGTCAGCCTTTTGTGTAAATGTATAAATGGCACTGTTTTGAGAAGCTATTTTATCGATGGTTTCAGTAACTGCTGTGCCATTATCAATTTGATAACAAACGGGCACGTTGGTTAATTCTATACCGCTGTGATTAAATAGTTTAACAGTAATGCTTTCGTTGGTCAGCTCTTTCCTGGGATTCGGACCTTTGACATAAATCATAGAAACATCTGTAGGGCGTGTACCTGATTTAGCGATCAGGTTTCTACCCTTCATCCAACACCTGTCGTACTCCATATTTTCCATTTTACCAAGCTTGCCTGTTTCAGTTCCTTCATGTACGGTCGTAGATCCAAATCCGTCATTCATAGGAAAATAGGCCTTTAATCCAGATTCATTTCCCCAAAGTTGTGATTCTTTTTGCTGCAGAATTTCAGCTTCGTTAAGCGCTTTATTCCAAATCCGGACTTCATCGATTCCACCAATAAAGGCGCGATCTCTTACTGCGTAGGATGTTTGCCCAATACAAAGTTCGCTGTTGGACACTTGCATTTTGCCTGCTGCCGTTTTTGCTACTTCTTTACCATTAATATAGAGGATGATGGAGGATCCATCGTATACACCAGCGATGTGCTGCCATTCGTTAAGAACCAATGATCCAACCGGAGCAATGGCTTGTTTGATAGTGCCGTCAAAAATCATTAATCGTCCCTGACCATTGCCTCCGATGCTTAATGCGTAACCTTTACTGGAGCCGGTTTGTTCTTTACTGATAACAGTACTGCTGTATATTTCCTTTTTAAATGCTGTTGGATAAATCCAGGCTTCAATAGTCAATGCACTGGTTGGCATTAAATCGGTGGAATGTGGAATTCTGATTCTGTTGTCGTCTCCCGAAAAAATCATTGCCAAATCGGATTGGTGGTTTGCATTAACTGTTTTAATCTGAACGGTGTCATTCGTCAAACCTCCTTCAATGGCGGTATATGTCAGAATAGAATATTCTTTTGATGCTGAAAGGTTGGCTTTCTGAGTAAATTTGTAAATGGTTTCTATCTTGGCAGGAAGGTTTGCAATCACTTCCTTTATTTCTATTCCTTGATCAATTTTATAGGCTACGGGAACATTAGTCAAAGCCACATCACTGTTATTGTTAATAGATATGGATATTTGCTCGTTTTCCGTTAGTGCGAAGTTGGATACTGGTGATTTGACTGAGGTGATTGTAATTGGTTTGGTAATGGCATTATAGGCTATTTGAGCCATGATTTTTGCACCGTCTTTACTGGGATGAATGCCATCCCCGAAATAACTGCCGAAAGTAATCATTTGATGGAAGAAATCTATTTTTGAAGTACCCAGTGTAGTACATAAAGAATCAACTAAGGGCTGTATCTCATTGCGTATCACTGAATCTGAAATGCTAAAATTGCCAATAAAAGCAGGTGGTGGTATACAGACAAATATCTGCGGGTTTTTTCCATTTTTGCGAAACTCGCCGATCATTGCCGCATAATCGGTATAAAATTCGCTTTTGTATTTCCAGTTCCATGATTTGCTATCGTTTGTGCCCAACGCAATAATAAGAATATTGGGGTCAAATGCTTTTGCCTGGGTATATTTTGATTCATTCCAAAATGGTGCATCTCCATGTTTTAGCATGGTTCTCCCGCTAACACCACAGTTCAATAAGGAATAGTTATTTCCCAATAAATTGGCAAGCTGAATGGGATAAGCTTCTACAGATGGATTTGTTAATCCGGCTCCTTCCGTGATACTATTCCCAACACAAACAACACGAATTGGCGTTTGAGCCAATAAATGAATCGACAATAAATTGCTTACAAAGAGTATTGCCGTAAGAAATTTTAATTTATTCATTATTAGATAGCTTAAGGATTTTAAGGTGTTTTTTTTTAATCTTTGAGCAAAGATATTATTATATGTATAATATTGTAATCATATTGTGACTCTATTTTTGATTATGTGCAGAACAGAACAATGCTATTTTTTGTTAGTAACAAAATGAATATAGACATTACTTATGAAATTCAATTCGAATCGATTGTTAAATGGACAGCTTATAGGGCTTATCGCCATGATGAGTATTGCATTTACCATTGCAAATATATATTATTACAAACACGAAACAATAGTTGTACAAAACGATAAACACAATGAACTTCAATCAATAGCAAATCTTAAGTCTAAACAACTGACTCAATGGCATAAAGAAAGGCTTTCAGAGGTCAATTTTTTTTCAAGGAGTGAACCACAAGCCCATTATATCAATGAGATCCTGGATGGAAAAAGGGGAACGGTTAAGGCTTTAAGGGAGAGCCTGTTGCGGATTATGACCAATCAAAGATATTCGGATATTTTTCTACTGAACAAAAAAGGTACTATCGTCTTTAGCGTATTGTCCATTAAAACGATCAAGGATACTTCCATTCTTGTTTTTTCAAATGAAGTTTTCAAGACCAGAAAAATCAAGGTCAGTGATTTTTATTACTGCAACGAACACCACGAAGTTCATCTGGACATTTTAGCTCCTATTTTTACTACGGATAATCAAGTTTCCGGTCTATTGGTTTTTCGTATACGTCCATCGGATTTTCTTTATCCTTTGATTCAGGATTGGCCTGTTCCCAGTAAAACGTCAGAAACGGTACTGGTTAGACGGGAAGGTGACAGCGTTTTGTATTTGAATCCCTTAAACGATTCCTCAAACTTAAAACTTCAAAAAAGAGTGTCCATCAATGAAACTGCCAGACCAATCGTTCTGGCAGCTTTAGGAAAGACAGGGCAAGTGGCAGGTCTCGACTATAAAAATCATACGGTTTTTGGGCACATTTGTAAGGTACCTGAAACACCTTGGTTTATGTTTGTCAAGATTGATACAAGCGAACTATATGCTGATTTAAATGCGCGAACCATATTGCTGGTTATTATTTCTTTTTTCTTCATTTTATTTGTAGCGGCTATATTGACTTGGATTTATTACAATAGACAGCGTACTATTTTACGAGAGCTTTTATATAAAAAATCCGAGCTACACCAATCGTTGGAAGAATTTGGTGCAACTATTTACAGTATTGGTGATGGTGTCATTACAACTGATTTAAACGGTTTGGTGAAACAGATGAATCCAATTGCTGAAAAATGGACCGGTTGGACTGAAAAAGAAGCCAAAGGTGAAAGCATTGAATCAATTTTACGACTTGTTGATGAAAAAAATCGGGAAGCAGTACTATGCCCTGTTGGTCAAGTGTTGCGTGAAGGCATCAAAGTGGATTTAATAAATCATCCCATTTTGCTTTCAAAAAAGGACCAAGCAATCCCAATAGACATCAATGTATCGCCAGTTAAAGATAAAAACGGAATGCTGTTGGGGGCTGTCATCGTTTTTCGTAATAAAACAGAAGAACGTTTAAGACATCAACTCACAGATATTCGTTTGAACCTATTTGAGTATTCATCCCGTCACACTTTACAGGAAACGCTTAGGTATATGCTTGATGAAATAGGCCTATTCACACAAAGTCCCATTGCGTTCATTCACTTTTTTATGCCGGATCATGAAACGTTATGGCTTCAATGCAGTTCCACCTCTATGGATTCTATGTTAAATGAGAAAGGAGAAAAAAATAAAGAAAACATTTTGAATGAAAATGATGCATGGGCAGATTGCCTCCGCCTGAAAAAGCCGATTGTAATTAATCATGATGCTAAAAAGGTTTCACAATCATCAGAATCCAATCCATTTTACCGAGAACTGATCATACCTGTCTTTCGAAGTCAGAAAATTATCGCAGTGCTTAATCTTCGCAATAAAAGCACAGACTACATGGATATTGATGTTGAAACGGTCAGCTATCTGGCAGATGTGACCTGGGAAATAGCGGAAATAAAAATCAAGGAAGAGAAATTGCGAGAAAGCGAAGATACCATTCGTTTGCTATTTAATTCAACCGCTGAGGGTATATATGGCATTAATACGGAAGGTAATTGCATCTTTTGCAATAAAGCGGCTTTGCAAGTTCTTGGTTATGAACAGGAAGAAGATCTCGTTGGAAAAAATATGCACCAGTTAATACATCATTCCCATCAGGATGGTTCACCATTACCTGAAGACAATTGCAAAGTCAGGCACGTTATACACGACAATATCGGTATCCATATCAATGATGAAGTTTTCTGGAAAAAAGATGGTACAAACTTTCCAGTAGAGTATTGGTCTTATCCCATTGTAAGAGATGATATGACGTTGGGGTCAGTAGTCACTTTTCAGGACATATCTCAAAAGAGATACGATGACAATGTGCAACAAATTGTGTACGATATCGCCAGATATTCCATGAGTTCAAAATCATTGGAAGAACTTCTGATTTTTGTTCGTGAGGAATTGAATCGGGTTATTGACACAACGAATTTTTATGTAGCGCTTTACGATCAGGTATCTGACTCACTACAAGAAATTATTGAAGTAAATGAAAAAAAGGAAATAGAAGACTGGCAAAAAGATAAACCGCTTTCCAGGCAAGTTCTAAATACTGGAAAGGCCTTGATGCTAAATAAAGAGGATCTTTTAAACTTTCAATTAAAACATCATCTAAAACAAAATGGTATACCTTTGCAATGTTGGTTGGGTGTTCCCTTAATGGTAGAAGATAAAGCCATCGGCTTAATAGCCGTATTGAGTTACCAAAAATCAATGGCATATACCACCAGTACGGCCAGATTACTTGAAATCGTTGCACACGAACTGAGCATAGTCATTCAACGGACAAAAATGATTCAGGATTTAATAAATGAAAAAGAGAATGCAGAGGAAAGTGATCGTTTGAAAACTGCTTTTTTGGCCAATATGAGTCATGAAATACGAACACCAATGAATGGCATTATAGGCTTTTTAGACTTGTTAAGCAAACCAGACCTGGTGGAATCCGACAAAAAAGTATATATAGAAATAGTGAATAAAAGCAGTGAACGACTCTTAGAGACCATTAATGATATTATTGAGGTTTCAAAAATTGAGGCGGGTGAAACCAATGTAATCTTGAGTGACATTGATATGGAAGAGTTTATGCAATTTTATCTCGATTTCTTCAAGCCTCAAGCAACTGAAAAAGGTCTTGAATTGATTTTGTCAGATATAATTACAGGAACAGTGGCACAAATAAAATCCGACAGGCAGAAATTGGATAGCATCCTGACAAACCTCATAAAGAACGCCATTAAATTTACTTCAGAAGGTCAAATTGAGTTTGGTAACTATTTGGAAAATGACAAATTGTTTTTTTATGTGAAAGATACCGGCAGAGGAATCCCTAGCAATCGAATCAATGCCATTTTTGAACGATTTGTTCAGGCAGACTTAAATCTAACACGCAATCATGAAGGTTCCGGTCTTGGATTATCTATTGTACAAGCTTATATTAAATCTCTCGGGGGCACTATCTCTGTTGAATCAGAGCTAGAGAAAGGCAGCCTATTTTCTTTCTCAATACCCTATATACCATCCGATCCACCTATAAAATTAGTAGATATGTTACAGAATGAAACAAAATTGCTCAAGAAAGGTATGACCATTTTAATCGCTGAGGACGATCCTTCGAGTTTCTTATTTCTTGAACTTACCTTGAGAAAAGAAGCTATTAACATTGTTCATACCATTAATGGTGAAGACACTGTTGAGTACGTCAAAGAGCACCCAGAAACGGCACTGGTCCTGATGGATGTTAAAATGCCGGGTATGGATGGATTTCAAGCGACCATTAAAATCCGAGAATTCAACACCATTATTCCCATCATTTTTCAGACTGCCTACGCGCTAACCGGTGACAAAGAAATAGCTCTGAAAGCTGGTGGAACGGATTATATTTCCAAACCAATCCAACAGTCTTTATTGTTGGAATTGATTTATAAATACACAAATGATAATTTATTTGAAAAAGGAGTAAAAATCGACTAAGGGAATCCCAACTACTGAAGCTGAGGGGCCGGATAGTTACCGGCATCAGCGCCCAGTGTTCATTTGTAATCGATTACTTTGTCTTTTTATTCTAACGCATATTTAACCGCCTTGTTCAACCAGTTTTTGAATGAAACTGTTTGTCGATAGTCATCGATTGTTTTCTCCAGGAAGTCTTCGCTCAACAAGACGTTATTGTCAAATGATTTAAAAAGGTTGTGATTTTTTATCTTGAGGTATTCTGCGTATTTAAAATCGGCTGGGTAACCTTTTGGTACCCTTTTCAACGCTTGATCGTCTTTCAACACAAAACTGCTGGCTTCCCGGACCACTTCTTCAAAAGAATCTCCATTTAAAAAAATTTCTTCCCGGATGCTTTTCAATATTTCCGGTTGTGGATTATACAGACCTGTAGCCATAATGTTTCCACCTAAATAGTCATCTCCTTTTGGTTCAATGTGAAAGTAATAACCAGCATATCCGGATTTCTTTCCAAATGGACTGATATAAGCTCCAAAATGCGTTTTGTAAGGCGATTTATTGGGTGAGAACCGGATATCACGATTAAAACGATAGGTACAATCCTTAACAGTAAGCCCTTTAATGGAGGGGTCGAAGGCTGAGATTCCAATAATCAGTTTTTCGACGAAAGCGTTAAATTCAGCATTGGCTGCCAGATATTCGGATTTGTGGGCATCGAACCAGGCTTTGCTATTGTTCTCCGCTATTAGGTTGAGAAAAGGAAGGATTTTTTTCATATAGATAAGGTGATAATGTATTTCTAAAAATAGTTCTCAATCAACTTGATTAATTGATTTCGTATAATTGGTTTTGAAATATAATCATTGCAGCCGGCATCGATCGATTTTTCACGATCACCAGCAAGTGCATAAGCTGTTTGAGCAATTATAATTACTTTGGTGTTAAATAACCTGATTAGCCTGGTTGCCTCATAACCATTTATAAGCGGCAATTTAATGTCCATCAATATTAAATCGATGTCAGGGTGCATACGACAAATTTCTACGGCTTCCTCTCCATTATTCGATGTAATTATGTCATCGCTTAATGATTTGAGCGCAATATTAATAAGAATGGTTGATTCCTCATCGTCTTCTACAATTAATATCTTCAACTTTTTAACTTTGGTTTTGTTTGTAGAAGTCAAAACCTCCTTTTTGGTCCAATTTATTTCTTTTGATACCTGCTTGCATGGAAGGGTAAAATGAAAGATACTTCCTTTATCTTCTTCACTCTCAACCCGGATTTTACCTCCCAGCATCTCGACATAAGCTTTAGCAATAGATAAACCCAGACCAGCTCCCTGATGAGCCATTATATCAGCAATATCAGCTTGTATAAATCGTTCGAAGATGGCTTCCTGACGATTTTTGGGAATACCAATTCCGGAATCTTTCACGTAGAATTCGATGTCAGAGACATTGCGTGAATTATTCTTAATTTTCGTATCTATAAAATAGCCAAATTCTATAAAACCGCTCTTAGTGAACTTAATGGCATTCTTAACCAGGTTAATAAGGATTGCATATATTTTTTCCCGGTCGCTTAGTATAATGGCTTCTTTATCAGGCAAGAAATTTTGATAAGAAAGCTGCAGTTTTTTTTGTTCAGCTTCTGTTTTAAACAAGTTAAATACAAATTCAATCTGCTCATTCACATTCGTTTCTGAAAACGAAACTTTCATTTGACCAGATTCTATTTTCGAAATATCTATAATATCATTGATGATATTAAGCATACGAGCGCCGCTTTTTTCGATGATTTTGATGTACACTTGCTGTTGTTCGCCAGTAAGTTCAGGCTTTTTGAGAAGTTCGGAAAACCCCAGAATGCCATTCATAGGTGTACGTATCTCGTGGCTCATATTGGCTAGAAAAGCTGATTTCAAACGGTCACTTTCTTCAGCATGTTCTTTGGCTGCAACAAGTTTTTCATATTCTTTCTTTTTTTCGGTGATATCTCTTGTCACCCCCAATATTCCAGTAACGTTTTTTTTGTCTTCGATACTTACTGATATTTTTACTTCGGTCCAGACTGTCGTTCCATCTTTACGAAGCAACTCCAGTTCAATTATTTTTTGAATTGGGGCATTTTTGTTTTCGTGAGCAGTAAGTATTTCATTCAGCGTTTTTAATGCCCTTTCATATGATTCAGTGGTTAAAGTTTCAATGATGTTATGGCCGATGACTTCATCTGGTTCAAATCCTCTCAGATTTCTAACAGCGGGGCTTACATATTTATAATTCAGGTCTTTATCCAAAAGAAAAATGACATCTCCAGAATTGTCGGCCAGCAAGCGGTATTTGGATTCGCTGAGAGTTAATTCTGCCTGCTTGTTGATCAGTTCAAAATGCTGATATGCGTTTTGAATTGCTGATGGCAAACGGTATAAGTAGTTTTCGCGTTTCACAATATAATCGTTTGCGCCCAATTTTAGTGCCTGAATAGCTACGTCCTCGTTGCCCTGACCTGAAACCAGGATAATAGGAATAGCTATTTTTTTTTCTTGCCTGACAATCTTGATAAATTCAAGTGCATTTATGCCTGGCAAGTGATAATCTAATAGTAAAACTTTGTATTTAAGGGTTTTGTTTTCTTGACTTCCTAAGAAGTTTAATGCTTCTTCGGCAGTTGAGACAAAGTTGATTCGGATATATGGAGCAAACTGTTTCATATGCCGAAGGGTAAGATCAATATCAGTGGAATGATGCTCAATGTACAACACATCAATAACTTCTTTTAACTCCTGATTTTTTTGATGATGGCTTTTGATTGCAAATCCAATAACGCTAGGTAAAGTCTCAATATAACCTTGTCGTTTGATTACATAGTCGTCGGCACCTGCCTTTAGAACTGTTGTGGCAATTTCTTCATTCCCAGATCCAGTAATCATTATAACTGGTAATTTTAATCCTGATAATCTAATTTCCATTAGCATATCCAAGCCTGTACCATCAGGTAACTGCATATCCAGCAATGCTATGTCGAAATGAAAGTCTTTGCTAAGTATTTCTTTTGCATGCTTCAACGTTGGGCAAATCTCGACCTTACAGCCGTGAATTAATCGCTCTAAACCTATTTGGGTTAGATTGGCATCGTTGGAATTGTCTTCTAGGAGCAGTATATGCATATTTTATGCTGGGTTGTTTAAAACGGTCCAGTAAAGTTCTATATTTTTAGCTACTTCAATGAATTTCTCAAAATCAACTGGTTTTACTATGTATGAGTTAGCACCAAGCCGATAGGCTGTTTCGACATCAGTAGATTCAGCCGAAGTAGTCAAGATCACAACTGGAATGGTCTTCATGTCGGGATGAGATTTTAAAACTTGAAGTACTTCCAGTCCATTGACCTTAGGTAAACTTAGGTCAAGAAGAATAACTACAGGTTTAGTATCACCATTTTCCCATCTTGGTACAAAAGCCAGAGCTTCTTCGCCATCCCTAGCAATCAAAATGGGATTTGTCAATTTTTGTGAAGCAAAAGCCCGCAAGGTTAAGTCTAAATCCATTGGATTGTCCTCGACCAATAAAATTGGTGTGTTTTGAAAATTTAGTGTCATAACAAACTATTTTTTGGTATTTCTAAATAAAATGTTGAACCCAAGTCTGGGATGCTTTCAGCCCAAACCTTACCTTGCATTCGTTGCATCGCTTTGCTCACCATAGCAAGCCCAATACCTGTTCCCGGTACATCCTCAGCCCGATGTAATCGTTGGAATATTTCAAAAATTCGTTGATGGTACTTCATGTCAAAGCCTACTCCATTGTCTTTTACGCAGAATAACCAGGTTGATGGTAATTCTTCTACCCTAATTTCAATAAATGGATTGGCTTTATCCTTTGAAAACTTTATAGCATTTTCGATTATATTTCGAAGTGCGATAGTGAGTCCTTTTTCATTGGCTATAAGTTCAATATCAGGGACATCCGTTTTTAATATAAAACCGTTGCTTTCCAGTTCATCTTTATAGGTTGATGTAATGGTGGTAATCAAGTCTTTGATTTTAACTTTGTCATTGACCATTTGACTACGCTCCAGACGAGAGTAATCAAGGAGATCCTCAATAAGTTGGTTCATTTGTGCAGTCGAATTTCGGATAGTTTTCACAAATAATAGAGCTTCTTCGTTCAACCCCTTTCCATAAATATCAAGAAGTAGTTTGCTATATCCATCGATCCCTCGCAATGGAGCTTTCAAGTCGTGTGAAACAGAATAAGTGAACGTTTCCAGCTCTTTGTTTGCTGCCTGAAGTTGGGCGGTGCGTTCCAGAACACGTTGTTCAAGGCTTTCATTCAGCTTTTGAATTTCCAATTGAATTTGTTTGCGTTGAGTAATGTCTTCAATCATTCCCAGGGCATAATACGACTTTTCATCGGTTCCGGCAATTCTGGTTAAAGTTAGGTTTGCCCAAATCACATCCCCATTTTTTTTTAGATATCGTTTTTCGGTTTGGTATTTTTGAATTTTTCCTGCTGTTAATAGCCTTAATCCCTTTAGATCTTGGGCGTGATGGTCTGGATGTGTTACTTCTGAGAAGTTCAGTTTTAGCAACTCCTCTTTTGTATAACATAGCATCTCACAAAAAGCCCGGTTAATATTGATGAATCGTCCACCAGATAAACTGGCCATAGCCATACCAAAAGGACCTTCTTCAAATATTTTTCGAAAGCGTTCTTCACTCTCGTATATTTCTTTTTCAGCAAGTTTCTTTTCGGTAATATCTGTTGAAATACCGCAAATGGCAGATACAACGCCTGTTGTATCAAAAAGTGGAAATTTTTGGGTGAGGTAATAATGATGTCCGGTTGTGACATCGATTTGTTCTTCAAAAGTGATTGTGTGTTTAGATTTTATCACTTCCAAATCATTTTTCCGATGTTGTTCTGCTATTTCTTTTGGCAGAATATAATCCCTTGCTTTGCCAATCAACTCCTCTTTTTTAAAATTGAACAAGGATAGGAATCGGTTATTAACAAGCTGTATTTTACCATGAGTATCAAAAATGTAGATTAAAGCAGGGCTGTTGTCTATGATGTTTTGAATCAGAATATTACTATTTTTCATGGCTTCATTTAGCTCTGATTGCTCTAATTTCTGTAAGGTCATTTCACTGATTAGACTAGTCATATCCAGCAAAAAAGACATAGCAGTCATCACTTTTTCCATTGAAACGACTGGAACTTTTTTGAGCGCTTTAAGGTAAAGTCCTTCATTAAATCCAAATTTTTTGGCCTGCTCTTTGAAAAAAGTGTTTTCAGGCTCTTCTAAAAGAAATTGACCTGAAAAGAGGTTGGCAATATGTTCCCCTCTTATAACAATGGGAACAGCCACATCAACCAATCCATTTAAACATTTGTAGAAATGGTATTTTTCTCCTTCAGACAATTTCGCAGCTAATACGGTATCACTTATAGTGCATCTTTTAGATGTTTCAGGATTAAGACGATGAAATTCGGTGCAAATAGACCGCCAACCTGATTTTGACAAAATTTTTCCATTCAGGTCTAAAATAGCTGTAACAAACCCAGTTGTTTTGTTGAACCCTTCCAGTAAGCTATCTACTTTTTCAAAATCGATTAATTCTACTATTAATTGTTTCATCGATAATATATTGAAATTGAGTTCCTAATTTTGATATATTGACCATAAAGCTATAATTTTTTTAACAGAAAACAATATGATTTTACTATTTTTCTTTCCTCTTTAAAAAAAAAAATAAAAATGAATAATAACCTCTTATAAACAAGGAAAAACATTTTTTAAATAATGAACTATTTAATCCTTTGACTTTACTATATTTGCTTTAACATTGTTAAAATAACAACCGTTTTTCATGAAGAACAACCCAATAGTCACTTTAGTTCGATTCTATTCCGAGGGTTTTCGCGGTATGAAACGTGGAAAGATTCTTTGGTTGATTATTTTAATCAAACTTTTTATTATGTTTTTCGTTCTGCGAATATTCTTTTTCCCGAATTTTTTGAATTCCCGATTTGAAACAGATAAACAACGGTCAAATTATGTGGGAAATGAGTTGATTCACAGAAAGTGAAAAATTAATCTACTATAAAGAAAAACACTATGGTTGCTCTTGATTATACATTGGTTGACTGGTCACGGGCGCAATTTGCCCTCACGGCAATTTATCATTGGTTATTTGTACCACTTACTCTGGGCTTGGGGCTGATAATTTCCATCATGGAAACGGTTTATTACAAAACTGGAAAGACTGAATGGAAACGTATGACACAGTTCTGGATGACTCTTTTTGGTATCAATTTTGCCATAGGTGTTGCAACGGGAATTATTCTGGAGTTTCAGTTTGGAACCAATTGGTCTAATTATAGTTGGTTTGTTGGGGATATTTTTGGTGCACCACTCGCTATAGAAGGTATACTTGCCTTTTTCATGGAATCGACCTTCATTGCGGTCATGTTTTTTGGATGGAACAAAGTAAGTAAAGGCTTTCACCTGGCATCCACCTGGTTGACGGTTTTCGGAGCTACAATTTCGGCCATCTGGATTCTTGTAGCAAATGCCTGGATGCAATTTCCGGGTGGAATGACTTTCAATCCAGATACAGTCCGCAATGAGATGACCGACTTTTGGTCTGTACTCCTATCTCCGGTCGCCATCAATAAATTCTTACATACTGTCACTTCAAGCTGGATAGTTGGAGCCGCTTTTGTAGTTGGGGTAAGCAGCTGGTTTTTATTGAAAAAAAGGGAACTGGATCTAGCTAAAACAAGTATCCGGATAGCCGCTGTCGTTGGGTTTGCCGGGACAGTCCTTGCTATTCTTACAGGTGATGGATCTGCACAACAGGTTGCTCAGAGACAACCTATGAAGCTGGCCGCCATGGAAGGGCTTTACGAAGGGAAAGCCGGTACAGGTTTGGTTGCATTTGGATTGCTTAATCCAGCAAAAAAAAGCTACAATGATACTTTAAAACCATTCCTTCTACGTATCGAAATCCCTTACGCTCTTTCCTATCTTTCTTTCCGGGATTTCAAGGCTTTTGTGCCTGGTATCACCGATCAGATGAATGGTGGATATACGGGTATCAACGCCAGGGGGAAACAAGAATTGGCACTTTCTGTGGATGAAAAAATGGCACGTGGACACAAAGCCATTCAAGCATTGGCAGACTTCAAGATAGCAAAAAAAGCAAACAATGACTCATTGGCTGCCGTACATCGTCAAACATTGGAAGCTAATTACAACTATTTTGGCTACGGTTTTATAAAGGACAAAAAAGAGGTTATTCCCAATGTGGCTTTAACGTTTTATGCTTTTCGCATCATGGTGATTCTTGGTTTATTCTTCCTGATTTTCTTCGTATTAGTCTGGTTTCTTAACACTAAAAACAAGCTTAACAATCAAAAATGGTTGCTTTGGCTTTCTGTTTTGGCCATTCCTTTGGCCTATATCTGCTCCGAAAGCGGCTGGGTTGTAGCCGAAGCAGGCCGTCAACCTTGGGTTATACAGGACATCATGCCTACTTTTGCGGCTGTTTCTAATATAGAAGTTGGATCTGTTAAAACCACTTTCCTGCTTTTTACCGTACTCTTTTTCGTTTTACTGATAGCAGAAGTGAGTATCATGATCAAGGCTATCAAAAAAGGCCCTGAAAATGTACATTAATAATCTAAACTAAAGTTGACATGGACTATATCTTTTTGCAACAATACTGGTGGTTTTTGATTTCTCTTTTAGGTGCCTTACTGGTGTTCCTGCTTTTTGTTCAAGGGGGACAGACTTTGCTAAACACTATAGGGAAAACAGAGATGGAGAAGACCATGCTCATCAATGCCATCGGACGTAAATGGGAATTCACGTTTACTACTCTGGTTACTTTTGGCGGAGCCTTTTTTGCCTCCTTTCCACTTTTTTATTCCACTAGTTTCGGTGGTGCTTACTGGCTGTGGATGGTTCTATTATTTTGTTTTATTATACAGGCTGTTTCTTATCAATTTCGTTCTAAAAAAGGGAATATACTTGGAAAGAAGACCTATGATATTTTTCTGCTGATCAATGGATTTGGAGGTACCCTATTGTTGGGAACGGCTGTAGCTACTTTTTTTACAGGATCCGATTTTCTGGTAAACAGGGATAATCTCACCAATCTCACCAACCCTGTCATTTCAAAATGGATGAATCCCTTGTATGGATTGGAGGCACTCCTGAATAGTCAGAATCTAATGCTGGGATTGGCAGTTTTCTTTTTATCGAGAGTCACCGCTTCCCTTTATTTCCTCAATAGCATTGAGGATGAGAACATCTCCAATAGATCCCGCAAACAGGTTTTATTTAATTTTGTACCCTTCCTTGTTTTCTTTCTTGGTTTTGTAATCTGGACATTCTTTGGGCAAGGTTTCTCCGTTAATCCAGAAAACCAGGAAGTTTATAGAGCTTCAGGTAAATATTTTTTGAATTTAATGGAAATGCCTGTGGTTTTGGTTCTTTTTTTGGCAGGTGTGTGTTCGTTGTTATTTGGCGTCATCAAGACTTTATTGAAGCCTAAATATAGAAAAGGTGTATGGTTTGCTGGATCAGGAGTTGTTGCAACTGTACTTGCATTGTTCCTTGTGGCTGGGTTGAATAATACGTCGTATTATCCTTCCAACTTTGATTTGAAAAGTTCACTGACAATTTACAACAGTTCATCCAGCTATTTTACGCTGAAGGTGATGAGTGTGGTTTCGTTGATTATACCGTTTGTTGTACTGTATATTTTCTGGGTCTGGAGGATGATTAATAAAAAGGATATTAATCAGGCTGAAATGGAGTCTGGAGATCATACCTATTAAGGATAAACTCAGTAGGTGTTACTGAGCTGTAAAAGTGAATAGCGTACACCAATATGGGTTCTGCGTGGTAATTCTTTGATGTTGCACCATTCAATGGAATTGAATTCTTGATTGGGTCTAAAATCCAGATTCATGTCACTAACATCTATGATGTAAGTCTGAAATTGAAACAGAAAAGGTATATGCATTTTGCAAACATTGATAATCCTTTTCGGACTAACACTGATAACACCTTTCTCGTTGCATAGGATCTCTTCTTTGGTTTTCCTGAGTGCACATCTGAGAAAATCATTCCGATCCTTTTTTTCCATAGTTCCACCCGGAACGTCCCATAAATCTTTTTGTGATTTGTTGGACCTATTGCCTAAAAGGACTTCTACTTTTCCTTTTTTAATTCTGACAAACAAAATACCTGCTCCTTTGTACATTTTCATAAAATTTCTTTTAGTCATTTACAATCTGTGTTTGCTTAAACTGTATGCAAAACTATGGATTGTCAGTGTCAATTTCTGTCACTAAAAGATTTTTTTTTGGAAATAATGATTGGATTGAAAAATAGGATTTAAAAAGTAGTTGTTGCTCCTCTTTTCTCCTCCAGAAAAAGTTTAAAAGCTTCTGAACCCAAAACCTTTATTTCTCCTGGTAAACCCAGCACAAATCGACCGATACCCCGATAGTCGGCCACTGGTATTTGCAATCTGAACGTATTTGAAAGACCATTGATTGAAATCAGGTCTTTTTTAGAACCTGGGAATTCTTCTTTTAAAAGATTGGCCGCTGTCATACTCATTTCCAAATGGATTGTATCCAAGGCTGCTTTTCCGGACATATGGAACAAATCTTCAAAGGGGAGCTTATGCAGATGTTCGTAGATGTAGGGACTTGGCAGGATCTCCACTTTCTCGATGCGATGTAATTTGAATTGCTTGCAACTTTGGTCTTTATGGTCAAGGCACCAGATGCCTTCGTAATCGGATATGAAGCGGAAAGGTTCCACTTTGCGATCCTGGATTATATTTCCGTTGCTGGACCGGTAGTTGATAAGCTTCACGGTTCTTTTCAAGCTGATGGCTTCTTTCAACTTTTCGATAAGCTCAGAAGTGGAAGAAGGCAATTGATTCAATATACGGATATCATACAGGATGTTGAGTTTTTTCAACAGTTTATCTTTGTCTTTGTCGGGAACATCCAATCTTTCCAACATCTGAAGAAGCATTTGAACATCGTCTTCGTTGAAATGAAACAAGCTGTGAATGAATTTACTGGAATCTTGTACAAGGTTGCAGGCTCCATCGCGACGATCCAGCAAGAAACCGGCGTTCTCGATATCCTGCAGGTATCTATACAAAGTTCTTAGAGAAACGTCAAATTCAGAAGTCAGTTCCTGATAACTGATTCTGAATTTTCCGGAAAGTCTGGCTAACATCTTCAGAATGAGGATGGTCTTATTTTCTTCCATCAGGCTTTGTAAAATGGATAATCGGTATACCCTTTTTCATCTGAAGTATAAAACAAATCCATTTTGAGCTCTTGAGATAGGGGCAAATTATTTTTGAACCTTTCAACCAAATCAGGATTGTTGATAAATGGGCGTCCGAAACCTACCAAGTCACCCAATCCACTTTGAATATCTGCCTCTGCTCGCTCTTTGTCATAACCTCCGGAGAGGATAAGGGCATTTTTAAAATTTTTCCGAATGCTTTTTTTGATTTCCAGAGGTACATCAGGTGCACCCATTGCAGAATGATCCACTATATGTATGTAAGCTATGTCCAGATTGCTGAGTTGCTCAGACAAGTAGTTATACGTTGCATCAATTTCAGGATAAGCTGGCATACCATTATTTACACCGTATGGTGACAGACGGATGCCTGTTTTACCTTTACCAATGGCCTCTGTTACGGCAAGTGCTACTTCCAGGATAAAACGTGATCGATTCTCAATACTTCCGCCATAATTGTCTTTTCGACTATTGGTAAAAGGGGACAGGAATTGTTCGAGCAGGTAACCGTTTGCACCATGGAGTTCTACCCCATCAAATCCCGCATCAATGGCATTTTTAGCAGCTGTCACATATTCTATTTTAGTGAGCGTCAAATCTTCTGCTGTCATTTCTATTGGTGTTGGATAATCTTGAAGTTGCTTGCTGTCAGTCCAAATCTGACCTTCTGCTTTTACAGCGGATGGAGCCAGAATCTTTGAAAATACGGGCATATTTAAAGGATGACTGATTCTTCCGGTATGCATCAGCTGAACAATGATCTTTCCCCCACCCTGATGTACCGCTTCCGTTATTTTTTTCCAGCCTTCTACTTGTTGTTTACTAAAGATTCCGGGGATTCGGGCGTAACCTAGTCCATTTGGAGATGGTGAAGTTCCTTCTGTTATAATCAATCCGGCACTGGAGCGTTGTTTATAATACTCAGCCATTAAATCGTTGGGAACATTCCCAATGGCTCTGGACCTTGTCATCGGTGACATGACAATACGGTTATTGACCTGAAAAGATCCAATCTTTTCAGATGTAAATAATTTGTACTCTTTCATATTAATATGTTTGTCATTCAATTGCTCTTCTAAAAAACCTAACACTGAAAGAGACTAATTTGTTCCGTGATTTTAAATAATTAACAAATTTTTTAACCCCAACCAAAGCTCATTCTCATGGGGATAAAGCATCAAAAACCAGCAAAGACAAAAAATAATTAAGTTAGTTTTTGAAGTTGGAAAGGGCGGGGAATTTATTCTTCGCCTTTTTTAATTTTTGATAAACATTTTGCTTTGTGATTTTGCTTTGAGTAAATAGACTCCCGACTGCAAATTGCCAACCTCAAGCGAATTGCCCTGAGCACTTTTAACCTTGATGCCGGTCAGATCATAGATATCCAGTAATGTATCGCGCTCAACTCCATTCACATACAATACCTCACTTACCGGGTTTGGGTGCAGGCTAATGCCCGGACCGTCATTGTTTTTCGCAGTGTTCAGACTCGTATAAGGTGACAGTTTTTTCAGATTAGCCTTGATTTAAATGGGCAAAAAAGTACTGTCTTGTTTTCCCATGGACCCCACGGTGTTGGTGAAAACCAAACTGCCATTTCCAGACTCAAATTGGGCACACCACTCATCACATAATTTCCTTCGCCCAATTTTCGAACCGAGGCGGCTTCAACTCCTGAAATTATTCTTTTTGCCAGAGTAAAATCGGTACTCCAGGTATTATTTTCGGTATAATATTCCCATACCGTAGAAGTTAGGTTTATCGTACCCTTTGGAACCCTGGCTACTCTTGAGAATCGTTCAAAAGGATTGTCTGTTCTTTGAACCATATAAATATAGACAAAGTCACCATCACTCAAAAGTGCATTTGGAATATCGGTATGATTGTAGGAAGGAACCGTACGTTTAATCAGAGTCAATTCCGGTAACCTGAAGCAAGCCACCCCCACTTTGTTCTGAAAATCGCCTGTCCATTCATTGTACATCACCTTCAGCGTATCGTTCTCGATGATACCATCCCACGATAAGATTGTTGACCATGGTTCCTGTTCTCAAAAAAGACTCTTCCGGATAGTTATTCCCTACGAAAGAATCACTAAAAATCCAGGCCGTTCTTCCATCGGGCAATAAAACAGAGACGTCGTTGTCACCCGATACCCATCCAAAACCTTTCAGATTGTTTTGCCACATATATTGCGTTTGCAAGTCCAGTACTTCGTGGGTGTCGTCCAACACCTCAACATCATCTATCATATAGGTTCCAACCGTTTTAAAGGTAAAATCCAACGTGACCGGACTCTCCGGTGCCTTAAACAAAAACTGATACATTTGCCAGTCATTCGTCCAGGTACCTTGCTACCGGTATGAATTCCTGTTGTGGCGATGGAATAGGTTGCATTTGTACCGATCGTTGACCAGTTGGTCAGATCCGATTCAAAGCCACTATTGGTTAGGGAGATAGTTTGTGCGTGAAGGGCTAGGAATGACGGAAGAATCAGGGATACCAGAAGTGTGAGTTTTTTCATTGTTGACAAGGTTCAAAAATTTTGTTCCAACAAAAGTATAAGAATTTTTGGATTTATTTAAGACTGTCCTTTCAAACGAACTTTTATCATTACTAATTGTTTAAATACCTAATGATTCGTTTGAACAAACAAACAACTTACTATGAAACAAACACCTAATATCCTAACAGTGGTCTGCATACTGTTATTTATATGCAGTTTTCAGAGCAATGCTCAGATTCCATCAGCTAGTTTGAAAAAAGATACTGTTTCAACCTCTAAAAATGTCACTTCAGAAGAGTTGTATGCCCTGGAAGCAAAAATGGCTGAAAAGTTAACAGCATTGAAGTATGATGCGGCAACAAAACAGTCAAAGGTTGAATATCCGTCCGATAACAGCGGATCGGTGGCGAAAGTGGTGTTGTATTACCTTGGCAATCGGCTTATTCGGCTTGAAAAACGAATTTATGACCAAACGAATGCACCTTTATCGTATAGCATGTACACTTTTAATGAGAAAAATGCCTGTTTTTGCAATACTCAATGGAACCAAAAAGATGGGAAGACCCAATTTTTGACAAAATCCGACTATGGATTAATTTATTTCGATTCTGATATGAAACTGATTGAGTTAGCACCCGCTCAAATGGATAAGCTTGTTCAGGAATCAAAAGATTCACTCGATGGTGTGATGACGCATTTTAAAGATTTTAAATATACCTTTGAAATGAGGTAATAGATATATAATTGAAATAAATATGATAAAATATCCGAACATAAAGATTACTAAATTAAGATATATTAAACAAAAGACAGAAGAACAATCTCTGCGTGGAGAATTATTTAATCTGGAATTACTGGCTCAACACGCACAGAAATTGGCATCCAGACAGCATATCACCAGTGAAGGAGGAAATGGTTTTCTGCTTGAAAAACTGAATTACAATGATGCAGTTTTGCGTGAGTTTAACCAATTAATTCTTGCAATAAAGAGGCCAAGGAATATTACACCAGCTACAGAATGGCTGGTGGATAATTTTTATTTGATTGAAGAGCATATACTACTTGCAAGGCGGCATTATTCAAAAAAATATAGTATGGAATTGCCTTGTATAGACCAAGGTGTTTCAAAAGGATTGCCCCGGGTTTACGATATAGCGCTTGAGTTAATTTTGCACACGGATGCCGAGTTGGATTCAGAATTACTCCATGCCTTTTTCGAAGCTTACCAAAAAGAATCTGTTCTCAAGTTGGGAGAACTTTGGGCAATCCCGATCATGCTGAGAATAGCCTTGATAGAGAACATTTATCGTATTGCTTCGCGTATTAAGATAGACCAAATTCATCGAAACATTGCAAATACCTGGGTAGAAAGACTACAAAATATAGCAGAGGAAAGCCCATCAAAACTGGTTGAGGTTCTAGCCGAGATGGCCAAGTCTGATATTCCGTTATCCAGTGCTTTTGTTTTTGAGTTTTGCCAGAGATTATCCTCCCAGAACCGGATGTTGCATATGGCTCGCAGTTGGCTTGAACAACGTTTAACCGAAAACGGTTTGTCCATTGAGGAGTTAATTCATAAAGAGACTCAGAATCAGGCCGCCAATCAGTTATCAGTGAGTCATAGCATAGGTAGCCTCCGTTTTCTTGGAACCACAGATTGGACAATTTTTGTGGAAGATCTAAGCCTTGTAGAAAGCACTTTGCGAAGCGATCAGGATGGAATTTATGGTCAAATGGATTTTTCCACCCGTGATCAGTATCGGCATGTGGTTGAATCACTGGCAAGAAAGAGTTCACTGTCAGAGATTCAGGTGGCACAGGAAGCAATCAATCTGGCGAAAGAGGCTTATGCTCAAAAACTCGATAAACGGAAAACGCATGTTGGTTTTTATTTGATTGGAGATGGATATGCTCTTTTAAAGAACGCATGTAAAGTAGAAAAAACAGTCAGAGCTTCTTTTGTGCAAAGTATCCATCGCTTTCCTTTATTATTTTACGTAGGCAGCATAACTCTAATTACGTTTCTGGGCACTTTTGGCTTTGTGGAACTTTTAGACTCTCTCGACAATTTAGTCATTGAATGGAAGACTATAGTTTTAGTTTTTATATTCCTCTTTTGTATCAGTCAATTGGCTCTTTCATTGGTCAATTGGTTTGTCATGTTTGTCTCTAAGCCTACTTTGATCCCACGTTTCGATTTTTCTAAAGGTATAGCTTCAAATTGTCGAACCATAGTTGTTGTACCTACTATGATATCGAATCAGGAATGCGTAGACAAACTCATTGAAAATACGGAACTCTGTTTTCTTTCCAATCGTGACCAATTCCTTCATTTTGCCTTGTTGACAGATTTTAGCGATGCTGGACAAGAAGTAATGCCATTGGATGATTTCTTACTTGAAAGAGTACGTATCGGGATAGAAAAGTTGAATAAAAAGTACACGAATGGAGGCAATTCTATTTTCTTTTTATTTCATCGTCCCCGTCTCTGGAATCCAAGTGAAGGTAAGTGGATGGGTTTTGAACGTAAAAGGGGGAAGCTAATGGAATTTAATTCGATTCTAAGAGGTGGACCTACTGATGCATTTTCGCTCATCGAAGGTGATATATCCATTTTGCAATCTGTCAAATATGTTATAACATTGGATACTGATACAACCCTGCCCTGGGGATGTGCCAGAAAATTAGCAGGGGCAATGGCTCATCCTCTGAACCGTCCCGAATTTGATCCTAAACGCAATGTCGTTATTAAGGGTTACGGTATTCTTCAACCACGCATTGCAGTAAATATAATCAGCAGCCGACGTTCTTTGTATGCCCGTCTTTTCTCGGGAGATTCTGGTGTTGATCCCTATACTCGTGCAGTTTCAGATGTCTATCAGGATCTTTTCAATGAAGGTTCATTTATAGGAAAAGGGATTTATGATGTAGATGCTTTTGAACAAGTTCTGGCCGGACGATTTCCGGAAAACAGGATTCTAAGTCACGATTTGCTTGAATCTACTTATGTTCGTTCAGGTCTTATCAGCGACATCGAGTTGTATGAATCCTATCCATCGGGTTATAATATGGATGCCAGGCGTCGTTATCGCTGGATTAGAGGGGATTGGCAGATAGCCAGATGGATTATGCCTCGTGTTCCATCGTTGGGCAAAAAGAAAGAACGCAATCCCATTTCGGCATTTGCAAAATTTAAACTGTTTGATAATCTTCGCCGGAGTATTGTTTCACCTGCCCTGTTACTCCTTTTAACTGGTTTCTGCTTGTTTTTTCCGCAAAGTACATGGGTAGGTCCTCTGCTGGTGCTTATCATTGCATCATTGCCCATCATCATAAACATGTCAATGAATGTTTTCCGTAAATCGATAGATCAGTCGTGGTCGCTTCATTTCCGGGAAGTTTTTCAGAATAGTGAACGACAATTGGGGCAAGTGCTGCTTTCTCTGGCTCTTTTGCCGTATGAAGCATTTTCATGTACAGAAGCAATAATCCGTACGTTGTTTCGCCTGATTGTAACGCACAAGCATTTAATGGAATGGCAAAATTCTGCCGATGCTGACAAGACTTCAAATAATACCTTATCAGATTATTACGCGAAAATGTGGTTTGCTCCTGTATTTGCAATAACTGGAGGAGTGCTTTTGTCAATTTTACATCCTTTGGCTTTGATCTATTCTATTCCTGTTCTGCTCGTTTGGTTAACTGCTCCTTATTTTGTTTGGTGGATTAGTTGTCCAATTAAACAGGAAGAACCTGAATTTAATAATGAACAAACGCTTTTATTACATCGGATAGCTCGTAAAACCTGGCATTTCTTTGAAACCTTTGTGAATGAGGATGAAAGTTGGCTTCCCCCTGACAATTTTCAGGAAATTCCTGAACCCATTATTGCTTCCCGTACATCGCCAACAAATATTGGACTTTCCTTATTGGCCAACCTGGCAGCATTGGACTTTGGTTATCTGACTGCCGGAAAACTGATGGAACGTACCCAACATACTTTTTCAACCATCAATAAACTGAAGAAATATAGGGGGCATTTATTGAACTGGTACAATACCAGGACTCTTGAACCGCTTTTCCCTTTCTATGTGTCGAGTGTAGATAGCGGAAACCTTGCCGGACATCTGCTTACGCTTGGTGAGGGTTTAAAGGAGATGAGGAATGCCCGTATTTACACTCCTGTTATTTTTTACGGATTGATTGATACATTGAGAATGTTAAAACAATCTGCAGGCAAAAATAAAGAATTCTTACAACTTGAAAAGGAGCTTGAAAAAAGACCACCAGTGACTTTGCAAGCTGCGTTTACTTTGTTGAAATCAATTGATAAAAAAATAGATGATCTCCTTCCATTGCTGGAACCTTTAAATGAGGAAGTACAGAAATGGGGTCAGATCCTGAAACAAACATGCGGAGAACAACTGGAAGAAATGGTATCTCTTGCCCCATGGGTTGAAATTAATTTCACGCCTGACAAGAGTGTTTTAGGTGAAAATACAAATACGATCCTGGAAAAATTAGAGACACTTAATCATGTTCCTACATTAACCGAAGTGATCAATATAGAAAAATCTGTCAGTCCATTAATAAAATCTGTTTTAAATGAACTTACCGGAGCGAAGGATCCATCTCGGACAGAAGAAAAAGAATTACTTACTGCCTGGTTGCACTGTTTGCGGGAATCTTCAAAACAGATTTTACAAAGAAGGCAAATGCTTAAATCACTAAAACGCCAATGTGAAAGTTTTGCCCGAATGGATTTTACGTTTCTCTTTGATGCTTCTAAAAAGTTATTCATCATTGGGTATAATGTCAGTAACCAACGGGCAGATGATGGATGTTATGATTTGCTTGCTTCTGAAGCCAGACTCTGCAGTTATGTGGCTATTGCACAGGGACAGGTGCCTCAGGAACATTGGTTCTCACTCAATCGCCTGTTGGTAGTATCTCTAGGCAAACCCGCATTACTATCCTGGAGTGGATCTATGTTTGAATACTTGATGCCGCTTTTGGTGATGCCCAATTTTGATAATACGTTACTTGACCAAACTTATAAAACGGCCGTTCAGGAACAAATCAGATATGGGAAAACGCTGGGTGTGCCCTGGGGTATGTCCGAGTCTGGATACAACCTCACGGATGTTAATTTGAATTACCAATACAGGGCATTTGGTGTGCCGAGTCTTGGTCTGAAGAGAGGCTTGTCTGAAGATCTGGTCATCGCTCCTTATGCTACCGTAATGGCCCTGATGGTGGCCCCAAAGGAAGCTTGCGAAAATATGCAACGTCTTTCAGATGATGGAAAAGAGGGAGGATATGGTTACTATGAAGCGATAGATTATACACCATCTCACCTTCGCCAGGGTGTGTCGAGTGAGAATATCAGTTCTTTTATGGCTCATCATCAGGGAATGAGTCTTTTGGCATTGGCTAATTTGCTGAAAGATCGTTCTATGCAACGCCGTTTTATGGCTTGTCCAATGCTGAAGGCAGCAGAACTCCTTTTACAGGAACGTATCCCTCAAAGCATTACGGCAAGTGTTATTCCTGACGACTCAAAATTTGAACTAGAGGGCTTACATCCGCTACAGGTAGACACCTCTGATACTATGCGCATTTACAAGGAAGCAAATATAGATCCCCAGGTACATCTGTTATCCAACGGTCGTTACCATTTAATGGTGAATAATTCGGGAGGCGGATTTAGCCGCTGGAACAATATGGCCGTTACACGTTGGCGAGAGGATGCTACGTGCAACAATTGGGGGTTGTTTGTTTACTTGCGTGATAACGAAACAGGTGAATTCTGGTCTACTGCCTTTCAACCGACTTTGCGCCCCATGAAAGGCTATGAAGCCATATTTACCCAAGCGTATGTTGAATTCCGTCAACGTCAGTCGAAGCTGGAAGTACATACGACGATTTGTGTTTCGCCGGAAGACGATATCGAATTAAGGCGCATCATGCTCACCAATCATTCACATGTGGTACGTCACATCGAACTTACCACTTACAGCGAAGTAGTAATGGCAACTCAGTTGTCGGATGAAGCTCACCCTGTTTTCAGCAATTTGTTTGTTCAAACTGAATTTGCACCAGCTTCTTCTACTATTTTTTGTACACGCAGATCGCAGACAAAAGAAGTAAAAGAACCTCACTTGTTACATATGATGCTTGTGCAGGGTGACCAACAAGGTGAAATTACCTGCGAAACTGATCGTTCGCTTTTTGTTGGCCGAGGGCATACTTTAGTAAACCCCATTGCGATGAAAACCACAAGTCCGTTGTCTGGTAGTACTGGTTCGGTGCTGGACCCAATCATTTCATTACGCCGTTCAGTAACCATTCAGCCTGGCAAATCGGTCACACTCTACATTGCATTGGGAATGACTGAAACACGCGAATCTGCACTTGTATTATCCGATAAATACCAAAATACCCGTATGGCTGACCGTGCTTTTGAATTGGCATGGACTCATAGTCAAGTCGTTATGCATCAACTTAATGTGACAGAAACAGAAGCTCAGCTTTATAGCAAACTGGCCAGTTCTCTGATCTATGCCAATCCCTCTCTGCGTGCTGATCCAATAATCCTAAAAAGCAACAGGCGCGGACAAAATGGCCTATGGGGATACAGTATTTCGGGAGATGTACCTTTGGTTTTGTTACGAATAAGTGATGCTAATGGACTCGATTTGGTCAGACAGGTCGTTTTAGCGCATGCCTATTGGCGAATGAAAGGGCTTACTGTAGAAGTGATAATTTTGAACGAGGATGTTTCCGTATATAGACAATCCATTCAGGATGAAATGATAAGCCTTATTTCTTCAGGGATAGAAGCTCCGTTACTTGAAAAGCCGGGTGGTATTTTTATACGTCGAATAGAACAAGTACCGCATGAAAATATACTGTTGTTACAAGCAGCTGCGCGGATTGTTCTAAGTGACGACCTGGGTACATTGGCAGAGCAACTGACTATATTTAAAATTTCTGAATTACAGATCCCAGCTCTGGTTCCTTTACGATCAACTATGCCGGAGACTTCAAGTCCGCTTCCGACCCGGGATTTGATTTTTAAAAATGGTTTTGGTGGATTCACCCCCGATGGTCACGAATATGTGATAACGCTTGAACCGGGACAATCCACACCGGCTCCGTGGTGTAACGTATTGGCCAATGAACAGTTTGGGACAGTTATTTCTGAAAGTGGAGGCTCCTATACCTGGGCTGAGAATGCCCATGAATATCGCCTCACACCCTGGAATAACGACCCTGTAAAAGATATTTCCGGTGAGGCTTTCTATATACGTGACGAGCAAACAGGAATGTTCTGGTCACCTACCCCGCTCCCGACACGTGGAGCAACACCTTACGTTATTCGTCACGGATTTGGATATACCGTATTTGAGCATAGCGAATTCGGAATAGATTCTGAACTTTGGGTGTATGTTGCTATAGATGCGCCGGTTAAGTTTGCTGTGTTAAAGCTTTACAATAAATCTGGACGTCCCCGCCGATTGTCTGTCACCGGATATTATGAATGGGTGCTGGCCGATTTAAGACAAAAAAGTCTTTTGCATGTCCAAACAGAGATTGACCTTAAAACCGGGGCTTTATTAGCCCGAAATTTCTACAATCCAGATTTTGCAGAGAATATTGCTTTTATAGATGTTGGGGAAACCCGCACATCGAGTGGTGACCGTAAAGAGTTTATAGGTCTCAACGGGAATTTGTCACAGCCGGCGGCCATGAAAAATACCCGTCTTTCCGGTAAAGTAGGTGCAGGACTTGATCCATGTGGTGCCCTTCAAGTAGTATTTGATCTGGCTGATGGACAGAATCGGGAAACTCGGTTCAGGCTTGGGTTTGCGCATAACAAGGAAGAAATGCATCAACTTGTAATGCGATTTCAAAAGCCAGGCGCTGTACGTGAAGCACTGGAAGGAGTCTGGACTTATTGGAATCGTACGCTTGGCATCATAAACGTGGATACCCCTGATCCTTCCGTGAATGTGATGGCAAATGGTTGGCTGATGTATCAGACGCTGAGTAGTAGGATATGGGCCCGATCCGGGTTTTATCAGTCTGGCGGAGCTTATGGTTTCCGCGACCAATTGCAGGATGTGATGTCGTTGGTACATGCCGAACCGGCTATTACCCGTAAACAGATATTACGTGCAGCAAGTCATCAGTATTCTGAAGGCGATGTTCAACATTGGTGGCATCCACCTATGGGACGTGGTGTGCGAACCCATTTTTCCGACGATTACCTCTGGTTGCCTTATGTAACTTGCAGGTATGTATCCTGCGTTGCCGATACGGGTATTCTCGACGAGAAAGTCTCCTTTATTGAAGGCCGACCCTTGCGAACGGACGAAGAATCGTACTACGACATGCCCGGATATTCAAACCAATCGGCTACGCTCTACGAACATTGTGTCAGAAGCATTAAATACGGACTTAAGTTTGGTATTCATGGCTTGCCCCTAATGGGTTGTGGTGACTGGAACGATGGCATGAATCTGGTAGGACAGGATGGACGCGGCGAAAGTGTGTGGCTGGCCTTCTTTTTGTACGATGTGCTCACCCAATTTTCCAAAATTGCGATTTTGCATAACGACGAAACCTTTGCGGAAAGTTGTCTGGCTCATGCGCAGGAGTTACAAAGAAATATCGAACTTCATGGATGGGATGGAGAATGGTACCTTCGTGCATTCTTTGATAACGGTGATCCTCTTGGTTCTAAAAGTAACGAAGAATGTCGTATCGATTCATTACCACAAAGCTGGTCTGTGATTAGTGGGGCCGGTAGTTCTGGACGCTCTGCACAAGCTTTGGAACAAGTGTATAAACAGTTGGTACATCCCGAGGATAAATTCATTCAGTTGTTTACTCCACCTTTTGACAAGACCGATCTAAATCCAGGTTATATTAAAGGTTATGCTCCTGGCGTTCGTGAGAATGGAGGTCAATATACTCATGGTGCAATATGGGTTGCTATGGCTTATGCTATGATGGGAAAAACAGATCGTTCCTGGGAACTTTTCAATTTGCTTAACCCAGTGCAGCACGGAATGACGACTGAACAGATATCCTTATATAAGATTGAACCTTATGTGGTTGCGGCTGATGTGTATGCTTGTGCACCCTATACTGGTCGTGGTGGTTGGTCCTGGTATACAGGTTCGTCTTCCTGGATGTATCGTCTTCTGGTTGAAACGCTCCTTGGCGTAAACCGAATGGGAAACACATTAAATCTCAGCCCTCTCCTTCCCCCAAGTTGGAATAGTTACAAAGTACACTATCGATTTGGACAAACCATGTATCATATCACTTTCAATCGTATCACCGACGATTCAATACTCCGTCTGATTCTTGATGGTAAATTACTTTCGGACAATAAAGTGCTAACTTTAGAACATGATGGCAATGAACATTTTGTAGAAATGTGGATAAAATAAAACCAGAAATATGAAAACTAAAGAATTCAATCAAGACATGTTACGTAAGGTCGATGCCTATTGGCGTGCAACGAATTATCTTTCGGTTGGACAATTATATCTTTACGACAATCCATTGTTGCGTGAACCGCTTAAACCCTCGCACATCAAACCGAATTTGCTTGGGCATTGGGGAACCACTCCAGGACAGAACTTTATTTATGTGCATCTAAACAGAGTTATCAAGAAAAATGACCTTGATATGATTTATATATCCGGTCCCGGCCACGGTGGTCCTGCCATGATCAGCAACACCTATCTGGAAGGCACTTACAGCGAGGTCTATCCAAAAATAACCCAGGATGAGGCTGGACTGAAAAAGTTGTTCAAACAGTTTTCCTTTCCAGGTGGTATCCCCAGTCATGTGTCACCGGAATGTCCGGGCTCCATTCACGAGGGTGGAGAACTTGGCTATTCGCTGAGCCATGCTTTTGGAGCTGCATTTGACAATCCGGGTTTGATTGTGGCATGCGTTATCGGAGACGGTGAAGCGGAAACAGGGCCCTTGGCTACCGCATGGCATTCCAATAAATTCCTGAATCCCATTACCGACGGAGTTGTGTTGCCTATTCTGCATCTAAACGGTTATAAAATAGCCAGTCCTACTGTGTTGGCCCGTATTCCAAAAGAAGAACTTGACCAGCTTTTGCGTGGTTATGGATGGATTCCTTTTTATGTTGAAGGCGATGATCCGGAATTTATGCACGAACTGATGGCTACAACGTTGGATATCATTATCTCGGACATTCAGCAAATTCGGGATAATGCCAAAACCAATAATGATACCACTCGTCCGCTTTGGCCGATGATTGTTCTGAGGTCCCCCAAGGGTTGGACCGGGCCTAAAGTCGTGGATGGTAAGAAAATTGAAGGATCATTTCGTGCTCATCAAATACCCATCGTCATTGACTCGGAGCATCCCGAACATCCCGAACATCTGGAGCAGCTAGAGAGCTGGATGAGAAGTTACAAACCCGAGGAGCTTTTTGACAAAAATGGAAAGCTGATGCCCGAACTTGCTGAGCTCGCACCTAAGGGCTTTAGGAGAATGGGCGCAAATCCTCATGCCAATGGTGGACTGCTTTTGAAAGACCTTGAATTGCCTGACTTCCGAAATTATGCCATAGATGTTCCCTCCCCAGGTTCCGTTCAGTCTGCCGATACCTTTGTGTTGGGCAAATACTTGTGTGACGTTATAAAACAAAACTCCGACCATCGGAATTTCCGGATATTCGGACCGGATGAAACCCTTTCCAACCGTTTGAATGCCGTTTTTAACGCTACCAACCGACAATGGGAAGGACACATGGAGCATACTGATGAGTTTCTGGCCACAGACGGCCGGGTCATGGAAATGCTCAGTGAACATCAGTGTGAAGGCTGGCTCGAGGGCTATTTGCTTACCGGAAGACATGGTCTGTTCAATAGCTATGAAGCATTTATCCACATCGTTGATTCCATGTTCAATCAACATGCCAAATGGCTGAAAGTAACATCGGAGTTGCCCTGGCGTAAGGATATAGCATCTCTCAATTACTTGTTGGCCTCTCATGTCTGGCAGCAGGCACACAATGGTTTCACCCACCAGGATCCAGGGTTTATAGATCATGTCATCAATAAGAAGTCCTCTGTGGTGCGCGTTTACCTACCACCGGATACCAATTGCCTCCTTTCCGTTTGGGATCATTGTTTAAAGAGCAGGAATTATGTCAATGTGGTCATAGCCGGTAAATACGTGGCACCTCAGTGGCTCACCATGGAAGAAGCCATAGATCATTGTACCAGAGGAATTGGTGTCTGGAAATGGGCCAGCAACGATCAGGGCGGTGAACCAGACATGGTGATGGCTTGCTGCGGTGACGTACCTACTTTGGAAACGCTTGCAGCAGTTTCCATTTTGCGTGATTTTTTACCCGAAGTGAAAGTCCGGGTGATCAATGTCGTTGACTTGATGAAACTGGAACCAAATACAGAACACCCTCACGGTCTGAGTGATAAAGAATTTGATGCCCTGTTCACCAGAGACAAACCCATTGTGTTTGCCTTCCATGGATATCCCTGGCTGATCCATCGACTCACCTACCGGCGTACCAATCACGAGAACATCCATGTCCGTGGCTACAAGGAAGAGGGCACCATCACGACCAATTTTGATATGACCGTCCTGAACGATATCGATCGGTTTGATCTGGTGCTGGATGTTATAAATCGTTTGCCGATACAGAGTTATGAGTCCAATAATCTGAAGCTGATGATGCAGAATAAACTCATCGAGCACAAACAATACATTGATTCCAATGGTATTGATATGCCCGAAATCAGAGACTGGAAGTGGTGATTATATCAATCTGGAAGCTGCATTTTGATCCAAAAACCACTTTATCCGGCCATGAACCGGACAAACCAAGGAAGCGGGGTAATCGTTTTTAGCTGTATTCAATACTCTGGAAACGATCTCCGCTTTTCCGGAACCGGTGACCAGAAAGACCACATTGTCTGCATTGTTGATGACGGATCCGGTTAGAGTAACCCGCTGCTGACCTGTTTGTGGGTGTTTTACGGATTCACAATAGCGTGCCGACTCAAAAAGATGCGTATTGCCAGGGAAAATCGAAGCCGTATGTCCATCTTCGCCCAAGCCAAGAAGTATCAGGTCAAAACAGGGCAAGCCATTTCTTAAAGGAACGTTCTCTTCCAAAATAAGACTGTATCGTTTTGCTTCCTCAATGGGTTCAGCTTCTCCGTGAATCCGGAAAATGTGTTCTTCCGGAATTTCCAGCTTGTCCAGCAAACAAAACTTGGCCATGTGATAGTTGCTGTCTACATTATCCGGAGCAACGCAACGTTCATCACTCCAGAAAAAAAGGATTTTAGTCCAGTCGACAGTCCCTTGTCCATGCATGGCAAGGTATTCAAAAAGTTGCTTGGGCGTGGTTCCACCCGACAATGCCACCGTGAAAAATTTATCCTTGGTTGCCTCTTTCATTTTTAAGGACATCCATTCCATTGAATACGCTGCCAACTCCTTGACAGACTGAAAGATTCTGATGTTTTTCTTTTCCATAATGTTCCTTTTTAAAGCTCACAATACAAACCATCATCAGAAAGGTTTTTGCAGGGATAGCGCCAACCGCCCTTATAATCTTCTATGAGATCGTCCACATGTTCCGGCCCCCAGGAACCGGCCGGGTAGCCATACACGATGAGGTCAGGATTACTTGCCCAGACCTTTTGGATGGGTGCGACAAATCTCCATGCCGCTTCCACCGCATCCGCACGGGTATAAAGCGTTGAATCGCCCATCATGGCATCGTACAACAGCCGTTCGTAGGCAGAAGGCAAGTGAACGTCTGAAAGTTCCGAATAGTGAAAATCCATATTGACGTTTTTCACATTGAATCCTGCACCAGGCTGCTTCATGCCGAATTTAATTAAAATACCTTCGTCCGGCTGTATTCGTATGATAAGCTGATTGCAGCCGGTGTCGGGCTGACAGTCCTTGAACAGAACCTGAGGTGCAGGCTTAAAATGGGCAACAATCTCGGTGACTCTGGTAGGCAATCGTTTCCCCGTACGTATGTAAAAAGGAACACCTCCCCAGCGCCAATTGTCAATGTAGAATTTCATAGCTACGAATGATTCCGTGCGCGATTCCGGATCGATGTGCTCTTCTTCTCTGTAACCGGGAATGGACTGACCACGCACGTGTGAAGCCGTATATTGACCCCTCACAACCTGATGAGGCACATCCTCTTCCCGAATAGGTCTCAGCGCCTGAAGGACTTTAAAAGTCTCATTCCGTATAGCATCTGCATCCATCGACGTGGGCGGTTCCATAGCCGTAAAGCCAACCATCTGAAGTAAGTGATTTTGCAACATGTCACGCAAAGCGCCAGCATTTTCATAATAGCCACCCCTGTCCTCCACTCCTATGCTTTCGGCCGAAGTTATTTCTATATGATGGATGTAATTCCGGTTCCAGAGTGGTTCAAACATTCCATTGGAAAACCGCATCACCAGCAGGTTTTGTATCGTTTCTTTTCCCAGGTAATGATCTATCCGATAGAGTTGATCCTCGTTGAAAGCTTCGTGCAGATCCCTGTTTAAAGCAAGTCCGGATTCCAGATCGTAGCCAAACGGTTTTTCAATGATGAGGCGTTTTAGACCATCTGCAGAATCACTCAGTCCGACTTTGGCCAGATTTTTTGCTATAAGGCCAAACACACTTGGCACCAGGGACAAATAAAACAGGTAGTTCTTGTCGGCCGATTCAGACAATTTTTCGAGTAGCGTTTTCAACCGGACATACTCGTTGGGATCGGTAATGTTCATGGAATGGTAGGACAACATTCCTAAAAACTCCACAATCAGATGCTCTTCCAAATGAATGGATTCAGAAAATTTCCGGATGCCGTCGGCCATTTTTTCGCGGAAAACCTCGTTGGTCATCACGGTCCTGCCAATGCCCACCACGCCAAACCTTTCTGGGAGCATTTGCTGGTTGTAAAGGGCATACAATGCCGGTATGAGCTTACGGTAAGTCAAGTCTCCAGATGCGCCAAATATGACGATGATCTGGTTTACAGGCTTTTCCATGTTTTATTTTTTGACTACTCCGTGACCTCCAAATTCATTGCGCAAAGCTGCCACCACCTTCATGGCGAAAGACTCGTCCTGACGAGACTGGTAGCGTGTATAGAGGGAAGCCGTGATCACATGGGCAGGCACATTTTCGTCCATAGCCGCCTCGACCGTCCAACGTCCTTCCCCACTGTCCTGGGCATAACCTTTCAGCTCATCCAGTTTAGGGTCTTTATTGAAAGCCAGCACCAGAAGGTCCAGCAACCAGGAACGAACCACACTGCCCTGTTGCCAACCACTTGCAACGGCCTTCAAATCGATATCGTACGGTGCTTTTTCAATAATTTCCATCCCTTCTGCCAACGACTGCATCATGCCATATTCTATGCCATTGTGCACCATCTTTACGAAATGTCCTGCGCCGCTTTCTCCGCAGTAGGTATAACCGCCTTTTGGAGCCAGCGCTTCATAAATGGGATAAACAAAGTCTGTAGCCTCTTTGTCACCACCCGTCATGAGGCTATACCCATTTTCAAGTCCCCATAAACCTCCGCTGGTGCCACAGTCCAGGTAATGCATACCGTGACTTGCAACTTTAATACCTCTTTCTTTGGTCTCTTTATAATTCGAATTTCCACCATCGATGATGATGTCGTTTTTATCTAAAAGTGCGACAATCTGATCGATTGTGTCGTCTACCGGTTTGCCAGACGGCACCATCATCCAAACTATTTTTCGGCCGGACAGCCTGGATACCATATCTTCCAGTGAAGCCGACCCTATGGCTCCAACTTTTTGCAACTCGCCTACAACGTCTGCGCTCCGGTCGTAAACAACTACTTCGTGTTTGTATAGCAGCAGGCGTTGAACCATGTTCCCGCCCATTTTACCAAGTCCAATAAATCCAAGTTTCATGGTGCTGTGTATTTGTGATTTTTTGAAGATTCTGTGATTACCAAATATAGGGAATTTGGAGGGTAAATGAAAGAAATACCATCAATAAAATCGATCAGTTTTCGGTTTAAGCATCCTTAATGAGCAACATCAGATCAGACATGGATAGTTTTGCAGCATGGTCTGAACCCTCAAGCAAGGAGTCTGCCAAATTTCGCTTGGTATCGTGCAATCGAAGAATCTTTTCCTCGATGGTGTCCTGGGCAACCAATCGGTAAATGGTTACAGGACGACTTTGACCGATACGGTGGGCGCGGTCCGATGCCTGGTCTTCAATAGCTGGATTCCACCAGGGATCCAGATGGATAACAAAGTCAGCAGCAGTCAGATTTAATCCCAGACCACCTGCTTTCAAACTAATTAGAAAGATATCACCTTCCCCATTCTGAAAAGCCTTCACACGTTTTCCCCGTTCAGACATGGAAGTGGAGCCATCCAGATAAATGTAGTGTATGCCTTCTTTATCCAACGCTTCGCGGACAAGACTTAAATGTTTCACAAATTGGCTGAAAACCAGTGCACGATGTTTGTTTTTCCTCAAGTCTGAAACCAACTCTAAAAAGTCGGAAAGTTTGGAGGAAGGTATCTTCAGCTTGGGATTAACCAACGATGGATTGCAACACGCCTGTCGTAAACGGGTGATTTCTGCCAAGGCTTGAATGTGTTTTGCACCTGTGGCGTTGTTATCGCTTTCCATAGTATCAATAGCCTGACGGCGCAGAGTCTCGTAAAAAGCCCGCTCTTCCTCACTCAATTGTACTTTGTGAATGATCTCTGTTTTGGGCGGCAATTCATCGATAACAGCAGCTTTGGTGCGTCGTAGGATAAAAGGAGACAGTAGTTTCTTCAGGTGATTTCGGTTTGCAGGTGTATCGTTTTTTACAAATAGTTCGTTGAAATGAGCTAGGCTCCCCAACATTCCCGGGTTTACAAATTGAAATAAATTCCAGACTTCACCCAAATAATTTTGTACCGGTGTGCCTGTCAACGCTATCCGAAACGTGGCCTTTAAATGCATGGCTGCCTTGGAGGTTTTGGTTGCCGTATTTTTGATGGTATGGGCTTCGTCAAGTACAATCGTGTCAAAATGGATGGAAGCAAGTGCCTTTTCCTCCGTTTGAAGCAGGCCGTAAGTCGTGATCAGCAAATCCCCTGGTTCCAGCGATTGCAAAGTCTGTTCTCTATTGTTGCCCGACAACAGTTTTACCTGAAGGGATGGCGCAAATTTATTGGTTTCTGAAATCCAGTTTGGTAAAACGGATACCGGACAAACGACCAGAGCTGCTCCTTTTGCACTTCGTTTCAGTAAAACGGCCAACGTTTGTATCGTCTTCCCCAAACCCATATCATCTGCCAGACAGGCTCCCCCCTCCCATTCGGCCAATCGGCACATCCAGCGGAAGCCTTCTTCCTGATAGGGTCGTAAGTCGGTATTCAATTGTTCAGGTACCTCATATATAATATCCCGAGTGTTTTTGAGCTGTTTCTGGAAATCTTTCCACTTTTTGTCAGACTGGAGATTCGCTGATTCTTCCAACAAATCTCCTAAACCAACGGATGCAAATTTATTGAGGTGTAATCCGTCTTTGCCCGAAGAAGTGAGCGCCTGTATTTCATCCAGTTGTTTCTTTAATTGTTCGCTGAGTGCCAAAAATTCACCAGGTTTGAGTTCAATGAAGCGATTGCGGCTTTTTGCAGTCAGCTCCATCAATTGCTGTAGCGTGATGATGGTATTTTCATCCACCTTCAAATCGCCTTCCAGCTCAAACCAGTCGTTTTTGCTCTTGATTCGTAGATTCAGATTTTTAAAATGGACGGATCCTTTCAGTTTGAATCGAACACCTTCCGGCCATTCAACCAGACATATATCCGTGAATTTGGCTAAAATTTCCAACAGTTGCAGAGAGTCTGACGGTTCGTTAAAAGAGATTAAACCTTCGTATTGGTCAATGCTTTCAAGCGTTTGTATTTCATTCATCAGTACGGTTGCATTCTCCGTTTCCTTTTCCAAATCCCTGGAAACCTGCAGCTGTTCCTTGTTTTCGTTGGTAATGAGTGTTTTTCCTCCTTTTCCCGGTTTGCAATAAGGCGGCAAATGACCAAAGGGCTTGGCAAAGAGCTCCGCTTTCAAACCTTCACCAAAAGGAAGCAACTGAACACGAATTCTTGAATCGGCGGATACAATTCGAACATTCATGTCTTCGGTTGCAATTAAGTCGGAATGAACCGTCATATGTGCACTGAAAATGCCAAGAACTTGCATAAGCTTCTCTTTGCCTTTTTCAGGTACCACTATTTTTTGTTGAAATACGTTTTCGATAAGTTGAACTTGTTGTTGATTCAGGTCGTACAATTTATATCTTGTATTTGTCTCTTTCTCCACATAGAGCCTTTTTGAGATATCTTTTATATCTGTTGAAAGCATATATCCTGCTGCCGTTTTTTTGACATGCAAAGAGGGTTGCGCCAAAATCAGTTCAACAGGTACAAAATCCGTACCTTCCAGATACAAGTTTGGATGCCCCGCCAAATCGCGATATACATTGTTGTCAAACAGGTAATTAGAGCCACGCCCCCAATCATTTTCATACCGTTTTACATGATTGGCGATGCGAAGATCTTGCTCAGTCATACCTTCCATGGTGCCTTCATTTAAGGTTTTAAAAGCAACATTTCGACCTTTTGTCCAACCTTTTAACGTTCGGGTTTGCAAAATGGGCTGAATCTCGTTGTATTGGAAATTGACAAAGTAACTTAGTTTGTACTTTACTCCATCTGTATTGGATGTAGCAGATAACTTTTTTCCTTTATCAAAGACCAGAAATGCATTCAGCGATTTCTCCCATTCCTCTTGTCTTTTAACCAGACTGATAGCGGGCTGATGTTTGAACTCTTTGGCAATATTTTGAAAAAGCTCTTCCGTCTCTTTGTTTTGAGTCCATGATTTCAGTGCGTATGCCGCTTCGTATGCTAGCAGACCATATCCATTATCATTGGCCCTTTTAACCGAATGTATCAACCTATTTAGCTGGGTCAAATCTGGCTTTTTGTCAATTAAATACAAAATGGGTATTGAAAGTAGGCAACCAAAGTTCCCGATAAGATTGCTAGTATATAACAGCAGATAATTTACAGCACTTTCCAACTCCTGCTTTTTGTTGAGCGAATTTGTTGCAATGGCAGCGAACAGAGAATCATAGTTGCCGTCCTCCTTTTTCTCCATATATTTAAGGTATTTGCTGAATACCGGGGCAGAGACTTCCGGCTCTGAACAAACGAGGGCAACAAGGTAGAAAAAGGCATATTCAGGTGTAATAGGTAAAACACTCCCCTTCACATAGGACCGTTGCATTTTCATGCCTTTTTCAAAAAGACTTACGGCTTGCGCGTATTGTCCTGAAATCAATAGACCAACAGCGGTGATAAAATAAGTGTTAAAGGGCTCATCTGGATCTGTTTTTGAAATAGCTCCTTCAAAATCTCCTTTGAAAAAGCATATAGTATTGTCGAGTGTAAATAGCTGCTCTACAACCTGTTTGTTAAATAGTGACAGATTTTTTTTAAACCTTTCGTTGACAAACTGCAACACATACAATGTATTGAAACACCTTGTTGACATGTATTGGAATTGAGCTTTTATAAAAGTAGTGCTCATACGTCCAATCACTTTTTCATACGCATCATGCACCAGAATATCACTCAAATCCGGTATCGTTAACCTGTAGTATGAGTTGAAATGGCTGTCTTCCATTTCCTTGTATTTACTCTCATTATATAACAGGTTGTAAATCAATCTGGAAGAGTTAAAAATGACATCCTCCCTGTAATAAAACTTCTTATGAAAAATTTCAATTTTTTTCCATTCCTCTAGATATGATTTTAACTTTGGGTACAAGTATATCATAAAGGAAAGTTCAACACTTATTTGCTTGCCAACGCTGTAAAATCCGGATTTTTTATTGAAAAGTTTATGAACAATTGCTGATTCAATGCAATCTTTAACTTGTTTCTGAGTGACTATGTGTCGTTTTCGTACAATGTCTGTAATATCAGTGACCTCGATGTTGGTCGCTGTCAGTGCAGCGACATTGATGATGTGCTTATCACATTCAGGTAGTGAATTGTAGAATTGAATCTGCGGATCGGTCATGAAAAAAATGGGTTAAAAAGATTATCCATATTTATAGGACTCTGCTTCTGCAGATCATTGGGTATATGTCCTTTTAAAATCCAATGTGGAATGCCATTCTGGAAAGTGGTTAAAGCTTGAACAAAACGATTGATTTCGTCCATAGAGTGCCATTCAGTAGTTTCACTGACCATTGAAATGATCTCAGTCAATTTAATATCCGATTGGATGGCTTGCCAAATCAGAAACATCTGAAAGTAGGCAATCATCTGATCGTCTTTGTTTTTTTCACCCAATAAATGTATGAGTAAATCTGCACTCGGATGTTGAAAAATGGAAATAGGTTCTGTAGATAATAACACGTAGTCTATTGGAAATATAGCATAATCCAAATCCTTTCTTTTTAGGACCTTTGCATAAAAAAGACTGGGGTCATCCATGGATTCATGGGCGAAACACAGGTCATTTTTGTAAAAAAAGGGCATGATTTCCATTTTCAGCTCCATTCTAAAATGGAAAAGGTTCAGGATATCTTTCTCCTCCAGCTTTTCATCAGTCATTTGTACAATGATCCGAACTAGTTGTTTTATGGAAAGCACACCATATAGAGTGATAAGTCCCCTGATCATTTGCTCTTTTCTATCCATTTCCAGTATGAATGGATCTTTTACAAAGTCATCAATGACTGGCAAAAGGGCCTGCCTCAGATTTTCAGAAATGGCACAGTGAAAGAAATCTTCAAACTCCTCATCCATGTACTCAGTAGAATTCTCATCTGTTGGGGCCATAACGATCCAATTCGATTCAAGTACTGAAAAGAGAAGTGGTTCTTCGGTTTGCAGATAACCACCTGCATGGACCAATTTCTGTAATTGAAGCAAATCACGAAGCGGTATGCGTTCTGCCAGAGTGCGTGGATCTTTTAACAGCTTTGTCTCCAGGCATTTGGCTAAATCCTTTTTATTCATAGACTTTCTAAAACTGCAAGCAAAATCTTCACAAGCTTGTATCAGTCTATCACGGGTGAGGCCGTCCTGAAGGTTCTCACTAAATGGACGCGTGTTTGCGGTGGCAAAAGGGATTTTGGTGGCCATACTCTTTGTATAAATTGATTTGGAGCTGTAAATTTATACAAATCTGATTAATTTGAAAATAGTTGCACTAAGCAAATTTGAAATCAGTTAAAATAAGCAAATTTGAAAATTGGTTTTTTTGGAAAAAGAACCTGTAGTTTTGTGTATCTGGACAAAATGTGGAGGGGAAGTTTAAAATCCCAATGAGAAACTAAATGCATTTCGCTGCAAATCTCCATTGGTAAATAACGCTGTCGGGTAATAGCTGTATGCCACATGTGCACCAAAAATGATCAGAAAACGAAATTTGGTACCGACTGTCCAGCCAAACTGCGCATTTTGAATATCGTCGTATCTGTATCCATCCAACGAGGAAGACAGGATCAATTCAAGAACGGGACCTGTATAGACTTTCATACTTCTCGTAAATTTCTTATAAACCTGATATCCACCCACAACAGGGATGGAAAGTGATTTCGTTCTGAGTATAGCTTTATCTTCTCCCATCGCAAAAGCCCCATCGGAATAAAGGGAGTATTTTCCCCAATTATAGTCCAGACCAACCATCCAGTACGCTTTTTCATCAAATTCAAAGTTTTCTCCATATCCGGTCCCTATAGCGAAGTTGCGCCAGCGATAATCGTCGGTTCTATAGACATCCCAGGATAGATGGGCATTTTTCCAGAGTTGCCTGCCGATGGTGGGTTTTTCTTTGGCCTGGAGGGTGGAAGATATGGTGATGAGGGTTAGGATTAGGAAGAGGATTTTTTTGGTCATGGGGAGGTGGGTTTTTTTTTGGTGAATTTATAAGATGAAACAATGGAGGGGATTTATTGGTTCATTTTGGGAAGGTGGAAAATTCAACTTTTTTGATACGTCGTAAATTATATCAGCTATCTTTTTACAAAACATAGTCAATTCCGTCCAATGAACAAACAACTTATATATAGCATATTACAGTATAAGCACTCTCCTATTTTAAGAGAGGCTATTAATATTGGTGTGTTGTTTTATTTTCCGGAAGAGACACGAAAGCTGTATCTAAATATTACGGATTCTACCCGGTTACGGTCTATCTATGAAAACTTTGATAACAGTTACTTCAATACCTCGGTAAAAATTATACAATCCAATGTCGAAAAGTGTTCAGATGATTGTTTTGCACAAGAATTATTGCTCAAAAATTTCAGCAAATATATTAATGATTATTTACTGAAAGAAGACGACACAGCACTGCAATTCACAGATCCATTCACAACTATCAATGTATTTTCAAGTCCGGAGAAAGTAATTGAAGAATATACCCGACTGCTCCTACCGGTGTGTACAAAAAAAAGAGCCAGATAATTGTCGGATTGATATTTTGTTAGGAAACCTCAAGAATTTTTTTTGACACCTACTTTAACCAAATTGTTCCTGTGTTAAATGCTGTTCCAGCCTGGCACTTTTAATGATTTATCGATTACTTCTGCGCGTAATTTATATTCGAATTTATCTCGAATGGGCTCACCGGGTTTACCGATAAATTCAAGGTGATTTCATCTAAAGTATATTTTTTCATAGATTTTCAGGTGGTTGAAGTGAGTAATAATCCTTCATTATTTTCACTTTGGACTGTTTCACGATGAATGCCCAGGCAAATTCCTACCTGAGTTTTATTCATCTTTTCGGATAATTCATTAACTTTGTACCACATGAGGGGCTTTTCATTTATGATCATCTCTTTCATCAGCGTTCATTTTTGGAGGTTTGCGTCTACAAATTTGAACGCTTTATTGGAAACCTCCATATAAACTGTTGATTGAATTTTTCCGAATTACGCCGATTGAATTTTGCGATATTCTGCTGATTCAGAGTTACCGATTCACCGCTCAACGGTTCACAGAAATCTAAGTGGCTTGCTGAAGGTTTTTTAGTGGTTCGTTTGAAGGTTATGATAAACTTTGAGTTGGAAAAGTTGTTGCTTTCTTTTGGAAAAAGTGTGGTGGTAATAAAACCGGTTTCGCTAGTTGAAACTATTAAAGGGTAGTTGGGAAAGCGTTGGGGAATTATTAAAAAGTTCACCATCCATAATAAGAGGTTTCCATCAATAATAAGAGGTTTCACCATCCATAATAACAAGTATATTTTTGATGATTATTAAACTGTAAATTCTGACTTAAACTCTTCCATCTCATTCGAAAGAATTCTAAGTTGTCTAAACAATGCTACCTTCCGATTAAATTGCTTGCAATTTTTAATTGAAATAGAAAGTTTGTCAATGTTAATGTTTAATAGCTTCATTTTTTGTTCTACCGCAATGAGCTTAGTAACATCTCTATTTTTGAAAGACTGTATTCCTGAAATCTGGAAACAAATTTCTGAAAACACAAAATCTAAATTGTGCGCTAACTGCAAAGTGAAGATTGGTTCTTTTGGAGTTTTCCAATCCGTTGAAAACGTCCAATCGACTACTGCTTGATTTTCATTTGTTGGATGTGAATGCTTTTGAGAAATTGAATACATCAGGAACTCTTCATGCTTAATTTCAAACAAAATTGGATATGGTATGACACGGTTTATAAGCAACAACAATTCATTAATATTGGATTTCTCCTTAAGTTCAATCTCAAATATCTGAATTTCTTTTACTTCAATTCCATTCAAATTGATGGTTTGTTGAGAAAGCTTATAAGCCCACTTTATTTTTGAGACAACATTAGTAAACAATCTTTTTTGTTTAGGGGTAGCATATTCATCAAAGGTTTTTTTGGGAATATTCTTATTCACGATTGTTGAAGCAGGTAAATCAAACATATATTAGCGAACTATTACAAATGAAACTAATTTGAAATCTTCTTTCCCTTTTATTTTACTTTCCAATGCTGTTGTACCACCCACTTTAAAGAGCGATAATATGTCTTTTTCCTCTTCAGTGTGCAGAATTGACTTGATACTTTGATCTAACAAATCGGAATAAAGTTTCATTTTCCTACCGTCGCTCGTTTCCATATTGAACTCTGCACAGAGCTCAGCAAACGGCTCTTGGTTTCCTTTGCATAAAAGGCGTAAAGCATCAAGGGTTTTCTTTGATTGAGTGTGATTAAAGGTAACAGTGCCGTTTTGTTTCATAGAAACCAAATAGAAAGGATGCAAACGATTTTGCTTGTCAATATTGACTTCCTTATTTATATTTTTCAAAATGAATACGACACCTGGTTCAAATCCGTCCCTTTGCTTTGCAATAGCATAAAGACCACCGGGAATACTTTTTTGAGCTCCATATCTTTTAATAAAATTTGACAGATCAATTCTAAAATCGTTTAGCCCTAAATCAGTAATTGATACCCCTTCTCTTAAATCTTCCAAATCAATAACTTCATCCTGCAACCTTTTCAATTGCGCCTTTCGGTATTCTAAATCCTTTTCTTCAGTATTGAGAAGATTATCATCGCCAGTACTTGTCAGGTTGGTAATCAACATTTTACTTTCCACCTTTTGCTTAAGGTTGATATAGGCATCCAAGGATACGTCGGGCCAGAAATTAACTAAAGTAATTGAGTCATTTTTGGATCCTATACGGTCAATTCGTCCAAAACGTTGAATGATTCGAACCGGATTCCAATGAATATCATAATTGATCAGGTAGTCGCAATCTTGTAAATTTTGACCCTCCGAAATACAATCAGTGCCAATCAGTAAATCAATTTCCTCTTTTATATTGGGGAAAGACAATTCTTTTTCCTTTGATAATGGAGAAAAACAAGTTAATAAGGTGTTTAGGTCGGCATGAATTTGAGGAGCTGTGCACTTACACTTGCTTCCAGTGATGATGGCTGTGTGCAATTGATATTGTTCCATCATCCACTTACTTAGCGCTCCGTATAGATAGTTAGCAGTATCGGCAAAGGCAGTAAAGACAATAACCTTTTTATTGCCTTGATTTAAGGGTTTTTCTATTTTTTCGCTAATCAACTTTTTGAGCAAAGAAAGTTTTTTATCACTACCCGTAGAATTTATTTCTGTTTGTTTCAACAGCGCCATAAGGGATTCTTTATCAGCAGTTAAATCTTCCTTCCAACGCATTTTATCAATATCCGATAGGCGTATTTTTATTTTTTTTCCAATTATATTCTCTTCATCGCCCCAATCGTTGTCAATATCCATTTCGTCTAATTCATCATCCGAATCCAAACCCACATCAATTGTACTGTCAGTTTCCATTTCTATCAATGACAAATAATGATCAACCTGATTCAATATGCCACCAACAGTAATCCGGAAGGAATCGATGCTACTTTCTATACGTTTAAGTAAATTGATACGCATCAATATTTGCAAGCTTTTTTCTCTTTCAGCCTGCGAAAAAGTGCCGGCTTTTACTTTCTGGTCGTATTTCTCGGCATAAAATTTAACCTTACTTTTTAATACATAGTTGATTGGTGTATAAATGGAAAGATTAAGTAACATCAACTGCTCGGCAATACTCTGATAATTCAGAGTGCTCTTTTCTGACAGCATACTTTGTATGGAAATTGGCTTATTTCTTAGGGGAAATTTACCGATTGCAGTTGTATCGTAATAAGTGGTGATGTGTTTTCTGGAACGTGCAATGGTCAGACTATCAAGCAATTCAAAAAAATCAAAATCCAATCGTTCAAGTAAAGACTCGGTTGTGCGGTAATCATTCGGAAATTTCGACCAAATATTGAATGCTGTTTGGGCTCGTTTAAATATTTCATCAACCCCTCTTTCGGTTTCCAATTTATTGTCAATATTGGCGGCAAAGCCCTCATAAGCCAGTGCTAATTGATTTTTCAAATCGTTAAACCTATTATTTACTGGTGTTGCCGAAAGCATAAGGACTTTTGTCTCAATACCTTCTTGAATCACTTTACGCATAAGCTTTTGATAACGATTTTCACGACCAACAATGGTATTGTTATTCCGGAAATTGTGTGACTCGTCAATAACAATTAATCCATAATTACCCCAATTGACATTTTCCAATTGGCGACCATTGCTTTTTCCACGTTCACGGGATAAATCCGTATGGAAAAGTACATCGTACCGAAATCTGTCTGTGTGCAATGGATTGTTCTTATCATTATTGCAATACGTATTCCAATTGTCAGCCAGTTTTTTCGGACAAAGCACCAAGACATCTTTGTTGCGCTTTTCGTAGTATTTGATTATACCCAGAGCCGTAAAGGTTTTTCCTAAACCGACACTATCTGCAAGTATACACCCGTTGTATTTTTCAAGTTTATTGATGGCTCCAATTACTGCATCTTGTTGAAAATTATACAGTTTATTCCAAATAACGGTATCTTTAAATCCAACACCTTCATTTGGTAAATTATCCACTGAAATATCTTTCAGAAAGTCGTTGAAAATATTGTAAAGCGTTATGAAATAAATAAACTCGGGACTATTTTCTTTGTATGTCGTCTCAAAATATGCCAGAACTTGTTCCGTAACATCTTGCATCTGCTCTTTGTTGGACCATATCTGCTCGAATAGTTGGAGGTACTGTCCACTTACCGGATAATCAAATTTATGCACGAATGTGGTAAAACCTTTATTGGGTGAAGTACCCAAATCGGCCGAAGTAAAGCCGGCTAAAGGAGAATAGACCACATCATTTGTCTTATCACTTTTGACATGTATTATTCCATTTATTGGGCGGTCGGCATGAATAGTACTTTTAAACCGAACACGCTTCTTTATCCAGTCGCTGCACTCTTTGGCAATAGCCCGTTGGTTGAGTTCGTTTTTCAATCTCAACTCAAATTCACCCCCGCACAATTGTTGTTCGTTGTAAATGTGAGGTATATAATATTCGCGCGATTCTTTCAGAATACTATCCGACACAAAAGTTGGCGAAGTGAAGATAAAACGCAGTTCCTCAATCTCTTTCAGCTCTTTTTTAAGAGCTTCAAAAGCGTAGATGGAGAAAGTAGAGGCAGCGATGGAGAGTTTGCTTCCTTTTTGCACATCTAGTTTTAGTTCATCGCTTAGACGGGTGGTTATGTTGTCGATTAGTTTCATTGATTTAAATTACAATGTTCCTAAATAACTGGTACCAATTCGTGTAGATTAAAAAGTGCATATTTGGATTTACCATCTACCATATATTTACACACACAAGATACACCATATGCGCCACAATTTGGGACTTCATCATTTAAAGTTTCATAGAGATGATACTTCAGTTTAGCATCTTTATGAGACCGACTAATTCCATGTTCTCTATGGTCCCTTGTCAGTACTCCTTCTAATTCATTCCATAACTTAGATGCCGCTTCATTTTTAGTATTAATAAATAGCTTTGTATAGATTGTATTATTGTTACATTCATACGAGTCGTCAGATCTATAACTAATTTTCAATCCTTTAATCTTAAAGTCATCTTCATTAAAATAATAATCTTCTGTAACAAATCCATATAACAACATTGTCTCTTCCATAAGAGGATGTTTTACTTTTATTGTTCCTGCACAAATCGTATTATTACCACCAAGAAGAAGTTCTTCTCGTAAAATTATTTTGTTCTCCATTTCAACACCAAATTGTTCAATTGCCATATTAGTATATGTTAAATATTATAAATTATTAATATTATCTACTTTCATAAAATAAACTTCTGGGCTTCCATTTATATTGAAAACTCTAGCAAGATAATACGTATTAGAGTTTTCTATCTCATTAATAAATTGCCATTCTCTAACACTTATTGGCATTGCTATTTCGTTAGATCTGGAAATATCAGTAGAAGTTGTCTTTACTTGTACAAATAATGTTGTTTTATTGGGATGTGAAATTGCAATATCATATTTATACATTTGATCTTCAATGTAATGTGATTCATTTAGAAAGTCAACTATATAATTCTGAGTCGGCTTGTCCGACTTGTTAGGCCATGTGATATCATACCCTTTTTCTTTTAGTTTTTTATAAACAAATGCTTCACCTTTCCATCCATTTTCAAAATTCTTTCTCTTTTGGATTTCATCAGGATTATAAGTTTTATCAATCAATAATGTTTTACTGAGTGCTTCTAGTTCCAACAACTGATTCATTCTATTTACAGATAGAGTGCCATCAACTGCCAAAAGTGCTTCATACAATTCCGCTTTCTTAAGACTTCCAACGATTTCTTCATCATCGAGTAGTTTATGCTTGTTTTTATACAGATTTTCAAATATTAGTTCTGCCAATTTTTTATCCTGACCAAACCATAAATAAATTTTACGAAAAATGTTTTTTGTTTCACTTGAACGTACAATTTCAACAAATCTAATTTTTAAATGTTTGGATATTTCTGTTGCAACCATATCCAACGTACACAGATGATTATATTGTCCATAATTTACAATAGAAATATCCATTAATTTTGCTCGTACATCGTCTCCAAAGTCAAATAATATCTCCTTCAATTCGCTAGGAATTTTCTCTTTTTCAATAAAAAGTTCTTCTCTTTTCCTAAATACACCATTTTGGTCAGGAAATATGTTTTTTTGAAAGACTTCTTTTTCTAAATCATCAGCAATTATAAGTTCATAAACATTATTTAACCAATCAAATGTTTCTTCAATACTTAGTTTTAATGTACTAGATAGTGTATGAATAGTTTGTTTCTGTTCAATAAGAGCAACCAGTTTTTTGACTGTAACTACGTATTTATCATCCCATATTGTATCAACCCATTTTAAGCTATCCAATTCGCTGGGGATTATATAATATGCATTATTGCAAAGACTCCACATCTTTTTGCTTTTTTCAATTGAACCTCCTTTTGGAAAATCAACGGTTGCTCCAACTGGGAAGTTCGGATAATGACCACATTCAATGGCAACTCGACCATAGCAATGCGTATCAACCAATTGGATATTAAGGAGATATTCTCTAGTCGTTTTTAAAATCCGATTTGAATACCACTCTTTTGAGACCCACTCATAATTCTTTGGTAGTGAGACTTGTGCTAAAACCCATAGGTCTTTCCATCCATTTAACGAAGCATATTTCAGGAGCTTTAGGTACAATTGGCATGCTTGAATAATTAATTCTTTATTTTCTGATATCTGTTCCCTATTTTGTACATCTGTTAAGTATATTCCATTTCGTGGTTCAGTAGGATTAAAAAGCGAACTATTAACTACTACAGGAAAATTAAAATCTTCAGTTCCAATCAAAGGGAAATCACAAAATAATTTAGGTAAATCCTTGCTAGGGTTTAATATTTGATAGGTATTACCCACTGGAACAATTTCTATTGCAATATCAACCAATCCATTTGATACTAAAGCAATAAATATCTCTTCTGTTCGATCTTGAAACCGTTTTTGAACTGTGTGGATTTCAATTTCATCCAACAAAATTGCTTGTTGCTGCCGTTCATATTTAAACTTATTATTAACACTTACAGACTCAATTTTATCAACAAAAACAATTGTATAGGGAATGGAATTTGCAAGATCACTAATGCCTTTTTCCGCTGTTAATATACCTTCATCGTCTAATAAATATGAGAATTTTGTATTAAAATCTAATGAGTCAAAATGTTTATAATCTTCTATTTCATCAAGATTATTTAATACTGATAGCGAGTTATTAACTGATTTTATTATTGAATCAATTTCATTCCCACTTCGATCTAATATAAGTTTGAATTTCTTATAGGGCAACCCATCATCTTTAACAACAGATTCTACTTCCACTATCTCTGAAAGTAAGTGCGTAGTCAAAAAACCAGTTCCAAATTTACCAGTAGAAATCGGTCTTGCATTTGTCTTATTGTTCCTCTCTTTAGTCGAAACTTGTTCTATTAAAAATGTAATATCCTCAATTAAAAACGGTTTTCCATTATGTCTAAAATCAAGCTTTTGGGCAACTTTATCATAATCTATAAATAATGAAATCGGTTGATTCTCATAGGCAACATCTTTAGCATTTTGAATTAACTCCCAAATCCATCTACGTTGATTCGTATCATTCGTATTTAATCTGAGTGTATCAACCAAATCTAAAATTCTTGTTGCTATCGAATGATTATAGATTTTTTGCTTGGCCTCGTCTATTTTGTCTAAGTATCCCATTTTAAAATCCTCTATTTTTTTACTTTATCTCATCCCCACCAAATCCATCATCCCCTCATAATTCTTCACCACATGATACTTCACTTCATCATTGCTGATTTGGTTGAAGTGGACTTCGGCGCAATGTTTTTTTAATTTTTCAACGCCACGCAGGTTGAGATCGGATTCAGTTCCTTTGGTTTCGGCAATGAAATAGACATTACGTACTTTGTCTTGGTTGAATACGATGGCCCAGTCTGGTGAATACTTGCCAACCGGTGTGGTTATGAAGAACGATTTTGGGAGTTTGGCATATACCAATACTTCTTCGGCGGTATCTAATTGTTTGGCAAAATCAGTTTCTATGTTTGAGTCAGTAATCAGGTAATCGTAAATATGGTGTTTTAGCATATCACTTTGAAGCACGGCACGACTATCATTACCAAATACGGTGGCAGCATCGAAACGTTCGTCTGTTTTGTGGTAGCTGATATGGTTGACAATCAGTTGCGATTTTACTTCGTTGATGATGGTGCTACATTTGGCAATAAACTCTTCCGGATTTTTGCCAATTAGCATAAAGCGAGACTCTTTTATTTTGCTCAAAATACTTGCAATGCTTCGGCGTGTTAGGTTAGTCAGCGCAACAATTTCGCCCACAATATCGTAACGGGTATCACTAAAAAGTTCCGTGTTCAGCTTTTTAACCGAACGTGCAGTTTGTTTTATACCCTCATGCTTTTCAAGTTCCGATTTGGTGCTTTCAGCCAATTCTCCACTTTTCACCTCGTAATATCTTTCTGAAATCGTCAAGTTGGTATTAATATGAATTACGGCTTCTTCAATCAGTTTCTCACTGTCGAAATGAACTTCATAGACCGTTTTTAAATTTATTTTACTCCACAAGGTCTGAAATGCCAGTTTGTAAAAATTTTTATTGGGGGCAATATTTTGTGTACTTCGGTCATTGTCAATTTTAGGTAAATCACCCGAAGATAATCCGTTGAGTAAACCACCAATGGCAGCACTAAATTTTTTCAACTCCTCAGGTAACGGAATTTGATCTTTTACAATGGCTTCTCGGCCTACATCGGTTAATTTGTTTTCTTCGTTTATGATACCACCGATAGCCAATTTGAGAACCAATTTTTCAGCCTGCTGCTTGGTTAAACACACACTTTCGCCTTGTTCGTTGGTGAGTAGTTTGCCCAGAAAAAATTCGAAATCGCCTTTTTGTGGACGCTCTTTCAGATTGTCAGCAATTTCGTTTTGCAAGCCTTTGGCAAAAGCTTCGTAACTTTCACTGGCTATTACGGTGAGTGCATTAATTTCCTGCACTTCATCTCCTATGGTATCGTAATCCTGACGTGCACCGTCTAAGTTCACACAAAGACGCATACCACGTCCCACTTCCTGACGGCGTCGAATAGTAGCATCAGAGTGTTTCAGTGCACAAATCTGGAAAACATTTGGATTATCCCAACCTTCTTTCAGTGCCGAGTGTGAAAATATAAAACGTACTGGTTCGTCAAAACTCAGCAAACGCTCTTTATCTTTCATTATCAGCTCATAAGCACTTTGATCGTCGCTTTCATCGCTTCCACGTTTCACCGTTGAATCAATAACTCGTTTGCTTTTTTTGTCGATAGAAAAGTAGCCACTGTGTATATTCGATGCATCATCTCGATTGAGATAAGTAAAGTAATCGCTAGTTTCATAACCTCGATGACTTTCTCTAACGGAATTTTTAGTGAGGTAGTTGTTGTATTGTTGTTGAAATAAATCGAGAAATTCACTTCGAATAGCTGCATATTCTTGTTCAAAGATCTGTGCATACTCACCTGGCACTTCTACACCCAATTCGTCGTATTGGCGGTATTTTTCAACATGGTCAATAAAAAATAAAGTAAGCACCTTGATGCCTTTAGAAAAGAGTTGTTTTTCCTTTTCGAGGTGCGAAAGAATTGTTTCACGTATTTGAATACGTCGGAAATCTTTCTCATTCATATCACCTACTGCTTCTCCGGGATATAGCACTTGACTGCCAATTTCCACTTTGCCCAGATAAGCATCAATATTCAGCACATTATATCCCTGATAGACTGGAATTCCTCCCGAAAGTTCATGCAAATTATCTCCTACTTGCAGTGACTTTCTTACCCGTTTTACATGTTCCCCTTGCCTAATTTCAAATTCAACTACTGCCACAGGTGGTTTTCCACTACTTATTTCAATTCTTTCAAGGTATAAGTATCCGGTAGTTCCGGTAGAGCCTTTGAGGTTTATGCCCTTGACTTTAATACGTTTAACTAATTTTTGGTTGTAAGCATCCAGCGCATCGAGGCGATACACTTGATTGTACATTTCTTTGTGAGTAGCAGAATAGCGCAACGTAAAAAGCGCATTAAACTTTTGCATGGATTCCAGCGTTTGTTTACCATCTACGCTTTGAGGTTCATCGATAATCAGAATCGGATTGGTTTGAGCAATGATTTCTATAGGTCGTCTTGAACCAAACTGATCCAACTCCATATCAATTCGACGGGCATTTTCGCCACGCGCATTGAATGCTTGGGTATTAATAATCATTACACTAATGCGACTATCGGCAGCAAAATTCTCAATATCTTGCGGACGAGCTGAATTATAAATAAAAGGTTTTATCTTGTGTCCGTATATTTCCTGAAAGTGAGATTGTGTTACTTCAAACGATTTGAAAACGCCTTCGCGAATAGCTATAGAGGGAACTACGATGATGTATTTACTCCAACCGTAATGTTTATGGAGTTCGTACATGGAGCGAATATACGTATATGTTTTACCTGTACCAGTTTCCATTTCTATGGTGAGATGAAAACCTGATTTTTCACCTTTGGGACGTTCAATTGTTGAACTTTCTATCAATTCGTTTTGTCGCTGAACGGTTTGAATATTTTCTAGTACCTGAGTTTCGGTTATACTAATAGGACGGTTTCGATAACCGATACTTTCGTTGATTTCCTCCTCATAACCTAAGCTTTGCATGCCAGTTTCGACATTTTTCGATTTGCGCAATATCTCCTTAGTGCGTTCAAGTGTAAACTTTGCCGTTTGCAAGGTTTGACCTGCAAATACATCCACCACCGCTTTTACGGCGTGCAACTGAAAAGCTTGTTCTTTAAATTGTAGTTTCATTAATGTTTGTTTATCAAAGATAGAATTCTTTTTCCAGATATAGTGGTCTGATAGGTTTGATTGGGATTAGTTTTTTCGTCGGGAAATTCCTTCTCTATCCAACCTAACTTAATTAATGGATCAAGATATTTTGACCTATTCCTTGATTGATTACTTAAACCTAGCAACTCAAACAAGTCTTCTCTTTTCATCCTAACAATAAGTATATCCAGCATTTCAGTAACTCTCTCATGAACTTGAGCATTTATTAACTCAATAGCAAAATGACTAGCTCCGTTACTAGCTCCGTTACTAGCTCCGTTACTAAAAGCAATAATTTCTTCTATATTGCTGAACAACATAGTAGTAGCTCCGTTACTTTCTCCGTTGCCAACTAGGCTATGCGCGGGCAAAGTTGTCAAAAAACAAGTGAAATCTTTATCGGTATCAAATATCGGGTTAGATGATCCATTGTCTACCATTGCCTTGTATATAGTTGGGAAACCAGTTCCACGACCTTCTGTAAGACCAAGTTCTTTTAGAAAATCACCTATACGGCGATTGCGGTATTCACGGGAAACAATTCTTCTCTGAGTTTTTAAAACCATTGCATTTACGGGTGGAACAGGGCCCGGATAACTCAGTATTTCTATTTTATCTGGCCATACCTGAACTTCAATGGGTGAACCGATTTCATAACTCTTGTGATATACGGCATTGGATAAAGCTTCTTCCACGGCAGCATACGGAAAGTTATAAAAGCGATCTGCTTCCGCTTTATTGCGGTGTTTAACCACCTGTTCAGCTATAATATTTGTCTGGAGAAAGGATAATGCATCCCTGAGTTGTTTGTGCAAAGGACCTTTGAAATAATGTTCGCTAAAGCTAGAACCCGAATCCTCTTTGTGCCATACCAGTTCGATTTGACAACGAATAAAAAAGCGTTCTGGCTGTTTACAAAAAAATAACAAGCCCACATTAACCGGTCTGATATTTTCGTTGGCACCTTTGGCAATAAGCATGGCGCGGCACAAATCTTCAAAACTCATTGTCTTACTTTCCTCAAATAAATCACTTTTTACTTCCTGAAGGTAAGCTTGAATGAGGCCCAAATCCATATCCTGTAACGTGGATAACTGATTGATGCGGTCATCAAATGGGATGCGTGCCGTTAATTCCTGAAGTTGACGCAATGTTTCGCCCCTGGCAATGACACTATTGGAGCCAATTCGCACGAATGGTTCTCTTCCGGATTCCCTAGCAAGCGAGGTGGGTGCAGTGTACATCCGGTTATCTCCTGCAGGACACCACAATACCAGAATTTGTTTTCCTTGAAAAGTATAGGGTTGCATTACAGGGAAATAATTGGGCTGAATTTTATGACCCAGTTCAAGTATTCTTTTCTGAATGGAATCTATTTGTTCAGTTTCCAAACCTGCAGGAGGGAATATCGGCTGACCAGCATTTTCAGCAATACCTAAAACAATGTAACCTCCGCCCCAGTTGTGCAAATCATTAGCAAAGGCACATGCCGAATGTATTACATCCTCTGGATTCCAGCCTTGTTTAAATTCAAGACGCTCCCATTCTACAGTAGTGCCATGCAGCAAATCGGATATGTTTATGGGTAAGGCCATGGTTGACTGATGATTAATTGCTGTTTTTCAAATGTATAAATTAGATCACTCAATAGATTGTAGAGCCTTTAATTAAAGAACTATTTGATAAACTTAAGCTCATCCATGATCGCTTAAAGTATGTTCTAAGTCAAACATCAGTACAAAAAACACTCCCTGGTTTATATAACCAAAACAACGATATTTCTGAGATATTCTAAATTTATATATCTGATGTGTAATATTTCGGAAATATCTTTTATTGTTGAACTCCTTGTAATTAAATCCGTCATCAACTAAAATTTGCTGCCAGGTTAATTCTGAAAACTTTCTAAAACCGTCAAAAAATAACCTTTGATCTCCCTCATTGACAATTAAATTAAATCCGTTTTTAGGGTCAATCTGCGTAAAATCCAATTTGTCACCATAAAATTTTCCAATACAATAACCTTCAAATGAAATAATCTGACGTTTCCAACAAAGTTCTAGATACAAACCTTTCTCAAATAAGTTATCAATATTTAAAAATTCTTCGTTTTTGTAAACAGGCAGTAATATATCTAGGTAATCATTATGTTTAAAAGAAAGAACAATTCTATCTCTTTCATACGATTCAGCTAAAGAAGATCCCCAAATATTCATATTCTTAAATGAATATTTTGAATCAGCCGATTGCATAATATTTCTCTCCCAAAAAGGCTCTTCAAATAAATTTGCAAGTAGAGATTTTGATCTTCTTATTTCATCGTATTTTCTTGATAAGCTGCCCACAAAAAGATCATGAAGTGTAAATTCAGTAGTTACTTTTGAAGAATAAAAATCTTCTTTTTTAAGCAAAAAATCTTTTGCAGGGTTTATATCTTTAAGAGCCATCACTAAAGAAGGCAAAGCTTGTTCAGTAAAGTCATTCACTGTTGTATACTGTCCGCACAAAGACAATTCATTAATTAGTATTTCCATATTACAATCCTAATAATGTATCTAAATCGTCATCAAATTGATCAAAAAGTCCTTTGGGGGCATTCAATACACGGCCATTATCGGATAGTATAATTTCTGTTCCAGCAGAATTATTTTGTTCATTCAATTCAAAGAAGTGAATTTTTACTTCCTCTTTGCTAATTTTATTTGCTGCTATAGCCTTTCGTATTCCATTGAATATATGATCACTATGTGATTCAACAAAGACCTGAACTCCACTTTTTGCAGTTAAGGCTATTAATTCAGATAGTTTTGACTGCCCACGAGGATGTAGATGAGCTTCTGGATTTTCAATAATAAGCAATGCTCCAGGTTCGGCTGATAGTAAGGCTACCACAATGGACAATGAATAGGATATACCAAAACCGATATTTTTAGGTTGTAAGTTTTTGGTAGGCGCATGACTTCCAACACCTTTGTATCCGTAATTGATAGTGATTTTATCTGCTTTTTTTTCGGGTGTCATGGTTATACGTGGACTGATTTCACTTTCCCAGGCAATGGTTTGGTCCAATAGTTTAAGGCTTGATGTACCCGGATGTAGAACTAATTCAGATTTAACATTAAAATCCCGATTGTTGCCATAATATTCAAGAAAATGTGCCACAAGCTCTCCTTGACCATAATTTACAGATAGTTGCTTCTCTGTTTCAACAGCGTAACTATCCATTGGGTAAAGATCAACACCTGCTATACGACCGGCACTGAGATACTGGAAATTATTCGTAAATAAGGGTAATTGCATCAATTCCGGTTGCAATATCAACGGACTTTCTAGCGGTAAAAAAGTATCCTCATAGCGATTGTGTACATTGAATTTGAATTCGTAATTATTATTACTGTTAATTAGCAAATCAAATGTAATAAGTTCAGAATCTGATGCAAATTGATTTAATGCATCAATACCTTTTCCTATATCACAAAGTGGCGCATTGAGGTCCAAACCCGCACTCAACCTGTTTTTTTTAAAACTTTGACGAAGCAAAAGCAATGTTTGTAAAACACTCGATTTTCCAGAACTGTTTACGCCTGTCAACAAGGTTAATGCACCTGTCGCTAATTCTGAACTTTGATGCGATTTAAAGTTCGATATCTTCAATTTTGTTATCATCGTTGATTTTTATTTTCTTACCATTAATGCTTTTTCTCAATACTTGTTTAAACCATGAAAAACGAATATTTACACTAGCTTTTGTTCCGGTGCCACCCGATAAAGAACTGCTGTAACGATTGTTGTTCATTAATATAATCAAATTTTCCACTAGTAAATCTTTATTCAGAATTACTTTGTCTATTTCATCATCACTCAATCTAGAAAATAATACTGTAACAACTTCAAAATATGCTTTATTTAAAGGCCTTAGAGATGAGGAAAAATCTTTTCGTTTACGAAATGCATGTTTACCAAACACATCAATAGAGAGTAATAATGCGCTTTTAAATTTTAACTCTAATTTTTCTTTGTCGACATTTTCTAGAAGTTCCATCGTTGAATTAATAAAAGAATCCAACCCCGGGGTATATTCAGTATAATCCTTTAGATAAAAGGAAATAAACCTACTAACAAAGTCTCTGTCTTCCATTCTTTTGGTTGGAATTCGACTACCTGTAGCTTTTTTAAACTCATCCAATTTTGCAAACTTCTTTATAATATCTGCTGGAACTCCTTGATATACCGCATTTCTAATTTCAGGATCTTTTAATTCTAAACCTCCAGTATTTAATCGTTTAAAAAGAATAAAACGAACATCTCGATGAGCTTTTTTAATCAAGTTCACGGTTATAGGACGTGTATAAATACTTCTTTGAAGTTTTCTATCCAAATCGTCATAACCTTTCCCTTCTAAGTAAGATTCCCCATTTTTCTCTTTTAGAAACTCCAGTCCGGAAAGACGCAAAGTTTTTTTAACGCAAAAATTCTCAATGGAACAGCACCTCTGGAGACCATCAATTATATCCCATTTTTTATTAGATGTATCAAAATAAAATGCAGGTAAAGGCAATCCCAATAAAATTGATTCTATTAGTCTGCTTTGCTTTTCGTCAGTCCATAAATTTCCTTCACGCTGAAATTCTGTATTCATATTTATTTCATCATGTTCAATTCGGTCAATCAAGTAACCAACAGAAAATGGAGGGGTTTCAATCTCTATTTCGTTTGGATTAAACGGATGAGTAATTGCTTCATTACCTGAAGATGTATCCTCTGGGTCAATAATTAGATCCTCGTTCTTGTTAATCAATTCATCCATCATTATTGTTTTATAGTTACAAGTATATTTAAATTTTTCCGTCTCTTGCAAAAATACAATAAATCCCTTTTATATTCAGGTACATTGCACTTTGGGGTTTTATATTACCTTCATTTCCGTATCGGTACTTAATTGTTTTAATAATTGCCGTACATTCTCTTTGGCGGTATCGTTGGCAAAGGAGTGATCGTGGAAAACGATGCGCAATGGTTTAAGGGGTGCTACGGTGCGTGCAAAGGTTTCATCTATTTGTTCTGCAAAGCAGCAATATAATGCATTGCCATCTACTTTGAAGACGGTTTTGCTGGCAATTTCTGTTTTTTCGATGGGTAGTGATAGTGGTAAACCCCAGTCCAACATGACTTGAGCCACCAGATCATCGGCAGTGCGGTCGGATTTTATGTGGTCGGCAAAGAGGTCGTTCATCATTTCTTGGTGGTAATCTTGTGGACGGTAATATACATCCTGCATATTGCTGGTATCGAGGCGATAAACGCGAAAACCGATATCAGTTAATTTGTTTTGGATTTTGTTTTCTAAGTTGGTGAACAGGTCCAATGAATTAGTTTTTGTTACTTGTTCATTGTAAATTTTACTGCCGGCTCGGCGAATGCGTTCTTTCCCTATTTCACAGATATTCAGATAACCAGCTTTGAAGGCTTCGCCTTTTTCATCGGTTTTTTCGGGAAGTTGCACCATGATAAACTTACGGTTGCCATCGTCTTCGGCGTTTAATTGCATTACGGCGTGAGCGGTAGTAGCTGAACCGGAGAAGAAGTCAAGGATAATATCATCATTATTACATACTTGTGGCATTAATGTTTTAAGTAGAGATAAAGGTTTTGAATAGTCAAAAATATTACCTTCAAGCAAAGTTTGCATCGTTTTAGTAGCCTCAGTATTTAAACCTACTTTATCTAAAAGCAAGGATGATATCGGATTAAAGATGCTTTTTAGTTCAGCCATAAATCGTTTCTGCATTGGACGTCTTGATAAATCTTCAGGAAATACAATTCTATTTTCTTCGATCATTCTATTCATGGATTCTGGTATGAAAGACCATGCCCTATTGGGATTATATTTAAACGAATTTCCTGTTTTGGGATCTACTAAATCGTAAGCTTGATTAGGTCTCATTGATGCAGTCATACCAACAGTTAGATCTCCTAAAACCCAAGAACCTCTAGGATCATTATCTGGATTTGAGTAATTTTTAAAATCTTTTTTTATGCCTGAAAATATATTCATATTGCCTTTCTGATAACATAAAACATATTCATGATCGGTAGAAACATTGTTATCTGATAGTGCTGAAGAAGCTCTTCTTTTCCATACAAATTCAGCAACAAAATTTCCTTCCCCAAACACCTCATCACACATTTTCCTCAAATTATGCACCTCATGGTCATCAATTGAAATAAATATAACCCCATCATCCGTTAGTAAATTACGAGCAAGTTTTAACCGTGGATACATCATGGTAAGCCAGTCTGAGTGATAGCGTCCTGCGGTTTCTGGATTAGCCACCAGCCGGTTGCCCAGTTCGTCGGTCATTCCACTTTCGGCTTTAAACTCTTCGGTGTTTTGTGCAAAATTATCTCGGTATACAAAGTCATTACCCGTATTGTAAGGTGGGTCTATATAAATCATTTTCACTTTACCCAAATAGCTTTCCTGCAATAGCTTCAACACTTCCAAGTTGTCACCTTCAATATAAAGGTTTTCGGTTGTTTCAAAATTGACCGAGTCTTGTCTTACAGGGCGCAAGGTCTTGGTTGTTGGCATATTGGCAGTAACTATAGCTTCGCGTTTGCCCGGCCATTCCAGTCGGTAGCGTTCTTTAGGACCTTCCACAATATCACGGCTCAGTTCTTGGCGCAAAAGGTCAAAATCTATTTTTCGCCCATCTGTACTTTCGGTTATACAATTTGGAAAAAAAACAGCAATGCGCTCAATGTTTTGACTCACGCCATCGGGGGTGATCATATCTAATTTTTCGGTCATATTGTGTGGGTAATTATAGTATCAATTTTGGCATTTAGGATGATATTCCATTTTTCATTTTTCTCCCCTTTTTTTTCACCGGAAGAATTGAGTACAATTGTTTTGGGAGTTATTTTAGCCAATTTAGTTTCAAAAACAGCCGCTAACTTAATATTAACTAAAACATATTCGGCAATATAACCTGCCCGTTGATAAATACTCAATGGAAATTCATTTTTTACAACATCTTTCATCCTTGTCAGGTTTATGCCTTCCGATAATTCTTTTAGTATTGGAATGATTTGGTTAAATCCTCCGATTGATTGTTCAAAATAAATCAGGTCTAGAAAAGATAGTTCTTTACTAGAAATATAGAAGTAACCGGTATCAGTCTTTTTTTTCTCAATACCAAACAAAGGAAAGTTCATTTTTTCAGTATAATTTATCAAAAAATGATCATTGTTAATATTTCTGGGTTTCGGCTTTTCTGAAATAATATAAAACTCTTGTGGAATTTTATGTGCTGCACCGTGAAATATTGCAGCACTATTTAACCCAACATAATAATTCTTAGATAAATACCTCATTAATTCATCAATATAGAATTCAACAGGAATGGCTCCCTTGTTTTTATATTCATCGGGTATAATGGTGTAAAATCCTCTTCGAATATTGATTATTAAACCTTTATATCTAAGTCTGTCAAGGTCTTTTCTAATGTTTCTAATGGACTTGGGTACCTCTCTCAACAAGTCTTCTATGGTAAATGAATATCCACCATTGGCTCTGACGCTGCGTATAAAATCAGCTGTATGTTTAATTGAGTCACTCATATTCAATCTAATTTGATATATATGCAATATACCCCTAAAAAAAGGGTTTATTGCATGTAAAAATACACTATTAAATCAACATCATTATAACAAATATTGATTTTATTTATAAATTTTATGTGCTTGGATAAAACGAATTAATGATTTGTTTGACTTAGACATAAAGATATTCAAATCAAATTAGCCTTCGTGGTTTATCGAATTGTAGGGACAAAAGTAATTGCTCATTTCATCACTAGACAGTATATTTAAAAACGATAGATTCTGACACTTGTCCGGTACTTGTCCACTACTTGGTCGGTATTATAGTCATGAAATTTCATCTTGAAACCTTTAACATTGTCAGTTCATCTTTAGTGAGAATTCGGTTGCTGAGTGATTCCAAGTGAAAAAAGTTAAAGTATGATTGGCGTTCAAGCACTTGATCAAGTTTGTTTAGAAACTGACACTTTTTATCAAAATCCAGATTTAAGGAATAACTTTCTATAAAATGGTCAAGGACTTCAGGTGAAGCGAACGAGCAATCATGGAAATCGTCGTAAAGCATGCCTTCATATTGAGCTTTGTTTACGCTTTCAAAAAAGTTGAAAATCAATTTTCCGCATTTTTCGGGGAGTATTTTTTCCAATCCTATTAACTGAGAAAAGACCTTTTCTATTTCGTATTCAAAAGCCAGTGTGTCGTTTAGAAGTTCGTCATCCAGAAATATTTTGTGAATCATCTTTTCGACTTTCTTAAATTGACTCATGGCTTTATCCTCGTCCGAATGTTGGTTTTTCAGTTCGTTCCAGAACGTTTTAGAGGCATATATCCTCAGTAATTGGATGAGTTCTGGTTTTGATAATGATTGGAGGTATTGATCAACGGCCCTTTCGGTTTTGTCGTCGTTATTTTCCAACTGAATCTGAGTTTGGTTCAGATTTTTTTCGTTAGTTTTGGGCAGAATGTTTCTCATTTTGCAAATATACTGAAAAACAAAATTATGCCAAGCACCTACCAACTCATCATCAAGCTCAAAGATATTAAACCAACCGTATGGCGGCGCATTCAAGTAGATTCGAACTTGAAGTTGAGTGATTTTCACAAGGTATTGCAAACCTCGATGGGATGGACAAACAGCCATTTGCATCAGTTCGTAAAAGATGGATTGCACTATTCTGAAAAAATGCCCGACAACGATTACTGGGAAGAGGGTGTGGATGTTGATTATAAGAAAATTCGTATCGCGGACTTGCTTAAAAAGAAGCAAGACCAAATCGAGTATATTTATGATTTTGGGGATTATTGGAGGCACGACATTGAGTTGGAAAGTATCCTTTTGCAAGAGGCAGCGCTTAAGAAGCCAGTATGTCTTGACGGTGCGCGTCATTGTCCACGCGAGGATTCGGGTGGTGCTGATGGTTACAATGATTTGCAGCAAATACTCAAAAACACGAAACATCCCGAATATGAGGATTACATAACTTGGGCAGGTGCTGATTTTGATCCAGATCTGTTTGATGCCCCTCAGGTGAGCGAACTACTGAAATCCAAACGCTTTGGAGTTAAAACCTGGAAGGAAGTTCTTCGAATAAATCCCTTCGGAAAAAGCGAAGAGAAACTGGAGTATTGTGAAGGTTTTTCAGCTCTGGAAATGAATGCGTTGGTGATGACACCTTTTGAATATCCAAGTCCGCTTAGGATGAATCAGTTGACTAAAGATGATCTGAATAATGTGCCCATCTTGAATCTTTCAAAGTTTCTTTTGGATGTCATTGAGCGTGAAAAGGCACTTAAACTGACATCAAGTGGTTGCTTGCCGATGAAGGTGGTCAATGATATGTATCATGCCGGATTTGTCAAGAGTCGTTACCTGGAAATTAGACTAAGTCATATCAAGAACTTGAAGGAGAATGACGACATATCTTTCGAACTGACCAGAACCCTTCTCGAAGCCTCGGGAGTAATTAAAAAAAGCAATAATAAACTCAGTTTAACAAAAAATGGTGAGAAACTCATAAATGACGATGTGCTGCTGTTTCTACACCTTCTAACCTATTACGGTATGAAGTATGACTGGTCTGCCCATGATGGCTTTGGTCCCAACGAGATTGGTTCGTATGGTTTTGCGTACTCCTTGGTGTTGCTGGGCTTGTATGGAAAAGAGAAACATCTTGACCATTTCTATGCTGATAAATACTTCAAGGCTTTCCCGTGGTTATTGGATGATTCGAATTTGTCATTGTATATGTCTCAGGAAAAGTATTCTTATTATTGTTATTCGTTTAGGTCCGTGGAGGTTTTTATGACTGTTTTTGGCCTTGCGCATGTTGAGCAAGAACACCATACACCTTTTTCGTCTGAAGAGAATCTGTATAAAACGGATTTGTTTGATAAAATGTTTGAGTCTTTTTGATCCTCTTTATGCACCAACTTGTACAGTAGACCTACTTTTTTTCCCTATCTTTAAACCACTCACAAAAAACACCCATCTCGCCTCACCTATCTAATATCTGCCCTATGTCAATCGACCCATATACTCTCTCTCTATCCGTAGCAATAGCCTACTTGCTCCTGGCCGTCACTATGTTTTTTTTAGCTTGGACAAACAAAAAATACCAGGGGATAAATCTTTTGTTCCAAGGCTGTCTGGCTATCTCTATTGGCTTTATTTGCTTATTTCTGATACAAAATCCGGCATATTTAATGATCAATCTTCTGGGTTCTCAATTGGCTTATATGGCAGGAATGTTGATGCTGTATTCGGGGACGATGAGGTTTTTTGAAAGGAAGGTCAATACTACATTGATAGTGATATTTGGTCTGCTCTATTTGATATTTACCATTTATTTTACACTCATAGACAACAATCTGGATTTACGGAGAGTCATTGATTCTGCCAGCTATGGCGCCATTTTGTTGTTGCTTACAAGGATATCGACTTTCAAGCATATTCCGTCCATTCGGAGAACCTTGAAGTTTATCAATTTAATTTTGTACGTTTCATCGTGTTTTTTTATAATTCGAAGCCTGTATTTTGCTTTTTTTAATACGATGGATACTCTTGGTTTGGATATGATGATGAAGTCGTTGACTTATCTCATAACGATGATAACTGGCTTGGGATGGGGTTTTTCGTTGATTGTTCTGATCTATCAACGTCTTTTTTATGACATGAAGGAGGTTAGTGAACATTTTGAACTGATTTTTCAAATGATACCAGATCCCATACTAATAACGGATATTGAGAGTGGAGCCATTATCAATTACAATCAGAAATTTTCTGATTTAACAGGACATTCCTCTGAAGAGCTTCAAGGTAAAACGACCCTGGATATCCATTTATGGAAACATATTGAAAATCGGGAGGTTGTAAAAAGGGAGATGCAGGAGAATAAAATGAGTGTGAATTATGAATTTAGCTTTCAGACAAAAGCTGGTAAGGAAATTATAGGAATTTATTCATCCAGAATAATTTTACTGAATGGTTTACCCTATTTGTTGAATGTTATTACGGATATCACGTCAAGAATTAGCATTGAAAAGGAGTTGGAACAAAAGAATTCGGAGCTGGAAATAGCCAATATTGAAAGGGATAAGTTGTTTTCCATCATTGCTCATGATCTGAAGGGCCCGCTGAGTTCGATGATGGGTTTGACTGAAATAATGTCTGAAAAAGTAGATGTTTTAGAAGCGGATAAGATGTCTGATTTGATTATAGCCCTTCATAAATCGTCTAAGAATGTGTATGCATTGATTGAGAATTTGCTTGATTGGTCATTGATGAAACGTGGAAGAATTGATTTTCAACTAAAAGACTTAAAAGTTAAAAAAGCAGTTTTGGAAGTGGTGGCGGGATTGTCGGATGTGGCCAAAAAGAAGTTAGTGAATATTGTGGTGAGTGTTCCGTCCGATTTGGTTTTTCAAGCGGATTTGAAAATGTTTCAGACCATTTTAAGGAATCTGGTTTCTAATGCGGTCAAATTTTCTTATCCCAACGGAATCGTGACCATTGCGGCTCAGGATACCAATAAGGGTTTGGTTCAAATATCTGTTACCGACAATGGCATAGGTATGGAGTCTGCTTTGATTGAACAATTGTTTCAGATTGATGCCAATGTGGGCAGACTGGGTACAGATGGTGAATCGACCAATGGCCTGGGTTTGTTACTTTGCAAAGAATTCGTTGAAAAGCATCAGGGTCGCATTTGGGCGGAAAGTGAATCAACTAAGGGGTCAATCTTCTATTTCACGATACCTTTACTTATCTCAAAATAACTGTAACGCCTTTTGCACCATGCGCTCCAACAACCAGTGCCTGCTCAATATCCGCTGTTTTAGAGGGACCGGATATAAACACACCATAGCCATAATCGTTTTTGAAACTTTGCTGTAGGCTTCATGCATATTGTTGACTAACTGGTTTTTGTCTAAAAGGATGACCAGATATTCCGCTATAAAATACAAACCTCTTTCTTTTACATTCTGAACTACCCAAACTGCACCGTTTTCTGACACACCAAATTCACCTTGGATAATGCCTAGATCAATGCCATTCAATTCCTGAGGTTTTTTCGACCGAATCGGGATTCATGGTAGCCTCTATTTCAGGAAGATTGGAAGCTGTTTTTAAGGCATTTGGGTACAATGATTTGCTTGATTTTTGTCAATATGATATCTTTATTGCTCATTTTTCAAGATTATTTTGTTTCCACCAGGAAGTGAATGATTGTTTTGTAAAAAGTGGCAAATCTCTGCCTATGCCCCATTTATCGGCTTTAATATAGAGCAAACTACGAGGTAATGTGTTCGTAATCGGCGCCATTTTCAAAGCGGCATTAAATACACCTGAATGATAGAATGCAAATTTCATTCCACTGGAAATTGTTTTTTTCACGAGGTTGGCTTTGCCTATTGAATCAAGTTCCTGTCTCCATTTATAGATCTGATTGCCTATGTCTATTTTTACCGGGCAAACATTGTTGCACGAAAAGCAAAGGGTGCATGCTGTTAAATTGGAATAGTAATCCTTGGGCGATTTTAACATGCCCAGATTGATGCCGATAGGGCCTGGTATAAAATAGGAATAGGAATAGCCCCCACTCCGTCGATAAACGGGACAGGTATTCATACAAGCTCCGCAACGAATGCATTTGAGGGTTTGAATGTGATCCTCATTGGCTAAACTTTCACTACGACCATTGTCCACTAAAATGAGGTGCAATTCGCCATTTTTCCGAGGTTTCTGATACTGTAAGGTACGTGGGATCTGAATTGTCTTTTTCGGTGTGTAAATGCTTCTCAAAATGATGCACTTAACAGCTAAGTCAATATTGGCGTCGGCCATGACAATGGCAGGAGCTTTTCCACCCAATTCCAGGGAAACTTTAGTGATGTTGACGGCTGCGGCAGTCATAATTTGCTGACCTGCAGCAACACTCCCTGTTAAACTAACCATTCCTGTAAGCAATGCCGGACCTACTTTACGGGCTGTCTGGACACAATGTCTTCGGTTGAAGGATTCAATACGTTAATCCATTTGTCGGATGTATTTTCGACAAATTTTCCATCAATAAACATTTTAAGTTCTTTCATTTAAAAAAGATTTTAAGGTTAATGACTTTTTTCAGATTGAGTAAGAGAGTTATCTAAAGTGTGTTTCTGTGCTGTTATGATTTTGTAAATATATTCAATATAGGTAAGAGCATCTAATGCCATCCTGTTTTTTTTGTATATTTTTGTCCAAACCAAAATTTATTCATGAAAAGATATTTTAGCTTCTTTGTAGGACTACTTATTTCAGTTTCATCATTTGCTATACAGGACATTGGCGATTTATTGAAAGAATTGGATAAGACCGTAGAACATAGTGAAATCTATTCTATTCAGAAAGAAAAAAAGATTAATAATCTGATGGGTTTACTTAAAAAATGCCATACAGATAGCCTTAAATACGTTCTTAGTGGACAACTGTACGATGAATACAATTCTTTTAAATCGGATTCAGCCATAAAATATGCCAGGGAAGAGCTGATAATTGCCGAAAAGACCAACGATGTACGGAAATTGTATGATTCTCACTTGGATCTAGCCTTTATTTTGAGTGTGACGGGCATGTTTAAAGAATCGGTGGAATTACTGCAAAGTATTGATAAAAATGCTGTTTTGGAAATGAGACTTCGTTATTTTGATATCAGTAATTCCATTTATGCATACATGGCCGATAATGCTGTCAATCAAGAGAGAAGTAGATACGATAAGCAAATTAAGGCCTTTCGTGATTCGTCTATGGTGCTAAATGCAAAATCATCAAGTAGTTATGTTTTTGGGGAATCGATTAAACTGAGTAGTCATAAGCACTATGATGCCGCCCTGAAACTTCTTTTGAAGCATTATTCAACGCTGGAAATGGATAAGCGTAAGATGGCTAATGTTGCATACGTCATTTCTTCCGTTTATAAAAAGAAAGGAAATCATGAATTGGAGAAATATTGGTTGACCGTTTCATCCATAAATGATCTTCAATCTGCCAATAAAGAATACATCTCTTTGCAAAATCTGGCCTATATCCTGTACGAAGAAGGCGATATTGACAGAGCGTTCAATTATGTGAGACGTTCGGCCGATGATGCGCTTTTTTGCAATGCCCGATTGCGTACGCTAGAGGTTTCTCAAATGCTGCCACTCATCGATAAGGCGTATCAGGCTCAAACAAAAGCTCGTCAACGGCAACTGATTGTATTTTTGGTCTTTATCAGTTTATTGGCTTTACTTCTGTTGATAGCTCGAAGGAGTTTACGTCTGGCAAACGAAAAACTGAACCATTTGAACGAACAATTGATAGCTGCCAATCGACAACTTCAAGAAACCAATCAAACTCTTATTGAATCCAATTTAATTAAGGAAGAATATATTGGCCGGTATATGGACCAATGTTCAATCTATATCGACAAAATGGACAATTACCGGCGTTTGCTCAACAAAATAGCAAAAACGGGTACGATGGACGATTTGGTGCAAACCATCAAGTCCAAACAGGTCATCGACGAGGAGCTGAAAGAATTCTACCACAGTTTTGACAGTACCTTTCTACAACTTTTTCCTACGTTCGTCCGTGAATTTTCTGCTTTACTGGAAGATGATGAATTTGTTCAACTCAAGCCAGGCCAGTTGCTCAACACAGAATTGCGTATCTATGCGCTTATGAGATTAGGCATTATTAATGGCGAAAAAATGTCTCAATTTTTACGTTGCTCGTTATCCACTATTTACAACTACCGCACTAAAATCAGAAACAGGGCGATTGGTTCAAGGGATAAATTTGAGGAAAATGTACTGAGAATTGGAAAAAATATCGAGTCGTAAGCGGCTCTAAAAAGCGTTAAAAAGGGTCTTCACTTAGGTGGTGACCCTTTTTTGTATACTATAAAACCTATATTAAATCTTCTGTAAATATAAATATATGCTTATATATCAATAGGATAAAGCAATTGTTTACGACCAAACACCTACATTTATTTTCCCGCTATAAAAGGAGTTCATTTCATTCTTTAATTTTACAAAATATATTAACCACGTACTATAAGATAATTACAAAATCCTATGAAGAACATGTTTAGATTTCTTTTAATTTTTGGACTCTTGTTGACTCAAACAACATGGATCCAAAGTTATGCACAGTATTCCAATTCCAGTCATGGAATCATCGTGACGGTCGATGGCAAAAAAGTGGAATTGGCTGTAGCCAAAAATGCAGCTTTTCGTATCGGTATGAGCTATTCGGGAACCCCTGCTCCCATTTCAAGTATTATGATTGATACAACAAATCAAAACCTGGCTGATTTTTCCGTTGTTTCTGAAGCACCTATTTATGGAATAAAGACTTCCTACGGAAAAATCGTGATCAATACTACAACCAAAGAATGGATGTTGTACAATGCAAACGATCAGTTTTTGGTACAACATGGAACGTTTGCATCTACAAACACCACACAGAGCATTAACGATGGTGTAAAAAGCGTTGGTTCATTCTATGGATCAGGCAATTTTGGCACTAAAAACCTTATCAAAAACCGTTCGGATGCGTTTTCTGGAAACGGTATAGCTGGTATACCTTACTTTTGGAACACTACTGGTTACAGCGCCTTTGGTGTAAGCAGTGATGAGAACAACCCTGCTCAATGGACAAAGATCAATACAGCCGCAAGCTGGACATTTAACGGAACTGCCGCCGACTTGTATATCTGGCCAGCTAAAACTCAATACGATGGCTTAAAAGTCTTGTCACAACTGGTCGGTAAAACCGCTATGCCTCCCAAATGGGCTTTCGGTTTTTTGCAAAGCCAATGGGGATGGAAAGATCGGGCATACATCGAAGACGTGTTAATGAAATTCAGAACGAAGAAGCTACCTGTTGATGGTTTTATTTATGACTTTGAGTGGTATACTGTAACACCGGACTATTCTTTGACAAAAAACGGAACTGCCACATTCTCGGATTTCAATTTTAACCCAGCGCTTTTTAATGAACCGGCAAAACAAATTGCTGATTATAAGAGTAAAGGTCTTAAATCAATTGGTATACGTAAACCACGAATGGGAAATACGGCCAATTTGGATTTGGCACGTGCAAACGGTTGGTTGAAATTTCCAGATACCGACAGCAGAGACATGGATTTTAGCAACACGTCCTTTCAGGAATGGTATAAAGAACATACTAAACCTTTGCTGAATGCTGGTATGGATGCTTGGTGGAACGACGAGGGCGAATCATACTATAGCCTTTATTACTGGTGGAATAAGACCGAATACGATGTTCTGAAAACGGTAAAACCCGACCAACGTAACTTCTCAATTAATCGTGCCTTTTCTCCTGGTACTCAAAAGTTTGGTTTTTGTACCTGGACTGGAGATATTCCGTCTGATTGGTATTCCTTACGGAAAACACCTGCTGATCTTTTAAACTGGAGTTTGGCCGGGATGAGTTATGGCAGTTGCGATATTGGTGGTTTTTTTGGAACAACAACCGACGAAAGTATGGTCAGATGGTATCAGGTTGGTACTTTCCTTCCAATAATGAGGGCACACTCTTTGGTGGATGTAAAAGCACGGTTTCCATGGCTTTATGGTACTGCTTCGGAAGCTGCTATTCGTAAAACGCTCAATCTTAGATATCAATTAATACCTTATTATTACAGTTTGGGTCACGAAGCTTACCAGACAGGTGCGCCAATTATGAGACCTCTTGTTATGGAATTTCCCGATGATTCATGTGTGGCAAACCTCACCGATGAGTGGTTAATGGGTTATGGCTTGCTGGTAGCTCCTGTTATGAATGAAGGTGGCAGCCGAAGTGTATATTTACCAAAAGATATTTGGTATGATTTCAATAAAAATACTGCCATCCAGGGACCAGCAACTTTCAGTGTAACTGCCGCTTTGGATGAAACACCGATTTACGTTCGTGCCGGTTCTATTTTACCTATTGGACCAGTGATTCAAAGCACAGATCAGGATACCGTCACTCCACTGGAACTTCGGGTATATCCGGGTCGTGATGGCTCCTTTACCCTAACTGAAGACGATGGTAAAACCAAAGGTTATACGCAAGGCAATTTTAGAAAGACTCTTTTCACCTGGAACGATGCTGCCAAAACATTGAGTTGGAAAGTAAACGGAACATACACCGACAAGAAGGTCTATACCACTATCAAAGCCGTAATAGGTGGTGAAATAAAGACAGCGACTCTTGGTGCAGAAGGTTCTTTGGTTTTTAAGGACTTTCAGCTTCCAGTATTTAGTCCAACCCCAGGTACGTACGAAACCTCTCCTCAAATAACCATAAATGGTGTATCCGGAGGTACCATTTATTACACCATTGACGGAAGTACACCCACTAAATCATCTGATGTATATAATGGAAAATTCAATATACCAGATAAATACATAGTAACAGTTAAAGCTTTTATTTCGAAAGATGGAGTGGATTATCCAGTGACATCGGCCCATTACTCCGTAGTGAGTAGTCAAGGTGAAGGTGCCATTTTATTGGAAAAATGGAGTGGACTTACATCTACCTCTCAAGCAGTTTCCTCCATTCCTGTTAATACCACTCCTTCTTCAACATCTTATTTGACGGATGCTTTAGAAATTCCAAACAGCGATGTTCAAAATTTTGGGGTACGGATTTATGGTTACCTGACTGCTCCTGAAAGTGGCAAATACACCTTTTTTATTGCCGGTGATGACAATGTTCAGCTTCGTTTGGGAACCAGTTCTGATCCTTCATCCTTGACAAGAATTGCTTACATCGACGGTACTGGATGGACAAATTCGAGAGAGTGGGAGAAATATCCTACCCAGAAATCGGTTGCCATTGAATTGATTGGAGGTAAGTCCTACCCCATTGAAGCATTATTGAAACAGGTTGTTGGCGGAAGCAATTTGGCTGTCAGATGGATTACACCCTCTGGTGTGGATGAGGTTATACCATGCAGATGGTTATCAACCATCAATTTAGATGCGTGTGCTACCAATAAGTCGTTGCAAAAAATGGCAACAGCTTCTGGCCAAAAAATGGAAAGCGAATCGCCTATGTATGCTTTAGATGGAGATGACAACACTAAATGGTGTTCCACTGTGCCGGGTGATGAATGGTTGGAAGTTGATTTGGGTGAAGAAACTGAAATTTGCAGATGGCGCGTTTTGCATGGCGGTTCTGAAGCAATAGCTTATATTTCAAACGATTTTAAATTGCAAAAAAAAGTCGGTTCCAACTGGGTTGATGTAGAAAAAGTGACTGGCAATGTACAAAACGAAACCAATCGCTCAGTTACGCCCTTCAAAGCGCAGTTTGTACGTCTTTACCTCACCAAACCTGAATTGAATAATGCGAATGGCCTTGCCCGTATTTATGATTTTTCAGTCTATGGTTCCGGTAAAAAGCCCAATTTAAACCTAAATTTGGCTGAAACGGAAATAGAAAGTGGTATAAACTTTACTCCAAATCCAGCCCAGACAACGGTACAATTGGAAGTAGTAGATACTAAACTGAAGATTAAGAAAGTAGATATACTCAATACGAATGGTTTAGTAGTAAAATCATTTGCAATGGAATCCAGTAAGAAGACTTTGGATATTTCCTATTTAACTGCCGGTGTCTATTTTTTCACATTTCAAACAAACAAGGATTCTAAATTGGTCAAAAAGTTCATTAAAAAATGAGCTTGCCAGACTAAGGCTTTTAGATAAATAAAAAGAGGGTGTCTTATTAAGTTAAGACACCCTCTTGTATTTTGAAAAAATAGTAATTTCTACCTTTTATTTTGCAATTTTGCTATAGCTGCTTTGTCCATCAACAACCAGACGAACAACATAGATACCAGTTGCGAAATCAGCTTTGATTGTTTTCTGATTTACGCCGATATTGCAAGCAAATAATTCACTTGAAAGAAGCTTGCCTTGAACATCATAAACTTCAATTTGAGCTTCTGAAGCGGATGGTGATTCAAATTCTGCTACTAGTTGATTGTTGTTTAAAATAACATTTTGTGTCAATTTTTTTGCTGGATCAATTCCGGTAATTCCGATAGGACCAGCATTGAAAAGAAATGTTACGTTATCAGCTGAAAGAGCTTTGTCATAAACGCTGATTTCATCAAGTGTACCTTTCCAGTTTGGGTCTGGCCAACCACCTTTTCCGAAATAAGCTAAATCAGTAGATACATTAGCAAGGGAGCTAGCACCAATAGATGTAGAACTAACTAAAAGGCCATCGATGTAATAATATAAATCTGTTGCATCTATTACACATACGATATGATGTTTAACTCCATCATCGTATTCAGTACCGTTAGCTCCCTTTTCTCCATCAGTGGTCATGATCATTGCTCTACTAACGTCGTTACCACGAGCTGGAGTATAACCAGTCATGTTTGCTCCATTTGTACCACTTTGGCCTCCGAAATAATACAGAAAATGATAACCGGTATTCATCCCTTGCTCAGGGGTAAACCATGCTGAAACAGTGAGTTCAGTGTAAGTGTTAATAGCCAGCTCTGTACCGGTAAGTACCACATAACCACCACTTGTGTTTAGAACGCCATCTGCAACAACAGCGCCGTCCATTAAAGTACCATTAACAGTTCCAACTTTGTCATTGGGTGTACCGTCATTAAATGTCCATTGATGTTTCAAATTGGCAGCTCCAGGGTTAGTCTGAGCCATTGTTAAAGTGCTTATGCCTGATAACATAAGGCATAAAATGAAGTAGTTTTTTTTCATAAATAAAATAATTAAATGTTAATAATATGTCATACTAAACAAGAAGAAAGGGTCTTAAATATTCCGAAGATAAAATAATATTAAAAAAAAGTAGTAAACAAAAAAACCGGATTATTTTTAATTTAAATAAAAAAATCTTCATCAATTACTAATTAAAAAAAATTAGGACCTTGTATTTTACATATATTTAACAAAGACCAGATGGCGGTATTGGAATGTTGAATTTGAAGTCACTTCCTTTATCCTTTTCACTCTCGACCCATATTTTACCTCCATGTTTTTCGACAAATTCTTTGCAAAGGATTAATCCAAGACCGGAACCGGATTCTGATGAAGTGCCCTGGGTAGAAATATTCGATTCAAATTGGAAAAGCCTTTTAATAGATGATTCAGATAACCCTACCCCATTATCACAGACAGCTATTTCAATAGTAGAATGTTCGACCTTGGCTTTAATCACTATCTGGCCTTTATCACGTGTAAATTTGATAGCGTTGGAAAGTAAGTTTCGCAATATGGTATTTAACATGTTTTCGTCGGCAAAAACTAGTATAGCTGGATCTATTTCGCTGACTAACTGAATGTTTTTCATTTGTGCTTGGTCTTCCATAAAATGGACATTGCTTTCGATTATAGTCTTTATATTCAAACTAATAGGTTCAAAAGGCATTCTCCCAGTTTCTGAGCGTGACCACTGAAGTAGATTTTCAAGCAGTTCACTACCTTTCTTTGAGGTTGAATTAATCATATTGATAATCTCCTTCGCGTCGTCTAAGCTGTAATTTTCCAAATCATGCAATAAGGCATCTGAAAAACCCATTAAAGAGTGAAAAGGATTACGCAGGTCGTGTGCTATAATGGAGAAAAACTTGTCTTTTGAAGAGTTCGAAGCGATTAATTGTTGATTTTTTTCATGAAGTTCCTTGGATTGAAACTTAATTAAATTTTGCTTTTCAATCAATAATTCATTGGAATTTTCCAGTTCTGAAGTTCTTTCTTTTACCAATGTAGAAAGAACAGCATCATGCCGTCTGTAATTCGCCAGTCTGATATAGTATATAAGGTATACAAATACTAAGATAAGAAGTATCACGATTGAATACAACCACCATGTTCTATACCACGGGGGTAACACTTTGAATGTATAAAGAATGGTACTGCTCCAGATGCCTTCAGGGCTTAGAGCTCTTAACATAAAAGTGTGCGTGCCTTCAAAAATATTACCATATGTTGCACTTGTACTTCTTGTTAAAGAACTCCACTCTCTATCGTACTCATCGAGCATGTATTGGTAACGCACCAGGGAATGTCGGCTTGGCAACACAGCATTAAACTCAAAGGTTATATTGTTGTGGTCATATGGAAGTATCAATTTATGGGGAATTGGATAAAATTTTGAGATACTGTCAAACTCTATATCGCCATATTTACGAATCATAGAGATGAGTTCAGTGTCTGCGTATGTTTTTTCAAAAGTGAGTTGTTCTTCACTATTGATAACTTGGTCATTCTTCTCTTTTCCATAATTATACTCATTCAATAACAAATGCCAGCAAATATTCTCATTGTTGATTTTTATGTTTTGAAACCTTAGTGTGAGCGGTTTTTTGTTTTTGAGAACGGAATTAGGGTCAAAGCGTACAAGTGCTATTTTATCATTGCCTACACCTATCCATATAATACCTTTGCTGTCGCATAACATGGTGCCATTATTACAGCCCCCATTCACATCCTTTAAAGGATAACCGGTGTTGGAGTTATAGATTTCCCAAACAGGCAGGTACTTTTTTAAATTTTCATTGCTAGCCTTAATTCTTCCTGCAGGGATGACGTTTTTGACCGAATTTTTGGGTAAATCTGCCGCTTGAAAGAAGAGCCCTGACAAGCCTTTATTTGTCCCTGCCCAAATGATTCCTTTTTTATCTTTTACTATGGCATTCACATTGTTATCAGACAACCCCTCCACCACGGTAAAAGTAAGGAACGATTTTCCATCATAACGCGATATACCGCCTCCCGCAGTGCCAAACCATAGGAATCCCCCTCCATCTTCTTTGATACTTAATACCGTATTGTTGGGCAATCCCTGAGCAGTCGTGAAGTTGGTAAACGATTTGCCGTCAAAACGGGACACTCCTTCAGGGGTTCCAATCCATAGGTTTCCTTTTTTATCTTCTGTGAGGCAATAGATAAAATCATTTACAAGGCCTTGAGCTAAACCATAATTGACAAATGAATGACCATCAAAGTACGACAATCCTTTTCCAGTTCCAAACCATAGGTTTCCTGTTTTATCTTTTACAATATTTAAAACCAGATTATTTATAAGTCCTTGCTTGGTAGTGAAATGGGTGAAAGAATGACCGTTTTTACGAAAGGCACCATTATTCGTCCCAATCCAAAGGTTATCCCTTTTATCTTCGGTAATAGTATTAATTTCATTCTTGACAAGTAACTCTGGAACAGTGTAGTTTGTATAGTTTCGACCATCGTAACGACTTAAGCCATCTGCAGTACCAAACCAAAGGTTACCGGTTTTATCCTCATAAATACTCCACACTATATTGTTTACAAGCCCTTGGGCTGTAGTTGAATTGCTTAAAGTTTCACCCTCGTATCGTGAAATTCCACCTCCAAATGTACCGAACCAAAGATTTCCTGAATAGTCTAATGTAACGCTATAGATGCAATTATTTGGGAGGCCTTGTGCGGTAGTGAAACTGGTAAAAGTTCCAACTTTAGAGTTGGGTTTGTAACGTGTTAATCCTTTTGCCGTACCAAACCAAAGGTTTCCGATTTGATCTTCTGTTATACAATACACGTTATTATTAACAAGCCCATGGACGGTTGTGTATTTCGTGAATGATTTCCCATCATACATGCTAACACCTACTGAAGTGCCAAACCAAAGGTTGCCTTTTTTATCTTTAGTAATACAATTAATACTATTATTCGCAAATGATTGATCTGTTGTTAAATAGGTAAGTGACTTTCCGCTATAGCGCAAAATAGCACCTCTACTAGTACCAAACCAATAATTTCCCGATTGGTCCTCGATGATGCTAAATATTCTTTTATTTGCGAGTGCTTTGGTGTTTAGGAAATTGGTGAAATAGCTTTGACTCGATTTGTTTTTGGGGGATTTACCATTATAAATGGATATTCCGTTTGCTGTACCAAATAAAAGGCTTCCGGCTTTATCTTGTGTTATACAGTAGACAAAATTACTGGCAAGCCCTTGATCTGTAGTATATTTAGTAAATGTTTCTCCATCATAACTGGAAACTCCATTTTCAGTTCCAAACCAGAGATTACCTGATTTATCTTCTGTAATGCAATAAATATAATTATCTGCAAGACCTTGATCTGTAGTGAAATTTGTAAACGATTTGCCATCATAGCGTGATACTCCTCCCCCTGCCGTACCGAACCAAAGATTTCCAATTCTATCACAGATAGCGCTTTTATCACCTCTTGATATTGAACTATACGATAAGCCTTGTTCCGTACTGAAATTCTGCATATAAGTCACAAAATCGGCAGGGACTATTCTGCTGTTTTTAGGAATGGCAATGATAGTGGGTTTAGGGCAGGTATCGGTATTAACAATTATTGGATTTTTAACTAAAATGGTAAGCGGGGCAACAATACTATCTTTTTTGTTGTGAAGGAAACTATAGAGTTTTACATCATTGCTTTTGTTGTTTGAACAAGAAAATAAAAAAATAGAAATTAAAATAACAGACAATGTAAAAAGAACTGAAAAGTCTTTGTAATTATTTGGTTTCAAGAAGGTTTTGAGCTTTTTTTGTCTTTTCATAGGAAAAGTAGTATAGGTCTGTTATCCTCAAAAATACCAATAATATTTTTACTAATCGTGCATTTTTACTCTAAAATGACTGGTCAAATAATAATATTTATTAACATAATATTGAATTCTCATTTTATAAATAAGGCTCATGGAATGTTAAAAGGAAATCAAGCATTTCATAAAATGCACACTATCTAATTCAATAAGTGGTATCTTTGAATGAATTAAAAAAGTCAGACATTGATGATAACAACTCTTTTAGTCACTCTTGCTGTTTTACTACGAATACTTTCTAATCCCTTCGGAAATGTTTTTCAGAAGCAGCTCACTGTGAAAGGTATTCATCCTTTGTTTGTTAATTTTCTGTCATACTTCATATTAGCAATTGTTTGCCTCATAATAGCTGCATCTATTCATTGGCCTGAATTACCCCGTGATTTTTGGATCTATTCCATTTTGGGTGGAATTTTTGGAGCTATCGGTAATGGTTTTTTGGTTAAAGCTCTTCAGAAAGGAGACCTTTCTGTTCTTGGACCCATCAATTCCTATAAATCGGTTGTTGGAATCATTGTTGGAATTATTCTGCTTGGTGAAATTCCAAGTCTTTGGGGAATAGCTGGTATTGCTTTGATTATTTATGGAAGTTATTTTGTGCTTGGTACAACGGAAGAGAAGTTTTCTTTAGCGTTGTTTAAAAAAAGTGAAATACAATACCGATTGTGGGCGATGATTTTAACCGCTATTGAAGCTGTTTTTATTAAGAAAATTATTTTAGCATCGTCAACAACCATTGCATTTTTGAGTTGGTGCTGGTTTGGCGCCATTTTTTCTTTTGTACTGCTATTTGTTTATCGACTTCCTATTAAAAGGGAACTTAGGAAAATAGAGTCCAGCGACTTTCGTGAATTTGCTTTTTTAGTAGTTTGTATTGGAATAATGCAGTTTACGACGAACTTTACGTTTGAACATTTAGCGGTAGGCTATGCCTTATCACTCTTTCAACTTTCTACCATTGTAAGTGTTTTGCTTTGTTATCGGTACTTCAGAGAACGTGACATTCGTAAAAAATTGATAGGTTCTGCCGTCATGATTGTTGGCTCTATTGTAATTATCATCAGATAAAACATTTTCATTCCTAGGTACTCACTTTTACGTTTGTTAATGAAAGATACGTTACCTATCTCTAAAACATGTTAAAGAACATATTATTAAGTCGAATAATTTGCATAAGAGCTAAAAGTCCTCTATTTTTGTACTGTGTTTTTCATGGTATTAGATTTAAGGTTAAGGAAGATTGGTTGTCGTGAGACAACCTTCTTTTGTTTCTAGGGATATCAAACTTTCCACTTTACAAATCCACTGGGGTATATTCCAAACCAAATGTATCAGCAACAGCATGATAACTAACTTTACCCTTTACAATATTTAGACCCTTTGCTAAACTTTCATCTTCCTTGCAAGCTTTCTTCCAACCTTTATTTGCTAACATTTGCACATAAGGCAAAGTCGAATTAGTTAGTGCCAGTGTTGAAGAATAGGGCACTGCTCCGGGAATATTAGCCACGCAATAATGTATAATTCCATCTACCATATAAACGGGTTCATTATGTGTTGTGGGATGTGACGTTTCAAAACATCCGCCTTGGTCAATAGCGACATCAACCATCAAACTTCCTTTTTTAAGTAGCTTAAGCATCCCTCTGCTGATAATATGCGGCGCCTTTGCTCCCGGAATAAGTATGGATCCAATGACCAAATCGGTAGTTGGCAATTCGTTTTCTATGTTGTGGGTCGAGGAATAAAGTGTTTTTACGTTCATTGGTAGGATTTCACTCAGATAGCGAAGTCTTGGCAGTGATATGTCTGTGATGGTCACATCCGCTCCCATTCCACCAGCCATCATTGCAGCATTATATCCAACTACTCCTCCACCAATAATTAATACTTTTGCCGGTTTAACACCAGGTACACCACTCATAAGGAGTCCTTTTCCACCTTGAGGTTTTTCCAGGAAACGTGAGCCTTCCTGAATAGCCATTCTTCCAGCTATTTCAGACATTGGAATAAGAAGTGGCAGTGAACGGTCTTTGTTTTCGACTGTTTCATAGGCAATGCAAATGGCTCCACTTTTTATCATAGCAAAAGTCAATTCTTTTTCAGAAGCAAAATGGAAATAAGTAAAGACGACCTGATCAGGTTTAATCAAACTATATTCCTCTTCAATGGGCTCTTTTACTTTGACTATCATTTCCGCTATGGCATAGACTTTTTCTATATCAGGTAGTATTTTCGCTCCTGCTTCGATATATTCTTCGTCTGGAAAGCCGCTGTTTTCGCCAGCAGTATGTTGAACATAGACGGTGTGACCGGCTTTTATTAATTCTTTTGCGCCACCAGGTGTCAGAGAAACTCTGTTTTCGTTGTTCTTAATTTCTTTGGGAATGCCTATAATCATTTGGTTGGTGTTTTTAGGGTTATTGTCCCGAAATATAATTAAAATCGTTCAATAAATACTAGATTACTTGATAATGAAATCTGTAAAGAAGTATGCTGTTTCCCGTTTAATTTATTCATCCAAATTTTAGTAAAAAACCAAAACGGAATCTTATTCTTTTGTATTCAGTTTTAGACGTCTAAATGAAATGATAGTAAATAAGTAACAGATTATTGTAACTAATGTACCGATAATAATTGTTATAATCTCGTCTGAGCTTGTGTTATCCAGATGCGTATGACCTTGAAACGCGGAAAACAAGCCAATGACAAAACCGAAAATTATAATTAAACCAATTAATACTAAAAAAAGACGAAAACCAATGACCCAGGAGATGGCAAAATACCGTTTAATAAAATCTTTACCATCCTTCTCCTTGTTGGCTTTGTATACTGCTTTAAGTCCCAGTATTGTAATAATGACTGAAATCAGAACTTCCAGAAGAGCAATCCCCAAACCCGTTTTATTTTGAAAAATAGAAACGGAGGAAATAGTTACAATAATTGTTGTTAAAATGCTGTATCCCAACAAATAGTTAAAACCATCTTTTTCAGTTAATTCGTTGTTGGAAATTTGGTTTTCAAGCGCTTTAAGGTTTAGCCAATACATCGTTTTATATTTTAGGATTAGTATAATAATTATAGTACATGCTGGGCCAACACCTTCTGAACCTCGTAAACATTCACCGACTTGTTGAATTGCTTGGTGATGCTTGGATTCAATTCGCTGGAAATCCAAATTTTCAACTCCGCATCCAAATCAAGTGGTCCGGCAGTTTCGATGCTGAATCTGGAAATACTTTTGTAAGCGATGGATTTGTATTCGGTCTTGCTGCCTGTCAAACCTTGCTTGTCCACCAAGATGAGCCGTTTCGTAGTAAAAATGAAGGTATCCCGAATCAGCTTGAAGCCCAATTCAATGTTTTCACCATCCATTAAAAGTGTTTCGTATTTTTTGTATAAATCTTCGACGGATACTTCACCGGCGTTCCCGATGATTGCTGATAAAAGGCCCATGGTTTTATATTTTATTGGTTAGTATTGAGAGTTAATAGAAATTTCAATATTGAGTACAATGATTTTGTCCGATAATCTTTGAAAATCTTCCCGTGAAAGCCAGGATAGATCATACGTTTTAACATAGTCCAAATAATGAACTTGCAATATAGTGTTTTGAATCACAAATTCTTTGACGTTTTCTAAGTGGATCGTGATGTCTTGCTGAAAGGACCTGATTATTGTTAGGGTGCTTTTAGAAATTAGGATGCTGTAACTGGTCTTAAATAGTTCTAAACCGACTAAAGCATAAACGATGGATAAAGCTCCCATAATGATGTAAGGCAATTTTGAAGAATCGTAATGTATGATTCCGAAAAGGATAAATATGAATCCAATTATAGAGTTGAAAATCATGGTGCTCATATTCAAAGATCTCCTTTTACAAGCAGATATCAGAAAATCATCCTCCTCCATTAATTACTTTTTATAACAATTTTGTTTACTAATGACAAAGTAAATTTAATTTAAATTAATACGCAATTATTTTGGTTTTTTTATTGGGTGAAATATTGACCATTATTCAATGGACGTTTGTATCTCAATAGGATTGGTCAGAATTCTGTGAACCACACAACTATTTGCGATGGTCAATAACCTGCTCTTCTGACTTTCATCCAAGTTCCCAAACAATTGGATATGTCTAATCAGTACAGTCTTTTTTGACTCCATATCGCGTTCAAGTTCGACCTTCAGTTTCACTTCTGTTAGATCCCATCCTTTCCTGTCTGCATACATCCTCAGAGTTGCTGATGTACATGCAGCCAGTGAAGAAGCCAATAGTTCTGTAGGAGAAAAGCCAAGGTCTAAACCACCAGATTCCAGAGGTTCATCAGATATTAAAGTATTGCCTGTAGGGGTTTTAATCTCTATTTTGTATAGGTCTTTGCCTATTCGTGAAGTGATTTTAGTCATATCCTTTGGTTTTAAAAATGTCGTTTCGTAAATGTAAGTAAACTATTCCATTTTTCTGATTCGAACATCAATGCCAGTACCATTCAATTCATCCTTCAACTTTTCGATGTCTGTATTTGCAAAATGATACGGATAGAGTACTTTGGGAGTAAACATTCTTGCAGCATGGGCAGCTTGAGAGATGCTCATTGTATAGGGTAGATTGACAGGCAGAAAAGCAACATCAATTTTCTTCAAATCCTTTAATTCCGTTATATCCTCTGTATCACCTGCAATGTAAATTCGCAATCCATCAATATCCAGCACATAGCCATTGTCACGATCTCTGGGATGGAACTGCTCCCTCCCACCTGTCGTATTATAGGCAGGCACCGCTTCAATAGTGATTTTCTCTGAAACTTTCATTTTATCACCATTTTTCATAATTACCCCTTTGCCCAATTGTTTTTTTGAAGCCTCGTTTGTGATAAGCAATGTCCCCGTTTTTGTCAGTGTTTCTATTGCTTTTGAATCCAGATGATCACCATGTTCATGTGTTATCAATATCACATCTGCTTTGGGAAATGCTCCATAATCTGCAAATTTGGATACTGGATCTACCTGTATAGTTTGATTGTTATAAGTAAGCATCAGACTTCCGTGTTTAATGAATGTAATCAGCAATTCGTGGCTGTCCCGAGTTTTAAAGGTATCGGTGGCGTAGGAAGCTGCCGAAGCTAAACCTGCTGAAATTAATCCTGTCATGATGAATAAGTGTTTTAGTTTCATATCGGTCGGATTTATGATTAGTCTATTTTGTAAAAATATAGATTATTCGGATAATAATCAAGTTTGTAAATGAGATTACATTGAAGAAATGCTGAATGAGTAAACCTTAAAATTTACAAATTAAAAAGCCCGTTAATAAAGCGGGCTTATAGCATTCAAATCTTATTTTTCACCCCAAATTTCTAACGAGTAAACAACATGTATTTCCCTTTGTTATCTGAATTTTCTTTCAGGTATTCTGCATAGTTTTCAGTAGTCATCAAATCTACCTGATAAAGATATTTTACATTTTTCCGGGCATTTTTGGCTAACTTACTTACATGAACCGAAGCAAAGTCGGTGTTGGTATAGCTGCTCAAAAGCGCGTTCTTCACTTTTTTCCCATTAATCCAAACACCATATATATTGGCGTCTTTCCAGGATTCAAATTGTTGGTTGGTAGGTACTATTTTAGGAAGGGGTGCAGGTACAGGTAATAGGACCTCTCTTTGACTTTCTTGTTGCTCTTTACTCATTGATAAATACAAGGAAATCAGTCTTTCCCTTTCAGAATCAGATAGTTCATTAGATGAAATAAGGGTAAAGGTTTGTTTCAGTTTGGTCTGTCTTTTAGAATCAGATAGTTCATTAGATGCAGGATTTTTTACATCGACTTCAAATTTTTTGGCAATGGTTTTATACTCTAACATTTGTTCTTTGGAAATGCCATTCTGTGTGGACTGAACAGTTGTTTTTCCATTGCTTGCCAGACTCTTTGTGTCTTGGGCAATCGATTTTGCGCTGAAGAAAAAAAGTGCAATACCCAAAACAGGAACAACGACCAGTTGTTTGCACAAAGCCATACGGAATGAATTTCTTTTGGTCATCATAAGTAGTCTTTTTTTAGTTATTGAATAATTGAACATATTTGTAATCATGGGGCTAGTTTGCAAACTGGCTTTTTCCAGTAATAGTAACTGATAAACACTAACATCCGTATGGGCTTGAATGACTGCTTCGTCCGCTAAAAATTCATGGTTTAACAGTAAGGCCTTTCTATAAATATAAAGGATAGGATTGAACCAAAATACAATTTGAAGACTCTCCACAAAAAGAATATCAAGCGAATGTTTTTGTTGAACATGCGCCATTTCATGCACTAATATTTCATCTTCCACTTTACCGTTTATGTAATCCTCCCTATTGATGAAGATATAGTTCAGAAAGCTATGAGGCGTCACTTTTTGATCAATCAAAATAATTTTAGAATTGTGATAGGGTACCGTGGAATCGTTACTGACCGTTCTCAATACAGATATCAGATTTCTGGTAAAGCGGATTAGTAGGATGAATGAAATAAGCACATAGATTGACAAAAGTAACAGTTGGATGATGTTGGTCTTATCACTGGTAACCGCTTGCTCAGGAATGCCGGTCTGGGAAGTTATAAGGAAACTGGTAGTCACATTTTCCAAAGCTGGAAGTATTTGTACCTCGTGTTTCAATGATAATAAGGGTATCAGCATGGATAAACCCAAGCTGGTCAACAGATAAAATCTATTGAAACGGGGCATCTTTTCCTTTTCAAACAACACTTTGTACACCAAGGCAAAAAGTGTAGAACAAAGAATAATCTTGAGGAGGTAGGTTATCATTTTTTCTTTTTATTAATTTCCTGATCAATGATTTTCTTGAGATCTTCCAATTCGGTTGTTGTCAGATTTGTAGAGGTTGTAAAAAAGGAAGCAAACTGCATGGGAGAATTGTCAAAGTAGTTTTTAATCATCCCTTTTACATGTTTGGAGAAATAAACCTCCTTATTGACCAGAGGGTAATATTCTCTGGAATTTCCATACACACAATACGCTACAAATCCTTTTACTTGCATCCTTTTTAATAGGGTGGCAATGGTTGTAGTAGCAGGCTTTGGATCTGGATAACTATCAATGATGTCTTTCATGAAGAGTTTTTTATACTTCCAGATCACTTCCATAAGTTGTTCTTCTGTCTTAGATAATTGCATGGCTCTATGTTTATGTATTGCACTCTACAAACATAGAGCATGTTTTTGGAAAAACAAAATGTTTTAAGAGTTATTTTTAAGAAAATGTTGATTTCATGAAAAGCATTTTAGTAAATCACATAAATAACAATTGTCAAATGGGATATTGAAATAAAGTGGAATGCTTAAACCGAAAGATAAGGCACCAAATAAATAAAGGGCTGCTATAACCTTGTGAAAATTGTAGAGTGTCCATCAGGCGAAAAGACTTACCAGTTAAAGTTCGTAATGAGAATAGGTTAAATGAGTATGTGCAATTTTTGCACATGGTAATTGATGAAAGTAATAGAAAATAATTCTTGCAAATTTATTTCAATAACATGATGGTCTGATAAAAAAAAGAGATGCAAGACATGTACTCATCAGACTAATGAGTTTCAATTTTAATGTGGTCAGATTTAAAGATCAGATCGGTGTCAATCTGAAATTTTAAATCCATTATGGTCTGATTAAAAGACCATTTTCCTGACGTCGGGAAGATGGTAGGAGTTGTTTCAATTCCAATATGGTCTGATTAAAAGTCGATTTTACATTTACAATCGTATTACCCTCTTTGTAGTTTCAATTCCAATATGGTCTGATTAAAAGTAGTTTAAAAACATTATTACTGAAATTCACAGATAGGTTTCAATTCCAATATGGTCTGATTAAAAGTGGTGTGTCTTTGCTTAAGTCAGAATTATATTCTGTTTCAATTCCAATATGGTCTGATTAAAAGTCGATGAGGCTGGTCTTACGATAGGTTATTGGATAGTTTCAATTCCAATATGGTCTGATTAAAAGAAATTTGCAGGCTTCAGGGCTGTAATCCTGACCGTAGTTTCAATTCCAATATGGTCTGATTAAAAGAATTAACATCCTCTACCTCGATACTCGTATAGTCTGTTTCAATTCCAATATGGTCTGATTAAAAGAAACAATAGCCGAAGATTATTGTCATTTTAAAAAAAGTTTCAATTCCAATATGGTCTGATTAAAAGCATTCACAATCAGTTGTAGCCTTTCGTTCGTGTTCAGTTTCAATTCCAATATGGTCTGATTTAAAGGTACGATGAGACAAAAGCGGCTAACGTGGAATTATGTTTCAATTCCAATATGGTCTGATTAAAAGTATATTCTGGCCGTTGATCCAGATTCAGATAAGAGGTTTCAATTCCAATATGGTCTGATTAAAAGGAAGCCAGGGACGACGCCGAGGAGCAACTGATCGACAGTTTCAATTCCAATATGGTCTGATTAAAAGGGATAATAACACGCTTTGCGCTCTTTCTGTAAACAGTTTCAATTCCAATATGGTCTGATTAAAAGGTTTTCAGGAGCAGGGAAGGTTTTTTATTTTCCTATGTTTCAATTCCAATATGGTCTGATTAAAAGGATCCCAATAATCTCTGATATATCGCTCACTCCTTCGTTTCAATTCCAATATGGTCTGATTAAAAGATTGGTTAGCGCATGTGACTGATACTCACATGGTCGGGTTTCAATTCCAATATGGTCTGATTAAAAGCAATACTCAGAGTAATGATTGATAAGTGTATTAAGTTTCAATTCCAATATGGTCTGATTAAAAGGCTTTTTGGGTGTTGGATAACTTTTAACATGATATTTGTTTCAATTCCAATATGGTCTGATTAAAAGCGAAAAATATTCAAAAAACAGTTTTTTGGTACGGAGTTTCAATTCCAATATGGTCTGATTAAAAGCAAATGTACGATGAAGCCATTAATCTTTTCTACCGTTTCAATTCCAATATGGTCTGATTAAAAGAATGAGTAGGACTAAGGCGAAAGAACTTTTATCAAGTTTCAATTCCAATATGGTCTGATTAAAAGGGCAAACCTTTCAGCCATTCGGCAAAAACATTCTGTTGTTTCAATTCCAATATGGTCTGATTAAAAGCGAGGATAAAGACACGAAGATTATTAATTCTGAAGTTTCAATTCCAATATGGTCTGATTAAAAGACATAAATGAGGACATAAAACGCAATTGGTCTTCAGTTTCAATTCCAATATGGTCTGATTAAAAGATATGACATCTGTAACTACTATCGACAGGGTAACAGTTTCAATTCCAATATGGTCTGATTAAAAGTGTTGAAAGATCCGACCTCGGCTTCTTCTCCCTTAAGTTTCAATTCCAATATGGTCTGATTAAAAGCATAAAACAATGTTTATCAGAAAAAGTACTTACGAGTTTCAATTCCAATATGGTCTGATTAAAAGTTTGTTGGCTCATCGAGTGTTAAAGTGAAATATATGCGTTTCAATTCCAATATGGTCTGATTAAAAGATCGGTTATTGGTGTTTTACTCATACCCCAGTTTGGTTTCAATTCCAATATGGTCTGATTAAAAGACGTTTTCAATAGAAGAAACCTCCATACATGCAGGTTTCAATTCCAATATGGTCTGATTAAAAGCCTGGTATAGTTTCAAGGAGATTATTAATAATTTCGTTTCAATTCCAATATGGTCTGATTAAAAGTTTGTCCTTTCTCCGCCCCTATTTGCTTCATACTTTGTTTCAATTCCAATATGGTCTGATTAAAAGTCGAAATTAAACCATGTGAAATTTCCTTTTGCCTTGTTTCAATTCCAATATGGTCTGATTAAAAGTCGCTGAACTTTTTACTAAGGGTAATTCCCCACCATGTTTCAATTCCAATATGGTCTGATTAAAAGATTAGATGGCGCAAGGGCTGTAGGTGTTTTAAGCTCAAGTTTCAATTCCAATATGGTCTGATTAAAAGGACGGAAACAAGGTAAACTTCAAAGAATTAATGAGGTTTCAATTCCAATATGGTCTGATTAAAAGGGTGTTCACAACTATGTCTTCCTTCTGTGAATTCAGGTTTCAATTCCAATATGGTCTGATTAAAAGTTAAGCAAAAAGGTGATCGACCAGCTCGAAGTAAGTTTCAATTCCAATATGGTCTGATTAAAAGGTACCTTTGCGGTCTTATTCTTACATGCTTCATACTGTTTCAATTCCAATATGGTCTGATTAAAAGGTCATAATATTCATTCGCAAATGGTGAGCATTAACGTTTCAATTCCAATATGGTCTGATTAAAAGATTAAAATCAACATACATTTGAGCCTCTTTCTTGTGTTTCAATTCCAATATGGTCTGATTAAAAGAATCAAGGCTCTTATATCCTTTTTGATAAACGCGGTTTCAATTCCAATATGGTCTGATTAAAAGCATTGTACCCTCTCGTATACTATGTAGGTAAGTCGTTTCAATTCCAATATGGTCTGATTAAAAGTAATGAAGAGTTAGATAATGTCGATGTGCTGATTGGTTTCAATTCCAATATGGTCTGATTAAAAGGCTGTTGGGGTAATGTCATCGGATGGATAGATTTTTGTTTCAATTCCAATATGGTCTGATTAAAAGGATTTCATCGAAATGAAGAATGGATTATCATTATGTTTCAATTCCAATATGGTCTGATTAAAAGTATATCTGAATCGTATAAATACTACATTCAAACATGTTTCAATTCCAATATGGTCTGATTAAAAGAGCAGTGCTACTAAGTTGTACCGCTTTTATTTCGGAGTTTCAATTCCAATATGGTCTGATTAAAAGTCTTGGTGTGCAATTCGATGAGGCTGGTTTGACAATGTTTCAATTCCAATATGGTCTGATTAAAAGCATCTTCGGGCATCCAGACCCTTGATGAGGACTATAGTTTCAATTCCAATATGGTCTGATTAAAAGTATGTATGAATACAATGACGTAAACGACTATTCTACGTTTCAATTCCAATATGGTCTGATTAAAAGGTTTTAATGGTGGTATTATCCATCATTATAAATCAGTTTCAATTCCAATATGGTCTGATTAAAAGAGTAAGGTCAAAAGATATTGATGATAAAACCCAAAGTTTCAATTCCAATATGGTCTGATTAAAAGGGTTATGAGGCAGGTTATTGATGGTATCCCAATCAGGTTTCAATTCCAATATGGTCTGATTAAAAGTGGGGTGCTTCATACTTTAAATAATGGAGTCAATATGTTTCAATTCCAATATGGTCTGATTAAAAGGGAGTTTTGCTGTCGTTTAATATTTCAATGCCATTCAGTTTCAATTCCAATATGGTCTGATTAAAAGAATCTTATTCTCCTTTTTCATCGTTTCTATTCATTAGTTTCAATTCCAATATGGTCTGATTAAAAGTATCAGTACTCTTAGAAACGTTTATGGTTGAACTGTTTCAATTCCAATATGGTCTGATTAAAAGTATTCTTACATTGCTCACAACGTTGAATAGTAAGGGGTTTCAATTCCAATATGGTCTGATTAAAAGAAGCAACAAGGACTCTGCTTTCTTACCATCACTGAGTTTCAATTCCAATATGGTCTGATTAAAAGCCGGTGGTGCCTGCAGCAAAATAGCCAGGGACTTCGGTTTCAATTCCAATATGGTCTGATTAAAAGATGATTAGAGAAGGCGAGAATATAAGATTGAACGGGGTTTCAATTCCAATATGGTCTGATTAAAAGACCTGGTTCAGGAAGGTATTATCGTCGCAGCTAAGTTTCAATTCCAATATGGTCTGATTAAAAGTCTAGCAAGGTTTAAATTCCATTTCTTCATCTGTCGTTTCAATTCCAATATGGTCTGATTAAAAGTAAAGCCTTATATTCACTTTTGGACGGTGAAATTTCGTTTCAATTCCAATATGGTCTGATTAAAAGTCTAAACTTATCGACATTAAAAAAAGAAACATACAAGTTTCAATTCCAATATGGTCTGATTAAAAGAAAGAAATACATAGGAAACGCCGTTGAGGTTCACAGTTTCAATTCCAATATGGTCTGATTAAAAGACTTGTTTCAGTAGCATTTTTAACCTTGACATAAAGTTTCAATTCCAATATGGTCTGATTAAAAGTTTAACTGCTTTCTGCTATCTTGTGTTATAGTACGGTTTCAATTCCAATATGGTCTGATTAAAAGAATCGCAAGTTCAAATTAATGACCAATCCTTTGTCGTTTCAATTCCAATATGGTCTGATTAAAAGAATAAAAGGCTCACCCATCTTCATGAGCATGAGTCTAGTTTCAATTCCAATATGGTCTGATTAAAAGATTTCCTGATCCTCAACGATGACATACTTCTTTTGTTTCAATTCCAATATGGTCTGATTAAAAGATCTCAACGTACCATTCAAGGACCTGGCCAATTACCGTTTCAATTCCAATATGGTCTGATTAAAAGAATCAAAAACCAAACTACTTGAGATCGAAGTCAATCGTTTCAATTCCAATATGGTCTGATTAAAAGGCAATTATGAAAGCGTATGCCGATTTGGGACCAATGTTTCAATTCCAATATGGTCTGATTAAAAGATTCATCTCCTTTTTGGCCTCTATGGTAGTCGGGGTTTCAATTCCAATATGGTCTGATTAAAAGGTGACTCTGTATAACAGATTTCTGCATCTTCGTTTGTTTCAATTCCAATATGGTCTGATTAAAAGTACTTCTCAAGCCCGTGTTCTGATACTATTACTGAGTTTCAATTCCAATATGGTCTGATTAAAAGGTTATAACCAAAGCCAAACAATGTTCATCACTAAGGTTTCAATTCCAATATGGTCTGATTAAAAGTATTTTGCAAATCCCTTAAAGCCTTATGTTTTTTAAGTTTCAATTCCAATATGGTCTGATTAAAAGAATACTGGACTTTCGGGGCTGACTCTTTTAATTCGAGTTTCAATTCCAATATGGTCTGATTAAAAGGCAGGGTCTCAGCAAATAGCGACTTCATTAAATCAAGTTTCAATTCCAATATGGTCTGATTAAAAGTTAAGCGATCCTTTGAGACCTTAGATGCCGACTCTTGTTTCAATTCCAATATGGTCTGATTAAAAGAAATAATCGAACACCTTGAACAGCACCAATCAATCAGTTTCAATTCCAATATGGTCTGATTAAAAGTTTTCTAGCAATATGGGTGCTTGCAATATCACATAAGTTTCAATTCCAATATGGTCTGATTAAAAGAATTGGATATGATCTTGACAGTTTAGCGAAAAGAGTTTCAATTCCAATATGGTCTGATTAAAAGTTCCAATTTTCTTTTGGAGTGATGAAGAAAACACGTTTCAATTCCAATATGGTCTGATTAAAAGATCGTATGGTGAAGTACGAATTATCTTGATGGCATGTTTCAATTCCAATATGGTCTGATTAAAAGGCTGATTTCAATCGTGGTGATCCTTGGTGCGTTCATGGTTTCAATTCCAATATGGTCTGATTAAAAGAAACCCATTAACCGCAACTATTTCACTGTCCAATTGTTTCAATTCCAATATGGTCTGATTAAAAGCATGGTCTGCATGAAACAAAGCCTTTGTATCATTCAGTTTCAATTCCAATATGGTCTGATTAAAAGCAAGCAGAACCTTTTAAAGCTGGTAAATGAAACCTAGTTTCAATTCCAATATGGTCTGATTAAAAGCCCCGGACAACCTGAGTATTCATTCTGCACCTCAAGTTTCAATTCCAATATGGTCTGATTAAAAGGCCTCTGAGTGTTATGACACCCGAATGGGATGCCAGTTTCAATTCCAATATGGTCTGATTAAAAGACTGTTATTGCAAAAAAGGCCTTTTGGCTCATGCTAGTTTCAATTCCAATATGGTCTGATTAAAAGAAACAAGCCGCTTCGTTCTTGCATTGCTCTAGAAAGTTTCAATTCCAATATGGTCTGATTAAAAGAATATTGTTGGTGGAGTTAACACACTTACTCAGGCGAGTTTCAATTCCAATATGGTCTGATTAAAAGGAAAAAAAAGGAATCACCTTTTCTGAATTTGCTGAGTTTCAATTCCAATATGGTCTGATTAAAAGGAAGCATGGAAACACATAGAGTCGACAATAAAACTTAGTTTCAATTCCAATATGGTCTGATTAAAAGATTTAGTGATACCGCTAATTTAACCCGTAGACGATCGTTTCAATTCCAATATGGTCTGATTAAAAGTGATTGTGGTCATTACTGGATAAACATGTAACAGAGTTTCAATTCCAATATGGTCTGATTAAAAGAAAGTAACACTTATTTGATTGAAGACGGTCAAGGTGGTTTCAATTCCAATATGGTCTGATTAAAAGAAAAAAGAATTGACGCTATCATGGAAAAAGACGCCGTTTCAATTCCAATATGGTCTGATTAAAAGTATCCTTTAGAGGCTCCAACTCTTAACGAATTGGGGTTTCAATTCCAATATGGTCTGATTAAAAGTCAGGTTGTTCTTGTAGATCAGGAAGGAAATCAATTGTTTCAATTCCAATATGGTCTGATTAAAAGCAACCCGACCAAATCACGGCAGCTTTCCACCAATTAGTTTCAATTCCAATATGGTCTGATTAAAAGAAAAAAGACGGCAGAACCATTTATCAGAAATACTAAGTTTCAATTCCAATATGGTCTGATTAAAAGAAAGGTGTACCCGCTACACTGGAAGACCTGACCGAGTTTCAATTCCAATATGGTCTGATTAAAAGACTGTGCAAATGGTGATGCTCATGATATTTCAATCGGTTTCAATTCCAATATGGTCTGATTAAAAGTTTTTCGGTGTTGGATATGAATCCGATCCAACAAGGTTTCAATTCCAATATGGTCTGATTAAAAGGCAACAGGGAGCGAAGGGAATGCAATCCTATATTAGTTTCAATTCCAATATGGTCTGATTAAAAGGCGGTTGAATCATCATGAAGATTGCGGATTGTGGAGTTTCAATTCCAATATGGTCTGATTAAAAGTTAAAAACAAGCAATCTAAACTATCAAGAAACCAAGTTTCAATTCCAATATGGTCTGATTAAAAGGCTTCTTACGCGCTGGCTCCCCGCTGCATTTGTTAGTTTCAATTCCAATATGGTCTGATTAAAAGCATCGCTTGGTAAACCGATAAAGGTTAACGTAACAATGTTTCAATTCCAATATGGTCTGATTAAAAGCAATTTAACACAATTTGTTGATAATTTTCTATCAATGTTTCAATTCCAATATGGTCTGATTAAAAGTATTGTTTGTGTTGGCAAATCTGGCTCTTCTGCGAAGTTTCAATTCCAATATGGTCTGATTAAAAGAAACGGTCTTAGTCGTGCCGCAACTTGCCAAAATAAGTTTCAATTCCAATATGGTCTGATTAAAAGTTTCACATACGGTATCTAATTCTTGCTGAGTTTTGTTTCAATTCCAATATGGTCTGATTAAAAGATTCGATGATGCTTATACTTTTATTCCAATTACTAGTTTCAATTCCAATATGGTCTGATTAAAAGCTCTAATTTTAATACTGTCCAGACATATGTTTTTAAGTTTCAATTCCAATATGGTCTGATTAAAAGTATTGCGCAGCCCCACAGCCGGGCGTCTCCCCTCTGTTTCAATTCCAATATGGTCTGATTAAAAGATGGAATCCTACTTTTACAAGCCACCCGATTGCATCGTTTCAATTCCAATATGGTCTGATTAAAAGGAACTATTTAATGGGAATAAGAACAAGTTTTGCAGTTTCAATTCCAATATGGTCTGATTAAAAGTTCGCCTTCCGTATATTGAAATAAATTTTCTATAGCGTTTCAATTCCAATATGGTCTGATTAAAAGACTGAATCGGTTACAGCATCAGCGAGGCTAACTTAGTTTCAATTCCAATATGGTCTGATTAAAAGTAAAATCAAATTATCTGTATATGTGCCATCTATTAATGTTTCAATTCCAATATGGTCTGATTAAAAGGGAATAGGATGTTGGCATTTCGGATCTGATCAATGTTTCAATTCCAATATGGTCTGATTAAAAGGATGAAACAATCCGCATCGCTAAGCCTGCCTATAAAGTTTCAATTCCAATATGGTCTGATTAAAAGCGACAACAGCGAGTATAATGGCAGGTATCCAAAATAAGTTTCAATTCCAATATGGTCTGATTAAAAGACGGAAACCGAATGATACCATGACTTATTATACCAGTTTCAATTCCAATATGGTCTGATTAAAAGAACAAGCATATTGCCCTTTGTAGTCAAATGAATGTAGTTTCAATTCCAATATGGTCTGATTAAAAGAGGACACCATTCAAGCCTAAAGCCTTATATTCACTTTGTTTCAATTCCAATATGGTCTGATTAAAAGTCCAGCAGCCAGACATTTAACCTGAATCATATCCGGGTTTCAATTCCAATATGGTCTGATTAAAAGTTGATCTTAATGGAAATCAAGACTCCTCTATGTCAAGTTTCAATTCCAATATGGTCTGATTAAAAGTCTGAAAACTTTCGACCTGAGAAACTTAAACAGGAGTTTCAATTCCAATATGGTCTGATTAAAAGTTTTATGGGAGGTGATGGTACTTGGATAAGTGCCTATGTTTCAATTCCAATATGGTCTGATTAAAAGGCTTGACTGGTCCACAAGCTTAAGATTATGTTTTAGTTTCAATTCCAATATGGTCTGATTAAAAGATTTGAGTATATAGATAAGCCTATTACGCTTTTTAGTTTCAATTCCAATATGGTCTGATTAAAAGTTCTTGTACTCGCGGTTTACATCAATCCGGTAATCTGTTTCAATTCCAATATGGTCTGATTAAAAGAATGGGAATGTAAATGCTAAGCTAGCTTCGATAACAGTTTCAATTCCAATATGGTCTGATTAAAAGAATTGTTAAACCCTTCGCTTTATTACAAAATAGAAGTTTCAATTCCAATATGGTCTGATTAAAAGTATGACAACTGTTGAAACTACCTATCCATCTCATTGTTTCAATTCCAATATGGTCTGATTAAAAGCCGTCAAATCAATAAAAACAATTTATTGATTATCAACTTTGTATATTTTATAAAAGTACAAAATATTTATGAAAAAGTTGTCGATGTACAATACTATGAAAAGTACCGTACATCGACAATATCTATTAAAGTGTTGTATTTCAACATGTCAAAGAACTTTGAGTGCGTTTTATATCATTAATTTCACGCTACGGAAAATAATTATATATTGTTCGACAATCTTTTAGAGAAAGGTCTCTAGGCTACTACGCTCTTTACCAATAACTTCCTTAATAAGCCATTTTTCGTCTCGACTCTTGAAAATAATCAGACTATCCATCTCATCATTCATAATTAATTTTGCTTTAATTTGAAGCTCCTTGAGTTTAACATCTGACAATTCACCCTCGAAAACTGAATTCTGGATCCAGCTAAGATATTTCCGACAAAGTTTAAGCATTTTAGCAACCCTTTTTTCACCACAGTCGTAAACAAGTATTATATACATTACCACCACATTTTAAAAGGTTTGTATTCTTCCATGCTCAACAAATGTTTGCTCAGTTTATAACATTCTAATTTAATCAGATGTTTATAGCTTACACTTCGGTTTAAGGTACGGTGCTGTATTGTTTCGTTCAATCTTTCTTCAAAAGCCTTTACAAAAATCTTTTTGCCGGTTTCGTTCAATAAACATTTATTTAATTTTTTATCAAAATGTTTTTCTTGAATTTCTTTTTTGTTTAAAACTTTGAAAATAACACGATCCACTAAAAGTGGTTTAAAAATTTCAGAAATATCTAGAGATAAGGAATAACGTCGTTCACCAGGAGTATGAAGATAGCTGATGGTTGGATTCAGTTGAGTTTGGTGAATTGCACGTAGACACTGGCTGTAGCACATCATATTACCAAATGAAATTAATGCATTTACTTCATTTTGTGGGGGCTGTTTTGTGCGGTTACCCATTTCAAAATCATTTAGAATTAAATTGAAAGCATCATAGTATGCCATCCTTATATTACCCTCTAAACCCATCAACTCGTCTACGGCTAAAGTCTTCTGAATTCTTAATACGTAATCTTCTATCTTTTTGATTATAGGCTCCATGTCGCGTCCACGACTATTGTAATATTTCAGGTTTTTGACCATATTAAATGCGGCACCTTCAATAAATTTTCTAGCTATAACTAAACGCTTTTTCTTATCTTGATAATACGATGTCTGAGCTAAAATCATCCTTCCGGAAAGCAAAAAATCTTTAGGCATAAAAGAGCCCGTATAGTTTTCATAATAGTCGAAAAAATGTACCGCTATGTCATTTTGACCAAGAAAATTATACAAAGAACTTTTTGCAGTCAGTGAGCCAAATACATACAAATCACTGATTGTTTCAACCGGCAAATATCGGGCCTGCCCTTCGCGTTCAACTCCGTTTTCAACATCCTGAAGAGGTGTAAACTTCAGTGTATTATCCTTTCGTTCAAGTTGACCGGGATTAAATAAATAGTATGTCTTTTTCATGGTACAATTTCTCCTGAATAACAAAAATCAAAATAGCTGCATTTTTTGCAAATCTTTGAATGGATTAAATCAGGACAATCATTGCTATCGACAATACTACAAATATCAGCTTCAAGTTCAACAATCTGAGCACGATCTGCCTCTGTCAATAAAACTTTATTTGTTTGTCGTAATGAAGGGTATTCTAATAATCCGGTAACGCCAAAAATGCCATTTTTCTCTAAAACATAAATATAATATTTCACCTGCCATTCGTGCGCCTCTTCAATCTTATCCGACTTTTTTATTTCATGAATTATTTTGTTTCTGGCATCGTAAAAATCTATTTTGATGCCATCAATTTCCATTTCTTCATATCGCTCGGGACGCTGTGGATAGGATGTTTCATGAAGGAGTTTCCCTTCAAACACTAAATCTGAAGTATGCTCCATACTTATTCCATTTGCGAACAGCCAAAGCTTTCTTTTGCAAACAAAAAAGTAGTTAAAATGGGTACCTGTTATATGCATGATAAAAAAATTAGTGCCAGTATTCATCAAATTTTTGACTTATTTAGAAAACCGAATCATTTTATTAACAATGTATTCAACTCTGTCATCATCGGTATTCAATGGTAATACACAATGGACAGACTCTTCTATATTTGAATTCAGAATTAACTTCCCAAACACTTCCTTAAAATAGTTAAGAAGTTCATTATCTTCACTAATTAAAATGATTTCTTCAATTTTTATACAGTTATCCAGTACATAAACTATATCCTCAAAATCATGACTCAATCTTAAATCTTTACCCCCTCGGCCAATAAGAGCTTCAAATTTCGTAGCTAGAAAGTATTCAACGGAAAAGACATAAATACTTGTCCCATCTGGTAGATTTCGAACTATTTTACGATCTACACCTGCTTTGTACCATTGATTTCCAAAACCTAGAATATCTGAATCAATTGGCATAATATCGACAATGATACCATCATATATCCATCTGCAAATAGGTGCACCTTGAGTTATGTCATTTGCAAACTTTCTTTTACGCAAATCTTTTTCCAATTCGTAATAGGCTTTTTGCGTACCAAGTTCCACCACACAATCAACATCAATTGTTGGTCTAATGTCTGATGCAGCTGGATCATCCGCATAAAGTTCAGTCACGGCACCACCGACAAATACCATGTCCTCTCTCAAATCGCCCAAACCAAGAGCAACCTGTTGAAGCATTTCAATATTTTTACTTCTTTTCAGCATTTAGTCTTTTATCTAATTCAAGAATTGCAGCTTCTACTTCCCGGACTCGTCCAATTCTTAATGTATCTACTATTACCAAATATTCATACAATTCCGGTTGTGATGTAACAATCTGTGGAACGGTAACATACAAGGGTGATACGGAATTGCCTCGTCTCGTGCCCTTGGAATTTGCCCAGACCAAAATGTCACTGCCTTCTGTTATGTGCGCATTTATAGGAGAAGCCGAGTGTGCCGTAGCAAGGCCTCGTACTGGTGCACCAATTTGAGCCGGGTAAACGTATTTCAGACCATAAATCAAAAATTCTCTAAAGCTTAATTTATTAACTTTCCTTTTATTTTGACTAATCAATCCTGAAATACGGCATCTCTCCAAAGCACCAGAAACTTCACTTAAACTTATTTTCAAAGCTTCAGCAATATCAGACATTATCCATTTATCTGTTGAGAAAGTCAAAATTTTCAACAAAATAACCACATCTTGTGGACGCAAACCATTATGCTTTTCCATATAAGTCTATATTTCACATTTCATGAAATGCAAATATACATACTTTATTATCACATATACAAATATATAACCATGCAGATTATATTATAATTGTGCATGAAAAATCAAAAGTTTTATGCTCACTAGCTAAAACATAACCAAGTTGATTACTGATTAATTTTGTTTGACCAACAACAACTTCACCAAGATTTCTATGTGAATGACCATAAATCCAATAGTCAATATCACTACTAATTATTAAATCGGCTAATTCCGAAACAAACGCTCCATTTAAAATGCTCCCCATAAATTCATCTGACATACATTTGAAAGTTGGGACATGATGTGAAACGACAATCCGTTTTCCTGACTTTTTTGTTGACAAGGTCCTTTTCAGAAAAGTGTTACATTGATTATGCAATTCATTAAAATCAGCAGCAGTCAACACACGATCATTACAACGAATATACCTAAAATCAGAAATATTTCTTTCTATGCTTCGAGCAGCATCAGGACTAATTTTTGACCAAAGTGTTGTCAGAATAAATTCGACGTCTCCAATCATTACTGATTTGTTGTAGTATAAATCAATATTTGACCGAATGGGGATCACCAATCCATCATTCATGAACTTCAAATCATATCCGGAATAAAACTCATGATTACCTGGTACAACCAATACTTTTTCAAAGTTGTCAGATGCCCAATCCCAAAATTCATTCGTTGTATACGTTTCGTGATTCAAATATCCAATATCACCGGGTAATATCAAAATATCCCCCATTGGATTTATGGGATTATTTTTCAGGAAGTTGGAATTTTCAGGAAATTCGAGGTGAAGGTCGGAGGCGAATTGGAGTTTCATTTGATGGGGCTAATAATTTACGTTTAATTATTATGTTATTTGAATTCAATATTTATATGCACTTATCCTGCTATTTCAATTATTATCAGAGAAATTGATCTGATTCTAAGAATGAAATACCTTTATTAAAATCATAGAAATCTGTTCGTATAACAAGAATAATTTCTTTTTCATCTTTTATCCAAACCACTATAGAATCAATCATTTTCTGCTTTTTCCCTTTTTCAATTAAAAAAATAGGAAGTTCAACTGAATTTCGAAGTTTCCACCCTTGAAACTCAAAATAATTTAAAAAAAATAATGATTGGGGTTTTTGTACAAAAACAGTGTCCTGTGGTCCAATATTTCTACTCCTCCAAAAATTTGTATTTGTATCGTCTGTTGTACTAATTTGTTTCGGATTAATCAACCAGTTCCATGAAAAATATTCTTTTAAACTTTTTGCATTTGAAATGGATTTTGGTGAAAAGGTATTATCTAAAGCATATACATAATTGAGAAGGCTAACCAATTTTCCTGCGCTATAGAATGTCTTTTCAAGAATATTAGAAGTTTTTATAAAAGCGTCACAAGGAATCCATGATTTACTTTGACGATCATACTCACCATATGGTGCAGGATAAACGGATTCATTTTTTTGTGGAACCAACACATATAATTGGCCGATTTTTGTTTTATCAAATCGACACAATCTTCCTGCCCGTTGTGTTAGTCTGTCAATAGGGCATAATTCAGAAATCATTATATCAGCACTGATATTGATACTCATCTCACCGATTTGAGTTAAAATTACAATACCTTTTGCGCTGTTATTCTCCCATGCTTCCCTGCCAAGTGCGTCAATTAGCTTTTGTTCTTTATCTTTTTTATGAGGTTCTGTAAAACGACTGTGATAAAGTATTGGATTAACGTTGTGCCTCTTGAACCATTCATAAAACATCACCGATTTATCTACAGTGTTGACATAGATTATTGCGGTTCCATTTTCAATGCACATTTCAAGTAAATTCTCAATTTCGGAAATTTCAGAGTAATCTTGTATCGTTTTTATTTCAAACCTATCTCTACTGTTGTCTGAAGTATCTTCAATAATTTCATCAATTTTGTAACCGATATTCCGATAAGATTTTAATACCGATTCAGGTAACGATGCACTCATCAAAAGTATCGGAACATTCCAATATTTTAAAATTTCAAGAAGGACTAAAATATTAGCTTGAGTGAAATCATCATAGAAATCTGCTTCATCAATTACCAAACAAGAATTTGCCAAATTGAAAGTTATTAGATGATGATCCTCTCTTGTAAGTGTTAAAGCCATTAATAGATGATCAATTGTACATACGGTTACAGGAGTATGAAGCAATCTGGCGAATTCATGTATCTTATTGGCCCTTTGTCTTGAAATTGCCCCATCGTCAACTTGTTCTTGAAATTTGGAAAACCACGCACTTGAATGATAAAGGCCAGTATCTGACAAACTTTCAGCTACGTTAATAGCCAAGGCATTTGATGTAAAACGAGTCGGCATAGCAATTACCAATCGATCGGCTCGCTTATGCTCTATTTGTAATGTAGCCCATAGCAGAGAAGCATCTGTTTTTCCTGAGCCCGTTGGTGCGCGAACCAGTAATAAATTTTCTTCCCAATGTTTTTCGATTAATGTCTGTACGCCTCGTTTCTCTTTATACGGAAATTTATAATGGAAGCTTGAAAAAATTGGAACAAATTCACCATCTTCTATAGCACTCCCCCTGTGGTCAGCCAGTTGTAGCAGTCCTCTTGGACCAGCGTATTGGTATTGGATTAAAGCAATTTCTTCTAATGATTTGTTTTCAATTACATCATTATTCATTTTTTTAAAACTACCTAATATATCTCCAACACCTTCATTCTCCCATCTATCTTCGTGTTTAAAACTTAGCATACTGTGGTGAGCGGCGATAGCGGCTTGTAATGGAAGGGGCAGTTTTGATCTTTCATTAATTCTAAGAGATTGAAATTCGTGTCTAACGCCTGCTTTCCGGATATTAGCCCCAACTTTTTCTTTTTCTGACTTTAAATAAGTACTGAAATCCCCACCATACTGTGATTGCCAATTTAGAAATTCTTCATAATCTTTCTGACATGCAATTTGCCATTTTGAAGTACTTTTTCCATCATCATGATATCGACAAACCAATTCTAATCTTCGTGCAAGACTTTTTCCAATTCGATCCGAGTATTTATGAAAAGCAAAAGGAGTTTGTTCAACTAGAAGCCTACCCTCCAACATTACATTTTCCCGATGTTGATCGAGTGTAATGCCGGAAGGTTTGGCCAAGATTGGATACTTGTATTTATTCACGTCCGAATGCTTCTTGGAATGTTTTTACCGGAGAATTACCAGATGGATCATAAAGAGTGTTTCTTTCTTCATCAAGAAATGCAAAAGCCTCTTGATAAGCCTTATAAACGCTTTCAGCTTTTTTATCATCACCTAAATAATATTTCGCACCACGGGCGTCTAGCTCTTTCAATATGTTTGTTTGTTCCACTTCCCCTGCAACAAAATATCTACTTGCTTTACGGCTCAAGATAGTATCAAAAACAATTAGTACATTTTGTGGCTCGCCGCTTACTGCATTTCTAGCTTGACTAGCATAATCGTTCATCGATTTTGTTGCTCCTAGATAAAGCCTTGCACGACGTTTACGTTCTGTTGAAGTTGCATGTTTATAATATTTGGTTCCCAAGTTGAAACTGTTTTCATATTTGAATGCTTTCGATATACTCAATGCACTAATATCCAAAAAGAAATTCATGTGCATCAAATCATATTCACTGAATTCTTTAGTTGCAAGAGCCTGTTTTTGGTCTTTTTCATCAATTGCACCTTCTTCTGAATCTCTTATAATGTAACCATCAGAATAAACATTATCACCTTTAACATTTGACTGAATTCGAATTAATAAATCCCGTCCTACTTCACTTTCTTTCATTGCAACGGCAGGTGTAACAGACAGTGGAGCAGTCCTTCTACCTGAATAATCACCTTTTGAAGGGTGCATAAATCCACCCATATCGGACCGTAAATCTTTTTCAATTTGATTACTAATTCCGTCTCCATTTGAAACAAAGGTTTCTCCTTTTTGAGGATCTGACGTGTTTATTCTATCAATTGCTGAAAATAATACATGTCTTTGCATTTGGCCAGACACATAAACTCGTCCATCAGGTCTTCTTTTTATTGAAGAAGCATTACCTAAAAGCTTTTCACCACCATTGGCAATATGATTTTCGAATGGGGCAAGTACTGATACTAAAATTCCTTTAATTTCCATTTTATTCTAGATTAATTGGTTATTGATTTATTCGTCTGAAAGATCTATTTCTTCAACTACGTTAGCCTCTTCATCGGAATCTTTATCTTTAGGAGCTAATTGGTTTTCTTCCTTGTTTATCAATCGAGAGAATGCAATCAGAAGATTTTTTGCTTTTTCGAGGGGCAAATCTCCACTTGCGGTTTTTTCCATAAAAAGTGCAGCTTCTTCAGGTGCATCTAAACCGGACAAACGCCCGGCTCTAGTTATTGCCTGTGCTATCAAGGCATCACCCGATTTTGCTGAGAATGTTGAACTTTCCAACTCTATTAAAACTTTAGATTTAACTTTTCTTAATTCTTCCCAATAATTTGAAGAATTTTCTTTTACTTCTGCTTTTGAAGTGAAATAAGCAACTTTATTAAGCCATTTGCCCAAAACTCTGGCAGATGATACGATTTTTGGATCAATTTTTTCCATTTTTATAAAGTATGTGTTAAACAATATTTTTACAGGACTTGGATATTCTGCCCGAAAGGAGAGAAAATCTTTAAATGATGAATGATTAAATAGTTGCAAGAAGCGACTTGTGAATAAATCGAATTTTTGATATTCACTATTTTGACTTGATCTTCGATCTTGATTGTATAATTTTGAGTAATATAAACTATCAATAATTAGTTTTAGCTTTCCATCTTTAGCCAAATCTATCACATAATGGTTATATGTAAAAGTGGTTGCCCCTCCATATTTAAACATGTACATTGTTGCTCCCTTCAAACTATCCAAAACTTTTCGGGCTCGTTCAGAATATTCTGCTTCTTTTGCAAATTCACCAATGGCTCCTAACAAAGCCACACAACCCAAGGCACTACTTCGGGGAGGATTAGGAAAATTTCCTTTATAGATCAAAGGCCTTTTAGGTTCAAAAGTTACTTTTTCATCTTCACCTTTACCGGATTTCTTCGCCAAAACCTTTCCGAACATCAAGTCTGATGACGTTTGTGATTTTAACATCCTTTTAAAGCACTGAATAAAGTCTTTTAATTCATCAATAGGTAAATCTGGAATAATACAAACATTATATATATCTGGTCTACCTTTTTTATCGACCCTATATTGAAGACATGGCTTATTTATTGTTAAAGTAGTCACGGCACAAAGACCTTGTTCAATTATAGAAACTTTTGGCTTTCCTCTACCAATTTTATTTTGAAGCGAGAAACTAAGATACTCTCCAGTAGTGGGAGCTATTGACATCTTTAAATCACTAATTTTATCTGGATTCGCGGTTTTTAATGCGTTTATTAAGTTATGTCCTTCGCTCCAAATATATTTTGCCAATTTATCTGATGATAAAATATTAGGTGCAAGAAAGACTCCATTGGACGTATCTCCTTTTTCTGATTTAACAAATACAAATTCAACAATTTCTTTACTATCAAAAGTTTTAGCAGGCTGGACTCTGAATGTCCCTAGACCATTCTCAATTTCAAAAGCTATCTGTTCTTTAGTAATTTGATCAGAATCAGTGAGCCCATTATCAGACATGAGCAATGCCTGAGCATATCTAATATAAGGATGATTATCAATCATAGTTTTCTAAGTTTTATATCTACCCAACCTTCACTATTTCCAATATATCCAATATTTTCACATTTAAGTTTTTCTTGTAGTAATGTGAAAAGTTCTGTATCAATCGTTAACTTATATTGATAACGACCATTAAGTTGGACATATTCACGACCTGTTGGTGATGAATAATATTGAGGAAATTGACCAAGGTTATTTTTAAAGAATTTTTCCATAGCTTTATCCTCTATTTGCTTCGGATTCTTTTCATTTCTTTGAAGTTCTCTTTTAGAAGGAATTATATTATAACTAATATTAAAAGTTCCCTTAGGATGAACAATGGCATCAGCACGTCGGTAAGCTTTACTCCATAAATCATCGAAAAATAATGATGAAGGAATAACTTTAAGATTGATCTCAAAATATTCCATTAATAAAGGTGTAAAAGTGGACCCCTTGACATTTTTTATGTAATCAAGATTTTGTTTTTTTCTTGTTTTAATTAATTCCTGAACAATCATATTTCTATCAATTAAACAAATATGCCAGCCCAAAATATTTTCAAAAAGTCCACATAGCATTTTTTTGTCTGGGCTTTTCAATGTTTTGTAGTACGAGCCTGGAAGTTCACTTACCATCGAAAGGGGTGCTAGTGGTTCTATTTCCAATACAACTTCTAAATCAAGAAGTGGCATTTTCTCTAAAATAGATAAATTTATTTTCTCCATATTACATATTTTTCATTATTATCATTAAATACCTGCTAAAATATAAGGTATGAATTTTTATGTTTTAATATTATAAAAAGATCTCAGTTCCACCATCCCAAACCCCATACTCCCCTTCTCACCAACTCCTGTTTCATAAACCAACTTCATCAGCTCAACCGGTAACCTCAAACTAAACCGCGCCATATATCCAACAATATATGTCTGTTGCAAAGTCCCGGCTTTAATCGTAATCTTCTTTCGTTTCACCGGGCTCATCAATTTAAATTCCGGCTCAAAAAAATCCTCAAATGGTTTACCATAATAAGCTAAAAACTTGGCGCGCAATGTCTCTGAAAGTAAAAGAGCTGTATTTGGTTCTTCAGGACTTAGATAAGTCACATGTCCATTTTCTAGACGTCCTGAAATGACCATTGGTGAAATGGTCTGAAAAATCATTGTTTCTTCAAAAACAGGTGGAGCAACAAGTTCTACACCTTGGATACTGCACTGCACTTTACTTACCCTGTCACCTAAATCAAAAGTCTGAGAGGTGAAAACACCTTTTATAAACTCTTCAGTTGCTCGTTCTGGCAAGAATGAAAGATAAAAGCAAGCCTGGTTGGACTGTAAAACCATACGATCACCCTCCATGCGAAGTTTAGAAATCTGTAAATGTGAAAACGTAAACATTCTGAATTGCTTCTTATCATTGGTATAGCCATTTTGGTGCAGCCATTCAGTATACTCTGCATCTCCTTTGGCCAAAGTATGATAAATCCATGCAGAGAGTTCATATTGATAATTGGCTGGCAATTTATTCCCGAAGGCACTAAAATCAAAATTGATCGAAATTTTAAAACGCATAGTTCTTTTTTAATGTATACTTCAATATGTTCCAATTTGGAACATACTCATTTCTATAATAATTAAACCAATATAAAATTTTAATTTACTATTTAATTGAATAACATTAAGGCAAAGTAAATACCTTAAACTGACAAAAAACGTCATCACAAATCTTTTTGTTTATTTTTTTTTAAAAAGCACTTAAAACTTTCCGGCCCAATTACATTGACTTCACCAGGCAAGCCTAATATAAAGCGACCAATACCGTGGAAATCAGCTACAGAAATGGAAAGCAAATACTTAAGATTTTTTTTTTCGGTATCTATCGAATTATCCTTAACGTTAAGAAACGGCTCTGATAGCGGAAACTCCTCCCTCAACAAATTCGCAGCCTTCAAGGTCAATTCTACATGAACCGTATCAATTGCTTCCAACCCAGACATCCTGAACACATCCACAAAAGGTACCCGATGTAAATCCTCATGAAGCCAATCAGAATCGACATCCTCAACTTCATCCAACCGACTTATCTTAAATTGTTTGCACACGTTGTCGAGTAAATCAAAGCACCAAACAGCAGAATATTCAGGTAAGAATTCAAATGGTTCAACAATGCGGTCGGAAATGGTTTCGCTGTTGGATGATCGGTAGTTGCAGAGTCGCACTTGTTTTTTACGAATAATGGCTTCGTTTATGACTCTAACAGTTACTATTTCAGGCTTTAAAGAGATTTTTGACAAAGCACGGAAATCATACAAGACATTCAATTTTCGAACCAGACGATCACTTACGGGAGCACCACCTTTTACCATATCCATTGCTTTGTACAATAGATAAGCTTCCTCTTCACTAAAATGGAGCAGTGTATTTACGATTTTTGCTTCTTTACTGCAAAGTTGTAGTGAATATAGCCCTTCACTCCTATTTAGTACAAATCCCGCATTTTCAATGGTATTTAGATCCCGATAAACTGTTCGTTCAGTGATTGAAAACCGTTCAGAAAGTTCAGAAATGGAATATCGGACTCCACTTGAAAGCATAACAAGCATTCGTAGAATTGCTTCAGTTTTAGGTTGTTCCATGGTTGAAATAAAGTAACAGAAATTCTTTTTTAAGGACTTTCTAAAATAGTCTTTTAATTCAAATAAAAACAAATAAACATTAAATAGTTACAACTAAAATAATACTCAATAAATATCATATTGCAGTTTCTTATACAACCAGGTCAGCGGACAGAAGAAAGGGGTATGACCGATGTCGACTTCGACGGCCGAACGCAGTGGACGTGCCGAGTCCGGCAACACAATTTGTGACGGATCGAAGATACTAGCAAATCGTGCCGGAGTCGGTGCGTTCACAAGTTTGGCCTAGTGGAGACAGAGGTTATACCCCTTTCAAATGGCAGCGCTCCACGAAAATACTCCATGAAAACACTCTATGAAATATTTATTCACCTATGCCCATGCCTATGATGCAAATCCGGATAATGCCCATGATCGTGCGAAATTTCCTCATGCGTATGCACATGCGAATGCCACTTCCCTTTCAAAACAATTTCCCCATCATGCAAATGATTGTGATGACCATCGTTGTGCTGATGAAAGTGAACATGCGTCAGAGCCTGGTGTAAATGCACATGACAGTGGGATGAAATACTCGTCGTATAAATGGCAATTGCCAAAAGGAACATAGAAATAAGATGGACCCAATGAAAGGAATCCTGGAAGAAAAGATATGACAAAGCAACACCCCATAGCGGAGCTGTTGAAAACAGAATTTGACTTCTGGTTGCACCAACGTTTTGTGCAGAAGTGACATAAAGGACGATGCTTAAACCATAAGATAAAGCACCAAGTAAAATAGTAGGGCCGATAGTCCCAAGCGACATTGGTTGAGTGGCTACAAGGCACCCGATAATTAAATTGACCGACCCCGCTCCTATTCCTTTGACGAAGGTGACAGCCTGAGGGGACGCTCCATCTGTGATTGCTGTCAAATGATTGTCCACGCCCCAGCAAAAACAGGCAGCCGTAATGAGCAGGGCTGAGACGAAGCTGCTTGAACCTTCCCCAAACGACGTGATGACCCCGGCTAAAACGGTTAAAATGACGCCAGCCCAGGTAAACCGATCCAAGGTATCTTTGAAAAGAAGAACGCCTAAAATGGCAGTGGCTACGAGTTCCATATTGAGCCAGATCGATACAGATGCGGCGTTTGCAGTTTTTAATCCGGCCAACAAAAGCAATGGACCCAGGATACCGCCGAAGAAGATGATTCCAAAGATTTTGGTCTTACTGCCCGATTTGAAAAGCATTTTAAGCTGATTGTCCTTTTTGAGGATAAAAGGAATCATAGCAATACCTGCTCCCAAATAAAGCAATCCCGCTAGTTGGAAGGAGTTTAGGTTGTTCAAAAGGAGTTTGCTGAACGGAGTTGCTATGCCAAAAAGAAAGCCGGAAAGCAGACCTGTAATGAGGGCGAAACGTTTCATTTGAATGCATTTACTCGAAGTGCGAACGCCCTTCTGTCTAGAATGAAGGGCGTTTGTACTAACGATTAAAACTTAATATACTCTTTGGGCTTCAAGTTATTCTCCATCGTCCAAAAATGAGCTTGACCGTGGCTGATTCTAAATAAAAACAAACTTGGGCTATCAACTGTCATTCCGAAACTCTTTAAAAAAGGCCTATCGGCAAACGCTTTCTCCCGGTATTTGGTTTCTGTCAAAATCTCTACTTCTCCAGAAATTCGCAACATGGTTCCAATGATCCCTTCGTGTTTGTAAAAGCATGCTTCGGCATTTGGGTTTGCGATCAGTTGTTTGGGAATCTCTTTAATGGTGCTTGTCTGGAAATAAAAACCGGTTTCATCGGCAAACCAAAATCCGATCATTCGTACTCGAGGTTGGTTGTTCTCCACAGTGGCGAGAGAGCAAACCGGGTTCGCGTTTGTAAAATTGATACAATCTTGAATATTCATTTTAGTAATTGTTTAAATTTTTGGTTAAATGATTCGATAATTACAAGCTCTGTTTGTGGTATATTCTATTTTTCGAGTAGTATCCTTATCCAGACCCAGTTTCTCACCCAATTCTATTTCTTCGAAATGACCATTGGTGACTTTCATTGCTTGAAAATATCTAATTTTATCATTCATTGAATTATTTATTTTAGTTGAAAAAGTGAGGAATTCTAAACTATTTTACACAATCTTTTAGAGTATAGATTATGTAAAATACATACTGTCAGAATAGTCAGTATGAGCCCCCAACGAATAAACTGATTGTAGGAGCTAAATCTCGTATATGGAAGTATTACTTTTTGATGCCACAAAAATATCAATTTCATTTAAATAGTCAAAGGCAATGAAAAGAAAAAAGTAGATCCGGTACCAATTTTGCTTTCTACCCAAAACCTGCCGCTGTTTTTTTCAACTAATTCCTTACAGATTATCAAACCCAAACCAGTTCCCATTTCATTTCTGGTACCAGGAGTGGAATAGCTATTGTTCAAGGTAAATAATTTGTTCAATTTACTTTTTGGTATTCCAACGCCATTGTCGCAGACTGAAACTGTCAACTCACTCTGATTTTTTATTGCAGAAATCGTAATATACCCACCCGGATGAGTAAATTTTATAGCATTGGAAATCAGATTTCTCAATACGGTACTAATCATAGCTTTATCAGCATTGATATGAATTTCTTGCGTTTGAGGATTATTGATACAGATTGATTTTTGTTCAGCAATGGTGATTAAAGCCAGCGTTTCGTCAATAATCAAGGCCACCATACCAAAATCTTCGGGATTGAAAACCATTCTACCCGATTGCGACTGTGCCCACACCATTAAATTCTTTAATAAATCCATTGCCCTGTTGGAAGATTGCATGATGATCTTGGCAAACAATCCGATTTTCTCATAGTCCTTTTCAATAACACGTTCCAACAGAAGTTCACTAAAACCAATAATGGAATTGAAAGGACTTTTTAAATCGTGGGCTATGATGGATAAGAACTTGTCTTTTTCAGCGTTAACCTTTTCTAATTCAAGGTTTTTTAATTTAATTTCCTGTTCCGTTCTTTTGCGATCGCTAACATCAATCAATGTACCTGTCCAAATAATATCCGTACTTTCAAGAATGCGAGGAATAGATTCAAAATGAATCCAAATAATGTCGTCTTTTATTTTTAAGCGACCTTCCCATATAAATGGAGTTATATTAATGTTAGCTTCAACATTTAAACGGACAAATTCTGTCTTATCCTCATCAAAAAGAAAATCGTAAATGACGCCTGGATTTTTCTCAATAATGGACCTATCTAAATTTAGGATTTCACAAAAACGATCATTAAAAAAATCTAGTTTGTAATAAATATTTGCTGTGCAGTAATAATTTTTCTCTATGGTCGGTTTTTCATGAAAAATACGTATACGATATATCCCAGAGGGTAGAGCATTTGCTAGATCTGCATACAATTCCCGTTCATTAATTAACGCCCGATCAATCTTATTCTGATTGTCATCAAACTTTTTCTGTTCGTCTTTCTGTTGTGAGGTCATTAATTATGATTTAAGGGTTGTGACTTTCACTAAATCAAATGCCAATTTACAATCATTCAATGAGATATGCAAATATTTTATTAAATCAGGCTACAAAATGCCTTTTGTGCTCGGCAGATTATACTTATAAATATCCCTTCTGATCGCCATTTTAATGGATCTTGCAAAAGCTTTAAAGATCCCTTCAATCTTGTGATGTTCATTTTCACCTTCCGCCTTGATGTTTAAATTCATTTTGGAGGCATCGCTCACAGACTTGAAAAAATGCAGGAACATCTCAGTAGGCATATCTCCTACTCTTTCCCGATTGAATTCAGCATCCCAGACCAGCCAGGGTCTTCCACCAAAATCAAGCGCTACACTGCACAAACAATCATCCATAGGCAAGCAAAAGCCATAACGTTCGATGCCCCGTTTGTCGCCCAAAGCTTTAAGTAAAGCTTCACCAAGTGCAATACCGGTGTCTTCTATGGTGTGGTGTTCATCCACATTTAAATCCCCTTTGGTGTGAATGGTCAAGTCAATTCCGGAATGTTTGCCAATCTGATCCAGCATGTGGTCAAAAAATCCCAGACCGGTATCAATATCTGTTTTGCCATTTCCATCGAGGTTCACTTGAACGTAGATATCTGTTTCATGGGTTTTTCGAGCCACAACAGCTGTTCTTTCACCAGCAAAAAGAAAAGTGGTAATGTCGTCCCATTTATCAGTGATTAAGGCGCAAATACCTTCTAAACCGGCTTCGAGCAAAGAATCATTGATTTCTTCGGTAGCTGCTTTGAGTAAAATCGCTTTGCAACCCAAATTCTTAGCCATCTGAACATCCGTCAATCGATCACCGATAACAAAGGAACCGATCATATCGTAGTCTTCAGTCAGATATTCCTGAAGCATCCCCAATTTTGGTTTACGCGTCGGAGCATTATCATTCGGCATGGAGCGGTCAATGTGGACAGCGTCAAATGTAACACCTTCACTTTCAAATGCCTTCATTACCTTGTTGTGGGCAGGCCAGAATGTTTCCTCCGGAAAGGAGCTGGTACCCATACCGTCCTGATTGGTCACCATGACAAACTTAAAATCAAGTTTGGTACGAATGAAATTCAGGTTGCGGAAAACATGCGGGTAAAATTCCAGTTTATCCAGGCTATCCAGTTGATAATCAACAGGTGGTTCAAGCACCATGGTGCCGTCTCTGTCAATAAAAAGTACGCGTTTCTTGGTATTCATTGCTGTCAATTAGTTCATATTTTTCAAAGCCTCGATCAGTAAGGTGTTTTCTTCAGGAATGCCCACAGTGATGCGCAGGCAACCCAGACACAAGGATACATTGTTTCGGTTTCGTACGATAATGCCTTGCTCCACCAGGTAACGATACGTTGCGTTGGCATCGTTTACCCGAACCAACACAAAATTGGCGTCCGAAGGAAAAACCTTCACCACCATCGGAAGCGATTCAAGCTGAGCAACCAGTTCGGTACGCTCCGTCAGTAGCATATCCACCCAGTCGTTCTTGCGTTTCAGTTTCTTGATTTCTTCCCCCACAAAATATTGAGTCAACAGATTGATGTTGTATGGATATTTCACTTTGTTGAAGAAGCTGATGATTTCAGGACTGGCAAAAGCCATACCCAGTCGGATGGCTGCCAAACCCCAGGCCTTGGAGAATGTTTGCAAAACTATGAGATTTGGATAGGTATCCAGCATGGTCAGGAAACTGGGGCGCGAAGAAAAGTCAATATAAGCTTCATCAATGACCACGATACCTGAAAAACCATCCAGAATGCTTTTCATTGCTTGGATGTCCAGATCGTTGCCAGTCGGATTATTGGGTGAACACATAAAAATAACTTTGGTATGGGCATCTACTTTAGCCAGGACACTTTCCACATCGAGTGAATAGTCTTCCAGCAAAAGTACTTTTCGATATTCAACGTTGTTGATGTCGGCACAAACCTGATACATACCGTATGTCGGGTCGATGGCCACTATGTTGTCCACTCCCGGTTCGCAGAAAATGCGGACCACCAGGTCAATGGGCTCGTCGCTGCCATTACCGAAAAACAACTTTTCTGAGTCAATGTTCTTCAGTTTCGCCACTTTTTCTTTCAGATCCTTTTGAAGGGGATCCGGATACCGGTTGTAGGGTGCGTTCAAAGGGTTTTCGTTGGCATCCAGATAAGCGGAAGCTTCCCCCTTGAATTCATCTCTTGCACAGGAATACGGTTTGAGATGGTATATATTTGGTCTGACTAAATCTTGTAGGTTCATTGTTCAGGTGTTTTATTATTTTCCAAGCCTCAAAGACATTGCATTTTTGTGTGCAAAAAGGGATTCTGTTTCTGCCATGATTTCCACAGCAGGACCTATATTTTGAAGGCCTTCAGGCGTGATTTCCTGAAAGGTTATTTTTTTACGAAAGCTATCCAGATTCACTCCGCTGTATGCTTTAGCATAACCATTTGTTGGTAACGTGTGGTTCGTTCCTGAAGCATAATCTCCTGCACTTTCGGGCGTGAGGTGTCCCAGAAATATAGAACCGGCATTAATGATTTGTTCTGCAACTTCCCTATATTCTATTGTTGAAATGATAAGGTGTTCAGGCGCATATTCATTGGTGATTCGGATGGCTTCGTTCATATCTTTGACAAGGATTATCTTGCTGTTTTCCAACGCCTTTTCTGCGATTTCCTTACGCGGTAATTTAGACAGTTGAAGGACAACTTCATCCATAACTTGATTGGCCAATAATTCGCTTGTTGTGATGAGTATCACCTGGCTATCAACACCGTGTTCGGCCTGCGAAAGCAAGTCTGAGGCGACAAAGGCCGGATTGGCTGTTTCGTCAGCCAAAACCTCCACTTCCGAAGGACCTGCAGGCATGTCAATGGCTACTTCACGAAGGCTAACCAGTTGTTTGGCTGTGGTTACATATTGATTGCCCGGACCAAAAATCTTGTAGACCTTGGGCACACTTTCCGTTCCGTAAGCCATGGCGCCTATGGCTTGAATACCACCTATTTTGAAAACCTTGCTTACACCCGATATTTTAGCCGCGTATAAAATGGCTGGGTTAATATTTCCTTCACTGTCTGGTGGTGAACAAAGTACAATTTCCTTGCAACCAGCTATCTGTGCCGGTAAAGCCAACATCAATACGGTGGAAAACAAGGGGGCTGTTCCACCGGGAATATACAAACCTACCTTTTCAATAGCTACCGCCTTTTGCCAGCAAGTAACACCCGGAACGGTTTCTATTTTGGGAAGAATCGTATCCTGAGCTTGGTGAAAAGTGGTGATATTTTGTTTGGCCAGATGAATGGCTTGCTTTAATTCATTAGGTACAATATGTTCTGCATCAGCGAATTCCTTATCTGAAACACAGAGGTCTTTTAGTGCAACCTTGTCAAATTTCAGTTCGTATTCCCTCACCGCTTCATCACCACGACTTTTGATGTCTTTCAAAACACCGCCAACAATATCGTTCAGCTTAGTCGTGTCGTAAGCAGGTCTTTCGAGTAACGCAGGCCATTCACTTTCCGATGGATAGTTACTAATTTTCATTTTTAGATTGCTTATGAAATCATTTTTTCGATGGGTAAAACTAAGATACCTTCGGCTCCCAATGATTTGAGTTTCCCAATCACTTCCCAAAATCTTTTTTCTTCCAACACCGTATGCAATGAACTCCAGCCCTCTTTTGCAAGGGGCATAACAGTTGGACTTCTCATACCTGGTATTTCATTGACGATGGCCTGTATCTTATCGTTTGGAACATTCATCAGAACGTATTTCTTATTTTCTGCATATTGAACAGCTTGTATACGGAATAAGAGTTCATCCAGTATCGTTTGTTTTTCTTCCGTTAAAGCGGTGTGCCCGATAAGCAATGCTTCAGATTGCATTACAACTTCCACTTCTTTCAGTTGATTGCTCACCAAAGTGCTACCTGAGCTGACGATGTCGAAGATGCAGTCTGCCAAGCCAATACCAGGAGCGATTTCCACAGAACCAGTGATGGTATGGATTTCGGCTTTGACGCCGTTGGTTTCCAAAAAGTCTCTGAGGATAATGGGGTATGAAGTGGCTATCTTTTTACCTTCCAACCATTTTACACCAGTATATTCGATGGCTTTGGGAATAGCAATGGAAAGACGACATTTGCTGAAACCTAGTCTTTTAATGATGTTGGCATCTTCTTTTTTTTCACAGAATTCATTTTCGCCCACTACGCCTACGTCAGCTATGCCAGAAGCTACCGATTGAGGTATATCGTCATCTCGTAAGAATAAGATTTCTACCGGGAAATTCTTAGATGGGACCAGAAGTGTCCGTTTGCCGGGAGCAAGTTTGATACCAGCTTCCTTGAGCAACAACATGGTGTCCTCATTGAGACGACCTTTGGATTGTACAGCTATTCTTAGCATAATGATTGAATTAATATTGAATAAAAAAAGGCTCACCACATAACGGTAAGCCTTTTGAAATATTTTTATAGTACACTACAAGTTCAGCCAACCGTTTTAACGTTTAGTAAGATGGTGATGACCGATATGTAAGGTGATTACTTGCATAGTTGTTTTTAATATTGATGCAAAAATAGATATATATTCAGCATTTTACAACTTTTTACCGTAAAATATTAAAAAATTGATTATCCTTCCAATTTATAAAGGTAAAAGATGGTGAAAAATCACGAACATTTCGTCTGATTACGTTGTTTTACCCTAAATCATTTTACCTTTGCGACATTATAATTTTAATAATATGATCAAACCACTCCAAAATACAATGCAGGCCCTATTGGAGAATAGTGTTTCCCTGTATGGTGATAAAGTAGCTTATACTTTGTCTTCTTCCAATACCGTTACTTATAAAATGTTGGGAGAAAAAGCAGCGAACTTACGATTCTTTTTGGCTAGTCATGGTATTGAACAATTTGATAAGGTAGCACTTATTGGTGAAAATAGGCCAAACTGGGGCGTATCCTATTTTGGTATAGCATCAATGGGTGCAGTCATCGTTCCTATTTTGGTCGATTTTTCCCCTAAAGAAATAGTAACTGTTTTGGAACATTCAGAAGCCAAAGCTTTAATTGTTTCAGAGAAAGTATATAATAAAATACAATCTCAAATCAATTTTGAGGGTCTTGTCATTATTATGAATGACTTTAAAACCTCCGATGGTATAAGCATTGATGATTACTGCAATCAAAACATAGATGCATTTAAGTCCTATATTCCTAACCGGGTAAAGGAAAGTGATCTTTGTTGTATTATATATACCTCGGGTACGACAGGACGTTCCAAAGGCGTTATGCTAACCAATGATAACATTATCTGGGATGCTCAAATGTGTACCACTCTTTATGCGGTATCCAGTAGTGAAGTCTATTTATCTGTATTGCCATTAGCTCATACCTATGAATGCACTCTTGGATTGGTTCTGGGGACGATGCAGGGTGGAACTACACATTATATAGAAAAGCCTCCAACAGCCAATGTGTTGATGCCGTTGTTTAAGACAATCAGGCCAACCATGATGTTGACTGTGCCTTTGATCATTGAAAAAATGTTTAAAGTTGGTGTGAAACCCAAGTTGACCAAAACGGCATTCACGCGTTTTCTTTATGGAATTCGCCCAATTCAGTATATGTTGCATCGCGCTGCCGGTAAAAAGCTTTACAACATTATGGGTGGCCATCTTCGTTTTTTTGGTATTGGTGGTGCTGCTGTAGCTCCGGAAGTGGAACGTTTCCTGAGAGATGCAAAGTTCCCCTACTCTTGTGGATATGGTCTGACTGAAACGGCTCCAATGCTTTTCGGATCTCCCGTGGAAAAGAGTATTTATCGCTCCAATGGACCTGCTATGGCAGGCATTGAAAGTAAGTTGATCAATGTCAATCCAACAACGGGTGAAGGTGAAGTGGTAGTACGAGGTCGTAATGTAATGCTCGGGTATTATAAGGATCCTGAAAAAACAGCTGAAGTATTGAGCCCTGACGGTTGGTTTCGCACTGGTGACCTTGCAGTCCTCGACAAAAAAGGAAATGTCTATCTCAAGGGACGTAGCAAGAATATGATTTTAGGAGCCAGTGGTGAAAACATATATCCCGAAGAAATTGAAGCCATCATCAATGAGATGGATGGCGTTGTTGAATCGGTGGTTTACGAACAGAAAGGGAAATTGGTGGCCAAAGTGTACATGAATCCCGAAGAGTTTTCCAAACGCTATCAAGAATTAAAGACTACTGCTCTTAATTATCAGGAAGAGCTCATGAAACGGATGGAACAATATATGAAGGAGCTTAAGGATAAAGTCAATCAGTCCGTTGCCAAACATTCTCAGCTTGCAGATGTACAATTACACGATCAGCCATTTGATAAAACAGCCACAATGAAAATCAAACGCTTTTTGCTGAATAAGGATAAAGCTGCTGATGAAAAAACGGAATCTCCAGATGTTAAATAATCTACATCAATGGTCTAAGCCGAGGGAATTTTGATATTCCCTTTGCTTGGCCAGTGGTAACTTTTTGAAGACTTCATCGACGGAATGTCGAATCCATTTTTTTATGTCCTTATCGTCCATGTCCCTATTCGGGTAAAGTGTATTCCAGTATTTTTTATTAAAGTGATAGGCGCCTTCTACTGCGTCGTATCGATCCCTGAGTTCAATGGCTATATCCGGATCGCATTTAACAGATATGCTTAGAAGGTCACTTTCCAGGGGCAGCAGAGCAAACATCTTTCCCATTACTTTGAAAACCAAGGATACATCATCGAATGGCAGACATTCTTCAACACCTTTGATGGACAGACAATATTCTCTCAGCTCTTCTATATTCATGATTGATGGGGTCTTATTTAGAGCATTTTAGTCCGTGTGAAGGGGATTATTTGGAATAATCGGCTTTGACATTTTGATTATTCTGAAGATAATCAAAGCTTTTCTTAATACTTTCCAGCGGAGTAAAATTGTATTGTTCCACTTCAACCACGAGGTATTTAACTCCCGATACGTCTGCATTTTTGAAAATTGCATCAAATCCAACCATGCCGCTTTGACCTAATTCTTTGTTGTCTTTGATGTGAAGCAGTTCAAAGCGTCCTGGATATTTGTTGAAATAATCTACCGGGCTTTGTCCACCTCTAACTGCCCAGTAAACGTCCATTTCAAAGAAGACTTTAGTGGGATCTGTATTTTTTAGCATGAAATCATACATCGTTTCACCTTCAATCTTGTTAAATTCCTGGCTGTGGTTGTGATAACCGAAACGGAGACCGGCAGCATTGCATTTTTCTCCAATCTGGTTGAAGTAATCGCAATAAGCTTTCAAATCGGCTAGTGTTTTTGGGGCTGACATATAAGGAAGGACGATGTATTTCATACCTGCTGCCTTATGAGCCTTGATGGCTGTATCCCACCATTTCCAGATTTCGTCCCAGTTGGTTGTGGCAATGACTTCGTTTAGCGTTTTTCCTGTATGTGAGGAAAGAACCTCCATGCCTACAGACTCAATAGATTTTTTGAAGTCTTCAGGCGTCAAATCGTAGAATTTACCATCGTTGTAATTGGCAGCTTCCACACCTTTATAACCGGCTTCTGCTGTTTTTGTCAAGGTATTTTTATAATCTGTGCGAATGTCATCCCTGACGGAATACAATTGGATATAAATGTTTTTTTTCGGTTTGGCTGCCTGAGTACAAACAGATAGTGCGCAAAGGATAAATATCGGTAAGATTATTTTTTTCATGGTTGTGTTTTTAAAAAAGAGGTTGCCACAAACTAGTTGAGACAACCTCTTCGATTATACTATTCTAATACTTTAATTTTAATGTTGCGATACCAAACATCATCACCGTGATCTTGGAGGCCAATAAAGCCTTCCTGATTATCACCGCCGGCATTGATGAATTTTTCCCAACCTTTAAATTTGCTATTTTCTACCATAGATTTCCAATCGCTGGTCCACAAATGAAATTCGAGTACATTTTTGCCGTTTTGAGAATGTACCACTGTACCTTTATATACAAGAATCTTTCCAGTATTCCATTCACCGAAAGGTTTGGAATTTTGAGGTACTGCAGGAATCAAGTCGTATAAAGAGGCGGATTGTCTGTTACCGTCCTGTCCCAATTTGGCATCGGGGTGGTTGGCATTGTCCAGTATTTGATATTCTGGTGAAGATTTATAGATGGGTTCATCTTTCACTTCTTGTGCCAGGTAGAATACCCCACTGTTGGAGCCTTTGGCTACTTTCCATTCAAAGGTCAGTTCGAAGTTTTTGTATTTCTTGTCAAAAATGATGTCACCACCATCTTTAGCACCGGCTTCACCTTTGCCTGATCCGTTAATTTTCATTGCGCCGTCTTCGATGGTCCATGCGGTAGGCATGTCTGTGCGGTTGTAACCACGCCATCCATTAAATGTTTTACCATCAAAAATGGAGACGAATCCGTCTTTTTTGCTACTTTCTTTAGCGGAGGCACTGCTGGAAGAAACCATCATTGCTGCCATAATTCCAAAAAATAAAATTGATTTTTTCATAAAAAATATAAGTTTAAATGTTCGTATTTGATAGACTATGGCATGGCAGGTAAGTTCCAGCCTGTTCTGTAATTGTGTTTTATCAGTTGCTCGGCAAATGCACGTGCATTAATAGGGTCTGTCATTTTTTTGTTGAAAGTGGGATGTCCGTCGGTAATGTTGAAACCATCTTCAATGATGTTTTGAATGGTAGCACTTTCTGGTATGTTCGTGAATCGCATATTTGGACCATCCCACATTAATTCCTGGTTCAGGTTCTGGAGACGTACTGCCAACACACCCATGACAACCATTTCGTTGAATGGACCTGCTTCCTGGAATGGAGATGCAGTCAGAATACGGTCATCACTATCTTCTTTACAAGCGCGTACCCAATCCAATTCATGCGATAAGGTAACTTCTCTGCATCTCTTGGGGGTTTCTGGGGTACGACCGGATACCAACCATGGGTCTTTTCCGTAGCATCCACAAATTAAGGTGTCTTTAGTACCATGAAAAATGACACCGCCACCTGAATTGTTCAGGTCTAATCCAACTGGAACACCTGCAGGACGTGGAGGCTGAAGGCCACCATCATACCAGGTTACTTCTACTTCTGGCATAGCTACTTTGGCCATATTGTCGCGAGCAGGGAACGTATATTTTACCATTTCGGCGTTGGGTGCACACTCGGTCAAAAGCATGGTAGAGCGACCTTGTACTTTGGTTGGATAGCCCAATTGCAGACCTTTAAATACAGGATGCAGGATGTGGCAAGCCATATCGCCCAATGCGCCTGTACCATAATCCCACCAACCACGCCAGTTCCATGGGTGATAAATTTCGTTGTAGGGTCTTTCGGGTGCAGGTCCTGTAAACAAGTCCCAGTTTAAAGTATCAGGTACTTTATCTACTCTGGTTGGACGAGGTAATCCTTGAGGCCAGATAGGTCTGTCTGTAAAAGCTTCAACTTTGGTCACTTCTCCAATTTCACCATTCCAGATCCAGTCACAAATCTGACGAACACCTACATCGGAAGAACCTTGATTACCCATTTGAGTAGCCACGTTGTATTTTTTTGTGAGGTTTGTCAGTAATCTGGATTCGTAAACGGTGTGGGTTAAGGGCTTTTCACAGTAAACGTGTTTGCCCATGGTGATGGCCTGAGAGGCAATGATGGCATGGGTATGATCTGCTGTACCAATAACGACAGCATCAATGCTTTTACCCAATTCGTCAAACATCTGACGATAATCGTAATACTTTTTGGCTTTGGGGAAATAGTCGAAAACGCGTTGACTGTATTTCCAATCGACATCACACAGGCCAACCATGTTTTGGCTTTCGACACCTTTTAATACATGAAAGCCTCGGCCACCAATACCAATACCGGCGATGTTGAGTTTATCACTTGGGGCTACGTGCCCGAACTTTTTTCCAAGGACTGTGGAAGGTACGATAGATAGTCCTACTGCTGCAATTGCTCCTGTTTTCAGGAACTTTCTTCTTGAGATTTCTGATGGCATAATTATGTATAATTTAGGTTAAAGTCGACCCATTTCCGTATAGAAAATTTTTGCGATTAAATATACAAACAATAAAAAAATACACCAATTTTATAAAGATATTTATCAACATATTTTTTTAAAAATATTATACACATGATATTTAGTGCATTAAGAATATAATTAGTATTTATGTTAATCTTTATGTTCTTATATGTTCCATTGGGTTTATTGAAAGATAATAACTTGTTATACTTTCTTTGGAACTATGAATTTGGTTATTTTATAGAATAAATTCAATTATTTTGCGACAAGTACTTTCTTTTTGTAGATTTGCTCCCTATAATTCGACCTAATTATTAAATTTTGAAACTATGAAACAGATTCGTGCAGCCATCGTTGGATATGGCAATATCGGTAAATATGTATTGGAAGCTATCCAAACTTCGCCCGATTTTGAAGTGGCAGGTGTAGTGCGTCGTTCATTGAACGCAGAGAATCCGACGGAACTTGCAGGTATACCTGTGGTGACAGATATCCGTCAACTCGAAAAGGTAGATGTTGCTATTTTGTGCACTCCTACCCGCAGCGTTGAAGAACATGCCAAAGAGTATTTAGCTATGGGTATAAACACCGTTGACAGTTTTGACATACACGGTCAAATCTGGGATTTACATGAAACATTGGATAAAGTGGCCAAAGCAAACAATGCTGTATCCGTGATTTCTGCGGGTTGGGATCCAGGTAGTGATTCAATGGTTCGAGCAATGATGGAAGCTATAGTGCCTAAAGGCATAAGCTACACCAACTTCGGTCCTGGTATGAGTATGGGGCACACCGTTTGTGTCAAATCCAAAGCAGGCGTTAAAGCGGCCCTATCTATGACAATACCATTGGGTACAGGTGTTCACCGTCGCATGGTTTATATTGAATTGGAAGATGGTTTTGATTTCAACAAGGTAGCAGAATCCATTCGGATTGACCCCTATTTTGCCAGCGATGAAACACATATAACTCAGGTTGATGATGTGGATGCACTTATAGATATGGGCCACGGCGTACATATGACGCGCAAAGGTGTTTCCGGCAAAACTCAGAATCAAATGCTTGAATTTAATATGAAGATAAACAACCCTGCTTTGACTGCTCAGGTTTTGATTTGTGTGGCTCGTGCTTCTTTCAAACAAAAACCGGGTGCTTATACGATGATTGAACTTCCTGTAATAGATATGATCTACGGTGATAAAGAATCACTGATTCGTCATTTAGTTTAGTTAATTGATAGTATAAAAGGATATTGGGTGTCTCAAAAGGGCACCCATTTTTCATGTAAAAGCATTAATAAATTACGATTTGATACTTTTTTGTGAACTAATTGCTTCAATTTGCAATTTTAAACTAAATTTGACGCCGAATTCAATTAACATTAAATCGTATGTCAAAAACACAGAAATCTACAGGATGGCTTATTGCCATGGCTGCACTTTGCATTAACTTAATTTTGGGAATGCTTTATTCCTGGAGTGTCATTAAAAAAGAGCTTGTCGGCGAATGGGGCTGGAGCAACACGGAAGCATCTATCCCTTACATTGTCAGTGTGGCTTCATTTGCCATCACCATGATTTTTGCCGGTAGAGCCCAAGACAAATTTGGTCCAAGGCCAGTTGCCATTTTAGGTGGAATCCTTCTTGGAGGCGGCTTGATTGCGTCATCCTTGGCGCACAGCTTACCTTTGATGATTGTGACTTTTGGCGTTATTGGTGGTATGGGTATTGGATTTGGTTATTCAGCGGTTACACCTTGCGCTATTAAATGGTTTGATTCCAAGAAAAAAGGTTTGATTTCGGGTATCGTTGTTTCTGGTGTTGGTTTGTCTCCGGTCTATCTGGCCCCCATCACCAATACGCTCTTGAAAACTCATTCCATTGAAGAAACCTTTTTGTATTTGGGTATCTTTTCTTTGATAGGAATCCTATTCTTATCCATGTTTATGAAAAATCCTCCAGCTGGATTTATTCCTCAAACAAATTCAAAAGCGCCTACCGCCAAAGTCAATGATTTTACCTGGCAGGAAATGGTCCGGACTAAACCTTTTTGGTTGTTGTTTGGTGCTTTCCTAATGGGCGGTACTGCCGGATTGATGTTGATAGGTCACATAGCCAGTATTGCTAAAGTTCAAGCCGGTTGGGAAGGTGGCTTCATGCTGGTTGTTGTCTTGGCCGTTTTCAATGCGATTGGCCGTGTTTCTGGTGGTGTTCTGTCTGATAAGATTGGACGTACCACTTCCATGTTTATTTTCTTTTTGGTTCAGGCAGTAAACATGTTCTTGTTTTCATTTTACGAAAGTGTACCTGTGCTGATAGTTGGAACTGCTCTGGCCGGCTGGGCATATGGCGCTTTATTTGCTTTGTTCCCCGCTGCTACAGGTGATTTCTTCGGAATGAAAAACTTCGGTGTCAATTATGGCCTGATTTTCTGTGGTTGGGGTGTTGGTGGAATAGTTGGACCGCTCTTAGGTGGCTTCGTTGCAGATGCAACCGGGGCTTATACTATTTCATACGTGGTATCGGCTTGCATGCTTCTTGTTGGTGCTGCTATTGTTAAGTTCACAAAAGCACCGGTTAAAGCGTAATACATTATTTATATAAAAAGAATGCCATCTCTAATCAAATAGGGATGGCCTTTTTTTATAGTCTATTTCCCAAAAAATCACCCAACCAAACTGAAAACAGACAAACTAGTAAGCTACCTAATGCATATAAAATGAACAGCCCCATTTGGCCGCTTCGCAATAAATGAAGACTTTCGTTGGAGAACGTTGAGAATGTCGTGAAGCCACCGCAAAAACCTACAGCCATCAGCAACCGAGCATTGTCTCCAATAATATGACGGCTAAATAGTGCATAGAGAAAACCGATTAAGAGGCTGCCAAGGATATTGACCAATAAGGTGCCGACGGGAAACCCTGCAAAGCTGAAAAGTTTGCCAGTCAGGGAACGCAGGACACTACCCAAACCACCTCCAAGGAAAACCAACAAAAGGGATTTTAGCATACCGATAGATTAAAATAGGACTCTGGAATAGGGAACGGCATCCAAGGAAGCAAAGATACCTTCCTGATATTTATAATAACCGGTCATTGATATCATTGCTGCATTGTCTGTTGTATAGGCAAACTTAGGGATGTGAATGGTCCATCCGTATCGTTTAGCATGATCCTCAAAGGATGCACGTAAACCGGAATTGGCTGATACACCTCCGGCTAAAGCTACTTCCTTTATGCCCAGTGCTTTGGATGCCTTTCTCAGTTTGTCCATTAGAATATCCACTACGGTTGCCTGCAGGGAAGCACAAAGGTCTGCCTTGTTTTGTTCGATAAAGTCTGGATTCAGAGCAATTTCGTCCCGTAATCGATACAAAAAGGATGTTTTCAATCCACTGAAGCTGTAATTGTAGTCGGGAATGTGTGGTTTGTTGAACTGGAATGCTTTGGGATTGCCTTCTTTGGCCAGTCTGTCAACGACAGGGCCACCAGGATAAGGCAGACCCATCACTTTGGCACATTTGTCAAAGGCTTCTCCAGCTGCATCGTCAATGGTTTGTCCAACAATTTCCATATCCTTATAAGAGCGTACGAGAACGATTTGTGAGTTACCACCGGAAACCAACAAGCAAAGGAAGGGATATTGTGGACTTCTATGCTCCTCTCCTTTCACCTGAATGAAGTGTGCCAGTATATGTCCTTGTAAATGATTGACTTCCACCAATGGAATACTCAGTGACCGGGCAAACCCTTTGGCAAAGGACGTTCCAACCAACAAGGAACCCATTAGACCTGGACCACGGGTAAATGCAATGGCTGTTAAATCTTCTTTGGTGATACCAGCTTGTTTAATAGCTTGGTCTACAACAGGTATAATGTTTTGTTGATGAGCCCTGGATGCCAATTCGGGTACAACACCTCCATAGAGTTCGTGGACCTTTTGGCCGGCTACAACGTTTGACAGTAATAACCCATCCTGGATTATGGCTGCAGAAGTATCATCACAGGATGACTCTATCCCAAGAATTGTTATATGGGGCATATAAAATCAAAATTGCGTTAATTATCTATTTGGCTGCAATAATTGAATGGCTTTTTCTTATTTTTGCATATAAAAGTGTGTCATTCGGCTTACAGTCCGACAAAAGTACCAATTTAATTTGAAAAGAACGGGGATAATTGTACTTCTTGCATTGCTGATTTTGGTCGGCATTCCACTGATTTTGTTGAATACCTCGTATTTTCAGCAAAAAATCGTTGATTCAGTAACTCAAGCTTTTAATGAGAAGACTGGTGCAAGGTTATATATTGAAGATTCTGATCTCGATCTTTTTAAAGGGTTCGTTTTTAAGAATGTACAAATTGATGACAGTCTCAAACACCCCATACTAATAGCTGAAAGGTTGAATGTCGGTTTTCGAATACTCCCGCTTTTCAGGAAACGGATTGAACTGGAATCCTTGCGCATCATACGTGGTGACATCCGTCTTTCTCGCCCTACTCCAGAAAGTGACCTGAATATTCAGTCCATAATAAATGCTTTCAAGAAACCCAAGAAATCGCGTATACTGCCCTGGCACATCGATTTTGAGTCGATTATACTTAGAAATAGTCGAATCCGTTACGATGTAAAATCTAAACCCTTGTCTTTGAAATCGGTCGATGTCAATCATCTTGACTTTAGTGCTATTTCAACTAAAATTAGTCTTAAAATAGCACCTAAAAACCATTATCAGATTCGGATTAATAAATTACAGGCAGTTGAAAAGGGAGGCATGAAAATTGATCAAATCAGACTCCAGGCTAAATTGTTTGAAGAAGGCTTTAGTATGAAGGATTTTGAGTTGAAGTCTGGTTCATCCAATTTGGAAATATCACTGCTCGACGCCAAGTTCAGCAGTTTCAAGGCTTTTTCACATTTTGCGGATTCGGTGAAAATAGATCCCACTACCATCAAGGCTCATGTCATATTATCGGATTTTAAATTTTTGAATGCTGCTCTTACCAATTTGACTAAACCTATTGATATCTCAATCGGACTGAAGGGTAAGCTATCGGATTTAGAATGTAGCAAGTTGCGTTTCAATATTCAGAATATGATTTTGCTAGATGGCAGAATCGCACTCAAAGGTCTGCCCAATATAGATAACCTGTATATGAATGGTCAGATAGAAATGCTGCGTATTTTTCCAGAAGGTGTGGAATATTTTTCAGGAGCACTGACCCATTATTTTGGCCAGATACCTGCTATTCGAAATTTGGGTGTCATCAATTATATGGGAAAAATAAATACGGTGGATAAACGCTGGATTGTTTCAGGTGATTTTTCAACAGATGCCGGAAATGTGGGAACCAACCTTGAATTTTCCAAAAAGGACAATCGGTATTTTTATGAAGGTAAAATAGCAGCTAAAGACTTTCAACTAAATAAACTTTTTCCTGATAACAAGCTTTTTGGTAAAGTTTCCCTGGATATTTTACTTCAGATTTTGCAAGACAAAAAAAGTGGTTTTTCAGGTTCAGTGGAAGGTGTCGTTTCTCATTTTTTCTACAACAAGTATGATTTCCAAAATTTAACTTTGAACGGAGATTTCAATCAAAAAGAATTTAAGGGTAAAGCAACACTTGACGATGTTAATGCCAAACTAGATTTTTCAGGCTTGGTCAATCTTTCAAAACAATCGCCAAAATTTAATTTTGACCTAAGTGCCAATCATGTCAACTTGAAGGCTTTAAAGATGACTGAAAAAGCTGGAAATTCGGATATATCGTTCAATATGCATTCCGATTTTGAAGGTCGAAAGCTGGATGATATTTTTGGTCAGGCATCCATTGATAGCCTTTCCATTTACAACAACAACGACCATTTTTTCCTACGAAATCTAACTATTGTTGCCGGCCATGAATTGGGCGATGAATTTATAGTGGTAACATCTCCGCTTCTGAATGGTGAGATACGAGGTGATTATCAATTTAGTACGTTGGCTAAAAGCATCCGAAAAATGGGCAGTGCTTATTTCCCATCGCTCTTCAATCCGAATGTTCCAGATTTCAGAATTAAAAATGACTTTACATTCACGGGTTCTATTCTTCCGTCTAAAGATCTGGCTGGTGTTTTGGGTTTACCTTTTTTATGGGAACAGCCGATTTTGATGAATGGCTTTTACAACGATTTAACTGGAAAATTCAGGGTGAAGGCTGATGTTCCTGATCTGAATTATGGGAAAATGGCTATTCAATCGCTCGGTTTACTCCTGGAGAATCCTCAGAACGAAGTTAAATTTCTGGCGTTTGCTCAGGTCGGTTCCGATGAAAATGAAATGAAAATGAATATTGATGCTCGGTCCTCAAACGACAAAACGAGTATGAAATTCAATCTAAGCAATTCCTTTGTGAAAACATACAGTGCCAATATTCAAGGTGATATGCAGTTTTCAAGAAGGATGGATGGGCAATTTCAGGTAGATGCCGCTCTGAAGGAGTCCAACATTATTCTGAGTGATTCCTTGTGGAAGATTCATCCCACAAACATCCATTGGGAAAACAATAAACTTTTTGTGGAGGATTTTCAGCTGACCCATTCTGAGCAATACATTAAATTGCAAGGGTATGTTTCCAAAAATTCATCAGATACTTTATCAGTTCTCTTGAATTCCTTCAGCTTGGATGATCTTTTTGCGATTCTTCCCAAAACGACCAAGAATGTTCATTTTGGCGGTGAAGTGAGTGGATATGCCAAATGTGTCAGATTATTGGATAATCCGGCCATGAATGCGGAACTATCGGTTGAGAACTTTTCGTTCAATCATACTTTATTGGGGAGTCTCAAAGCTAAATCTAAATGGAACAATTCTATGAGGGCTCTGGCTTTGGAAGGAGAAGTTCGCTCCAACATAGAGGTCGATGGTGTCTATCGTAAGATTGCTACAGCCTCGGGTGCTTATTTCCCCACTTCCGACTCTATGTTTTTGTCAATTGACGCCAATCGTGTTCCGCTGGGTTTTTTGGAACCGTATTTGGGTAAAGTGCTGGACAAGATTGATGGATTGGCTTCCGGAAATGTTCATTTAATAGGCCCGGTGAAAAAGCTTGGAGTTTATGCAACTGCCTATGCGGAGAATGCTTCTTTTGGTATAAAGATGCTCAATACTCGCTATTACTTTAGTGATTCTGTATTGGTTTCTCCCAGAATTGTCGTTTTTAGGAATGTGGTGGTTAAAGATAAGGAAGGAAACATAGCACATGCTACTGGACGCATCACCCACAATTATTGGAAAAACGTGAGAACAGAAATTGATGTGGATGCAAGGAACTTACTAGCTATGGATTTACCAGCCTCCCCCAATGCCTTTTTTTACGGAAAGGCCTATGGTACAGGTAAGGTTTCCATTACTGGAAGAGATGATAAAACGCATATTGACATTAAGTTGAAAACAGATGACAAAACGAAAGCAACCATTTCTTTGCACGATAAGACGGAAATGGAAGATTACAATTTTATCAAATTTGTCCAGAAAAAGAAGGTGAACGAAGAGTTTGACCTTGACTTAAAAATAAAGAAAGCGATACAGACTGCACTGGTGGCTTCACCAAACGTTACGGTCAACCTTCAGATTGATGCTACACCCAATGCTGAAGTGACTTTGATAACCGATCCTAACTCCGGTGATGAGATTAAGGCACGTGGTTATGGAACGATTCGCGTCGTATTTGATGGAACGGAAGATATGGAATTGTATGGACGTTACACCATAGACAATGGTAGCTATAAGTTTGTATATGAAAATATTTTGAGAAGAGATTTTAAAATTGAAAATGGTAGTACCATCAGTTTCTCAGGAAATCCGTTTGAAGCAGAACTGGATATTAAGGCCAATTATACGGTGAATGCTAAATTGTCCGATTTACTGCCGGCTGAAGACTTGATTAGCCTAAACCTGAACCGCACAAGTATTCCGGTGAATTGCGTGTTGAAACTGAACGGTGAGCTTCAGAAACCAGGCATTCAGCTTGATTTAGATTATCCATCAGCAGATGACGATTTGAAGAATCAGATAGCCAATGTGATCAATACCGATGAGATGGTGAACCAGCAAATCGTGTTTCTGTTGCTCTTGGGCCGTTTTAGTACGCCAACTTACACGATGTCAACACAACAGCAAAGCACCAGCAATCTTTCAACTGCCTTGAACACCACTTTTTCCACCGTCTCGTCACAGTTAAACAATATGATCAATGACGTTTTCGGAAAATCTCTATTGTCTTTTGATTTCGACTATCAAAATGCGGCTTATGAATCAGGTACGCCAGGTGAATGGAAAGTAGGTATGAGTGGACAGTGGCTGGACAATAGGTTGACTTTTAATGGAAATCTTGGAACTCGTGAGAATCTTGTACAAACAAATAAGAGTCAGTTTATCGGTGAGTTTGACATGAATATCAAGTTTAAGAATTCTGCTAAATGGAGTGCCAGAATTTACAATAAGGCCAACGATAACCGATACTTTAAATCAGCCCTCAACACGCAGGGTATTGGTCTTGTTTACAAAGAAGAATTCAATAAGTTCTCCGATTTGTTCAGACAGATGCTTGATAACGTACGAAGGCCATTCAGGAAGAAAGAAAAAGCAACAAAATAGAAATAAAAAAGCTGCACGAAATGACATCGTGCAGCTTTTTTTAATTTGTTGTGAAGCTTAACTAAAGTATAACCTTAAAAGTATTTCCATCTACTTTAACAAGATACAATCCTGCTTTAAATACCTTAGAAGTAAAATCTCCAGTTTGATTATCAGATTGGATCAGACGACCTGAAATATCAAATACATCTATTTGACCCTTGACATTGTCTACCTTGATTTGGTTGTTCACTGCACGAACATTGTACAGATTTACATCGGTTGTGGACAAACCGGATACACCAGTTACGTTTATCAGATTTTCCTGAGCCAAGGTTGCACTTGAACCTGTATTGCTGGCAATCAAAGTCACCGTATAAACTCCTGGTTCAGTATAGATATGAACAGGGTTTTGTTCGGTGCTGGTACCACCATCACCAAAAGTCCAACTCCATGCGGTGGCATTGACAGAAAGATCGGAGAATTCAACGCTCAAAGGAGCATCTCCAGTAGTTGTTTCCACATAGAAATCAACAGTTACAGGAAGGGTCTCTTTTAAAGTCAATTTGTCTAACAGAATTTCGTTGGCAGCAGCTGCTTTGTTGGAACCCATTTTTAAAACAAAGAAGTATTTGCCATCCTCTGGTGCCTTGAAAGGTGTTACTTTCAATAAGCTGCTCATTGCTCCATTCATCAATGGTTGAGTTCCTTCCCATGTATTCATTTTACACAAAAGTGTTCCTTGAGTGGCTGTGTAATCTGTTCCATCTACAGGTTGTACAGTACCGATATAAACTTCACACCAGTAATCAGCTATACCTTTGATGTCTTTGTAAAGTCCGTCAAACACGTAGTAATAGTCCTTTTTAAGTTGAACCTCCTGATAAATGGCCATATTGAAGTTTGGACCTGTGGATTCAAGACGTAAACTGCCACCTTCACCACCAGTAGGAAGTGCATCGGTATAATTCCAGGTCAGGACGGTTGGATCTGCTGTTACCAGACGAGCCACTGACCAGAAGTTACCGTTTTCCATATTTCCGCCATAAAGCATTTCGCCTGCAGGTAATTCCGGACGTTGGTTGACTTTAACTAAGCCTGTCTTTACCAGAATGGAATCGCCTTTCTCGTTGGTGGCTTTTAGAGTTACATCGAAGGTACCTACGGTCGTATAAACGTGTATAGGGTTTTCTTCGGTACTTAATGCTGAACCATCACCAAAATTCCAGGAATAGGAATTTGCAAATGTTGTCAGGTTGGTAAATGTGGTTGTCAAAGATGGGAAACCGACTGCATTGGCTGCTGAGAAATTAGCAGCCGGTTTTGTGCGATTCTGCGTCAGTGACAATTCATCGAGGGCAATTTTAAATCCACTGCCTCCGTAGGTTCCCATTTTCAGTACGAAATAGTAATCACCGGTTTCTGCAGGTGTAAAATTGTTGCTTACATTGCCATGAATCTTGAAAGTACCGTCCAGGCCGGCCACAGAACTTCCTGCACTCCATGCATCGAATTTGGCGATCATGGTACCTTCAGCATTCGTATAATCAGCACCAATTGTTGGTTGATCGCCGATAAAGACTTCTGTCCAAAAGTTTTTAAGATCGACACCTTGATCCTTGAATGCACCGTTGAATACATAAACGGAGTCAGCACTCAAATGCACTTTCTGAAAAATAGCAAATTGAATGGTTTGAGAGCTGGAACCGGCAGGTCCTTCAACATACAGACAACCACCCTGACCTGCGCCCGGTGTTTTCACTGTGTTGCCCCAAACTGCGACTGGATTCAAAATGGGGTCAGGGGTGTTCAGACAGTCAACTGACCAACCAGTTGCACTTTCCATGTTACCACTTTTCAGCAAGCCGCCGCCTGTAACTTTTGCCGGAGGTGTTACGACAATAAATCCAGTTTCGGCTTTATCACTGGTTCCTATTTCATTGGTTGCTGTCAGTTTAACGTTGTAACTGCCCACTGCGGCATAAGCATGCGTTGGGTTTTGTTGAGTGCTGTTTGTACCGTCGCCAAAATCCCATGCCCATGATTTGGCATATTTGGATGCGTCTTTAAATGTAACACTCAATGGGGCAAATCCGGAACGGACATTCGCGCTGAAAGCGACAACAGGAGCTATTCTGGATGATGTCAATGACAATTGGTCAACAACAATTTCACAGGTAGGTACTTCTGTATCCCAAGTGGTAGCACCCATTTTGATGACGAAATAATACGTTCCAGTACTGTCGGGAATGAATTGCTTCCAGGCAGCGGCATTGAGTTTGAAAGTTCCGTCTGTAACGGCTGCAGGATTGTCCCAGCTACCGTAATTGGAAATTTTAGTTCCCAGTGCATCGCCATAATCTTCGCCTTCTACAGGAGCTTTACCAATAAAGACTTCACACCAGGAACGTTCCAGTTTGATGTTTTTGAAGGCTGCATCGAAATTGTAGACTGAATCTTTGGAGAGTGTTACCGGTTGAAAGAAACAGACCTGAGCATTACCTGCATTGGTAACGCCTTTTACATACAAAGCACCGCCTGTACCAGCTGTGGGAATTGCGGCAGTGTAATTCCATGTAACTAACGGATGTTGAATTTCCGTCGTATTCAGATAAGTGATCTGCCAGGAACCCTGGCTTTCCATGTTGCTATTCCGCAGCAAGTTACCACCATTTGCATAAGCAGTGACCAGGCTGACACAGCAAAGCATCAAAAATAGAAACGTTTTTTTCATAGTGTACATTTTTAGATGAAAAACTATTGATTTATATAAAATTTATTCTCCATTGGGAAAAATTGAAACGGTTGCAGGAACCGAATAATTTTCAAATTGATCTATGGTATAGACCACAATAGTGTATCCCTTAATCTCAAGACCAGTGAGTTTGTAGGTTTCTACCATAGGATTCAACACGATGGTCGTGTCTTCAAAGCAGATGGCATTCTTCTTAGCAATATTTCCGTCCGGATTGGTCCATGAAAGTGTTGCCTCTCTCAGTCCTGCATTGGCTGTCAGATTGGTCACGCGGGGTGAATAGGTTTTTACATTGTTCTGATAGTCTTTGTAATTGTCTTCCATTTTGTCGCAACCAGTCATCAAAAAGGTGAGCAGGATTGCAGTCATTGTTAGGATCTTTTTCATTTTGCGGCTGTTATTGGTTGTCTAATCCGTAAAGGGTAATTTCAGAACCATAAACATTGGCTTCACTACCAAAATTGGAAAGGAGGCTTACTTTAAGGTATCTGAACGGAATAGATAGGTCAGTTAAGTTAAATTCATGTCCATTAATGGCTTCCTGTATTTTTTCAGATGGAATTTTTCCATCATTATTGACTGGATTTCCAATATCAAAAGTACCGAGCGTGGTCCAGGTTACTTTATCATTGCTGACCAATAGTTCAAAGGATTTCATGTTTTCAGACTGATAGTAATAGTAATTTTCGCTTACTCCGTTCTGGTCAGCACTAGTGTACCAAAAAGCTCTTTGCCAGACGACAAATCGGTTGATCACGACGGTCTTGTTCAAGTCAATGACCACATTGAGCGGCCAGTTTAGCATGCCGCCATTGTCATCCCTGCTGATGATGAAGTAACTATTGTCGGCACTCGATTCTTTGGTGTCAACCACGTCGTCAATGAAAGCGGCCAAGGTCCCCTCCCATTTGTCTCCGTCTACAGAAAGATTCTGCACGATTGCCCAGGTGGATTTGTTGATTTTTTGTTCCAACATTGGTTTGTAGGTTCCTTTTGCAACTTTACTGGTCTTATTGCCGCTAAAGTCTTCGACCATGACTGAAAAAGTGTACTCTTTGGCATCCAGTCCGCGGATAATCATGGAAGCGGAATCGGAAGCTGAAGAGAGTATTCTTTCCTGGGTTTTGGCTGAATCGGTGTAATAGACATAGACAAAGACTGTCTTGGCTGCCGGGTTCTTCCAGGTAACCCGTACACCACCCAAATCTGCTTTCATTGTCAGTGTTTGCTCTACCACATGTATATAGGATTTCTGAGGAGTAACCTGGATTTCTGTCGCTTCAGACTGATTGTTGTTGTGATCGATGGCATAAATTCTGACGGTTTTGACAGTTTCATCGTTGAATCCATCTATCTCAATGGAATCGGTGTAATGGCTGGCTACTTTGAAGACTTCATTACCCAAAGAATTGGTATAGCTGGCTTTGACAAACAGTAAATCGTTGTCATTGGGTGCCGTAAAATGTATAACGGCACCGCCTAAGGTGGGTTTGTAAGTGATGTTTGTCACTTTTCCCGGAGGGATTGTTTCGATTTCCTCGCCTTTGCAGCCCCAAAAGACCGATGAGATAAGCATTGCGGCTGTTATTATTTTTACCGCAGTTTTCTGTATTTTTAGTTGATTGTTCATTTCTTTCTATTTTTAAAAAATTACCAGCCTGGGTTCTGGACCAAATTTGAGTTCACTACAATTTCATCGTACTTGATGGGATGTAAATAATCACGTGGTGTGATGAAGGAACGTTGTCCGACTTCCTTGACCTGATAAAAGGTATTGGTCGTTGTTCCATCCACACTCCAGCCTTTCACTGGTTGATTGAAATACTTATCGGCTTCTTTCCAGCGACGGACGTCGAAATTGCGCTGTCCTTCGAATGCCAGTTCTATCTGACGTTCCTGTCGGATAATTTCCTGCAATCCTTCATAGGTTTTGTGCTTGTCAACGGTTTTTGCCAACAGTGGGTTTCCCCAGGCTTCCTCGACAGTTGGTACTCCGGAACGGGTTCGTATTTTGTTGAGAGCATTGTAGACTTTTTGGTCTGGTCCGTAAAACTCATTATAAGCTTCAGCGTAATTCAGGTAAAGTTCGGCCATTCGGATGATGGGCCAAGGGTAGACAATCAGTTTATTGTAAGCATCTCCTTCTGAATTCGGATGACAAATTTTCTTCAGTACATAACCTGTAATCACGTAGTCATTCGTATTTCCACGGCGACCGTGTTTTTCTCCTTTTTTCATTTCCAGGTTCCATTTTCCGCCCCACGTGCGGTATATTCCTCTGTCAAAACCTATGGATGCATAGAAGCGCGGTTCTCTGCCAAGGTGTAATCTGGGTATCATAACAGAAGCTCCCGTGGTTGCATGGTATTTATCGTCATCGCCGACTCTGGACAAACCATATCGTTTATCGTAGTTGAAAGTCAGGTCTTCATTGATTGGTAATCCGTTTTTTGTATAGTATGCTTCAACAACCTGGATGGTAGGAGAAACCCATTGCCAGGCTGCAGCTTGTGCAGATGCGTCCGGATTGATCATCATGGCTGCTGCTTGCAGTGACCACCAGTCTCCATTGTCCACAGGATCTGAATTTCCCCAGATCAGTTCACTGTTCCATTTATCACAGAACATGTACCGATAGTTGTAGAGTGCTTTCACTTCAGGTTGTTTATAATCCAGGGTATCAAAAGTGGGTATACTTCCGGAATATTCGTACATCTTAATGCCATTGGCGCTGGCCATTTCAATGGCTTTTTCGGTGGCATCTAAGGCAAGTTTCCATTTGTTTTTGTCGTAAACGGTATTAAAAAGTTTGACTCCGTCCTTGTCTTTGAAGGTGTCGTAAAATACAGCATTACCGTTATACAATGGACTTGCTGCATAAAGCAAAACACGTGACTTAATAGCATAAGCTATAACTTGGTCAATACGGCCCAATTCGTTGGATGCGGTATTTCGCAAAGGCAGATTTTCGATGGATTGATCGATACTCGCTACTATGTAATCGATCACCTTGTCAACCGGTTCCCTTTTAACTCGCACCTGATCGACGGTTGCAGTCAGTGAAAGGTTTTTGTCTGCGATTGGAATGGGCCCGTACTGGCGAAACAACAGGAAATGGTAATAGGCTTTCAGAAAGAGAGCTTCTGCTTTCCAGCTGGACTTATCTTCTGCTGTCATATCTTTGACCAAATCAATGTTTTCAATAAACGTATTGCAGCTTCGAATGCCATCCCAAAGGGAATATTGAGTTCGTCCGTATGGATAGGTTTCATCCCATAGACCCATTAAAGGATTATCTGCCGTTTGTTTTCCACGCATAAGTTCTACACCTGGTGTTTCCTGTGATATAGGAGTAGTTAGTTCATCTGATGCGAAGGCATAAGTCGAATAGACCCCATCTTCCTGTGGCAGATAATGATAGCAGGTAGACAAGGCTTTATAAGCTGCTTCTCGTCTTTCGAACAATTGACTGATATCTTGTGTCTTATCTGGCACCACATCCAGATAATCCGAACAACTGCTTATCAATGGCAGGAAAAGTAGAAATATATATTTTTTCATTTTTTTCATTTTATTCCGAGTTAGAAATTGAAGTTTACACCAAAGTCGATTATTCTTTGAGGTGGATAACCTAAGCCTTGACTACCCATTTCAGGATCCCAAAGTTTGAATTTGCTGAATACCAGTAGGTTTGTACCTGATGCATAAAATCTAACTTTCTCGACGTTAATCTTTTTCAAAAGTTTGGTTGGTAATGAATAGCCTAATTCCACGCTTTTAAGCCTTAGAAAACTGCCGTCACGTAACCACCAGGTGGATGTCTTTTCATTGTTGTCAATTGCATTCACCGACATCCTTGGCCAAAAAGCGTATGGATCGGGATTGTTGTCGGACCAGTGATTGTCAGCAATAATTTTCAGTGCATTTCGTTCGTTTACAAACGGTGAAATGCTGGTCGGATTGATATAGAATGAAGAGCGTGCTGAACCTTGGAAGAAGAAAGAAATGTCAAAATCCTTGTAACCCAGCGACGATCCAAATCCATAGACTATTTCAGGAATGGTCGGATACCCCATGGGTACCATATCCGAATCATCAATTTTACCATCGTCGTTAACGTCAATATATTTGATGTCACCGGCCATGTATTCTGAACTGTTGTACTGAGTCGGTGAATTTAATACATCTGCTTCGTCCACAAACAAGCGTTCTGCTACCAGACCCCATTGTTGATTGATGGGATGACCGATACGACTCTGGTAGGCATACGCATATTCCGGCTCGCCGTTTTCAGTTATTTCATTGGTGGCATATGTGAAATTCAGACGAGAGGTGATCCAAAAGTTTTTGTTTACATAATCTTTGTAATCCAGTGAGAAATCAATGCCTTTTGAATTGGCCTTTCCAATATTGCTGGAGATGTCGGCAGTCAATCCCATGGTGGTAGGTATGTATTCCCACTGCATATAGATGTTGGAGCGGTTTTCCCTGAAAACGTCTGCCTGAAAGGTCAACTTATCGAACAATCCAATTTCAAGTCCAAAGTTGGTTTTTTCGGCGACTTCCCAAGTGATTTCATCGTTTGAATAGCGGGAGATGTTGTATCCATTGTATCTGTTGTTGAAGGAAGATCCAAAGGCATAACCTCTGGAACCTTCATTCAGATTCACATTTGAGAGATAGAAGAACCTTTCATTGTCGGATGCTATGGCATCGTTACCCACCAGACCGTAGGTAGCCTTCAGTTTCAGCATATTAATGGATTCTTTCAGACCGGCAAAGAAGGATTCATTGGATACGGCCCAACCGATACCAACTGATGGAAAGAACCCCCATCGGTGTTTTGCAGAGAATTTCTCAGAACCGTTGTATCCAAAGTTGAGTTCAGCAAAATAGCGGCTATCATAACCATAGGTTGTTCTTCCGGAGACGCCCATATTTCTGGAGGGTAATGATTCCAGTGAGGTTGCCCCCGTGGCTGCATTAAGACCTTCTTTGGCCGTAAACACCAATAAGCCCCCTATGTCATGTTTTTCGTTAAAGGTTCGGTTGTACTGACTCAATAGTTCATAATAGAAACTGCTGTTGGTCATTGGGTTGACAGTCGGATTGTTCAGAAACTCTGTACCCTCAGAAATTTGGTACAGGGAATAGGATACCCCGGCTTCTGAATTGACCTCTTGCATGCCATAGTAGAAAGGCGTGAAAAATCTGGATGTTTCCTTTTGACTGTAAGAATTGATGGATGCCAGACCGCGAAGTCTCAGACCTTTTGTGATCATACTCAGGTCTTGTTCCATCTGCACTTGTGCCATCGTAGTGGAGGAAAACTGGTCGGCATACCCTTGTACCATCTGTGCGTAGGGATTGGGATAATGACCGTTTCCTTTGTTTCCGAACATGACGTGATTCAGATATTGGGTGCTTTCATCCTTTTCATAAAACATTGGAAAATTCACCGGGTTGGCATTCATAACCGATTGAAAGATGCTACTGGCACTGTTTCTCGGTCCGTTGTACCGGTCTATCAGGGTATAGAACTTGACAGCAGCCTTGGTTGTCTTGGTTAAGTTTAGGTCGATATTGGCTCGTAAGTTGTATCGCTTAATTTCGATGTTGTTGTTGAAGTTGTTCAGATTGTCAACTTTTAACAAACCTTTTTCATCGTTGTAAGAAACGGAAAAATAGTACTGGGCCACTTCCCCACCACCACTGATGCTCATGTTGGCTTTTTGGTTCTGGACAGAATTTCGGAACAGTTCTGAATACCAGTCAACATTTGGATATATCTGAGAGTTGAGACCATTTCTGGTACCCTCAATCTTTTCTTTGGAATAGTAAAGTAGTGCTTCAGGGTCACGGGTTCTAAGGGCTGTATTATAAAGCTCCATGTAATCTACTCCACCCAGAAATTTATTGACTTGCGTAGGTGATGAAATGCAATTGTCAATACGTGCGGAAATGGTCGCTTTGCCTTTACTGCCGACTTTGGTGGTGACCAAAATAACACCGTTGGCACCTCTGGCTCCATACAAAGCAGTTGCTGTGGCATCTTTCATGATGGAAAAGCTGGCAATATTATCTGGTTCGATGCGCGCCAAGTCGTCAGATGATACTTCAAGGGCATCTATAAGGATAAGCGGACTATTTTTGTATCCGAAGGACGTGACGCCACGAATGAAGAATTCGGAATTATCCTTTCCAGGTTCACCTGAACGTTGATACGAAATGATACCGGCCATTTTCCCAGCCAGTGCATTTGTGAGGTTGGTCGGGGCGATTTTTAATTCTTTGGGATTGATGGTATTGATGGAACCTATGACACTTTCCTTTTTTTGTTTTTGAAAAGCCACGACCTGGAATTCAGCCAGTTCTTTGGAGGTTTCTTTCAGAATGATATTTATTACAGTCTGATCTCCTATCAATCTGGTTTGATTTTCGTATCCCACATAGGTGAAAAGGATCGAATCTTTAGAATTAAGATTGGAAAGTGCAAATTTTCCGTCAATGGACGTAGATGTGGCATTTGTTGTCTTTCCGATGTTTCTGATAGAAACTCCCGGCAAAGGATTCCCCTCGGTATCGACAACCTTGCCAGTTACCAAAACAGACTGTGCATGAATCTGTTGACTTAGTAATATTAAAAATGCCAGCAAGACATAGTCAAATAAATGTTTTCTCATTTTCACGGTGTTGATTTTCGGTTATTGATAAAAGATCACATTTTGGTAAAATATCTGAATAATTCAGATGATGTGAAATACAAATCCGCTCACTAGCGAATCTTAGATTACTTGCAATTTTTTGGAAAAAGTGTTTTTTTTGTCAGCAACTTTGACTATATAAAGCCCTGGCTGGATATGTTGAATGTCAATGTTTGTTTGTAAATGTTTGCTCGTTGTTTGCTGTATCAATTGTCCTTTCATGTTAAAAATTTCAATCTGACGGTTTGCAGCCTGATTGAACTTCAAAAAAAAAGAATCGTGAGCTGGATTGGGGTACAAAGCCATTTCCGAAACATGAGCTGATTCTATGCCTGATATCAGTGAAAACTGAAACCAGTTTAGGTTGTAACCTTCAGTTCTGGATAAGAGACGGATTTTATTCTTTCCAGCTGGTAGCATAACCGTAGCTGTTTGTGTCTGCCAGTTTTGCCAACCGCCTGTATTGGTAAAAGAAAAAACCTTAAGGGGTACTATACTCCCATTTTGTTCTTTAAAAAGGGCTATCTGAGCAGAAGCTGAGTTTACTGATATGCGAAAACTGACGGTATATTCTCCAGCTGTGCTCGTATTTATTTAATAATCAAGATAGAAATCTCTTGCTGCATGTGAAGTGTTGAGACCATTATTGACATCAGAACAGTCTTCGAATGAGAAGCCATTGTTGAAGCTGAAGTTCTCAGCTTCGATTTTACCTGGAATTGTTTGATGTTTTGTGGTCAGGTTATCCACCGTTTGAACGCCAAAATCCACTAGACTCTGTATGCCACTGTAGAGTCCATCTCCTGTATAATCAACCCGTACGTACTTATTATATAGGATGTCTTCAGCTAGCGTCAATTCAATAAGAGAGCTGTCTGATGGCGAAATTTCGGATGAAAGTATGTTGGCTGCTTGTCCGTCAATGGTTGTTTGGAACAAATTAGTGTTGTCAGAAGAGATACGTTTATTGAATCGCAACCGAACCACATTGGCCCAGGTATCTGTTTCGGCATTGAGCAATTCAAAAGCTGTTGCATCAATTGTTTTGGGATTTTTAAACTGAAAATAATTAAAATTGGCTCCACCCTTTTCAAAAACGATTCTCAGCTTGACATTACCTGCAGGAACAATAACATTGGTGATGACTGTCGTTTTCCAAGTGGTCCAGTTGCCAGAAGGTGTGAGATCAAAGGTTTTGGAAACGCGTTTTCCGTCTATTTCCAGATGAACTTTTGCCGTTTCCGTTGTACCCGAATGGCGAAGCAGAACGCTGTATGTCCTGGCTTCAGCCGATTGAATGGTGTATTGAAGCCATTCTCCGTCTTCAATCCATCCCACATCGTACCCATTATTCACGGCATCAGTGCAGCTTTCTATATCAACACCGTCATTCCGATAGCTGTAACCAGTGTTCCAGGTAGTATAGGTACCTGTACTGACATGGTAGTCAGCGTCAATTTTGTCTGAATAGGCGTAACCTGCCCTGCCTAGATCGTAATCAGAAGCATAGATAGTACTTTCTGTAGTCGTTTTTTTGAATGGAAGTGTTTCATTTGTATGAGGTTGCCGTAACATGGCGTCAATCACATTGTGCAATACGGTACAATTTTCCAACTTGTGATTTTCTGAAAAAGTCATGACGGCCTTGAATGCAGCATCCACTGTCGGTTTGGAACCGGTCCCCGCCCAATAGTTTATAAGTGCCTGATAATCTGCATTTGTAGTTGACTTGAGTACATTGTTGTTACCTGATTTCTTTACTGGCCAGAATGACCAACCAATGTTGTTTTTTTCCATCAGTTGAATGCAATCGGTAAACCAGCGGTTGGAATTCTCACCGGCTTCTCCCAGCCATACGGGACATTGGTTGGTGTTTCGAAATGTAGTCATCCAGTTAATGGATTCTTCGGTGTTGTACGCCCAATATTTATGGAAGCTATAGGCCATATTGTTGTCCCACTTGGGTGTTAAGCCTGTAAAGTCATTGGCAAACCAGTTGCCTTCGATGATGATCATGTGATTGGGGTCCACTTCGCGGATGGCTGCGGTGATGCGTCCGTACAACGCACGCAGTGGAGCGTTGTTGCTTTCGGTAAAAGTCCAGTTGGTTTCATTCAGCAAATCGTAACCAGCTATCCATTTGTTGGTGGCATAACGTTCAGCAAGTTTTCGCCACAAAGCGACAGTCTTGGCCTTGTTGTGCTCACTTTCCCAAAGAGCGGGTTTGGAACTATCGTAATCGGAAATATTGGCGTCTTTACCTTGACCGCCCGGTGCTCCGTGTAGATCCAGAATGACATACATCCGGTTGGCTGCACACCACTTCATCAGACTGTCCAAACGGGCAAATCCTTCATTCAACCAGGTGTTTTCACCTTGAATGGGCTCATCTTCTATGGGTAGAGTGAAAAGTTTGTAATGCAATGCGGGACGAACGCTGTTGAAGCCCCATTGGGCCATGGAATCAACATCAATTTCACGAAAATGATTGTCTAGCCATGAGGTGTAGAACTGTGCTGTTTTCTCAGTTCCAATGGTTTCAGTAAGTTTCTTTCTGAAAGCCCATTGGGTACCAGCCACACTGGCACTCTGCATCATATAGCCTTCTTGTAACATCCAGTTACCGGTGCCTAACCCTTTTATTACTAAATTGTTATCGTTGCCATCCACTATTTTAATACCGGAGGCATGTACGTAACCTGTGGCTGCATATGCAGTTTCACAAAGACTTATAAATATTGAAATAAAAAGAAATACAAATCGATATTGAATGGGTGCTTTCATGATTTTATTAAATTCATGCTATTCAGATTCTTGGTGTTTAAACTCATGATTTAGGGTGAAAAGTGTTAAATGTACAATAAGTATCCGGCGACAAATATAAAAGCTAATTTTACCAACTCCAAACAAAAGTGTGTTTTTTTTACACTAAGTCTTTTTTGGTGTTGAATTCATTCCTTTTTATATATCTTTGTTTCATTATTAAATTGATTAACTCAAAAAATTGAATTCTTCCAGAATGGATAAAAATGTTGTTTACGATACTTTGGATAACATTTCCGTAGACTGTGTTATTTTCGGATACGATGAGAATGAGCTTAAGGTCTTGATTCGCAGAGAATCTATCCCTGTAGATAACCAGGTTTATCTGGAATGGAAGCTACCGGGTAATCATGTGCGTCGTGAGGAAAAAATTTGCGACACAGCGTCCCGTATCTTAAAGGAACAGACGGGTCTTGAAAATATTTTCATGAAACAATTTATGGTTTTCAGCGATCCCAACCGTCTCAAACGCAGGGAACGTGATTATGAATGGATCCAACCCAGATTGGCTGACGAAAGAGTTATAACGGTAGGGTTTTACTCCCTAATGAATTTAAAGGATGTTGACAATAGTACGCTGATGGAAGAAGCGATGTGGTCGAATGTCTATAAGATTGAGGATTTAATGTTTGACCACAACGATATACTGGACGAAGCTTTCAAGAAGCTACGTTACGATTTGTTGCATGAGCCTTTGGTTTTTGAACTTTTACCAGAAAAGTTCACGCTCACTCAAATGCAGAAGATTTACGAAGCGATATTCAATAATTCATACGATAAGAGGAATTACCGTCGAAAGATCAACAAGATGCCTTATTTAATTCAGTTGGATGAATTTCAACAAGGTGTCTCTCATAAACCTGCCCGTCTTTATTCGTTTGACAGGGAAGTTTATGAAAGTAACCGTACTGAACGTTTTGATTTCAAGGTTTAAACCTTGCTCCTATTTTAAATATCCAGCTTGTCTATTCCCTTAATCGTGTTTATCACCTTAAGAATAAAGATGTACACGATGGGAACTAATGATAAGGCGTTGGCCCAGATCAGCGGTCCGTCTTTCAGCATAATACCATAAACCAGCCACATGCTTATAGCAACCACGACGATGCAATACATTAACAAAGAAATGCTATGTGTATCTTTCGTTCGTAAAACCTTGATGGCTTGTGGAAACTGATTTAAGATGGAAAGAACGGAGGCGATATAGCCAACAGTGATTGCTGAAATCATAGATGAATGTGATTATATATCAATAAGAACGGGCGAAAATAACGCGGCATTCAGATGGTTTTCCTGTGACCATACATTTACCGGGAGTCTTATCTCCATCCAAAGGAATACAACGAATGGTTGCCTTGGTTTCATTTTTGATCAATTCTTCCGTTTCTGGTGTACCATCCCAATGACACATTAAGAAACCTCCTTTTTCGATTTCTACCTTGAATTCTTCGTAACTGTTTACGTCACGGGTATTGTCTGCTCTGTGTTTTATTGCTTTATCAAAAATGTTGTTTTGGATTTCAACCATTAAATCTTTGATATAAGCTTCAATACCTTCGCAGGAACGAGTTTCTTTGGTTAACGTGTCACGTCTGGCTACTTCAATGGTGCCGTTTTCAAGATCGCGTGCTCCAAGAGCCAAACGAACAGGTACACCCTTCAATTCGTATTCTGCAAATTTCCAACCCGGTTTTTTATTATCGTTGTTGTCGTATTTAACACTAACGCCCAAAGCTTTTAGTCCGGCCATTATCTGGCTAGCTTTTTCATCGATGGCATGTAATTGGTCATCTGTTTTGTAGATTGGAACAATTACTACCTGGAATGGAGCTAAAGCTGGAGGAAGTACCAACCCATTATCGTCTGAGTGTGTCATGATAAGGGCACCCATCAAACGGGTAGATACGCCCCAGGATGTAGCCCAAACATACTCCGACTTATTTTCCTTGTTCATAAAAGTGACATCAAATGCCTTGGCAAAATTTTGTCCCAGAAAATGAGACGTTCCCGACTGCAAGGCTTTACCATCCTGCATCATCGCTTCAATAGTAAAGGTATCTAAAGCACCTGCAAAACGTTCGTTTGCTGACTTTATTCCTTTTACGACCGGCATGGCCATAAATTCTTCAGCGAAAGTGGCATAAACATCAAGCATCTTGCGCGCTTCGATTTCAGCTTCTTCGCGAGTAGCATGTGCCGTATGACCTTCTTGCCACAAAAATTCAGTTGTACGAAGAAACAAACGGGTACGCATTTCCCAGCGAACGACATTGGCCCATTGGTTAACAAGTATAGGTAAGTCACGGTATGAGGTGATCCAGTTCTTATACGTGTTCCAGATAATGGTTTCTGAGGTTGGACGAACAATTAGCTCTTCGTCCAGTTTTGCTGACGGATCCACAATAACACCAGGGCCGTTGGGATCTTTCATTAAACGGTGGTGCGTAACAACTGCGCATTCTTTGGCAAAACCTTCCACATGTTCTGCCTCACGGCTCAAAAATGATTTTGGAATGAATAATGGAAAATAAGCATTAGAATGCCCTGTTTCCTTAAACATGTCGTCCAACTGACGTTGTATTTTTTCCCAAATGGCATATCCGTATGGTTTAATAACCATACAACCGCGAACGGCCGAATTTTCTGCCAAATCGGCTTTAATAACCAAATCCTGATACCATTGTGAATAATCAACACTTCTGGAAGTCAATTCTTTCAATTCTTTTGCCATAAAAACGATCTGTATGCTAAATTGTCTGTTTCACTTTAAATTATTGGCAAATTTAGTAAAGATTGCTTGGATAGCAAACTGAATTCATTAATTTCGCAGAAGCTAAAACAAAGATTATACCGCTAATTATAAACAAATTGTTATGTACGAAGCTCTTTTAGAACTCGATCAAGTCAGAATAAATTTTTCAGCATCCGGATCTCTAATACTTAATATTATACTCGGTTTTATCATGTTTGGTGTGGCTTTGGATATCCGTCCCAGAGAGTTCAGGGAAATAGTTGAGAAACCCAAAGCTTTGATAGGTGGATTGCTGGCTCAGATGTTTTTCCTTCCAGCTGTTACATTTCTACTCATTATTTTATTTCACAAATGGCTTACACCAACCGTAGCCATGGGCATGATTCTGGTAGCTGCTTGCCCAGGTGGAAATATTTCCAATTTTATCTGTAATTACGCAAAAGGGAAAATAGAATTGTCTGTAACCATGACCGCCATGACTACAGTTGCCGCCATTTTGACTACACCGTTGAACTTTGCTTTCTGGGGACGAATGTATACCAATTACCTGTCTAAACATGCTGCAGATGAACTTTTGCAGCCGCTCACAATCGATCCTGTACAGATGTTTTTTACCGTATTCATTTTATTGGGTATTCCTTTGGTATTGGGTATGACTTGTGCACATTTTTTACCAATACTTTCCAAAAAGATTGCTCCATGGTTTCAGAAAGGTTCCATTTTGATGTTTGCAGCCATGATTGTTATCGCCTTTTCCAGCAATCTGGAAATATTTTTGAACTACATAGGCTACATTGCCCTGATCGTTTTAGTACACAATGCACTGGCTTTCGCTACAGGTTATTTTACCGGTAGAGCTTTCGGGGTTAAACCCAAAGAACGAAGAGCCATCTCTATTGAAGTTGGTATCCAAAATAGTGGTTTGGGACTGGCTTTGTTGTTTAATCCTAAAATATTCCCCGCAGAACTGGCTATTGGTGGTATGTTGCTAGTCACTGCCTGGTGGGGCATCTGGCACATTGTTGCCGGCCTTACTTTAGGCACTTACTGGCACAATAAACCGATCAAGGAAATAGAATCGTAAAAAAATGAGTAAAATATACGACAACACACTCTACTATAAAGCGCTTCGTTTGGTAGTAGGGTTCACTTTTAAGCGTTTTTTCAGACAAATAGAGATTCGAGGTACCGAGAATATCCCATCCGGTGAACCCCTTATTTTTGCTGCCAATCATCAAAATGCGTTGCTGGATCCCTTGGCAATTCTCTTTTATCAAAGTGAACCGATTCTATTTATGGCTCGTGCTGATATGTTTCAGAATAAATTGGTAGCCAAAATTCTAAGATCCTTTAAGATTGCGCCGATATATCGAATTCGGGACGGTTTCGAGAATTTATCCAAAAATGAGGAACAGATGAACGAGGCTGTTGATGTTTTGCTGAACCATAGGCAACTTTGCCTGATGCCTGAAGGAAACCACGGTCACCAACACAAATTACGTCCTTTGGTCAAGGGACTTTTCCGAATAGCCTGTAGTGCTGAAGATGCTTTAAATGGAGAATCGCACGTCAAAATTATACCGGTTGGTATTGATTATAATTACTTTCAACATGCGGGTTCTGACTTGGTGGTGACCTACGGAAAAACAATTGAAGTAAAAGATTATATAGAACTATATAAAGATAATACTGCCAATTGTTTAAATGTTTTACGTGATAGACTTTCAGCAGAGTTATCTCCTCTGATGCACGATATTAAAAGTACGAATCACTACGATTTGATTTACAGAATGTCCTGTTATGGCACTCCTGCTTATCTGGATTATTTACTCGATCAAGGTGATGAAACGGAAGCCACAACAATGGCTGGATTAAGATTTGATGCCCGTTGTGCATTGAGTCGTATTCTGGATCGGATTGATGTAGAAAACCCTGAAAAGCTGCTCGAATTGGACCTCCTTTGTCAGCAATTCAGAAAATTACCCGGTTCGCCTGCCGAAGTCACTGAATGGTTGGATGTCAATCATTTCAAGGGATATTCAAACCTACTCATCGTTTTTTCCATTTTACTTATTCCAGGTTTTCTAATGAATGCCCCAACGTGGTATATTACCAAAAAAATCTGCAGTAATGTTGATGATACTCAAATGCGTAGCACTTTTGCTTTTGTAGTAGGTATGCTTCTTAATGGCTTAATCTATGTGGTTTTGACTGTAGTTCTTGCTTATTTCTTCAGTAGTTCTTTTTTAATGTTTTTATGTCTGCTTATTTTTGTAACATCTTATGGTTTAGTCTCTGAACGTGCCAGACAGTCCTTAAGACTACCCTTACGCCGTTTGTTTTTTTCATTTGGTAAACGAAAAGATTTACTTAACGCTTGCAAAAATGATTTTCAGATCTTTAAAAAATCGATCACAAAACTTTTTTAAGAATCAATTTTTAAAAGGATGAACAAATTGACTTTCATATTGTTGAATAGTTGAACAATAGGTCAATAGGTCACATTTTAAAAGGCTAAATCATGAAACAAATTAAATTCTCGAACGATGAGATTACCGTTGTTTGGCAGCCTGAATTGTGTAAGCATTCCAAAATTTGCTTCACCGAAATGCCAGAGGTATTCAATCCTAAAATCAAAAGTTGGGTAAATGTGAACGGCGCTTCATCAGAGGATATTATTGCACAAGTAAAAAAATGTCCTTCTGGTGCACTCTCCTATTTCTGGAACAATGAATTAGATACAGAGCATGAATTGTAAGCTTTGTAGGTCTATGAATCGTATTTAATTAAGCACTTATTTGGTTTTTAATCCCAATTATACAGATTATTCCTGTATTTTTAGGGAAAATTATGTTATCAAATAAAGTCGGTATCAGTTCGAAAAATGAAAGTTTATTTAGTTCTACTCTTTGCACTTTTAATGCATCTCGATACGGCAGCAAAGTCCTTTGACAGAGGTAAATCCACCGGTCATGAGGCTGATGCCTATTCTGTCTTGCCATTTGAAAAAAGCGCTGAAATCTCTGATTGGTTTGAAGCTGTTCATAAAACCATTGACTATCCTTTCAACTCGTATTTCGAGGGTCTCCGTAACCCACCTCATCAAAATTTTTCGTGGGGCAAATATGGCCATCGGCTTTTTTTCCATTGGGGATTTAACGGAAAGCCCTGGAGTCCTCAGATTCAGGAAATGGTGGAAAAATGCAATTGGGACGAGCAAACCGTTTTACTTTTCAAAAAGAAACTAATCAACGAACAATCCAGAAGAAACTTAAAAGTAATGAATGCTACCAATGATTTGCTACATTTCGGAATGTCCGGTCAAATGCGAGACTATACAAATGGATTTGCCAGTATACTCTACGACACGCACTTATTGGGCGATTATTCCACGACTCAAATAACTCCACTTCAGGATTTGAATTTAATCATTGACGATATTAAGGTTTCTCTCTACCGGAAATTTAAAGGTGGAGATGTAGCGTTGCGAATCAATAAAATGTTGGATCAAACCAAAAAACTATACCCAGATCAAAGAATTCGAGCTGCCAAAGTCTTGGATATACTTCAGAATAACGTTCCTAAAATGATTTTGAATGCTCAGAATGGCTATTTTAAAATACATTTTAAGGAATTAGGAATTAAACTAAAGACACTAAAATAAGATGAAACTTAAGACCATACTGCTATCTATTTTGATACTAATACCCATTTTTTGTATGTCTGAAACCAGCAGACGTCAACAAATTTACCATGCTTATGTCAGTGGCAACATGGATCAGTGGGTATCGGTAGTCAAAGAAATGGAAAATGATGAAACGATTAGGACAGTAAGCCAAAAATTGGAATTGGTTGAGTATTATTATGGTTTGACTCCTTTTTATATAGATACCAAAAATGAAAAAATGGCCAGGATAACCATCCAAAAAGCCGATCTTGTATTGGATAAATTGTTAAAAAATGATCCAAAAAATCCAACTGCCCAAGCATTTAAAGGTGCATTTATTGGATTTAAGTTGTCACTCGATAAGTTGAAAATATTAACTCTAGGCCCTGAATGCCTAAAGCACATTAATTTGTCATACAGTATAGATCCTTCAAATATACAGGCACTTACTGATAAAGCCAATGCCCTTTTTCATGCACCCAAAATGTTTGGCGGAGACAAAATTGAAGCTGTCAAACTTTATCAGAAAAGCATAGTTCTGATGGAAAAGTCGAACTTGTCAACCAATAATTGGTTTTATCTAAATACCCTTATATTGCTGGCTAAGGCGTATGTATCTATTGATAAGACCAATGATGCGAAAATTATCTATGAAAAAACATTGCGTAAAGAACCGGATTTTGTCTGGGTAAAGAAAGTTTTGTATCCCAGACTATTGAAGCAAATGACTAAATAATCTGAACATTATATCCATTTTTTCGTTATCTTTCCTGACATTTTAACTTATTCAAGTTATGAAACCATCCATTTTAACCGTTCAGCCTTTGGGTTTTATGTGGCCTGTTTCCAATCCTTTTATTTTCTGTGCGCATCATTTGGATTACTACCCTTCAGGAAAACCAGATTTAAGTCCGAATGCTTCGCTAAAGGGTAGAACTATTGGGAATGATTTTACCATCAGGGATGGTTGGCGTATGTACCATGGAGACTCAGTACCAGGATTTCCTGTTCATCCACACCGAGGGTTCGAAACGGTGACAATTGTTCAACAAGGCTTTGTGGATCATTCCGATTCCCATGGGCAAGCTGGTCGTTATGGCCAGGGTGATGTGCAATGGATGACAGCAGGCTCAGGCTTACAACACTGTGAAATGTTTCCCTTGCTGAATCAGGATCAAGGCAATACGACAGAGCTTTTTCAGGTTTGGCTCAATTTGCCCAAGGAACGAAAAATGGCAACACCCTATTTTAAGATGTTATGGTCTGAAGACATTCCATTGTTTAAACACACAGACGAAAGTGGAAAATTTGTGGAAGTAAAGATTATTGCCGGTAACCTGAATGGTATACAGGCTCTGAAACCATCACCTGATTCCTGGGCTGCATTTCCTGAAAATGAGGTATCCATCTGGGCCATCAAAATGGAAGCTGGTGCAACTTGGACCCTTCCAGTTGCTGGTCCTTTAGCCAGCAGAAAGCTTTATTTTCATCGAGGCGGTTCCATTGTTGTAAATGACACCGAAGTGAAAGTAGGTCATGCTATTACGGTCGATCCGGAAGCTACTTTGAAAATAGAAAGCAAAGAATCAGATACTTTTATTTTGCTGTTACAGGGAAATTCCATCAATGAACCTGTGGTGCAGTACGGCCCTTTTGTGATGAACACTCAGGAAGAAATCCGTCAGGCTATTTTCGATTACCAACAAACAGAATTTGGTGGTTGGCCATGGGCCAATAAGGATCAGACCCACGGTCTTGAACGGAGAAGATTTGCCAGACACAGCGATGGTTCGGAAGAAATTAAGTAAGTCCTTAAATTCAAACTCTAATACATTTGCAGCTATGAAACCATGGAATGAGAAATTATTTGAGAAATACGGATCAAAATACGATCAGGAAGTTTTCACTCAAGGAACTTTAGGTGCCGCTTTTTTATTAATAAGCTGCATAGAAGACAACACCGTTTTTAAACCGACACCTCCACATGTAAATAAGGCATTTGATGCGTACAAAGATTCTGTTCCTGATTATCCAGGTGGTATTGCTTTTAAAGTGTTGTATGGAAATAAAGCCTGTTTTGCATCCGTAGGATTGGGCCCCAAAGTCGGCGCACACGAAGGGTTTTTGTCCTATATGATTTATGATCCGGAAATGGATTTGACCATGGTTGCATTTACCAACGTCTGGAATCTAAAAGGTGGTTCTTCTACTATGTATTAACAATTGACAGATGTACTTGAAAGCCTGATGTTCAAAACAAAAGCTTTACTAAAATTTGGTGATGGATTGAATCAAAATCCAAACCATTAATATAAATACAGATGAGATTAAAAACGTTCTTGCATGTACTGCTCTTATTTTCCGCATTTCCGTCTATGCTTTGGTCACAGGATGCCAAAGAAATTGTTCGCCTGGCAGATACCAAATACAACGGTGAAAAATCCAGCTACAGTGAAATGACAATGACCATTGTCCGACCCAAATACAAACGCAACATTGAATTTAAAGGTTGGGCCATCACTGGTGGTCAGGCTTTGACACTCGTTACTGCTCCGGCAAAAGAAAAGGGTCAGACCTTTCTCAAAAGTGGAAACAATCTGTGGAGCTGGAATCCGACCATCCAACGACTCATTAAACTTCCACCTTCCATGATGTCACAAGGATGGATGGGGTCGGATTTTTCCAACGATGATATTCTCAAAGAATCTTCACTTGTCAAAGACTATACACATAAACTAGTTGGAACTGAATCCATCGGTGGACTAAAGTGCCATAAAATTGAAATGATACCTTTGGAAAGTGCCGGAGTGGTGTGGGGCAAGATAAACCTCTGGATTTCAACAGTTGATTATTTTGAAATGAAAAGTGAGTATTACGATGAAGAGGGCTATTTGGTTAAGACCCATATTTGCTCCAACATCAAGGTGTTTGACGACAGAAAACTACCTGCTGTCATTGAAATCATTCCTGCCGATGAACCAGGTAACAAAACGGTTGTTACCATCAAAGCGATGCAATTTAACCTTCCTTTTGCTAAAGACTTTTTTACTCAACAAAATATGAAGCGAGTCAACTAAGTACAAATGAAAGACATCTTCAAAATAGCCTGGAGAAACCTATGGCGAAACCGGCGAAGAACCACGATTACCGCAGCTTCAATCTTTTTTGCAATCTTTTTTGCAATATGCATGAGGTCTTTTCAATTAGGTACTTATGACTTTATGATTAAACAACTAATTGAAGCTTATACCGGCTATTTGCAGGTACAGCAAAAGGATTATCTGGACGATCCAAGTATAGATAATGCCTTTGAAGCATCCCCTGAATTACTGAAAAAAATCAATTCCGATCCGAATGTAAAAGTGGCTGTTCCACGAATTGAATCGTTTGCACTAGCTTCTACAGGCAACCTTTCTAAGGGCGTTATGGTATCGGGCATTTCACCGGAGCAGGAACGAAAGATGTCAAATCCAGCTCATCAATTGGTACGATACAGACTTACAAGTCAGAAAATAGCTTTGATCCTACAGGATAAATCCATACCAGCAGAAACCGTGGATAAAATTAAAAGTCTTGAAAATCAGTCTTTCATTAGCAAATCAAATTTGATGACTGATTTGGGATTGACTCCAGATGATCCCCTTTTGCTGGACAAAATCTGTAAACTGACAACGATGAAGGGCCGCTACCTTCAAGCAGATGATCAATGTGTGCTTATTTCAGACCTTCTTTCCAAATACCTGAAAGCCAATGTCGGAGATTCCATCGTACTGATGGGACAAGGCTATCAGGGGGTAAGCGCGGCTAACATCTATCCGATTTGTGGCATTGTTAAATTACCTTCACCCGAACTGGACAATAAATTGGTTTATATGCCTATTGATCAGGCTGCAACATTTTTTAGCCTGACGGGCCAGGTCACTTCCATCGCGATCAATTTGAAAAATACAGACGCTATGAAGGAAACCCAAAAAAGATTGGCTTATTTGGACCCTGTTAACCTTAGTGTCAAAAACTGGGAAGAAATGAATCCTACACTAAAACAACAAATTCAGGGAGATAGTGAAAGTGGTAAAGTTTTCCTGGCTGTTTTGTACATCATCATTTTCTTTGGCGTTTTTGGCACCGTGCAAATGATGATTTCAGAGCGTTGGCGCGAATTTGGCATGATGGTGGCTATTGGCATGAAACGCGGTAAATTAGCACTCATTGTCGCCATTGAAATGCTTTTTTTAGGTTTTATTGGTGCCGTATCGGGTATGCTACTAGCTTCACCCTGTATTGTAATTGGACATTACTACCCTTATACCATGACGGGAGAAATGGCCAGGATGTATCAGGATATGGGATTTGCTCCGGTAATGCCTATGGCTTTATTCGATAGTTACTTTTTCTTGCAGGGTGTCGTTATCTTTTTGATGGTGATTCTGGCAAGTTACCTTCCTATACGAAGTATAATGAAGCTAAATGTAACCCAGGCACTTCATGGAAATTAACACTAAACAAGATAGTATATGATTTGGTCCATTGCCTGGAAAAATGTTTGGCGCAACCGGAAACGAAGCCTTATCGTCATTGCTTCCGTTATGCTTGGTACAACAGCCGGTGTCTTTACCACCGGACTGATTATAGGCTGGGTAGACCAACGTGTTAAAGTTGTAATTCATACAGAAGATGCTCATATTAAAATACATAGTCCAGCCTATCTAAGCAACGAAGAAATAAGTAATACCATTCAGCAATCCGATGCTATAGCTCACTATCTGGATAAAATGCCGGAAGTTAAAGCTTACAGCAAACGCATCAAATTGATGACAATGGCAGCTACTTCACGTGGAAATACAGCTCTTTTATTGCAGGGCATCGATGTCATGAAAGAAAAACAAGTCTCAGAGCTTTACACTCAGATTATACCAAATGGTGGCAACTTTTTTGAGAATGCAGGCTCCTATCCCATTGTCATTAGTGAAAAGTCAGCCGAACAACTCAGAATTAAGAGTTTTCAACTTTCAGAAAGCAAGATTGATAGCCTTCAAAAAGCAGACGTACCTGGTGATGTCCTGGCAAAGCTTAATCCCATCCTGAATATCCGTTACAACACAAAAAACCTTTTCAGGAAAGATGTGGAAAAATACCTCAGCAAAAAAGAGATATCCAACTATGGATTTGCCATCAACAAAGCTTCAGAACACTTTAGATTGCGCTCAAAAATCGTTTTCACTTTGACCGATAAACAAGGTGAGTTGATTAGTCAGTCGTTTAGGGTTTGCGGAATATTCCATACCAGCAACTCCATGTTTGATCAACTTAATGCCTTTGTCCTGCAAAAGGATTTAGCTCAGTTGGCTGGCATGGGTCCCAATGAATTTCATGAAATTGGCGTGTTGCTCCACGATAATGAGGCGACCAAATCTGTTCAACAGGATATCAAGAAACATTTTCCACAAGCCAGTGTATTGAATTGGATGGAACTGGCACCTGATGCCGGCATTATTACTCAATATATGGATTTGTACAACTACATTATCATGGGATTTATCTTGTTCGCACTGGCTTTTGGCATCATCAATACCATGTTGATGGCTGTTCTGGAAAGGACCAAGGAATTGGGAATGCTCATGGCCATTGGTATGAACCATAAACGAGTATTTAACATGATCATGCTTGAAACTGTTTTTCTGACATTGGTTGGCGCAGTAGCTGGTATGTTGCTTGGCTGGATTGTCATTGAAATAAGTAGTCGAACCGGGCTAGACTTTTCATCAGTGGGAGAAGGCTTTGAAGCCATGGGCTGGCCTGCCATCGTTTATCCGAGAATCACTTTTAATTACTTTGTAGGCATTACATTGCTGGTCATCGCAACAGGAATATTAGCCTCCATAATACCTGCCAGGAAAGCTCTGAAGTTGAATCCAGTTGAAGCTATTCGAACCGACAACTAAAATATTTAACCATGAATGTCATTGAAATCAAAGAACTTGTCAAAATATACTCCAACACTGTCGTTCAAGTAACTGCGGTCGACAAGGTGGACCTGACCATTAAAAAAGGAGAATTTACTGCCATCGTTGGTCCTTCCGGTTCGGGAAAAACCACTTTGCTGAATCTGATTGGTGGTCTTGATCAGCCTACATCCGGACAGATTTTTGTTGAAAATGTAGATATTACCCAAATGTCATCTAAAAAACTAATTGACTTCAGACTAAACAACATCGGTTTTGTCTTTCAGTCCTATAACCTGATACCAGTGCTGACCGCTTATGAAAACGTTGCTTTTATTATGGAAATGCAGGGAGCATCAAAATCAGTCATTGACACACGTACCCGTGAGATATTGACGGAGGTTGGATTGGGCGATCGCATGAACAGTCGTCCAAATCAGCTTTCTGGTGGACAGCAACAGCGGGTTGCAGTGGCCAGAGCCATGGCTTCGAAGCCAAAATTTATCATCGCAGATGAACCGACTGCCAACCTCGATTCCAAATCAACAGCGCACTTGCTTGAGATGATGGAAGAGTTGAACCATCGCGAAAACATCACATTTATTTTCTCGACCCACGATCAAAGAGTTATGAACAAAGCCCACCGGATTATAGTGCTCGAGGACGGAAAAATAGTTAAAGATGATAAGATACCTGAAAATCAAAGGGTATGAAACGCATAGTCCTGTTTTTTTTAATGATCACAGCTTTATTTGGTCTTCAAGCTCAGAAGGTCACTTTGTCAGGCTACATCAAAGATATGCAGGGTCTATATTATTTGGAGAACCCCCTGATTTTGACTTCCAGAAAAACTTTTCAATCAACGACATACAATCAGTTCCATAACCGAATTAATTTGGAGTGGCAGGTCGCTTCAAACTTACGAATGGAATTGGGCGTGCGTAACCGTATTACAGCTGGAAAACTAGTCGGTGATATTCCGGGTTATGCTGCTCTTTTTGAAGCAGATAATGGTTTAATTGATTTGTCCTGGAATTTGGCGGAAAAGCAAAATTGGTTTATGAATACATCTATTGATCGTTTTTATATCGATTATACTTTGAAAAACTTCCAACTGCGAGCCGGACGACAACGCATCAATTGGGGCATCAATCTGGTCTGGAATCCAAACGACCTGTTCAATGCTTTCTCCTACATCGACTTTGACTACGAAGAACGTCCTGGGAGTGACGCCATCCTCTTTACCTGGTATTCTTCCGGTTCATCCAGTCTGGATTTGGCGATGAAAAGCGATAGTTCTGGTAACCACACTATTGCTGCAAGATATTTGTTTAACTTTCACGACTATGATATTCAGTTTATCGGTGGCAAGAATGGAGATGATTTTGTACTCGGTGGTGGTTGGTCAGGTAGTATCAAGGATGTATCTTTTCGGGGTGAAGGTAGTTTGTTCACACCTTTATATGGTAAAGTAAAAAGTTCGAATACGTCTGTTTCTGCCACCATATCAGCAGATTATACCTTCAAAAATTCTTTATTTATTCATTCTGCATTTCTGTTCAACAGTTCAGGAAGTACAAAACCCGGCAACGGAATTTCCCTGCTAAATCCAAATAATAATCTGAGTGCAAAAAATCTTTCTGTTGGAAAATACGAAGTTTTCGGACAAATCTCCTACCCTGTCAATCCGATCTTTGCTATCAATCTTGCCGGCATGTTGAATCCTTCAGATGGTTCTTCCTATCTAGGACCCACAGCAACAATTTCTCTACAAGACAATTTGGAACTCATGCTCACCGCTCAACTAATGCTGGGAGAAACCGGAAGTGAATACGGTAATATGGGAAATATGTACGCAGGGTTCGGAAGATTGAGGTGGAGTTTCTAATTATGAAAATAAATTGTTACTTTTGTTAGGATAAACACACCTTCTTAGCCTTATGGTAGCCCAAAAAAATAGTGTCAAAGACATAAATACCCAAATAGAAGAATTTCGAATTGATGTTCAGCTCATTAAAAGCAATCAGGATGAACTCTTCGAAAAACTCAAGATAATTAAGGATGCCGCCATTAAGGTTGGTGAAGCCGAGGCTGCTTATCGTAGAGCCACAGAGTCTTTATACAAAGAAGAGCTCGATTTTTCCGAATCCTCAGAACTAAAAAGTGAATTGACATCTCAATCGCTATTGCAAGAGGAACTGCAAATAAAATTTAGTCTTTGGGAACAGGAAAATGAAAAAAAAATCGATTCGCTGAACAAAGATTTCAAAGATCTTGAAACAACCATACATAAAGACACGAATAGCCAGATTTTTGGACTAAAAAAACGTGTTGCCAAACTAGAAGAATCCTTGACTTCCATTACAGAAAATCTTGTAGTAACCCAAAAGTGGAAACAGCAAAAAGACTTTTTATTGTGGGTGGATCTGGGACTGGCTATTATTCTACTTATTAAAGTTTTTCTTTTGAATTAGATTTTTATTTATAACCTTAATCTAAAATGAAAAGGATCTATGTTTTTGTGCTTATTTATTTTCTAGCTTTAACGGCATTTGCTCAGACTGGTTACTATCTTACAGACTCCACCAAGACTCAAGGTGTGACTTTAGTCAATGCTAGTAGGGATATAAATGCCAATTTCTGTCAGATTGTAATAAATGATTTGATTACCTCCTATACACCTTATCAGGTGATTGAATATGGCTTTAATCAGGGAGGAAGGGTTTATGAATCGCATGAAGTTGTCTACAATTCGGTACCAGCCAGATTTTTTTTAGAAAGAATTGTTTCTGGAAAAATCAACTTGTATTATTTAAATACACATGGAAATATCCGATTTTATATAAAACCGGCTGAAAGTACCAATTTGGTAGAAATACCACAAAATGAAAAAGAGTGTAGGCTTTTTCTTGAACAATACGTCAGCGATTCTCCAAGTGCGTTTAGAGACCTTACTTATTTGAAATACAATGAATACAGTCTCGTCCGATTTCTCACTAATTATTCAGGTTGTAAAAATTGCCCATTACCTAGGATCCATTTTGGATTGCGGTTGGGTGTAGATGCTACACATTTTACACCTTTTAATACCCGTAGTATTTATTCAGCACCAGAATATGAAACCAATCGAAACATTTCAGCCGGAGTATTCATGGACTTTCCTATAAATTCAAGTAATTTTTCAATTGCACCTGAAATTAATTACAAAGAAAATCACTTCGTAAACGCTTTTGTGGTAAATAAAGTAGATTATGATTTGATCATGAACTATTCTTCCATCAATGTTCCAGTTTTTTTTAGGTATAGCTTTCTCAATGAAAAAGGTACACCTTATATACAAGCTGGTCCATTATACTCCCGAATTATTCGAAATGCCACACGACTCCTGGAGTATAATGTCACCGATAACGAGGTGAACATATTCCTAAAGAATTCACCGGTTTTATCCTCGAACATGGGTGGTTTTTCACTTGGTAGCGGCATTTTGTCAAACTATGGAAAGAAACATTCCTTATTTGGGGAAGTCAGATACAGTCAATTGTTTAACCTCGATAAATCAAATAAGAATCTGAATCTGAGCGAATTTTCATTGCTTATTGGTTTTTTATTTTAGACAATATGAAAAATATAATATATTTAATTTCTTTACTGTCCTTTTTATTACTTGGTTGTGATCAGGAAATTGAAACGAAGGAATTCCCTGTTGTTTTGACATTGAGTGTCAGCAATAATAATAGCTCTGGTGCTACTTTTAGGGGTGAATTATTAAAAGAGGGTCTTTCACCAACAACATCCTATGGTTTTATTTGGAATTCAGTAGAACCAACTATAAATGAGTCGTATAAAGTAATTCTTGGGACTAAATTTGTCAAAGGAGTTTTCAATTGTAGGTTTAGCGATTCTCTTTCTAGTGGTGTAGACTATTATATAAAAGCCTTTGCAACGTATGATGATAAAACGGTATTAGGCAATACGGTGGTACTACATAGCCAGGGTAGCAAAAATATGCCTTGGTCTAAAGTGTTGACCAAGATCAATTTACCAGGAATACGAAATCCATATGGATGCTCGAATGATATTTATGGAACTGTTCTGTTTCAAGATGGTGCTGCATATTCATATGATCCAGATAAAAATAAATTTTCTGCTTCTGCCAAATTTCCGAATACTGGTTCAAGTGATATAATGTATACATCTGTTAATTTGGATAATACACTTTACTTTTTTAATAATATGTATAGTAATCTTTACAAATTATCAGATAACAAATGGAGTGTTAACACAAAGATTCCATTTAGTTATAGTTCATTTGATGGGTATTATCATAGTTATGCAGTAGACGGAAACATACTAATTTTAAGCTCATTCAAATCGTATATTTACTTTCCCAAAACATTTATATGGGAAGAAAGAGCAGCTCTACCTGAAAGCTTTGGAAATAAGACTATTGGAGGTACAGACTTAAATGGCAAAGCGTATTTGATGACTAATACGAAAAATATTTGCGAATATGATCCAAAATCGGATACATGGAAATTAATTACAAAATACCCTGATATCAGCAATGATAAAATTAACGCTTTTTCGTATGGAAATAAATTATATTTTGGATTGAGATTGAAACATAGCAGCGATTTTAACTTGATTGATCAGAATCTGTGGTCCTTTGATTTAACTACCAAAAAATGGGAATTGGCTTGTATACTACCTGCAGTTGTAACTTACAATTTTTTCTTTTCCTTTAGAATTAAAGATAATTTCTATTTTGCAACTAAAAACGATGTTTACTTCGAATTATTTAAGCTGGACATGTCCAAATTAAAATAAAAAATCGTCTCGTCCAATATGTAAAAACATACTAGGCGAGACGATTTTTTTTTTATTGAACTTTCCGATTAGAACCTTTTTTGAATAACGTCCCAATTTAGAATGTCCCACAAATTCTTAACAAAATCGGCTCTCTTGTTTTGATAATCCAAGTAGTAGGCATGTTCCCATACATCAAAGCATAAAAGCGGTTTAAGACCTTTTCTCAGCGGGTTACCGGCATTGCTTTCGGCAACAATATGTAACTTTTTGTCTTCAGTCTGCACCAGCCACAACCAACCTGAACCGAAAATAGCAATGGCTGCTTTGCTAAATTCTTCCTTGAAAGTATCCATACTGCCCCATTGATCTTCAATTTGCTTGCAGGATGCTGCTTTCTGACCGGGTGCACCTAAAGCTTCAAAAAAGAACGTGTGGTTCCAAACCTGGGCGGAATTGTTGTAGATTGGACCGTCTGGCGCATTCTTGATGATATCTTCGAGTGTCATGTTTTCAAACGCAGTACCGATGACAAATTTGTTCAAATTATCAACGTAGGTTTGATGATGCTTTCCGTAATGGAATTCCATTGTACGTTCACTGATAGAGGGCTGTAATTCGCTCAAAGCATAAGGTAAAACGGGCAGTTTAAAGTTCATGTTGTTTATTTTTAAGTTATACAATTATGGAACTATACTGATAAAATTTTCTGAAAAGGCTGCAACGAATATATAAAAAAGATTCGATAATACCTATACTAAAAGATTACCAAATCCGAATGATTTGACTTTCGGAACGCCACATTTTATCACCCTCCTTAACACCAAAGGCTGAATAGAATTCAGGCATGTTGGACAATGGACCGAGCACTCTCCATTTAGCAGGTGAATGTTCGTTGCTTTTTACCTGGTTAGCCAAGGCCTCAGGACGCATATTTAGCATCCAGGCCAATGCATAACCCAGAAAGAAACGCTGACTGGGATTAAACCCTGCAATCGACTCATTTTCCTTAAATTGCTTTGTTTTCTTGAATGCTTCGTATCCCATAATAACTCCGCCCAGATCGGCAATATTCTCACCCTGAGTCAGTTCGCCATTAATATGCAGATTATCAACCACTTTATAATCGTTAAATTGCTTTACGATCCTTTTAGTTTTCTCCTTAAACTTGCTGTTGTCTTCATTTGTCCACCAGTTGCTCAGGTTTCCGGATGCGTCAAATTTGCAACCCTGATCGTCAAAACCGTGTGTAATTTCATGTCCGAATGTTGCTCCAATGATGGCATACAGTATGGCGTCATCCGCCATTTTCCCTTCGTAACCCGGTACGATAATGTTGCATGCCGGAATGACAATTTCATTGTTTGAAGCATTGTAATAGGCATTATAGGTTTGTGGTTGCATACCCCATTCCGTTCTGTCAACAGGTTTTCCATATTTATTGATCATGTAGTTGAATCCCCATTGATTGGCTTGCATGACATTTTTAATATAAGAGGTACGGTCTACTTGCAGGGCACTAAGGTCTTTCCATTTATCGGGATACCCCACTTTCATAATAACTCCTTTAAGCTTTATCAGAGCTTTCTCTTTGGTGGTAGCGCTCATCCAGTCCAACGCTTTGATGCGTTCGGCAAAGACGGACTTGATGGCATCTCCTATTTCTACCAATTTTTCTTTGGTTCCTTTCGGTAAATATTCTTTTACATACACCTGACCAATTAGTTCTCCAAGCGATCCGTCTGTTTGTTCCACCACCCGTTTCCATCTGGGTTTTGGTTCTTTAATTCCACGCAATGTTTTACTATAAAAGTCGAAATCTTCCTGATAGGTCTTGTCGTCCATATAACTGGCCAATCCACTTAACAGGTGAAATCTTAGGTAATTTTTCCAATCATCCACCGAATAGGTCTTTAGATAACCGTTCAAAGCAGTCAAAAATTCAGGCTGGCAAACAATGACGGTATCCACTTTTGAAAGTCCTGCCCCATTCATAAAGACTTTCCAGTCGATGTTGGGTGTTAAAGATGACAAAGCGCCAAAGGACATTTTGGTATAGTTGGTAAATGGGTCACGGGTATCTTCCCTTTTGCGTGATGTTTTTGCCAGGGCAGTTTCCATGACCATCAATCTGTTGGCTGCCAGTTTCGCTTTGGGCTTTTCGTATCCCATGATTTCAAACATATTGCCCAAATGCACAATGAATTTATCCCGAATTGTTTTGGCTCTGTCATCCGTATCAAAATAATAGGTCCGGTCCGGTAAACTTAATCCACCTTGAATAAGGTAGACCTGGTATTTGCTGCTATTCATTTCGTCCTGACCTACATAAAAATCAAACAAGGGTGCAGACGAGACTGTATGGATATAGGATGCTTCCTTAATTATACCATTAAGATCTTTAATCTGGTCAATGGTAGCAAAAGCGCTTTTTAAATCGCTAATGCCTTTTTTGTTGAGCGAGGAGCTGTCCATACCCGAAAAGAAGAAGTCACCAATTTTCTGTTTATTACTTCCATTTTTAGAATTTTCCAGGGCGGCAGACGATTCGCAGATTTGACGGATTTGGGCATTTACTGTATCCTGAACCAGTTGAAAGATCCCGTTGCTTTGTTCGCTGGCAGGAATTGGATTTTGTTTGAACCACTTACCGTTGGCATACTGAAAAAAATCATCCCCGGCTTTTGCTGTAGAATCAATGTGTGCAGCCAGGGCATCTTCTTTTACTGCTATGTTTTTTGACTTTTTGCACGATGTTGTTACCATCAAAAAAAGTCCGCCGATAAGGGCCATGGAAAGAAATTTATTCATATTGGTAAAATATTAATTCAGGTTTTAGTGGTAAAAAATTCGACTCTAAATATCGGTAATAATTTAATGCAACGGTTTTATTTTAAGTACGTTTTATTGGTCGAAAACAAAAAATATAAAAAACGGCACCGATCGGGACTAAACCAATCGATGCCGCCATTGTTTTCTACAACTCTAATGTAGAAATAATCCATTTATTTTTTCACGAATGCCCCATCCAGTAATTTGATGTAATAGGCACCCACTACCGAGCGTGCCCGGAAATTCATTGATTTGGCATCCAATGTTTCATGCCAATCGCTCAATGGAATACGATCCGGAGTTTCATCTGCATAGCGATAAATAGGCTCAATCAATTTCTCGAAATCAACCTGGTTTTTTGCTAATGATGCTGTCCAAATGGTCCAGTCCGATTTGGTGTAGGTTTTACGTGAGTCTAGTGGCAAGCCATATTTTTCTTGTTTGTTGAGATAAAAAGCGACTTCTTTCTCAGCTACACTTTCAGGAAAAAGATTCAAGCCCAAAAGCTTATCCCAAACGAGGTTGTATTTTTGGCTCCAGGTGCCGGGAGCATCAAAGCTTAAACGAAAATGGTCACCGTCGTTTGCCATATCCACCCATTGATCAGCCATTTTGTGAGCTGTTTCGGTATAGCGTTTTGCGACGTCTTTTTCGCCCAACATTTCAGCCAATTTACCGTAACCGGCTATACCGATAATTGCTTTGATGGAAAGGTTGGTATTGTGTGCAGAGTGGCCGGCAAAATCGTCCGAGCATAGTTGGTTTTCTGGATCAAGGCCTTTTTCGATCAGATAGTTTGCCCAGGTTGTCAAAACAGCCCAATGCTTCTTAGCGTAATCGGCATTACCGTCACGCAGCGCAATCGCAGTAGTGACAATAAGCATGTTTCCCGATTCTTCGACCGGCATATCGCCACCATACGTTTGACCGTTGGCCAAAGGATAGGTACCCAAATCGTGTGCAGCAAAAGGTTTGGTCCACTTGCCGGATTCACTGTAATCAAAAATGAAATTGAGCAAGCCTTTTGCCAATTCGGTGTTGTATCTCAAAAACAAAGGAGCTGATGGATAGGTTAAATCAACTGTTCCGATGGAACCATTGCTAAAGTTTTCTTTGGAGAAGAAAAGCAAATTGCCTTTTTTGTCGGTCACCAGCTTATGAGCAGCAATGGTTTGACGATAGACCAAAGCACAAAGTTCCGCATATTTTTTACCGCCACTCACTGTTGCTTCAGTCACGAGTTCCTGATCAAATTTTGTGCAACGTTTCATGATAGAGCTGTAATCCTTTGCTGCTGACTGGAATGCTTGCTGAATACTCACTTTCCCATTCTTTTTCCAATAAGCATCCAGATTGTCGCCATGATATTGTAGAGATTTCACATCATCATAGCCCACCATTACATAACTGGAAGTACCTTTTGCATCCACATTTCCCAAATTTTCTGAATAGGCAAGAACGGTCATTTGCTGATGCATATCGTTTGAAAGGTTTTGGTCAATCGTATTGGACACCTCCCCATTCAATCCGAATTGGGTTTTTACCTTGGAATACTCTCCTACCATCATTTTGGTTTTGGAAGAAGTTTTACCAACCAAGTATAAATAACCCCAATCGATGCGAACATTGTCTCCACTTCTGGATAGCATTTTTTGCTCCTTGGTACCTGCAGAAAGATAAGTTAGTCCATTCGATTCCTCACGTCGGCTGGTAATAGCTTGTGAAGTTGCGTGTACGGTCCATTCGGGTGTAGCTTCGAAATACATCTGAACATCGTGTTTGGCATTATCCGTTGATTTTACCTGATAGGATATATAACTTACAGGACGTGAAATCAAATTCAGATCATCCATCAGAAGAGGAGTTGTAAATGTCAGCTCCAGCGCAACCGGCCCTGCCTGAAACGTGTAAATGGTTTGAGTGGGCATCACTTTTGCGGATGTCTGTACAGCATTATTACTAAAATAGCTTTTTACATCGGGTTTTGTATAAAGACCAAAATCGAGGTAAGATCCACCACCTTGGTTGGTGCAATGGGCTGAGATAACATTTTTACCTTTTTTTAGCGAATTTTTAGCTTCACCTTTCAAGGCCAATAACACATCATCGTTCCATTCGTATCCAGTTTTAACCACTCGAATACCGTTAATGAAAAGTTCAAAAACATCATCGTGTGAATATTTAAGAAAAATATCGGTTTTGGTGAAATCCGTATCTAATACAAATTCTCGACGAACCCAAATATCCTTTGTTTTCCAAGGTGTATTTATACTTTTCATGCCATCTGATCCGAATGAAGCTTTTCCTTCTTTCCAATTTGAATCATCATAGACTGGATTTTGCCAACCATCAACCGGTTGATCGAAGGTGTAACGAGCTGTCCATGGTGTAGCATCAGCCATTGGCAGGACACCAATCATCGGTACGTTTTCAACTCCCATAAAAGTGTAATTGGTACCATCTACACGGATTGAACCGATAAGTGGATGATTTACACCCGTCCAATGTTTGGTGGGTTGTTCATTGAGGTTGGAACCGAAAGACCAGCAACTGGTATATGGATCAATCGTGACCAATGGGTATGCTGGTGCCCGGAGGTTTTTTACTTGCTCCGCAGGGACTGCCGCAATGACTGTTCCCAGAATTTGCAAACCTATAACTGCAGACAAAATTCTTTTTTTCATTCTATACGATTTAGTTAGTGTTAGCTCAATTTTTTGTTCTACTACAAAGGAACTCTGTTATAGTCATACTTTACCACTAGAAACCGTCCTTTAAATAAGAAAATATGACCAAAACCATTATTCATCCGGTATCCATCAAAATAAATCAATCAAAGAATGATAAAATATGACCAAAATGATTTACAAAGTCTTTATCTTTATAGGCTTAAAAAATTGAAAATCTAATACTATCCAAAGAATGAAATTTATAAACAAACTAAGCTGTTTGACTCTATTTTTCTTTTTTTTTCTCACTTCTATTGTATCATTTGGACAGAATTCTTATTTTTTGAAAAATGAATCGACCTCATTGGGTATTAATCTAGAAGTTGAAAATGAAGTCGAGAATTCAAAATTCTGTAATGTTTATTTGGGTGACTCACTTGTGAAATATACCCCATATGAAGTATCGGAATACGGCTTTGAGCACGGTGATGTGTATTTGTCAAAAGATATATTACTTAATGGCGAAAAGAAACGTGTCTTCCTAAAACGTTTGTGTGAAGGAAAGATGACACTATATTATTACAGAGACAAAAAGCTAAGAACGTTTTTTATTGAAAATGATAGTTCACTTTTAATAGAATTACCTAAAAAGGACTCAGCAAATAAAAACTTTCGAATGAATCTTTTGACTTTTACCAATGATTGCCCTTTTGTCGAGAATTGTATTCCATTTGTCGAATACAGAAAACATTCTTTGACCAAATTTATAAAAAGATATAATGATTGTGAAGATAGAACATTTAAATATTTCAGATATGGTTTGACTTTAGGTTATGGTTATGCTGGCTTGATACAATCATCAAGTACTGAAAATAGTATAATCAAAAATTTTGATTTGAAATATGATGGAGGAATTACATGGGGTTTATTTGGAGATCTTCCGATTTTGAATAGTAATTTTTCTTTACATACAGAATTGTTTTATTCAAAATATGTTTATTCTTATTCAAAACTAATGGGTGATGTTGATAAGGATCTGGTCATCAATGTTTCTTCCATAAAAATGCCGATTATGATTCGGTATAAAATGACAGGGCGAAAATTAAGTCCCTTTTTGAATGCCGGTGCAATTTTCGCACGTAATGTTCAGTTAGATGAAATACTTTATGAAGCGACTATAACCGACAAAATCATACAAATTAATGAAAACCGAGATTATTCCTTTATACCGGTCAACCAATTGGGTTATACAGCTGGAACAGGTTTAGAGTACCGTTTGAACGCTAGAAATTCCTTATTTTTTGAATTGCGTTATTCTAAATTATTGCAATTCTCGAATACCGATTATTTAAACACATCAGACTTTAATTTGACGACTTGCATAAACTTATAGATAATGAGACATCTTACCCTTATTTTCATAGTCATTTTGCCTTTATTGTTTTTAAGTTGCCAGAAAGATGCAGAGGTTAGTCCTAAGGATTATCCCTACATATTGACTAATTCACCTGATGTTGGTTCAGATGGAGTCATTTTATATTCAAAAATCATCAGTCTGGGTTCAGAAAAAAACATAAAGTGTGGGTTCGTCTGGAGTGAAGAAGAAAATCCAGATTTATCTGACAATAAGGTCTTTATTGATGATAAAGTTAAAGTCGGAATCAATTTATTTGAAATGAATAGCGGTTTAGAAGTTGGTACGAACTATTATGTTCGAGCATTTCTTCTTACTGACAAACTTCAAGTATTTGGTAATCAGGTGAATTTTAAATGTATGGGATGTCGACCTCCTGAAATTCTAAACTTTGAACCAAAATTTGGCCCATCTGGAACGAATATTATTATTGAGGGCAAAAATTTTGGATACAATCTTTCGAACATTAAAGTGATGTTTGGTGATACCAAAGCAACTGTTGATTCCTTTTCAAATACAAAGATTCATCTTAAGATTCCTACATTTAATATACCGATAAAGGTTCTTTTAAAAGTAGAAACGGTTGGAGTGAAAGCCCTATCTAAAGATTCTATTGATATTTGGTTTCCCTGGAGTAAAAAAATGAATATTAGTTTTAATGAGGTCAATTACAGTGCCTTTTCGTTGGAAAGCAAGGGTTATATTATTGAACCCAACACGAATGCGATTTTAGAATACGATCCTAAAATCAATAAGTTAGTATCCAATAATATACTTCCAGTTAATTCCGGTTCTGTTCCTGCATCTACATCAAATTCCACTGCTGCTTATATGTTGCTGAATAACACTATCTATAAATTCAATCCATCAAATAATAGCTTTACCTTTATAGCAACATATCCGTTTACACATTATAAGAATGACTTTATATTTATTTTGGATGATGAGATTTATGTGGGTTCAATTACCAATGAGACGTTGTTAAAGTTTGTTCAGAATTCGAATACCTGGGTAAATAAAAAGTTGGATTCAAATTTTCAGAATTACCCATCTATTGATTATATGAAATGTTACACTTATAAAAATACAGTTTACTTCTTCACTTTTATTAACGCAGACTATCCTTCGCTGGCAACTTTTAGAATTTTCAAATATTTACCTGAAACCGATACATGGGAGTTGCTTACCACATATCCTTTTACTAATTACGGATTTGGTGTTGAATTTTTTATCAACGATAAAATATATGTAGGACTTGGCAGAAATAATTCAAATAACAGTTTCTTTGAATATGATTTAAGTACTAATAAGTGGAAAAAATTCAAAAGTGCACCTAAAAGATTTTACAATAATGTTAGTCTATCGATTGATAATAAAGGATATGCTTTTGTCCTTTATGATGAATATCGTAGATATGAATTTTTGAATGAACTCTGGCAATTTGATCCAAGCAAAAACTAAATTTTCAGTATTTGGGAACGATTTTATTGAATTTCTATTAATACAATGGGTAATAAAAAAAAGAGTTGACTGTTCGTTTTGTAAAGGATTAACGTACTTTTGTAAATTAGAACTATTTATTGTTATTTTGCAAATACGTAACATACATAAACCAAATATACCATCAAAAATGAAAATTAAATCAACATTGCTCCTGATTCTATTCTCCGTTTTAATTATTTCCTGTGAAAAGGATGAAAACATCCTAATTCCTATACAGGCAGATTTTAATGCTAGTGACACAATTATCGAAATATACGATACAATTACATTTACCAATTTGAGTGAAAATGTTGATTTAACTGATTCAAAAACATCCTATACCTGGTATTTTCAAGATGGTTATCCAGCAAAGTCTACTGATTTATCACCAGCAGTCGTATATAAAAAAGCGGGTGTTTATTCTGTAAGACTGGTTACTAAAAACATGGAAAAAAATGATTCAATAACCAAGTCCTGTTATATCAGAGTAAAAGGTCTGAATGAGAAAGGTTTAGTATCCTACTACCCTTTTAATGGATCAGTAAACGATTTGAAAGCATATAATAAGGATACGGCTTTTGGTGGATTCTTTTGCAGTGATGAAAATGGTAAAGCCGTAAATGCGTATTCTTTTTCAATATTAAATAAAGATAGAATCAGATGCGGAGCAGACCCTATTTCAAACGATTCCAGTCTGACGATATCATTGAGCATATACCCAGAATCGGATTTAAATGAAGATTTGGAAAATGAATACATTATATCCTCTGGTGCCCAGACACTTTGTGCAGGATATTATATGATATGGAAAAATGGGCAAATGGGTTTTGGCAGACACACCAATCATTTTGTATGTGATACCTTGTTTGGTCAATATGAGCCTTTAAAGTGGTATAAAGTGGCCATGACCTATAATTGCATCAATCAAAAAGTCAACATCTATGTAAATGGAAAGCAAGTCGTTTCAACTACTGCAAAGTCTAAAGAAATATACGTACATAAATGGCGCACACTAAGCATAGGTGAGGCTAATAATTCTTACTTATTTAATAACCGTTGGACTTTTAATGGTGTTATAGATCAGGTTAGAATCTATAATCGAGTATTAACTGAACGGGAAATTCAAAAAATATACCTTGCAAAGTTGTAAGATATTTATGGAATCATTAAGCGTATTTGATATAATAAAAGTTGGTATTGGTCCATCCAGTTCTCATACGATGGGACCTTGGAGGGCAGCTAACCTTTTTCTGAGTTTTTTAAAAGATCAGGGTCAATTAGCCAATGTTGTAGAAATCAAAACAAGTTTATATGGTTCATTAGCAAAAACCGGAAAAGGCCATGGAACTGATATTGCAGTCATGATGGGACTTTCGAATGAAAATTACAACACCATAGATACCGATACCATCAATGATAAAGTTAAAACTATCAAAGAAAGCGGTCAGATTTTTATCGCTGATAATCAAGCAATATCATTCAATTACGAAAAACACATCCTTTTTAAATTAAGCAAGAGTCTTGACTATCATCCCAATGGAATGGAATTTGTTGCTTTTCTAAACGACGGGACCATTCTTTCAAACCAGTATTTTTCCATTGGTGGAGGATTTGTAGTGACTCGGGATGGCGAACCAGTTATTAAAAAAAGAATTACAACCAAATATCCTTGCCATAACGCCAAAGCCATATTGGATAATTGCAATAAGCTCAATCTGAATATATCAGAACTCATTCTGCTTAATGAAACTGCATGGCGAACAGAAGACGAAACTAAGAAACATGCACTGTACATTTGGGATGAAATTAAAAATTGTATCTACCGAGGAGTCTATAAATCCGGCATTTTACCGGGCGGTTTGAATGTCAGACGCAGGGCTTACGATATGAATAAACACCTTCTACATGGTCAGAAATTCAACCATGTAGATGAGTGGATCAAAACCGTCAAGCAAGGACCCAATGATTTCAGTACGGTTAATAAGTGGGTCAATATTTTTGCATTGGCAGTCAATGAAGAAAATGCTTCTTTTGGCAGAATTATCACGGCTCCAACCAATGGAGCGTCCGGTGTAATTCCTGCAGTGTTGATGTATGCCTATTGTTTTGTACCTTATTTTGGTGAGGAGGAAATTGTAAAATTTTTAATTACTGCTGGAGAAATAGGTACCCTTTATAAAAAAGAAGCGACCATCTCGGCTGCAATGGGCGGTTGTCAGGCTGAAATTGGTGTATCTAGCTCGATGGCAGCAGCTGGACTCACTGAAGCACTTGGTGGTTTAAAAGAGCAGGTCTTACAGGCTGCTGAGATAGCCATGGAACATCATTTGGGTATGACTTGCGATCCCATTGGCGGTCTGGTACAAATACCCTGCATTGAACGAAATTGTATGGGTGCTGTCAAAGCCATTACAGCTTCAAACATAGCTCTGGAAAGTGATTCCTCTGCAGCCAGGTTAAATCTGGACAATGTCATCAATACCATGTGGGAAACGGCGTTGGATATGAATACCAAATACAAAGAAACTTCTGAAGGCGGCTTAGCCAATATTCCGGTGAATATTTCGGAGTGCTAGAAAGAATAAAGTGTACTCATACAAAGACTGTTGAACAGACCTGTTTGAGTACACTTTACTATTTGTTTATGCTTCTTTTATAAAATAAAGCTTGGTATCTTCGACCAAATAAAACATCGGAGCAATGATTACATTTGGATAAAGAGCTCTTAGACGTTTTGTTTCGCTTAAAATAAAATCGGTTTCATTTCCAATTTCAAACATCGGGGCAAATTGCATAAAATGCGCTTCTGCTTTTTCTTTATCCCACCCTGCTCTCTCAACGAGTCCATTTATAAAATCAGCTTTTCGAGCTATCAAATTAACCATTCCGCAATTGTCGTGACCTATCAAGACCATATGACTCACTTGTCCAACAGCAATGGCATACGAAACTTTAAATTCGCTGTACCTTAAGTTTGCTCCTCCAGAACGAATTATATACGCAAAGTTGTCAGGCATGTGGAGATGTTTTCGGTTATCCATACACATCCCCACCAATAATTGAGCACTATCAATCGCATCAAAAGGTCGGTTTAAATTGTGATATTCCACCAGCAAACTTATTGGAGTCTGCCGATAAATGGGAGGAATATCTTCCAATGATTCTACTGATAGAATGGTGCTCATTTAGATTGATAGCAAAAGAAATGCTTATTATGCCTCTAAATCAATACAAGCTTTGTAAATATTTTCTACCAATTGAGGTATCTGAGCTTGAGGTACGGCTGAAAATGCCAAACGAATCACTTCGCCCAAAACAATAACGCCCGTACTGTATTTTTCAAGCAGGTGTTTGCGAACGTCTTCAGCCAACAATCCCTTTTTCAATTCAATACACATAAAATAGCCTGAATTGAAAGGAAGTGGAGCAAAATGCGCTGCATATTCCGGTCTGGTAATTTCGGTGCGTAAAATCTGATACCTGTTTTTAAGAATCTCAAATTTTTCCTTTTTAGACGCTTCATAAGTTGGGGCTGAATAAACCTTATATAATAGCGATTGAGACAATTGGCTGATGTTGGAAATGTTTCCACGCACAGCTCCTGCTGTTTTGTTTTCAAGCGCTTCATACAGTTCAGCGGTACCACCTTTAATGGCATAACTGATAAAACCAACACGAAAACCCCAAACGTAATCTTCTTTAGTAGGTCCATCCAGTTTTACTGCCAAGATATTTTCGGATAGATTCGCTAATTCAACAAAAATGGATTCAGGAAAAACGCCTTCTTCATAGACCAGGCCAAAATAAGCATCATCAATAATCACAACCACTTTTTTACCTGAATCGGCTACCTTCTTGATGGCAGCCACAATGGCTTTCATTTCAGAGACTAAAGGAGTGTAACCAGCAGGATTGTTTGGGAAATTTAATAGTGTTATAACTTTTTCACCCTGAACTTCATTCAATTTTTTTGAAAAATCGGCAATATTAAAACCTCCATGATCGAAAAGTTCAAAAGTATCGACTTTCGCATTATAACTGTTTTCAAATATTAGATTGTAATTTTCCCAGTAGTGATTCGAAAGTAAAACGGTATCACCTTCGTCTGCAAATAGATAACCCGCCATGCTAATGCCGTGAGTCAGTCCATTTGTTGCAATAGGATTGCTTATTACAGTGTCATTGAGTGATGGATTTTTACTGTAGATCGATTTCTTCCAAAGAGCACGAAATTCAGGTTTTCCAAAGCTGGGTGCATAGGGGAAAATATTTGCTGTTGGCATATTTACCAATGAATCAAACTCTGGAAGGTGCATAGATGTTCCATCGTCCTCAACTGCTTCACCAATAGTAGCGTTTATTTCTTTTCCTTTAGCTTGAGCAGCTTGAGCCAAAATACCCAATTTTGGAAAAAATATGTTTTTACCACGCTCCGAGAGCATATTCAATACGTTCGGATTAATTTTCTCAATAGTGTTGTTAAGTAATAAAGCTTGATTGTCCATTTTCATTTTTTTTAATAATTCCCTATTAAGCGACAAAGATATTAATTATGTTCTTAATTAATGAAGTACTTCTTCATTTTATGCGAAACCTTATACAGAAATAATCCAAACCAATTCACAAACATTGTCCGTATTATTAAGGACATTATAAGGCACCTTCGAATTGAAATAAAAGCTATCACCAACTTGAAGCAAATAATCTTTAGAATTTAAATTAAAGTTTATTTCACCGGAGACCATATAGCAAAAGACTTGTCCAGAACTGGCAGTAAACAAATCCACTAAATCGGAACCAGGTACAAATCGTACAAAATACGTTTCCATTTGTTTGTTCAGATCGTGATGCGCCAATAGAAATAATTCCGTTCCAGTACCGTTTTTTTCCACAAATTTCATTTCGTCTTTATGTACAACGGGATTTTTGCTTAGCGTTTCATTTTCTCCAATCAACTCACCCACTGTAGTATATAAATTTTCAGCAATAGATTTTAGAGTAATAATGGATGGAAAAGCTTTTGCTTTTTCAATTTGTGAAAGAGCACTTGGACTGATGCCTACCTTTTTAGCTAAATCATTTAGCTGTAGGTTAAGTTGTTTTCTTTTTGAATTGATTCTTTCACCGATCCTTTTCATATTGCTTGACACTGATTTAGATACAAAAGTATAAAAAAATCCCCTATTTTTTTTAAAAATCCCCCTTTGGCCTTTGCAGATTTTCGGCTACATTTGAGAATTATAATTTGGAATAAAACAATTGGAAGATCTCCTTGAAAATCTGAACGATAGCCAAAAGGCAGCAGTTCTATATAACGATGGCCCGTCCTTAATCATAGCTGGAGCAGGCTCTGGCAAAACCCGTGTTTTGACCCACAAAATTGCGTATCTGCTTCAAAGTGGCATGCAACCATGGACCATTATGGCTTTGACATTTACCAACAAGGCTGCCCGTGAAATGAAAGAACGCATTTCTACCCTTGTTGATCCGCAGCTTGCGTCCAGACTTTGGATGGGTACTTTTCACTCCATCTTTTTCCGCATACTTCGAGCTGAATCGGAAGCGGTTGGTTTCCCTTTCGGCTTCACCATTTACGATTCTGCCGATAGCAGGAGTCTAATCAAGACCATTTGCAAAGAAATGGCCCTGGATGATAAAGTCTACAAAGTAAAGTCCGTTCAGGCCAGAATTTCATCGGCCAAAAACGATTTGATTTCTCCCGAATCCTATGCCGGAAATGCTGAACTGATTAAACAGGATATAATAGGTAAAAGACCATTAATCAAGGATATATATGTTCGGTATGTGGAACGTTGTCGACTGGCTGCTGCCATGGATTACGACGATCTTTTGTTTCAGACCAATATTCTTTTCAGGGATCACCCCGAAATACTTGCGCGATATCAGGATCGTTTCCATTTCATATTGGTGGATGAGTATCAAGATACCAACTTTTCACAATATCTGATTGTCAAAAAACTGGCTGAAAAGCATCACCGCGTTTGTGTGGTTGGTGATGATTCACAAAGCATCTATTCCTTTCGTGGAGCCAATATTGATAACATCCTGAATTTTAAAAAGACCTATACCGAAGGTAAAATGTTCAAGCTGGAACAAAACTACCGTTCCACACAAACCATCGTGAATGCGGCTAACAGCTTGATTTCAAAAAATAAGGGTCAAATACCCAAAAATGTCTTTTCCAAAAAGGAAGTCGGCAAGAATATCAAGGTGATGAGTGCCTATTCCGACCTGGAAGAAGGTTTTATGGTGGCCAATAAGATCAACGAAATTCGCCTTACTTCGTTTGACAGTTTCAACAGTTTTGTTATACTTTACCGCACCAACGCCCAATCCAGAATCTTTGAAGAATCGCTTCGTAAACGAAATATTCCCTACAGAGTTTATGGTGGCTTGTCCTTTTTTCAACGCAAGGAAATCAAGGATATCATCGCTTATCTCCGTTTGATTCTGAATGCCGACGATGAGGAAGCATTCAAACGAATTGTGAATTATCCCACCCGCGGTATCGGTGAAACCACCATGCAAAAAATCATTCACGCAGCATCGGACCAAGGAATCAGCCTTTGGAAAGTACTTGAAGATCCTGCTCGTTATGAAGTTGCAATCAATTCTGGTACAGCTAAAAAGCTAGAAGGATTTAAAGTTTTTATTGAAGGATTTCGCCCCCTTGTCAGTGAAAAAAATGTATACGACATTACAGAGCAACTGGTTCGCGAGTCGGGCATACAACGTGAAATAAACGAAGATCAATCGCCCGAAAATTTAAGCCGTAAGGATAATATTCAGGCTTTGCTCACAGGTATGCATGATTTTTGCGCATCCCGAATGGAAGAAGGTATTGAAACCATTTTCCTGAACGATTATTTGTCCGAAGTATCTCTATTGACCGATCAGGACGAAGAGAAAAATGCCGAAGGTGAGCGCATTACTTTGATGACCATTCATGCTGCCAAAGGCCTTGAATTCCGGAATGTTTTTGTGGCCGGATTGGAAGAAGAAATTTTTCCATCTGCCCATTGTGTTAATTCCGAAAGAGAACTCGAGGAAGAAAGACGCTTGCTGTATGTGGCAATTACCCGAGCAGAAAACATTTGCGTGTTGAGTTATGCCAAAAGCCGTTTTCGTAACGGACAGAATAATTTTACCAGGCCCAGTCGTTTTTTGAATGACCTGGATCCGGATTTGCTGGATTTTCCAACTGATGCTTCTACGTTCTCCTCCTCATCCACCTCGACGTTTGAAAGGGAATCCGGGAACTACTACAACAAATCATCAAAATATAGTGTTAAGGAAGATTCGCATTCCTCTCTACCTCCTATTCATTCTATTCCTGCATCTTCCACATCTGGAAAACGCCTGACAAAACTGCCAAAAACAGAACTTTCGCAAGCACCAGTATCAAACTCCTCTATTTCCGGTTTGAAAGTTGGTAACTTCATACTTCACGAACGTTTTGGCAAAGGACAAATTTGTGATTTGGAAGGCAACGATGACAATGCAAAAATTGATGTGGAATTCGAAAATTCCGGTCACAAAAAATTATTGCTTAAATTTGCAAAATTCACCATTTTAGACTAACGGAAATGATTGATTTCAAGGATATACCCTCTCCGGCTTACGTTTTGGACGAAAGCCTTTTACGAAAAAATCTTCGTCTCATCAAATCGGTCAAGGATCGTTCAGGGGCAGAAATAATCATGGCTTTTAAAGCTTTTGCTTTGTGGAAAGCTTTCCCCATTGTACGTGAATACATACCCTATTCCACTGCCAGTTCTATTTTTGAAGCTCAATTGGCTTTCGAGGAAATGGGCAATCTGGCTCACACCTATTCACCAGCATATACCGAAGAAAATTTTCCGACCATCCTGAAATACAGCAGTCACATCAGTTTTAATTCCCTGAGTCAGTTTGAACGTTTTATTCCTTCGGTTCAGGCATTTAAGGAACACCCAATCTCGTGTGGTTTGCGTATCAATCCCGAATATTCCTGCGTGGAAACCGATTTATACAATCCTTGTTCACCTGGTTCACGTATGGGTGTCATTGCCGATTTACTTGGCGAAAAGCTGCCCGAAGGCATCGACGGTTTGCATTGCCATACTTTATGCGAATCGACTTCCTACGAGCTGGAAAAAACGTTGGTAGAAATTGAAAAACGTTTCGGGCGCTTTTTACCTTCCATCAAATGGTTAAACATGGGTGGCGGTCACCTGATGACACGTAAAGATTACAACGTGGAACATCTGATCCAGGTCCTTAAAGATTTTAAAGACAAATACCCCCATATCCAGCTCATTCTGGAGCCTGGTAGCGCCTTTGCCTGGGAAACGGGCTATCTTGTATCCACAGTGGTAGACATCGTTGAAAATCACGGTGTAAAAACGGCCATTCTGGATGTCTCTTTTGCTTGTCATATGCCAGACTGTTTGGAAATGCCCTATAAACCACGAATTCTTGGTGCTACAGATGCAATAACCGGTAAACCAACTTATCGCATGGGGGGCAACAGTTGCCTGGCTGGCGATTATATGGGCGACTGGAGCTTTGAAAAACCTCTAGCTATTGGAGATCGAATCGTATTTGAGGATATGATTCATTACACAATCGTAAAAACGAACATGTTTAATGGCATTTCCCATCCAGCACTGGTTTGCCACACATTGGAAGGGAATAATCTGATTTGGAGAACGTTCGATTATTCTGACTACAAAAGCCGCATGGACTGAAGATTAAGGAAATGTCAAAAGTGACATTTTTTGATTAATTTTTCTACCCTAACACTTGCAGAATTCAAATTTTACTGTACTTTTGTACCCGCAATCACGAAACAAACCCCTCAAGGAATGTTGTGAGTGAGAGCACTGCTCAGTTGGTAGAGCAAAACCTTTTTTAAAGGCATAACAAGATAGCGATCAAGTTTTTTACCATACAAAATAATGCGAAAATAGCTCAGTTGGTAGAGCACGACCTTGCCAAGGTCGGGGTCGCGGGTTCGAGTCCCGTTTTTCGCTCAAAGAGAGCGACAGTGGTCGCTTTTTTAGTATAAAATGCATTTTGCTCAGGTGGTGAAATTGGTATACACGCCACTTTGAGGGGGTGGTGGGCGTTAGCCTGTGTGAGTTCGAGTCTCATCCTGAGCACTTTACTTTATATCAAAAACAATATTATCCCTGAGCCCAAATGGTGAAATTGGTAGACACGCTAGTTTCAGGGACTAGTGACCGCAAGGTTGTGCAGGTTCGAGTCCTGTTTTGGGCACAAAGAGAAAAAGGCTAACCGCTTATTACAAGCTGGTTAGCCTTTTTTTTAAACTCAGTTTTTCCGTAGCCAAGCACTCTTAACTGTATTATCTGTCAAATTTACAGTTGCTTGCCAACTATAGGTTTTAGGCCACGTTCGGAACGAACTTTTTAGGAAAGTAACTATCCTAAAACTAAAGGGTATATTTTCTGGTTTCCAACTTTTTGTAACATCAAGCTTAACATCTACATTGTTATTGATTCTCAATAAAATATACGTTCCGCCAGTAATATCAATTCCCGATACGGAATAGGTCCATTTTCCACGTATTGTTTCTTTTTGTGGAAGCGAGAACAGATTTGGGAAACCAGCATCAAATTTTATCATTGCCTTTTCATCGCCAGACTCAACCCAACAACTTTCAACCATTTTAGCTGCATTAATCATTAGCTGCATATTATCTGAAGTTTGTATGCCAGGTCTTACATTTTCCAATAAGACGGGTTTTGTAACAGATGAATTTATTTCACCAATAACCATCTGTGTTGAATACCGGATAAAATACACCTTTTGCTTATCAATAGAAATAGGGAAAGTGGCAGGAATTAATTTTCTATCGCCCACTTTTACATGAATGTAAGTGCCTTCTTGTTTCAAGAAATGAAACCTCTGCATATACACTAAAAAGAGCTTATTGGGTGATTTTACATCATTGCCTACGGGTGCAAGAAATGGAAAAGGATGGTTCTTTTCAGAGTTTTCTTTTATTACAATTTCAACTTGCCGTCCCAGTTTATCGATAAATGCAATGTTTATATCCACTCCATAGTTTGTATAATCAAAACAAGCAGGATTCATTTCTGTTTCCGACATACGACCACTCCCCCCTCCTATATTGAAGGTCTTTTTGTCAAATGTAGCAGATGGTTCCCAGTATACGTCCACTTTTTTGTCTTTTCGGTACATTAAAACCCGCAAACCCTTGCCTGAAATGGTATCATCGTACATTTGAGGTTCAATACTAACGTATTCTTCATCCTTTTCAAAATCAGCGATAAGCAATCTTTTTAACGGTTCAGATTTCAGTGTAAATGGAAAAACGAAACGGCTACCACTGGATAAATTTTGCAACATGCCTTGATTTGTCTTTCCAGAAACTTCACAGTCCTTACCGTATAATGCAAAAGAAACGAATGCAATTTTTATAAATAGTTCTTTATCAAAAAGATAGGCAGTGTATCCGGCACTAAGTATCATTATTCCAATAATCAGCATCAAGTAGATCATACATTCATTCTTTAATGTAATAACTCTTTGATAAACAAGTCAATATTTTGACTATCAATCTTTGATACACTTTCGTTTGCCCCTGCAATTTTCTTTACCAGGAAGCGTTCTATCATATTCATATCCTCAAACCGAAACTCCCCACCCAAATGCTTTACGCTGGTGGCATGCTCGATTAAAGCTTGCGGAAAACCCTTTTCAATTTGCTCCTGAACTTTGGCAAAAAACATACAACAAACGAAGATACCTACTTCCTTTTGAAGCAATTCGACCATGTTTTGTTCCACAAATTTCCGGACTTTGGGAAGTGTCGATCCGGCGTAGACCGAACTTCCAATCAGAATACGGTCGAAGCGACGTACCTCTACCCTATCCTGCTCGTTGAGGTTGAAAAGCACCACTTCATCATTCACCAGTAATTTTTTGATCTCACCGGCTACAAAAGCTGTAGTGCCGTGTTTTGAGGCGTAAATAATTGCAGTTTTCATAGTTACTTGAATTGATAGATTAGACTTAGTTTCATATAGCTTGATGTAGGCATTTCGAACTCCTTTCGATTGTAGATATCATCGTAAATCTGAGAGCCCTTGTACAAATCGATACTCAAACCCATTCGAGAATGGTCTTTAAACTCAATGGGCAGCGTGGAAATACCAACCACCATTCCACCGCTAAAAGGATGAATGGTATAATCGGGCAAGCGACCTTCATGATCTTTGACAGACGCCAGATTGTATTCCAGGGCACCTCCAATTTTGAAGCAGAAAGAGCCTGAAGGAAGTATACGTTTAAATAGATTGACATTGTACGTCATCGGCATAATAAACTGCGATAGACCAATGTCCCGGGTTCCGGAAAATCCGTTCAGTCCATCGTTGTACGTAAAGGTTTGCGGACTGTACATATAATCCAGGCCAACCTGAACATCGTTCCGACCAACCGGCAACGTTGCATGCCCGCCTATGTGAGCAGCAACAGGAGTCGCTCCTGTATAAGCGTCCACCGATGCGCCATCAATCAACGACATATCTGTGTTTTCCACAATGCCGCCTTTATTCACTCCAGCTTCCGCACCAAAGCGAATGTCACGGTTACTCACGCAACCGACCAAAGATACCATACCAACTAAAATAAGCGTTTTTGTTTTCATTTTGTGCAATTAAAAGTATTACACAAAAGTAGAATGGATAGTCTTATCGGAAGTATCATTAAACCTGCAAGAGGTCTCAGTAAGGCAAAATACAGGTATCAAAACCCATGGGACGCAGAAAAACCATCAAAAACTACGAGTTTGCTCTTGCATAATCGCCTGGTGTAACACCGGTGGCATTTTTAAACACTCGGTTGAAAGTAGCTTTGGAGTTGAAACCACAATCATAGGCAATGGCAATAAGGGTGAAGTTTTTATTTTCGGGCAATAGACAGCGGGTTTTAAACTCCTCGATGCGATAATGATTGATGAAGTCGTAAAAGTTTTTGCCTAATTTGCTGTTGATAATGCCCGACAAATATTCCGGAGTCACTTTCAGATCATCGGCCAAAGCAGCCAATGTGATTTCGAGTACTAAATATGGTTTATGATCATTCATATAGCCCAACAAAAAATGAATAAAATCATTTTCTTTTTTGTCCAACGAATACGTATCTGTTGATATTGGCTTAGGTATATTCAGTTCAATAGCTATCTTTTTGTCCGAAAAAAGATTTCCCTGACGGTGTCCATAAAAACCAAGTACTACAATATACAACGAGCCCAGCATAAAGCTCGCTTGATGCAATCCTTTAAATGATGCAATAGGTATAACCAAATCCACAACAAATGCCAGATAAATCACCGTATAAATCACTGCCGAAGTAATCATAAGCATCCGCAACCAGTCTAAATCATAGTTGGTTGTTTCCGAAAAATACCCTTTTATCTTACGATTGTAACGTTTAACAAGCAATACAGCCCACGAAAAATACACAACCGAAGACAAAGCCATTGAAAGAACCACGACCGCATAATCCCACTGTCGTTTAAACGATTCCGTTTGTATTGAAACGATTTTCTCGCTAATGGTTTTGCTGTAGTACTCAAAGCAAAAATAGATGAAACAAAGTGTAAATGGTACTAAATGAAGTAGATAAAGTGGTTTAATCTTAAAGTGCTGATCGGTCAGGGATTTCACATACAGCCAGATGACAGGCCAATGTAGTAACAAAAAGGGTGTAGAAATAAAGAAAAATTGTGAATACGGAAACCCGTGTGTACGATTATATATTTCCAAATAACTCAGAAAAGTATTCAATGAATAAAGCAGAAAGAATCCCGACAGCAAATAATCCGAAACCGTTTTTTGTCGTTTCAGAAATATCAACAGGAAAATGATTAAACCCTCAAAAACTCCGAGTAATATGATAGAATCCATTCAATAGAAATAGCATAAAATAAGGTCAAAAATAGGACTTTTTATTCACTTTCAGGGATAAAACTTCTTAGGTTGTTTATTGGATAATATGTACGACTAATTTTGCTTTTTTATTGTATGCTGGCAATCGTTTTTATTTTTTGTGAAATACATAATCAAGTTCAATTATTACTCTTGGTTTAGTAAAATTTTTGTCATCTATTTCTGATGCAAGTATCTTATAAGGTAAAATGCAATCATTAAATTTTTTAAAATATAAGATAAAATTTCTTTTTGATACTGAATTTCCACCAATCGAGTATATATGAAGCAATTGATTTGCTTCTATTTTTAGAATCTCATTTTTAAGATCTTTTGTCACTACAATATTCTGAAAATATTTATTTATAGATGCATTGTTAGGCGTTTCTATTCTAAACACCTTGGTACTATCAGTCTGTTTAATTAAATAAGCTGAATCTGATTTTAGGAAGAATGGTAAGGTTGTAACTCCTGATATATTACTTGTATCATTAATATTACTCATTATGTCTGTAGAAATTCTTAATGTTGGAGATTCATCTACCAAAATCCCATTCGGATTATAATTTTGGACACGTATTTTTTCAGATCGATCTATCTGAAAATAATTTTTTAAACTTTCTTGATAATCAAAAAAATTATTCTCATAAATGGAATTATCTCTTGCAATTAATTTAGTAGGTATCTGCCCGTAGAGATCTTTCGTTATAAAAAATATTGCACCTTGCTGAATTAGCATGTATGGTATTAGCATTCTATATCTCCCAAAGAAATTATAGCTATTATACTTTCGTCCAGCTTTATATTCATCTTGTATTAGTTGCATACTTTCAAAAAGAGTCTCATAGCAGGGCATCATGCCAATAGTCAGGATCTTTTCATTTTGATAACTCAAATGCTGATAATAATTTAACTCATCAGAATGTTTTACAATATCTAATTGAAAAATCGTATTTCTTGTCAAATTATTCTTGTTAATGGTTTTTGTTGGATTCCCTTTTACGATGTAGTGTTTAAGTATTTTTTTCTTTTTAATCAATTGAAAATCGTAGATGATATTATTTAACAAGTATTTTTCCCAGATATCTGATTGACTGGTTGAATCTAAGTCCTTAAAAGAGGGATTTTGTTCGATCAAATTAAGATACGGGTCATAAAAAACAACACGAATCGTATAATCTTCAAGTTTAAACTTATCAATAATCTTAGATTGCTGCGCCCAGGTAGTAAATATTCCGAACAAGAATAATGTCGTCAAGAATAAAAATTTTTTATTCATTTGTTTTGGTTTAAGTTGAGTTTCATTTTAAAATAGTTCATATCAATGTGGAACCCATGCGTACGATTATAGCATAAAATAAGGTCAAAAATACGGTTTTTTGGTTATCAGTCTGTAGTGATTGTTTCTTGCACGATACTTTCAGAATGAGTCTCATAAACGGGAACAAAAATTGCAATTTCCGCGATTGTAATAATAATTAAAAAGATCAAAGAGGTAATCCAGAGTTTTTTATTTTTCTTCACAATCCCTATGAACATTAAACATAAAAGAATAAAAGGTATGCCAAGCAATATTACGAGTGCATTCATGACTTATAAGGTTTAAATTTGGTGATACTATATTTGTTTTTCTTATTTAAAAAAGGACCATTCCAACTTATCCACTACAGGAGTTTTTCTTGGTTTGATGTACATAACGAATTTCTTAAAATCCAGAATCAATTCAAAATTTTCCATGTATTGTGTACCCAATAAACCTGAGATATAAGGATCATTTTCAAATGAAGGATAAAAGGACACTCCTACCCTTCTGGTTGGCACATTATATGTACCAAATCCGATTGAATCAGCCTTTATTATAAACCCTTTTTTATATGGATCGCTTCTTTTATCGTATTTTGCACTGTCCAGATTCAGAGAATAGGGTGAAGCCAACCCAGGTTCAATATGTGATGCATAATTGTTCGCTCCAGTATCAAACATTAAATCTAACGGGATTATTTTTCCCTGCAAATAAACGTTTATTGGGGTCATCATAAAGTTCAAAGTAGGATGTTTTTTCAACTGAATACTATCATAGCCTACTTCGTCCTTCAGGTTTTCCAATACCTGTATATATTTATGTTCGAAAGAGATTCTAAGTATCTTATCTTCAAAGAATTTCCAGCTTATTACGGCTCCATTACTGCCTAAATAATGTGTAAACTCAGGCCAATTTTTGTCTTTATAATAAACAGGCATATTCGTTTTAAATTCTCCGATTTTAACATCCACATTTTCAGCCAATTTTCCTTTTAAACTATCGGATACCATTATTCCACCTGGACAGCCAGTATCAAAAATAATTCTCATTGGTATAGAGTCATTTAACAAACCATTCAATACAATTACTTTTTGCATTGTTTCATTATATTCAAAAGGAATTGCATTTTCAGGAATGGCTTCAATTGAAACTTTAGCGTTGATATTTTTAGCACAGGCAGTGAATAGGACTACTCCCAAAAACAAAACAGTAAAAAACTTCGTTCTCATGGTTCAAGTATTTTTAAATATCCACTCCTTTCCACAATCAAAACACATGTCACAATGCCCTCAGATTCCAGATATCCCTGCAACATGTGTGCTTGAGTGGGAAATGTTAGTGAAATGGCTTCTCTCCAACTGGCTGCTTTGTTTTGGGTATTGATAGGCCGCGTGTGTTTTTATTTATCGTAATGATATCTGCAGCTATAAATTAGAATTTCTTCATCCTTTACTTGATAAACTAATCTATGTTCTCTGTCAATTCTACGCGACCAGAATCCGGATAAATCAAACTTCAATGGTTCTGGTTTGCCTTTGCCTTCAAATGGAGTTCTTTGAATGTCGCGAATTAATTCGTTAATTTTTTTCAACATGTTCTTGTCCTCCGTGAGCCAAGAAGTATAATCCTCCCAAGAGTATTTAGAAAAGGTTATAATCATTTCTCTTCTATTAAATTCTTACGAACTTTTTTTCCTTCTTTTATTTGCTTAATTGACTCGTAAAGTCTATCAGCATTAGCTTTGGAACTTAAAAGATGAACTGTCTCCATTATTGAATTATATTCATCCAATGAAATCATAACAGTTCCGTTCCCAGTTCCCCTTTTAATGATCAAAGTTTCGTTATTCTCTTCAACGCTATCAAGGAACTTTTTTAATCCTGTCCTAAATTCGGTATAGTTTGCAGCAATCATATCTGTGGTTTTAAGTTATTAATTAGGTACAAATATAAGTACTTAATTAATAACTAGCAAATCTTGTGCTATTTTGTTCAACGCGCTCGTTACATGTGGCTTAACAGAAAGCAAGGCCTCGGCAACGATGGTGCTGTGGCTAAGGTTATGATGAGCACTGGCATTATTTAATTTTATCAATAAGCTCCTGATTTCCTTTAATATAAATGTCAGGTTCTTTTTCTTTAGTTCCTAAGTTAATTCTCACAATCGTAAAATTCCGCATTTTTCTTGAAATATATTTTACATTGGATAAATTCACCGTTTTGACATAGATTGGATAGGTATCATCAATCTGAACATTTGTTGTGTCTTCTATTATTCTACCATTTATTTTGAATAGAACTGGACTTTTCGAATTACTAATACCAGTGTATTGTTTTAAAATATACGACAGTGTAAAATAGTTGAACTTTTGTCCTTTTGTTAATATATGAAATTCTTTTTTAATGGAACCGTCCTTTACATAGAAACAGGAATCAATCCGAGCAAAATTCAAATATACCTTGTTTATTAAATCAACTTTTTTATTGTTTAGAAAAACAGTTGTTTGACCAAATATATTTATACTTACAGACAGGAATGTGATTACGAAAAGAATGATAATAATAGATTTATTCATACAATTTAGCTTAAATACAATTAAATGAATACGGTTTAATTTCTAAATCTATCTTTTCAGACTCTACTCTTTTCTTTCCAGCAGTCCTTTATCCATAGCCTTATCCAGCTCTTTTGTAATAAAAACATTGTTGAACACTCCTACTCCGATTACTTTGGTTTCGCCATCCCATGTGATTTTGGTTATCGAAAATAGAAAATAGTTGTCTGTGGAAATCAGATTATCAACTATTGGTTCAATTATAGCACTACCAAGTATCATCCCGAAGGCTTGTCCAAGTTGTTCAAAGCCATTGTTAGAATCATTCATACTTTCAGTCATTGATTTTTGCATGTGTTCTTTCAGCTTTATCTTTATGGCCTCCTTATGCCTATCTGTACTTGGGTTGGTTAGAAAGGCAAGCAATACGATCAATCCAAAAATCAACAATGAAACATTTCCTTTTTTCATGGTAATAGAGTTATAGATTACATTTATTTGTTAACAAATCCTCAGCTTGCTCATCCCAGGTATTAATTCCTTCCTCTTATTTCACTATTATTTTTACGACACCTATAATTCCATTTGGTGAAATTACTCTGCAAAAATAAATCCCTTTAATTAAGTTCAATGCTCCTATAGGGTATTTATCTTTATACCTATCTTCTTTAATTAACAACCCAACACAATCGTAAATCTCAATTTTCAAGTTTTTATCTGAGATTTCACCTAGTTCTATAACAGAATATTTTTCAATCGGATTTGGAAAAACAGAAACACATGTACCACTAGGTTGAATACTTCTTATCGAAGTATCATCGTTAAATATAGTGTCACAGTTTTCATATTTTTCATTTTTGTACAAAACAGAATCATTTTGCTTCATACAAATCAAATCTCCTTCTGATGGTATTATCGTATTTGTTACACAACCAATTCCTTCTATCCAGGTGGTTGAGTCATTAAATAAGATTCTTTTAAGCTTTTTATCAATAGTGAAGACCGTATCAACATTTATGACCGTCTTTCTCTTATAGATATCATCTGCAATATAGATATTAAAAGAGTCTCCTTTATTTAAACTAAAATCATATAACAATGCTTTTTTATCAAATGTAGGATCAAATATAAAAACCTGTCTGGTAATTGTATCCTCACGAAAATAATAAGCAATACGTCCGGCCAACATGGAAGGTTGTTCTTGCTTTTGATAAAAGGCCTGATAGTTATAGTTGTCTATGAGTGTATCTCCTTTAAAGTAACCAGCTTCCACGTAATGAGTACAACTGTTAGGTCCTGTCAAGCAGATAGTTTGAACATATCTCCATATTTTGGATTCATTTATAAATGGAAAATAACTTTGAGAGTAACCTGTGCAATTATAAATCAATGAAAAAAATAAGATGGCAAATACTTTTTTCATAGTACATTTTGTTTTAGCGTTAGTACTCGTTTTATTTTTCTAAAAGTAATATATTATTCATTATTACCTCACAATATAAAATCAAAATTTGGAAATTAGTTCAACTAGTCAGTTCTTATCTGAACCTATCCGATAAATATCGAACCAACGATGCCTATACCCGCACCAAGAATTAGTGAAAATAGTGACATCGGAATGATGGCCTTTCGGTCCTTTGAGAAAACGATTATCATTACCGGTATTGACATAAGGAAGGCAATACTTGCGCCCCTAATCCAAGGAGCGATGTCAATATTTACAAATGGAATGATCAAACCTAAAATAAAGTAATGCACAAACGCGGAAAGACAACTCGTTTTGTCTAATTTTTGTATAATCATCGGGACTACATCAATTGTGCCCGCCGCCAGTCCAATTAGGATTGCAATCAAAAGGTCATTCATTTTGTCTACTTATTATGTGATTAAAAGATCCATCGATTACTGATAAATATCCTTGTGTGTTTAGTAGCATCAAACTAGATTTTTTTTAATCATCAATTTTTATTTCTCCAACCAGCCATTTAGAAAGCCAACCGTTTTTTCAGTTTGACTTGGACGAGGTGGATCAGTGTCCACCATATTCCCATTTTTATCTACAATCATATAGGTGGGAAATGAATTAACACCAAAACGTCGCTCAATCATTTCTTGTTGTTCATCCGGTAAGCGGTATTGTACCACGTTCTCGCCAGTTAAAGAGTAGGTTTTTAGTATGTTCTTCCAACTCTCTTCAGGTGAGTTATTGGCTAAATACATAAATACAATGTCCTTACCGATAAACTGTTTTTTCAAATCAGCAACATATTTCATTTCCTCTTTACACGGTCCACACCAAGTACCCCAGAAATCGACATAAATTATTTTTCCTTTGTATGGACGAATCAATTCCTGCCACAATGAATCTGCATCCTTGGCTTCACTCAGATGCTCCGTATTTTTTAAACTTTCTGTAAAATTCAAGCTCTGTCCTGATAATTCGGTATAAAACTTTTGAGCCACTAATACTTTTTCCCTGAAAACCGGTGATTGAACCTGCAGGATCATACTATCAAACAATGTTGTTTCCAATGGTTTTCTTTCTTCGTTCAATTTTTTAAAAAGTACACAAGCTAAATAACAATCACGAATGCATCTATTCTTAATTTCGGTATCAAGGGTTTCAATCTCACGTTTTAAACACATTTTCGACAACATTGTGGAAGATTCCATCTTTATTTGTTCCGCGTATTGCTTAAATATTTCATTAAATCTTTCAACTTCTTTCGTTGTTATTTTTTCAGCCAACTTTTTAGCTTCTAAAGAATCTGATTTGTACATTAATCTTTTATAATTACAAAGCAAATACACCACCTCTTTATCTGAATTGTCTAGATTTAATTTATTTGAATTCACCAACGAAAGTAGAGCATCATCTGACTTTACGGAACTCCCCCCTTTTTGTTGATCATAATAGCTCACATAATCTATGATAAATGAAAAAAAGGACGTGTTTAGTGGAATCGGATTTATCGGATTTGTAAGCATTAATTTTTTTACAAAATCCAGGTACTCATCCGGAAATTTTTCATTAATATTCCAGTCTAATCTGAATCGATGTTGCATTAAATTAAATGCAATATCATCTTTTATATCGTTGTTTAATAAACATCGAAACTTTTCAGAAGGTGCAGGCATTTGATTAAGAATGCCGTTGATGTAGTTATCCTTTTTAACAAGCAACCTTTTTTGAGAATCCAGAAAATTGATTGGTTTCAGATTTTTCTCTGGTTGCTCATCGGGGATTCCGAAAAAATCAAATGTTGCTATCTCATTTTGTAAGCGGGTATTAGTACCCATAAACAACATTTGCTTAGTTTTTTCATCGTAAAATAAAAAATAGTGCTCGTTGGGCTCCAACACACTTCTCTGTAATATATACCTCCAATCCAAATAAACCTTGGAGCTATTATACAATGGTACTTTAATTTCAAAACGACCTGCATCATCCACTTGACCATAATACGACACTTCCTCGCCAGCTATCACGTCGTACAGAGTTATTTCAAAAGGCTTATTTATCGTCCTATTGCATAGGTATCCTGTAATGAAAGCTGTATCTACATGGGCAAAATGATTATCTGTAAAAGATGTCGTATCAGTTGTTTTGAAGTGTGGAAGTGTACGTCCGGCTAAATGATACGTAACGACTTTCTGCTTGTTAATCACGACCTGCAATGTGCTGTCCTTTATGTTTTTAAATGTAAGTTGAAGTGTATCGATACCGTTTTTTAACGTGGCAGTACCTTTGTTTTTTGTGATATTCAGGGTTTTATAATCCCAGAACTTTCCGTCATAGATAGCGAATTTTTCAAAAAATCCGAAGGTCCATTTATTACTAACAGGTTCAATCCAGTTGCCAAACAAAACCAACTGTTCATTCGCATTTGATAATGGTTTGTAAATGGATGGTTGCTGAAAATAGATGATTTTCAACGAATTGTCCTCTTGTTTGGAAATGGAAATCAAACGATAATTGCCTGCATTTTCAATTAAAGCCTGGTATTCCAGCTTCCTATTTTCACCCAACCAAATGATATTCCAACGTTTGCCATTGTAGAGCAATTTGCCTTTCTGAATGGCAAGCGGTTCCCGGGAATTTGAATCAGTAAACCATTTCCCGGTAATCACTTTCGAATAATCAGACTTAGGTAAATAGTCTATTTCAGGATTTCGGTCAAAATGCTTGCATTGCATTAAGATCTTTACCTCATCAAACTTAAATAGAGCGCTATCATTCGCTTGTAGCTCAATATTCAGTGTAAGATGTTGATTTTCTTCACGCGTCAAATAGATGGTGTATTGATTGTCAGAATGACGGATGCTGTCAGCCGTATACAGATCGTTACCGAACTCCACATAGTTTATACCTACGTTCATACCATTTATCTGGTCTTTTAACTGCCAATAACCGTGCAGTTCCGTCGGAACTTGAGTTAAAGCAGCTGCAGACCCTACTTGTAGTAAAAACAGCAGGATGATTGAAAAGTATGTATTTTTCATTGAGTAGGTTAAGTTGTGTTGTGAAAAATCGTTATAGAGTCTTTTTTAATTCCAAATAGTCAATCATTGGTTGAGCAGTTTCAGGTTTAAGTGATGGTATTGAAAGTATTACACCAGCCATAGAGCCTTTTAATTTGTTCAGTCTTTGCATAAGTGAATAGACTTTTTCGGGATTATAAAAAGTCAAATTTGTTATGTTACCAGTTTCATAAATGGCATTTGGTAATGTACCTCCCCAATCGTCAGCAGCAACAGCAAATTTTAGTTTTTCAGTGATCCATGCCACCCGTTTAAGGAAACCTTTGTTGCCATTGAGCGCCTGAAGTTGGTTTGCAAAAGATTGGTCAAACGTAATCAACACTTCAATCTTTTCAGTGACCGGCATTTCGGGAATTAGGACTGATGCTGTCAACTCTGTATTTAAAAACTTTACACTACTCGTTTTACCATTAATAGTAACCGAAACAGGCACTATAGAATTTAGTAGTTTCAATTCAAAAGACTGCATTACAGGCATTCCCTCATAGCTACCAATAGTAGGCTCAATGGTTATTTTCATGGTGGTATCGCTGGTATTTTGGCGAATAACTGTCCGTTTTGAAAACTGACCAAGTTTATAATCATTGGTAGCCCCGTCATCTTCATACAATTCGGTGGTTGCGCTAGCTGTTCCAGGAATAAAAGAAATAACTTGAGTCGAAGGTCTTTCCTGAAGATTTTTCACATCGGGATTCATGGGGATAATTGATCCTGCTTTACAGAAAAATGGAATTTCGTCCTGTGCATAGGAACGTTCTACTACTTGGTTTCCTTTCAACATCGTACCCGAATGGTATTCGAACCAATCGCCTTCGGGCAACCATATTTTTTTCGTAGCCAACCAGTTTGTCGTTGACATGGGAACGGTTACCGGGGAAACCAGAATATCGTCGCCAAACATATATTGTCCTTTAAAGGAATAGGCATTTTCTGCTTGCGGATAGTCGTAATACATAGGGCGACAGATTGAAATGCCTGTTTCGTATCCCTGGTGTGCACTTTTATAGATGTATGGTACCAATGCATAACGAAGTTTTATGGCATTTCGCATATCGGAAAATTGATTTGGAAACATCCAGAAACGGCGTTCAATTTCAGATATCTTGGAAGAATGGGTACGTAAAATGGGACTAAAAACGCCGAATTGTATCCATCTAAGATACATTTCACCTTCGGTGGGACGACCGTTTGCCTGGTGACCGCCAATATCGTGGCTCCAATAGCCATAACCTACATTTGATGCCGTAGCCGTAAAAAATGGCTGAAAGTCCAGTGATTCCCAACTGGTATGAGTATCACCCGAAAAACCTACCTGATACCGGTGGTTTCCCATGCCGCCCCATCGGTGGAAAAGCAGAGGACGTTTACCTTGTTGTTCCGTATTGGTGAAAAACGTATAATTGAGCCACCAGGTGTTGCTGAGGTTTTTGATTGTTTTGTCCTGCATGAATTGTTGCCAATCGAGCCACCAAAAGTCTACACCTTGCTCTTCCATCGGCTTTAACATGACATCGAAATAGGTTGTTGCCCATTTTTTCTCCGACATATTAAACGGAATATATTCGTGTTTGGTCGTATCAAAACCATAGGCTTTGGCAAATTCTCCGTATCGCTCCTCCATTGTTGGAATTCCAGATGCAGGATGAAGGTTTAAAGCTGTTTTCAGGTGATTTTGATTTGTCCACTGCAAGAATTTATGTGGATCAGGAAAGAGGTCTTTGTTCCAGGTATATCCAGTCCAACCTTTTGCTTCCCCCATGGGGTCCTGGACTATATTTTTACCTGTAAAACCATATGTTTCGTGCCAGTCCATATCGATAACCATTACATCCATTGGAATATCGAAACGTTTCATGTTATCAGCCAATTCCCGAAGTTCGTTATCGTTGTAGATCCAATACCTCGACCACCAATATCCAAAGGCGTATTTTGGAGGAACAGGTATTTTTCCTGCTATTTTAGTATAGTCGCTCAGCGCTTTTTTGTAGTTAGTTCCGTAGGCAAACAAATACAAATCTGAACAATCAGTATCTGTTCGTTGAGTAACCCAGTTCCAATCGGTAGCGCCGTCGAACAAATTGGTTTTACTATCGTCTACCAATGCCCAACCACTGCGGGAAAGAATGCCTTGTTCCAGTTTTTCTTCAAAATCCCAGCCCTTAGCGCCATCAAGAGTGCGCGTCGTTCCTTTTAGATTTAGAGAATCCTTGGTTCCTGGTGTCCAAATCGTTTTTTTACCCTTAGAACTGAGAAGTACTACTGATAAATTTTCAGCACTAAATGGTTTTCCATCGTTAATGTATTTTAAAACGAGTTGATCCGTTTTGATGGTAGTTACTTTACCTTTTGTTTTCTTAGAATAGTTTGGAACAGGAAGACTACGGTTAATGAATACCAACGATGCTTTGTCTTCAAATTTGCCCAAGGGCGAATATTCCATTCGGATGAGTTCAGGCGTAAGAACGGTAAATCGGGCATTACCAGAAAGGACTATGGCATCAGTAGAAGCTACTGGGTTGTCTATTATCGCAATAGATGTTGCATTTTGGCCTAAAACGCGCATTGTGCATATTAGACCGGATAAGATAAGAGCTAAATTAATAACTCCTATTAAAACTTTTCTTCTCATTTATTTTATAATTTGTATTCTCCCAATTATTTAATTCGTTTCCAAAGCTCGTTAAACTGATTATTAATTCCATTAATTACCAAATAATCTTTATCAATTTTTATTCTAAAAAGAAAATGTTGACCAGATATTGTACTTACATTGGAGGTTGTATATGTAATAGTTTCATCCCAAACGTTATTTTCTAAACTATAGACTCCCCAGAAAGCCAATACAATGTTGGTTGTTCCTTTTAAGACTTTGCTAAGTACATAATTTCCTTTCGAATAGATTTTATACGATTCCACTCCATCATTATAATTCACTGTGCTATCAGCATTGCACATTTGCCATGTACCATCAATCTTGTTTTGTAAATCTAAAATTTCTTTAGTATTTTTTGTTTCACTTTTGGAAAAAACTGTACATGGAATTACTACACATGTAAAAAGGATAAGAAGTTTAAAATTAAGGTTTTTCATTTGTAAATGTTTTAAATTACTAAAAAGCTGTTCTTTGGGTATACTTTGGGTCGATTTTATTCTAGATTATCAATTCTTTTAGGCAGATTAGGATGCGATGACACTTTTTCAGCAAACCAAACCCAAAATCCAGATTCATAGCTGGCTGATGATAAATATTCATGGGCATTCACATTTTTGTACGTTTTTTTCCCGGACGCCAATAACAATAATCCGAATTTTGAGCCATTTGGACTTATTGCATGACCAATATTATCGCATGTATACTCACAAGCCCTGGAATAGGAAGCACCCAAAAATGGAATTAATGACGAAGGCCACAACCAAAATCTTTTAATCATATGATTTCTTTTAATATGCCCCAATTCATGAGCAATTATAAAATTCAACTCGTCAGCTGCTTCCTCAAATGCCAATTCGAAAATCTCGGAATACAATACAACATAATTCCGTCCAACAAATCTTGCTGCAAAAGCATTTAGCACACCGCCATTTTGAATTATATAGACTGGAGGGATATCCATTTTTAATAATTCGCATTGCTTTTCAATTGTTTTATATACATCCGGGAATTGGTCTTTAGTAATTTTTACGCCATTGCCTTTAACGTATCCTACCATAATCCCGTTTATAAACAAAACGTACAATGCTATTAATAGTATATAGACTATAAGAATATTAAAACTGTCATCCCATTTCGATGAATCAAACTTTGTTAAGAGCGAATAGGTAAATCCATAAATCAAAAGGGTAAATACAACTTTTAAAATAAAGTAAATGTTCTCTTTGGGATGAACCTGATAGTTTAAATTTTCCATAGAATCTTGATTTTATTATTTATTAATGACGAAGGAACTTTATGAATGTCCTTAAATATCTTTTACTTCAATTCCTGAAGTGTTAGAATTTAAATCGATTTTGATCAAAATAATTAACTTTTGATTTTTTCGAACCATATTAAGTGGATAGCCTTTCAGTAAAATCTCTTCTGTTTTTTTAAATGAAGGGTAACTGCCTATTTGAATTGATTTTCTGTTACTTGTTGCAGCGTAGATTGTAGCTCCGTCACTACTGAATGCAAAGTCAGAATATTGTATTTCGCCATATTCAATTCCAAATAATCCTTTATACTCCATAGATGAATTAGCCAAATAAACAGCACCGCAACTTGAAGTTATAACATACTCACCATTGTCTGATATTCTAAAAATTGATGGATCCATAGGGTGATTGCCGTGATATTGATCATTTTGATGAATCTCAAAACGGCCATTAACTGCCAGTTTATAATAATCCATGTCTACTGGGGTAATACTTGTAGATATGGATATAAATTCACTTTTACCCGGAATTCTCTTTACAATTTCACTTTCAAAGTCACCGTTACCGTCAATCAACAAGCCATTGCTTCTATTAAAGGATCTTATAGGAGTCGTCCACCAAGCATCAGGAGAAGGATTTAAACCTACGATAATGTGACCAAGACCATCAATCGATACACTTGAGTTTACTTTTTCTGTGAGTATCTTTGTCGTTAAGGATAGAATATTTGCATTGAAAACATAAATATAACCATCACTTGAAGGTATATAAATTTCAACGCCAGCGCCATTATCACCAATATCACATTTGCCGACTTTTCCCTGAATGCTTGTTTCTGCAACTACTGTATTATTTTCATAATCAATTTTATACAATTTTTGACCACTTTTATCCACTAAATAGACATAGGGTTCTGACGGATGGCTTAGCATATCGGTAGTAGTAAAATTAAATATTGGGCCACCTGGAAGTTTTACTATTTCTTCATTACTGCTACGAGCATATCCTTCATCGTTAGTAACACTTACATAATATCCGACCTGATACTTTAAAGGAGGATTTTCGTCAATAAAACTAGTAGTATTAACGTCATTGATTGAAGCTATAAGTTCAATATTTTGAGATGTGCCGTCACCATTTGTTCGAAAAACATCATATTTACTGAAATGCTGTCCTTCATTTTTTGTCCATGTTAATTCAATTTTTCCTTTGTTTTTTACAGGGACATTTAAAGTTGGGGGGATTGGAGATAATGTGGAAACAACCATTGTCTTAGTTGAATAATAACCGTCGCCGTCTTCAACTGTTAGGGTAATTTCATGGATGCCTTTTGATAAATTTGATGTTGAAAATGAACAAATTCCAGTTTTTTTCGGAGGAGTTGAATCTAGCACACCATCTAAATTACTTTCCCATTTAACATTTAATAACTCTACAGGGGTTCCATCGTCACTGACATCTGCACTAAAACTAATTTTTTCACCTTGAGCGAATTCTGCTGGGAGTGTTGGCAATTGTATATCAATTATGGGAACTAGGCCGACATCAGTCCCATAAATTAATTGTATTGTCGCTTCTGAAATATCATTCCGTTTAATAGTTACAACAGATTTACCAGAGCCCACTTTATTAAATGAAGCATAGACCTCGTAACTTCCAGCTTCTATATCTTTTAGTAATACGGAACCAATAATATCTGTTTTCCCTTGTTTTGTTGGAGGTTTTGTGTAGACATCTACATTTTCAATTGGTACTGAGTAGGCGGAAACAACAGAAACACTTAAGTCACCGGTTTCCAAAGACATAGTGTTTTTATCACAACCAATTAAAAATATAGATAAAATACTTAAATAGATAAAACATCTTTTCATTTTGTGGTGATACTGTTTTGGGGATTATCAATGATTATAAGTTGTAAAAAATAGTGTGAACGGAGCTATTTTACGGGAATAAACTCTATTACCCAAGAGTTATTACTGACACCTTTACATAAAACTGCAATTTCTGTTCCTTCTTTATATGCAAAAATATAATTTGCACTTACGTTAAAAGGGGTAGTTTGCGCATCGGGTTGGTAATAGATGTCATATGCAATTTTTTTCACAAGTGTATAGTCATTATCTTCAACCTGGTAAATGCTGGTTGATGCATCGGATGACGTAGAAGTATTTTGTAGAACCCACAAATAATTAGTACTGTGATAAAGGTATTGAAGTCCATAGTAATTTTCACTTCCGATATTAATTTTACCAATCGCGTTGATGTCTGCATCGAAAGTATCAGTTGCTCCGGTTGAACTTGTGGTTCTGTAAACATTTAAGTTTCTTGCAAAAATATAGTCACCATTTTCTGAAAACCAGAAATTTGTTAAGTCCATATGCGAGTAGCTTTTATTGCTTTTTGTAGCAATATCATAAGCAAAAAAACCACTTGGCGAAGAATAGTTTCGTGTAGCTATGAGATAGGCCTGATTTGGTACTTTCTTGACAATGGAACTACCATCCAGGCTTGATTTGTCGGTGCTGTCGTATAAAGTGCCAATAGCTGTATTAATCCAATGAAGGCCGGTGAAACTTCCACCATTTTGCGTGTAACAAAACCAGTCATTTTCAGCCCACGCTATGTCTTTTATTGAATAATCCAGGGTGTAGGTTGCTTTTACTGCATTACTTGACAAATTGATAGCACTTATATATCCATTGTGACCTACGGCTGCTTTTGTCCAATCTTCAGAGATGGCAAAACTGGTTGGTGCCTTGCTTAATGATATTTCATTTAATACCGTTCTACCGATTACATCGTAAGCAATAAACTTGTTGGGTGTGCTTGTTACATAGTACAAAATGTTTGTATTTTTATTGAATACAGCGTCCATAATGTTTCCACTAACAGCAAGAATGTTCTCGTTAATTCCGGGGGCAATAGCCGTTACTGTAATACTGTATGATGGATGGGAACTGTCGTTGGTTTTCAGACTTACTATAGCTGTATTTTGTCCCGGCGAGAGTTTAGTTCGATCGCAGTTGAATATTATATTACCATTAGAATAAGGATTATACATCCCACTTGATGGTGAAATGGTAAGCCATTCAGGAATGTCTTTAAATTCCCAGAGAAGCCTTCCATCTCCATAATTGCTGAAATTTAGTGTTTTTGACGTTTCAGTAAAAGAAAAATCAATTGCATTTGTATATATGCTCAATTGTGGTGTTCCAAGGTCCGCTGTAACATTTATCGTTACTAATGGATGCTCTTTATCATTTGTAGAAAGCACAATCGTACCTGTCAAACTCCCAGAATAAACTTTGTTAAAATTAAAAAGAAGTGGTATATTATAGGAGGTATTCGGAGAAATGTAAATACCTTTTGACTCAAGTTGGGCTGTATCAAGAACCAACCAATCAGGCATACTACTTATTTTCCAAAGTAAAATACCTTCCCCAGTATTTTGAATTGGCAAATTTGAATTAAAATAAGTATTGTAGTAAAGTGCAAGTGTAGTTGGCATTTGTACCGTAGGATTACCCTCGGTTATATAGGCCACTGGAACTTTATAATTTTTTTCATCTGCTGTTACTGTCATAAAATCCATGTAAATTCCCACCGCATTGAAAGCTGAATTCTTAGTAACATGACATTGTACAACAGCTATACTATCAGACAAATGCCCACTAACTGAATCTATATTGAGCCAAGATGGTTTCGATTCAATTTCATAATCAACTTCTTTAACCGATGAAAGCTTAAACAGATAGTTTGAACTTTGCCAGTCAGGTGAAATATAAATATTTGACAAACCCACAGGTAAAGAAACCTGTGTAAGATTTTCATTCAGAAAATCTTTAGAACAACTTGTTAACAGGCAAAGTATTGTAAATACAATGGTGCTTTTTAGGATATGTTGCATAAATGAATTAGTTAAAGGTGAAATTAAAAATAATAACGCAAAACAAAAGAATAATCAATACGTGATAACTTTATTGGTTCGGTAAGCTCTTGACTATCTTCTGAATAGTTATAATCATTTGATCCTTTTGATTCCAAGCTCGCTTTCTTTAATGTGCACCATAGAAAATCACCACTTAAGCCAACGGACACGTCCTTAAATAATTTGTATTCGGCAGCAAGTCCCAATTTTCCGCTTATAGTGTTTCCGGTTAGTAAAGTATTGTTTGAAATGTCGACGTAACTGGATTGACTAAAATTGGGATAAGTAATTTGGTTTTCTAAACTAAGGAACAAAACCCCGGCCGAGAGAGTTTCACTAAGAATAAATTTTCGCCTTGCATCCAGATGCTGTTGAAAAAGAACCGATGCTCCTAAATAATTGATATACTGACGGTATTTTTCTGATTCACTTAAATATATTGACGGGGAGTATTCTATTTGCATACTACCACTAGTGCTCGTTTTTAAAAACGAATACTCTACTCCCATTCCCAAATAACTTTTGATCATGTAATGAGCGCTGGCATTTATATGAAATCCTGTTTTTAGTTTGTTATAATAATCAGGCGTGGCAAATGAAGATTGAATATTGTCAAAATACCAGGGCATGGTCGATGGACCTACATTTAAACTCAAACACCACGGGTTTTCAGGGCTATATTCGGGCCTTTGTGTTTCCGGTTGATGAAAACGCGAATATTTTGCCACCTGAGATAGTGATATAGACTTGCCATTTACTGATCCATCAATATCTTTTAGTTCGTACATGATACGTTCATTACTAATTGAAACTATGGTGCAATGAATGGTATCATTCGTAGTACTGATAATTCTGTCCTGGGCATTCGCATTGAAAAATAGCACTAGAAAAAAAGTAAGTAATGAGAATTTATTCATATAATATAGTTTTTATTTCCTGTCTATTCGAAAGAATAAATAAGGGTATTAGTGCAGGTTATTTTTTATTTCAATCGTTATAATGCAAGCTTTAAAAATATCAAGTATTGATTCAAGATTTGATATTGAAAGCTCATTAGTAACAAGGGTCAGACTCAATTGATGTTCGTTATTTATCTTTTCAAGTTTAAAATTCGTTATATCTTGACCAAGTAAAAAGTCTTTTACTTTTACTGATAGCATTTGCTTAACTAAAACCTCATTGTTGGTTTCGATAAAGAATTTTTTATCAAAAGTTAGATCAGCAATTAGAAGTTTTTTGGATCCAAAAAACGTCATTATCTTATCAGTAAAATCTTCATTGTAGATTAGAAATTCATCGATAAGACTTTTCTTGAAAGTATAGTTTATTTTTAATGGTTTAAACTCTGTCGTAACAAATTTAATTTGATTGTCTGAAAACGGAATTTGAATTTCAAATCTCCTTAAATTGGTTTTTGTAACAAATATTTTAAATTCCCCCGCATTTTTATCTGCAAAAGTCTTCCATACATTTCTCAGAGTATCAATCTCTGACCAAGAATATTTACAATTTTCTATAAACATGCGTTTTATAATCTGACTTTTTCACCCCACACAGTCACATAATTGTCTGCCCAGTTCTCTTTCTTTTGAGTTGTTGCCTTACTCCAAAATCGCTTGTAAAAGCTATCAATGGAATGTCCAATTTCGTGAAGAATCAAGCTTTCCAGAAAATAGTGTTTGACCGTGTCTTCTGTCCATTGCAGATACCAACCTTCACTGTCTTGATTTAAGTTGGTCGTATATGAACTGTACTGTTTTAAGACTTTTTTTGTAGGCTTATTTTTACCAAGTCTCATTTTATTATCAATAGGAAACGGATGTAAAATGATTAGATTTACACCACTTCCACAAATGAAACAACCCTGAAATGTATTTCCAACAAGGTAATCAGCCTTTTTTATCTTTTGGAACAAAATATGTGTCAGATAGGAAATATGATCTGCCGGTAATTTGGCAATTGTTTCCTTTACATCTTCAATTGTCACTGGAAAATAAAAATCCCTTGACGGATTTTCTACTAAAAAAATCGGTAATATATCGCTATTAGTCGGTGCTGCCAAGTTATGAAGTCTATTGAATAAATTATCACTCAACTTAGGTCGTATACGACCACCCATAACATCACCGAACTTACGGTTCTTTTTCCATGCTGTATGTTTCGTGGTTTGCATAAATACGTGTATTGTTCACGATGAAATATAAAGTGAATAACTATTTTAGATGTTTCCGAAAATCTATCATACCCTTGAATCGACGATCGATGGTGGCGACAGGTGATGCGTTTACCGATTTAACTCTCAATGGGGCTGATACTATAAATGTTCCTGACGAAATGTGGTTGATAGCCTGTGCCAGACTAGCATCATTTAAGTCCCCCCAAGGCAACCAGAATGAGTCGTATGCTACTATTCCGGGATGTTTAGTAGTTCCGGGAGTCATTCCGGTATAATAGCCACCTTCGTTGTTTGCATTAACCACCTCGAACGAAACAGCGTAAAGATCATATCCTTTTTTTGTAGTAGTTTGGTTTTCGGTATATCCTATCGGCGTGGACCAAAAACCACATGGTTTACCATAAGTAGTCTGACCAATTAAAAATATATTGCTACCAAAATAAGGCTGCAGGTTATTAATAAGTAACTCAGCTGCAGACGCAGTACTACCGCTCACAATAAAATAGATTGTTGTAGGCTGGAAGTCGTTAGTTTTTGTATAATTGACTGTGATATTTTCCTTCTGGCTGACATAGTATTGGGTTAAGTCCGCATTCATTTTATAAGAATACATCGTTTTACCATTTGCCTTTGAAGGAGCAAGCATATTACATAGTTTCTCGCAGGTTTCTACAGATCCACCACCATTATAGCGCAGGTCAACGATTAAGTCTTTAACACCGCTGGCTTGAAACTTTCCGATGGTATTTGTCAACTCCGTTTGTGAACTCGTACCTAAAAACTGATTAAATACCATATAGCCTACTTTTTTTGTTCCCACTTCAAGTACAGCATCGTACAACATGCTGTTGATTGCATAGGTACCTACATTAAGGGAAGTGGTAACAGTAGTTCCATCGGGCTTTTTAAATCCAAATGAAGCCGTGCTGGAGTTGAAAAGTGCATTCACTATATTGGTATAACCTGCTGAAGTAGATACTAGATAACCATCACTGGTAATCTCCGGATGAACTGCTTCGCTGCCATTGACGCTTACAATTTCATACGATCGTGCCACACCTGCTAAGCCTGCCGGTGAGTTCTTGTAGACATAGGTCACATAAAAAGAGACCTGATTGGAAGAATTAAAAGCAGCCGTTATCATAAAACCATAATCTCCACTGGAGGTTCCCTGAGTTATTTCACCACTTAAATTGCCTATTTTGTCTAAAAAACTATAGTGATCAATAGCCTGACCTGTCTCGGGATTTATCTTTAAACCCGAAAGGTATTCAAGCGCATTTCCGGTTGTGGCATATTTTGTAGGATCCAGTGTTTCAGGCAGTGCATCATTCCATAAATAAATAGCTTGCATAGCCGTGAATACCTCCGAAGTCCATTTCTGTTCCTGAGTTAAAACGAGTGTCGCATTATAAATATCATCATCCTTTTGACAGGAATAAAAAAGAAAAAAGAAAAGGAAGGGAATCAATATCCCTAATCTGAATTTAGAAAGTTTGCTATGCATAGATATATAATTAAGGTTCATTACGACAATCAGTCTTAATGTTACAATTAGTGCTCATTTTTTTTAATTCATCAATTAGTATTTTATTATTTTTTCTGTCTTTTATTATTGTAATAGACTGAAAAATAGTTGCATTAATAGGTTTGCTATTTATCAGCAATCTATCATTATCTAGAATAATAGTGATCTCTTCTCCCCACGAATATAAATGAAATGCTGAATATAGCGTATAATATCCAAGTTTATTATACTCTACATTCTGAAATTTCGTTTTTTTTAGTGCTGCATTAATCTGCCATTCTGACAAATTAGGAATACTCAAACTATAAAAATGTTTATTTTGATATAGTCTCACACTTATAAATAATAGTTGAAATAAGACCATTATCATTGCCATATATGGTACAAACTTTAGATCATACACCTCATCAATAATGCATGAACGTAAAAGTAAAAAAATTGGTAATTGACAAATTAATAGGATGATATAGCCAAAAATATCCGAATTTTTTATAGGCCAACTGCCCTTCTGTTTAATACTTTCAATTAATTCTTCTGTCATTATTGGTTCTGATTTTGGGTAAACATTATGCATTACAGTTTAAATACAAGACCTTACTTCTTTATCATACAAGGTCTTCCCTATCATGATATTATAATGTACCGTGCTAATATTTTCATTATCAATTGTTTTTGAATCTGACAATTTGTTCACATGTTCTTTTGACACATCTGTTATGACTGATTGCAGGTAGCCATTTAGGTGATTTTTTGATTGCATTTACTGCTATTGTATCAAATAATCTATTAAATAGCGATCTCACAGATACATCCTCGACGTTCCCATCTTCATTCACAGTAAAAATCACCACAACTACTGCCTGATCGCCATTTACAATTCTGTAATGCCTAGGGTAGTAAATCTTTTTTTCAAGGTATTTTAACCAAGCATCCTCTCCTCCTTTAAATTGTGGATCCCTGTCCGTATTTGTTGTATCGTTAATCAGTTCGCCTTTTTCAGTAAAATACTGTTTGCTGAGAAGCTTTGATTGATCATAGATTTCAATTGAGCTAACGTTTCCGTTTTTATGAAAGTATTGCCATTTACCATTTTGTTTCATGTCTGCTGAATACATACCTTCAGCAGATAGAGTTCCATTATCAAACCTAAAGACAGAAACACCGCTTCTATCTTTATTTAAAGATGTTGAGTCACTTAGATTGCCATTTGGATACCAGGATAAACTATTCCCGATTTTATTTCCATTTGAATAAACTATGGAATCTTTTAAAATTCCGTTCGAATGAAAGCGCAAAAATAATCCCTCTTCTTTATTATTGATGTATTTTTCTGAGCCGGAGATAATTCCATTTGGATGATAAAATTGAAAACTTCCATTTTTGACTTTGCACAACGAATCTGAAAATAGACCAATCATTTGAATTCTATCTTCCTTTATATAAAAGTCATTAGTTAAATATCCAGAGTCCGTTTTAGCTATTAATCGGTAAAATCTTGCTTCATTAAGCGGACATTCCTCCCATTTAAAATCGTAAAATTTCTCCGTATTTTGGGCGAAAAGTCCCATTAAAACTAAATTCATCAGAAATATCAAGCAAATTGCGTTTTTTCTCAAAATCATGTTTTAGCTATTTATTTAATAATAAGGGTCTTTGTTTGAATTTTAAATTGAACCAAATTTTATTAAAAGCCAAAGAGTATTTTTTTAGCACTTAATCATTAACAAATACTAGTTAATGCCTTATGCCAATACAAAAGAACGATTTAAAATTTGAAGGTCAAAAAAATTACGCCAGTTTTGATGAACGTTTAAAAAAAAAATAAAAAACGGTTTATTTAAACCATTAGGTGGAGTTGTAAGCCGTATCTATTTACGACGAAAATAATCAAATAATAATTGATCCCTTGTTTTTTCTTTACCATGTGAAGGTAAGAATAAAGTACATCCGGTCTCAATCAATCGACCCCAACTGTCAATCAAATCCTTAGAACTTGTTAAAAATGGTGGAAAAACAGAGGATTTAAAAACGCCGAACATACAATCCCCAACTATGGCTATTTCATTATCGATTATCAAACTCATTGAACCTGCAGAATGCCCTGGTGTATGAATCAGATAAGCATTGATACCGTCAAAATCATAACGGTCATGAACTAATAGATCGGCAGAACAACCTCGATACCTATTCGCTAGCATGAGGGTCTCGCCAAATATTGAAGTAATCATCTTTGTCATGATATTGTTTTCTACTCCCCATTCTTAAGACCACCAGTACTGATTTCTTAGCTTAATTCAAAATATTTTATTTAATCAAAAAATAATATTGATGATGGAAACCTTCGTGTTAATTACGGGAAATTACTCCTTAT